>Ga0209023_10001278_pt1 | contig 34251 bp, 33 predicted proteins | sample LakOneMetagenome_FD_187468 | JGI IMG/M metagenome (GOLD analysis project Ga0209023, IMG submission 187468) | Freshwater and sediment microbial communities from Lake Erie, Canada (SPAdes) (version 2) | ecosystem: Environmental > Aquatic > Freshwater > Lentic | place: Lake Erie, Canada...
CAGCGCCGCGGCAAGCCCCACCTTGCGGCGCGAGCCGGTCGAGAGCATGTACAGCGGCTTCGCGCGGTGCGGGCCGAGGCCGAAGGCCTCCGCGTGCGCCGACCATCGCGCAGGGTCGACGCCCAGCGTCGCGGGCAACGTGTCGACGACGGCCTGATCGTGCGCGTCGGTTGCGTCGGCGAGCCAGCAGAGCGCGTCGCGGTAGGCGCATTCGTCGTCGTCGAGCGCGACGCCGTTCAGCCGCAGCCGGCCCGTGATCGGCTGATCGCCCGCGAGCGCGCGCAGCAGGGTCGTCTTGCCGCTGCCGGTGTCGCCGAACAGCAGCGTGACGCCGGGCCCGAGTGTCGCCGACCAGTCGTGCACGATCGCCGGCTGGCCGCTGTAGGCGACGCCGACGCGGTCGATCTGCAGCAGGGGGCCGGTGTTGGGCATGATCATTGCGTCACTGTAAGGCCGCGGGAAAACCCGAGAGGCAGTTTTCAGCGGAGTGCGTACAGTTCTTGTATACCAGCTTGCGTGCGAAGTCCTCGCTGGTGGTCCGCCCTCACTGCACAGGAGACGACACCCATGGATGTCCGCAACCCTTCCCCCGGTCTCTACAACGAAGACCTCGCACCCGCCAAGGAGCGAACCTGGGGCGCCTTCAGCATCTTCAACGTCTGGACGTCGGACGTGCACAGCCTGTGGGGCTACTACCTCGCCGCGAGCCTGTTCCTGCTGTGCGGCAGCTTCCTGAACTTCATCATCGCGATCGGGCTGGGCTCGCTGATCATCTTCCTGCTGATGAACCTGATCGGCTACGCGGGCGAGAAGACCGGCGTGCCGTACCCGGTGCTGGCGCGCGCGTCGTTCGGCGTCTGGGGTGCGAACCTCGCGGCGATGGTGCGCGCGGTGGTCGCGTGCTTCTGGTACGGCGCGCAGACCGCGGCGGCGTCGGGCGCGATGGTCGCGCTGCTGATCCGCTCGGAGGGCATGCTCGAGTTCCACAAGAACGTGCACTTCCTCGGGCACTCCGGCCTCGAGGTGATCTGCTACGTGATCATCTGGGCGCTGCAGCTGCTGATCATCCAGCGAGGCATGGAGACGGTGCGCAAGTTCCAGGACTGGGCCGGCCCCGCGGTGTGGGTCGCGATGCTCGTGCTGGCGATCGGGCTGTGCGTGAAGGCGGGCGGCTTCTCGTTCGACCATGGCATTCCGATGAACGTGCTGCTCGACAAGACCAAGGACGCCGGCGTGAGCGGCGAGCCCGGTTCGTTCTGGGCCCTGATGGCGGTCGGCGCGACCTGGGTCACGTACTTCGCCGCGCTCTACCTGAACTTCTGCGACTTCTCGCGCTACGCGAAGAACAAGGACGCGGTGAAGAAGGGCAACCTGTGGGGTCTGCCGGTCAACCTGATCGCGTTCTCGCTCGTCGCCGGCATCACGACGATCGCGGCCTTCAAGGTCTACGGCGAGGTGCTGCTGCACCCTGAGCAGATCTCGGCCAAGTTCGACAGCTGGCTGCTCGCGCTGATCGCGGCGATCAGCTTCGCGGCCGCGACGCTGGGCATCAATGTCGTCGCCAACTTCGTCTCGGCGGCGTTCGACATCTCCAACGTCTTCCCGCGCACCATCAGCTTCAAGAAGGGCGGGTACATCGCCGCCGGCATCGCGCTGGTCCTCTATCCGTTCGCGCCGTGGGAAGGCAACGCCGCGCACTTCGTCAACGCGATCGGCTCGACGATGGGGCCGCTGCTCGGCATCATCCTGGCCGACTACTACCTCGTCGCGAAGGGCCGCGTGAATGTCGAGGCGCTCTATCAGGAGCACGGCGAGTACCGCTACCAGGGCGGCTGGAACGTCAACGCGCTGATCGCGACCGCGATCGGGGCGATCTTCTCGACCATCCTGCCGACCTTCACGACGTTGCTGCCGGCCTGGTGGAACACCTATGGCTGGTTCTTTGGGGTCGTGATCGGCGGCGGCGTCTACGTCGTGCTGGCGACGCTGCGGCCGCGCGCCGCGACTGCTGCGGCGCACTAGGTCACGACGCATCGGAGCGAGCATGGCGACGGCGGGTCTGAGCGGCGAGGCCGCTTCGGCGAACATCACGAAGCGGATCCAGGACCTGGGCGACTGGCGCGGCGCGACCCTCGCGCGCGTGCGCCAACTCCTCCATGAGGCCGACCCCGACGTCGTGGAGGAGTGGAAATGGATGGGAACGCCGGTCTGGTCGCATCACGGGATCATCTGTACCGGCGAGTCGTACAAGCAGGTCGTCAAGCTCACGTTCGCGCGCGGCGCTGCGTTGAAGGACCCGAAGAAACTCTTCAATTCGAGCCTGGACGGCAACGTGCGGCGCGCGATCGACCTGCGCGAAGGCCAGGCGCTCGACGCGGCGGCGTTCAAGCAGCTCGTCCGTGCCGCGGTGGCGGCCAACGTGGCGGCGAAGAAGAAGTAGGTCCGATGCTCTCGAAGTCCAGGATCGCCCAGCGCGTCGTCGAGTCGATCCTGAACCGCCAGCTGCGACCCGGGGAGCGGCTCGGCGAGCAGGAGCTCGCCGATCTGTTCGAGGTCAGCCGCACGCTGGTGCGCGAGGCGCTGATGCAGTTGCAGGCACGCGGGTTCGTCGAGGTGCGGCCACGCTCGGGCTGGTACGTCGTCGAGCCCTCGTTCGAGGAGGCGCGCGAGACCTACGCGGCGCGCCGCGTGATCGAGCCCGGCATGCTGCGCGACGCCGGCAAGCCGCTGCAGGCGGTGATCAGGAAGCTGCGTCAGCACGTCGCCGACGAACGCAAGGCGATCGCGACGGCGGATGCCGGCGAGCGTAGCGTGATGCTCGCCGACTTCCACGTCTGCCTCGCCGAGTGCCTCGGCAACCGTTTTCTCACCAGCGCGATGGTCGATCTGTCGGCGCGCACGACGCTGGTCTCGGCGCTGTACCAATCGACCGCCGCGGCGCAGGAGTCGAACGACGACCACGCGCAGATCGTCGCCGCGCTCGCCAAGGGCGACACCGGCCGGGCCGAGGAACTGATGCGCGCCCACATCGACACGCTCGCCGCGCGCCTGGATGCATCGCTCGCCCGACGCGGCAACCCGAAGGACCGGCTGCGCGCCGCGCTCGCCCCGCGCGAGGGCTGAGCGTCAATTCGTGCAGGCGCCGGCGGCGGCGGGTGCGAGCACGCCGAGGTGGTAGTCGCGCGGGCGTCCGTCGTCGAGCGTCAGCGTGACGGTCTCGGGTGACGTCGCCGAGCGGTACAACTCGTCGAGCGGCAGCGACGTCGACGCCAGCGGGGCGCGCGCGAGCACGACGATGCCGCCGACGTCGGTACGCGCCTGATCCGGGAAGAAGCGACTGCGCTCGGGCCGCGTGCCGTCCACCACGCGCGGTTCGCCGCGAAAGCGCACCGCGAGCGCCGCACCGGTGTTGACGTCGGTCACGACGTAACGCAGCGGTGTCGTGCAGTGCGCGGCCCAGAGGCGGCGGATCGTCTCGGGCAGGTCCTTCGCCATCGGTTGCGGCACGACGTGGCGCGTCGGATTGAGGTTGGGCAGCCGGCCGCCGTTCAGCGTCAGCAGCGTCCACAGGACGGCCTGCATCGCGAGCCCGACGATCGCGGCGCGACGCACGATGCGCGGTGGCGCCTCGATCGCGAACGGCAGTGCCGCGACCAGCCACAACGTCAGCACCACATGAAAGCTCGTGCCCCAGTTCACCAGCAGCCGCGCGCCGGTCAGTGCCGCCACGATGACCGTCAGCACGAACGGCCCGAAGCCGACGATCGTCAGGAACGGCCCGAGCGCGACGGCGTCGGTGCCGCGCGGCGCCGCCCGGGGCGCGCCGCGGCGGACGAGGAAGAACACGATCAGCGCCGGCGCGACCTTCGCAAGCTGGCTCGACGCGAAGCCGTACACCGACTTCAGCCGGTCCAGGCGACTCATGTCCTCGGGGAAGATCGCCTCCCGCGCGTAGGCGTCGGGCGCGAAGTCGTCGCTGCGGATCGAGAGTTCGTACGGCCCGACGACTGCCGCGCAGAACACGAGGGCGATCACCAGGCCGCGCCAGATCGCCGCATCCGTCAGGCGCCGCGTCCAGAGGAGGTAGACGCCGAACGACGCGAACAGGATCACCGCGCTCGCCTTGGACAGCATCATCAGCCCGCACCCGAGCCCGAACAGCGCCCAGTCGCGCGAGCGCCCCCGCGTCAACGCGCGGTGAAAGAGCGCGATCGCCAGCATTGCCAGCGGCAACTGCACCGTGTTGTGATTGAAGTAGGCCGTGCCCGCGTTCATGTAGACCACATTCGATGCGAGCATCGCCGCCACCGCCGCGCGCGGCGCACCGATCAGCGGCCGTGCGAACGCATACAGCAGCAGCATCGTCGCGACCGCGCACAGCGCGCCGAGCACGAAGGTGGCGCCGATGGACGGACCGAACACGCGGCCGACGGCATACAGCATCCAGGTCGGCAGCGGCGGATGCTTGCCGTATTCGACGCGCCACTCCTGGCTCAGCAGCACCTGTTCGAGGCTGTCGTCCGGTGAGGTCGGAGCCCAGCGCGCGGACATCGCGCCCCACAGCAACAGGTGGATCGCGCAGACCGCCAGCACCCACAGCGTGTCGCGGTCGAGCCCGAAGCGTGTGGGCGCAGGACGCGGCGGCGACAGCGTGGGGGTCTCGGGCATGCGGAATTGTCGCCGCATCGCCGCGCGTGGCCGCGCAGCAGCTCAGCGATACAGCGCGACCAGCGTCTCGCGCAGCCAGCGGTGCCCGGGGTTGTGGTCCATGCGCCAGGTCCAGTGCGCCCAGATCTCCAGCGGCGGCAGGTCGATGCGCAGCTCCTTGATCACGAGCGGGAAGTTCTTCGCATAGCGCAGCGCCGGCCGCTCCGGGATGATCGCGGCGAGGTCGGTGCGGCACAGCACGTCCGGGGCCGCTCCGTAGTGCGGCAGCGTCATGCGGACCTGGTCGGCGAGCGCGAGGCGGGTCAGCGCGCGCGCCGGCTCCGGGTGACTCAGCGAGACGAGGTACTCGAGCTGCGCGAGGCTGCGCTTGGTGCCGAGGGTCGCGGCCAGCGGATGGCCCTTGCGCGCGACGATCACGTAGCGGTCGGCGATCAGCCGCTCGTGTTCGGTGCCGCGCAGGTCGGGCAGGTAGCCGAGCGCGAGGTCGATGCGGTTCTGCTCGAGCGCGGCGAGCACGTCGTCGAGCGGCAGTTGCGTCGCCTCGATGCGCAACCGCGGGGCGTGGCGGCGCAGGTGCTCCATCAGCAGCGGCAGGAACTCGCCCTGGCCGAGGTCGCTCATGTGCAGCACGAAGCGCCGTTCGGAGCGCAGCGGCTCGAAGCGCTGCGTCTCCTCGAGCGAACCTTCGACGATCGCGAGCGCCGCCTCGACCGAGCGCGCGAAATGATGCGCGCGCGCGGTGGGCAGCACGCCGCCGGTGGCGCGCACGAACAGCGGATCCTTCAGTTGCAGGCGCAGCCGCGTCAGCCCGTGGCTCACGGCCGGCTGCGACAGCCCGAGCTGCTCCGCGGCACGCCGCACGTTGCGCGCGACGTAGACGGCGCGGAAGACGCGCAGCAGGTTCAGATCGAGCGGACGTTGATGCATCGGATGAATCGGAGACAAGAACGCGATCTTATTGGCGAATTGCGCGGATCGGCGCAACATCGCGCCGATGCGAACCCAAGTTGCCATCGTCGGAGCCGGGCCATCCGGTCTGTTGCTCGGTGCCTTGCTGCACCGGGCGGGTGTCGATGCCGTGATCGTCGAGCAGCGCAGCGCCGAGTACGTGCTCGGCCGGATCCGCGCCGGTGTGCTCGAGCAGACGACGGTCGACCTGCTCGAACAGGCCGGAATGGCCGAGCGGCTGCATCGAGAAGGCCTGCCGCACGACGGCGTCGAGCTCGCGTTCGACGGCCAGTTGCACCGCATCGACTTCGTCGGGCTGACCGGCCGGCGCGTCACCGTCTACGGCCAGACCGAGGTCACGCACGACCTGATGCAAGGCCGCGCCGCGGCGGGTCTGGCGACGATCTACGAGGCCGACGACGTCAGCGTGCACGACTTCGACGGCACGCGCCCGGTGGTGCGCTATCGCCGCGACGGGCGAGACCACGAGATCGCCTGCGACTTCATCGCCGGTTGCGATGGCTACCACGGCGTCACGCGTGCGAGCGTGCCGAAAGGGTCGATCGCGACGTACGAGAAGGTCTACCCGTTTGGCTGGCTCGGCATCTTGGCCGACGTGCCGCCGGTGCGCGACGAGCTCGTCTATGCGAACCACGAGCGAGGATTCGCGCTGTGCAGCCAGCGCAGCCGCACGCGCAGCCGCTACTACCTGCAGACGGCGCTCGACGATTCGCTCGAACGCTGGACCGACGCGGCGTTCTGGGACGAATTGCGCCGCCGCCTGCCGGCCGAGGTGGCACAGCAGGTCACGACCGGCGCATCGATCGAGAAGAGCATTGCGCCGCTGCGCAGCTTCGTCGCCGAACCGATGCGCTTCGGGCGCTTGTTCCTCGCGGGCGACGCGGCGCACATCGTGCCACCGACCGGTGCGAAGGGGCTGAACCTCGCCGCTTCCGACGTCGGCTACCTCGCGCGCGGCCTCACCGAGTACTACGCCGACAAGAGCAGCGCCGGCATCGACGCGTACTCGGCGCGCTGCCTCGCGCGCATCTGGAAGGCCGAGCGTTTCTCCTGGTGGTTCACGTCGCTGATGCACAAGTTCCCCGAGACCGGCGCGTTCGGGCAGAAGATGCAGCACGCCGAGCTCGAGTACCTCGTCGGATCCAAGGCCGCGTCGACCGCGCTGGCCGAGAACTACGTCGGCCTGCCGATCAGCTGACGCGTCAGCGCGCCGGGTTTGAGCAGCCCGGTGGCCAGGCTCGTCCCGAGCAGGATCACCGCGCAGCCGATGCCCATTGCCAGCGTCGGCTGCTCGCTGAGCAGCATCCAGCCCCACAGCACCGCGAACAGCGGGACGAGGTAGGTCACCGCGATCGCGTTCTGCGGCCCGACATTCGCGATCAGCCGGAAGTACAGCACGTAGGCCACGCCGGTGCTGAGCACCGCGAGCAGCGACGCGGTCAGCCATGCGCTGCCGGACGGTGAGGCCGCCGGCCACCAGATCCACGCCGGGACGACGAGCGCGAGTGCGGCGCCGAGCTGGCTGCCCGCGGCCACCGCCATCGGTGCGACGCCGGCCAGGCGCTTCTTCGTGTAGTTGGCCGAGATGCCGTAGAGCAGCGACGCCGCCATGCACGCGACGATCGCCCAGCCCGAGCCGCCCGGCTTGAATGCGGCGTCGTGGCCGCTCTTGTTCCACGCCAGCCAGGCGACACCGGTAAAGCCGATCACCAGGCCGAGCACGCGCGCCGCGCTGAGCTTGTCCTTCAGCCACCACCAGGCGATCGCGGCACCGAACAGCGGCGACGCCGCGTTGAAGATCGCCGCCAGGCCCGCGGTGATCGACAGCGCCGCGTACGCGAAGCACAGGAACGGCAGCGCCGAGTTCGTCAGGCCGACGACGAAGATCGGTCGCCAATGACGACGCAGCACGTCGAGCTGGCCGCGCATCAGCAGCAGCGGCACCAGGAACAGCGCGGCCCCGCCGACGCGCACCGCGATCAGCGCGATCGGCCCGAACTCGGCCGCGCCCATGCGCATGAACAGGAACGACGCGCCCCAGAGCGCCGCGAGCACGACCAGCTCGCCGAGATCGGACGCTCTCACGCGGCGATCCCGTCGAGCGCGCGCGGCGACTGCTCGAGCTTCAGCAACGCACGCTTGCGCTCGAGGCCGCCGGCGTAGCCGGTGAGTGATCCGTCGCTGCCGATCACCCGGTGGCACGGCACGATCACCGAGACCGGATTGCGCCCGACCGCGCCGCCGACCGCGCGCACGGCCGAGGCCGCACCGAGCGAGGTCGCGATCTCGCCATACGTGCGCGTCTGCCCCCCGGGGATCGCGAGCAGCGCCTGCCAGACGCTGCGCTGGAACGGCGTGCCCTGCAGATCGAGCGGAAGGTCGAAGACGACCTCCTTGCCGGCGAAATAGTCGTGCAGCAACTCGGCGGCGCGTCGCAGCAGCGCGTCGTCGGGGCGGCGCGCGACCGTCATCGGGTCGGGATGATGCTTCTGGCCTTCGAACCAGACGCCGGCCAGGCCCTTTGCGGTGCGCGCGAGCAGCAGCTTGCCGAGCGGTGTGGCGATCGTGGTCTGCGCGGTACAGGCGGAGGTGTTCGGGGTCGTCATGAGGGTGTCTTCTCCAGTGAGTTCCACAGTCGCAGCACGGCATAGGCGCGCCACGGTTGCCAGGTTTGCGCGTGCTCGTCGGCGGCGCGGGGGGAGTCGCTGCCGAACAGCCGCTGCATCGCCTTGAGCACCGCCACGTCGTTCGGCGGGAAGGCATCGGGCCAGCCGAGCGCGCGCATCGCGAGGTAGTGCGCCGTCCAGGGGCCGATGCCCTTGATCGTGCACAGCCGCTCGATCAACGGCTCGGGACGCGCGTGCACGGCGAGCAGGGTCGCGACCTCGGCCCACGCCTGCGCGATCGCGATGATCGCCGCGGCCCGGGTGCGGATGATGCCGAGTTCGGCGATGCGCTCGATCGGCGCGGCCGCGAGGACGTCGGGCGACGGGAAGCAGCGCGTGATGTCGTCCCAGGGCGTCGCGACGGCCGGGCCGAAGCGTTCGACGAGTCGCTTCGCGAGCGTGCGTGCGCCGGCCACCGTGACCTGCTGGCCGAGCACGGCGCGCACGGCCATCTCGAATGCATCGGTGCTGCCCGGCAGCCGCAGACCGGGCGCGCCCGGCAGTGTGACCAGGGCGGCATCGATCGCTTCGGGCGTCGCGTCGAGATCGAGCCAGCGTCGCACCGCGGCGACGACGCGGCCGCTCGCGGGCGCAAGCGTCGGCGCGAAGCGCACGTGCACGAGCGGCGCGTGCGCGGCGAACTCGACCTCGAGCCAGCCGGCCATCGGCGTGATCGCGCCGGCGCGCAGGCTGCGGCGCACGCGCAGGCCATCGACGACCTCGACGTCGGGCACGGCCCGCTGCGCCAGGAAGCGCAGCATCGCCTCGGTGTCGTACGGCGCGCGGTACGCGAGCTTGACCGTGATCGACGCGTCGCTCGCGAGCGGCTCGTACTCGACCTCACCGCGCAGCCGGCTCGGGCTCATCCGATAGTTTTCGACGAAGGCCGCGTTGAAGCGACGCAGGCTGTTGAAGCCGCTCGCCAGCGCCACCTGCGCGACCGGCAAGCGCGTGTCGGTCAGCAACTGCTTGGCCAGCAGCAGGCGACGCGTCTGCAGGTACTGCAGCGGCGTCACGCCGTGCTCGGCGAGGAAGATGCGGCGCAGATGGCGGTCGCTGACCCCGAGATGCGCGGCGAGTTCGGCCAGGCTCTTCGCGTCGCCGCTTGCCGCCTGTTCATCGAGCGCCTGCGCGGCCTGGCGCGCGAGCGTGCGCGACGCGTCCATCACCGACCAGGCGAGGTCGTTCGCGGCCGGCGCGAGTTCGGGCCGGCACTTCATGCAGGGGCGAAACGCCGCCGCCTCCGCCTGCGCCGGCGTCGCGAAGAACCGGCAGTTGCGCGCGCGCGGCGTGCGCACGCGGCAGATCGGGCGGCAGTAGATGCCGGTCGACGTGACGCCGACGAACAGCCGGCCGTCGAAGCGGGCGTCGCGCGCCGTGATGACCTGGTAGGCGGCGGTGTCGTCGAGTGAGTGCATGAGCGCAATTATCGTCAGCCGCGGCATTCGGACTGGCCGGATTCGGACATGTCGACGGGGGTGATTTTTGGCGGCCCGTCAATGCACGCTTGCGCTTCATTTAATAAGTTGGTTAAATACGCCACATGGATGCCCTCAGCAGCACCTTCGCCGCACTCGCCGACCCGACCCGCCGCGCGATCCTCGCGCGGCTTGCGCAGGGCGACGCGCATGTCGGCGCGCTGGTCGAACCGTTTCCGATCTCCGGCCCCGCGATTTCGCGCCACCTGCGCGTGCTCGAACAGGCCGGTCTGATCGAGCGCCAGACCAGCGCGCAGTGGCGCATCTGCCGCCTGCGCGGGCCGGGCTTGCGCGTCGCGCACGACTGGTTGCAGCAGTACCGCGAGTTCTGGGAGGAGAGCCTGGACCGGCTCGCCGAACTGCTCGAGGCGCCGTCATCGAAAGGGCCGTCCTCGTCCTCATCGTCATCCGCCTCGCCCCGCGCGCCCACGCGCCGCAGAAAGCCCCGCTCATCATGACCACCACCCCGCCCGACTTCACGCTGCACCTGACCCGCTTCATCCGTGCGCCGCGCGAGAAGGTCTTCGACGCCTTCCTCGACGAGGCGCTGCTCGCGCGCTGGCATTGCCCGCGCGGCATGACGGTCGCGAGCTCGACGGTCGACGCGCGCGTCGACGGTGCGTGGCGGCTCGACATGCGCACCCACGATCGATCGGGTCACGCCGTCGGCGGGCGCTATCGCGAGATCCGCCGCGCCGACCGCTTGGCCTATACCTGGCAATGGGAGGGCGAGGACACACCGATGCCGGGCCTGCAGACGCTGGTCGAGATCGACTTCGTTTCCAAGGACGACGGCACCGAGATCCGCATGCGCCACAGCGGCTTCCCCGCCGAGGCCGCGCGGCGCGGTCACGGCCAGGGCTGGCACTCGGTGCTCAATCGACTCAGCGACGCGCTCGACGCACGCGGCAGCGCCGGCACGCTGACGCTGTACGGCGTGCCCGAGAGCAGCTACGTGCGCGCCGCGCGCATCGGCTTGGCGGAGAAGGGAATTGCCTACACGTTCGAGGCCTGCGCACCGCACAGCGCGCAGATCAATGCACTGCATCCGTTCGGCCGCGTGCCGGTGTTGCGCGACGGGGTGACCGAGATCTGGGAGACCAGCGCGATCCTGCGCTACATCGACGAAGGCTTCGCCGGCCCGTCGCTGAACCCGGGGATGATCGTCGACCGGGCGCGCACCGAACAATGGGTCAGCGCCGTCGGCGGCTACCTGTACGACACGATGGCGCGCCGCTATGTGCTGCAGTACCTCTTCGCCCAGCGCGACGGTCGCGCGCCCGATCGCGCGGTGATCGATCAGGCCGTGACCGAGATGGCGCGCCAGATCGATGCGCTGGAGCTGGCCTACACCGGGCGCGATTTCATCGGTGCCGGATCGCCGTCCTACGCCGACATCCTGCTCGCGCCGGTGCTGGCGTACATTGCCTTGTTCCCGGAGGGGGTGCAGTTGCTGTCGGATCGCCCGAACATCCGGCGCGCGCAGGCGCTCATGCAGGCGAGACCGAGTTTCATCGCGGCGACGCAGGCGTCGGCGCAGCAGCAGCAACAACAGCAACGACAGCAACAACAACAGCAGTAAGAGTGATCGATGGTGGGCCACCCCGGCCCGTGTCTTGTTGAAGGAGAGGAACGATGAGCTATCTGCCCGGTAAATTCGTCTGGTTCGAGCATGCGTCGAACGATCCCGCGAAGGCGCGCAAGTTCTACGAGCCGCTGTTCGGTTGGCACGTCGAGAACATGCCGCTCGGCGAGAAGCCGTACCCGATGATCATGAACGCCGGTGACGGCATCGGCGGCTTCTCGACCGAGCAGGGCGCCGGCGCGCGCTGGGTCTCGTATGTGTCGGTGCCCGATGTCGACGCGGCCTACAAGGCGGCCCTGGCCGCCGGCGCGAAGAGCGAAGCAGCGCCGCAGGACTGGGGCCCGGTGGGGCGGGGTGCGGCGATCGTCGACCCGACCGGCGCACGCATCTCGCTGTGGAAGAGCGCGCAGGACGATCGCCCCGACGTCGACAACACGCCCGCCGGCAGCTGGGTCTGGAACGAACTCGCGACCTCCGACCCGCAGGCCGCCGTCGCGTTCTACGCCAAGGTGATCGGCTACACGACCGGCGCGATGGACATGGGCCCGGCCGGCACCTACCACCTGCTGAAGACCGCCGGCGACCTCGGCCGCGCCGGCGTGATGAAGACGATGGACCCGGCGATGCCGGCGCAATGGGTGCCCTACGTGCACACCGACGACTGCGACGCGACGCTCGCGAAGGCGAAGCAGCTCGGCGCGACGATCTGCGTGCCCGCGACCGACATCCCGGGGATCGGCCGCTTCGGGATCATGCAGGATCCGCAGGGGGCGTTGATCGCGACGATCAAGACGCTGCCGCGCAGTTGAGGGGTGATGGCGCACGTGCGCGTGCCCGTGCGCGCTACGAGCGCCCGAAACCCTCTCTCTCGCTAGCGGCTTCGCTTGAGCAAGAACTCCCCGAGGTCCGTGCCGCCGTACAGACCGAGTCCAAAGTAGCGCCCGTGGACGGTGGTTCCTTCAAACTTGCCCTTAAGCTGAAGATAGCTGTCGCAGACGCCGTTCCGACCGATGACGAGTTCTGAATCTTTCAGTTCGTAGGTCAGGGCGTCCGACACAGGGAAGAATTCTGGTTCGGAAGTCGCTGCCGCCTCGACGATCACCTGTTTCCAGTTTCCGACCATGCAGGATCGTCCGCGCTCATCGGAAAAGCGAATGGTCAGTGTAGAGATTTCCTTCTGACTCAGATCGCGGATGCTCATCGTCCAGGCCCCACTGAGGTCTTGCGAGCGGGCGCTTGTCGAGACGCAAGCGACCAGGGCGAGCGCAAAAAATCGGGCGGCGACGGCCTTCATGATTTGACTTCCACCTCCGCGACATCCATGGTCTCGCGATACATGCCGACTTTCATCGAACAATGCAGTTCGCGCTCGGCAATCCACACGCGGAGCTTTGACAGCACCAGCATCTCGCAATGCCGCTTCTGCTCCAACGTTCTGCGAGCGGCCCCTGGCGGCAGCCAGCTATTGAAGTCAACGTTAAAGTCAAGCGAACATGATTGATTGAAGTCGAACCCCCCAGCTTTCATGCGCCGGAGCACGTCCCCATCCGCATCGTCAGGCCAGTGCGGCGCAGGCGTCTTCGTTTTTCATCGCATCTTTTGTTCGCATCTTTCCCCTCGTGACTCATTCTTCTTGTAGGTGGGTTGGATAGACAACTGTCATAGCTGCATGCGATGCCGTGAGCTTCACTCCACGACCTTGACCTGCGTCCCCGGCGCAGGCGCCGCCTGCCCGCCATACGCCGCATTGAGCAGCAGCAGTTGCTGCTCCGCCCGCGCCCCGAGCGGTGAGCGGCGCGCGAGTTCGGCGAAGCCGCCGCCCGGTAGGGCGGTCGTGTGCAGGCGCCACGGGGAGACCGTCGAGCGCTCGGCGCCGGTGATCGAGCGGAAGGTCTCCTCGGTGTCGCGCAGCGCCTCGCGGTTCGCGTTCAGCGCGTGGCCGTCCGCCGCAGCGTGGCCGATCAGGTAGACGCGGTTGGACGGGCCGGTCACGACCGTGACGCGCAGCGGCTGCACGCCGTCGTCGCTGCGGCGCTCGCCGACGAAGCGTGTGGCGGCGAGTCGATTCGGCCCGAGGCTCACGCGTTCGGCGCGGCCCTGGGTCGGGTTCAGCAGGTTGCGGATCACCGTGTCGTGGTCCAACCCCATCGCGCTCGGCGCGACGCGCAGCACCACGCCGGCGTCGCGCGTGCCGTTGACGATGAGCAGCTGGTCGTTGCCGTTGACGATGCTCCAGCCGTGCGGCGCGGTGATCGCGAAGCCGAGTTCCTCGTGGTAGTAGGTGCGGCCGCGGGTCAGGCCCTGCGCGGCGCTCTCGCCGAAGGTCAGGCCGTCGATGGCCTTCAGGTAGCGGCTGCGTTGATCGTCGCCGTAGCCGCTTGCAGGGTAGCGCGCGGCGGTGCGGGTGATCTCCTCGAGCCGCTGATCGCTGCTCGGGTGCGAGGCGAGCCAGCTGTTGCGTGCGGCGGGCGTGCGGCCCTCGGCGCGCGCGTTGTCGTCGGCGTAGCGCTCCTGGTCCTTGAGCACGCGGATCACGTCGATCATGTTGCTCGGGTTGTAGCCGGCGCGCGCGAGGTACTCGGCGCCGAGCTGGTCGGCCTGCAATTCCTGCTCGCGTCCATAGCGGCTGACATAGCCTGCGGCCGCCGCCTGCGCGGATTGGTTCGCGAGCTGACCCGCGCCCTGCACACCGGCGCCTTCGAGCACCGCGCCGACGACGCTTGCCGCGAGCACGCCGAAGCCGGCGCTCTGCGCGCGGCTCTCGCGCTGCGCCGCATGCCGTGCGGTGACGTGGCCGATCTCGTGGCCCAGCACGCCGGCGAGGTCGGCCTCGCTGTCGAGGTAGGCCATGAGGCCGCGCGTGATGTAGACGTAGCCGCCGGGCAGCGCGAAGGCGTTGACCTCCTGGCTGTCGAGCACAGTGAAGGTCCACTTCAGGTTGGCCCGATGCGACTGCCGTGCGAGCTTCTGGCCGACGCTGTCCACATACGCCTGCAGCGCCAGATCGGCGACCGGCGTGTAGTCCTTCAGCACGTCCCGGTGCGCCTTGCGGCCGGCCTCGAGCTCCTGGCTTTCGCTCATCGCCGAGCGTTCGCTCTGGCCGCTCACCGGGTTGACCACCGGTGTGCCGCAAGCGGCAAGCAGTACAGCGGCCGCGGCCGCGCTCGCAAGTGCGGCGGCCCGGCGACGCATCGTCGTCGTCATGTTCGGTCTCCCACCGAAGCTTTTGTGGACGCGACTCTAACGTCACTGTCCTGAGTGGCCAAGCGCGTGGCGGAGCGGCGCGACGCCTACGTCACGCGACTGTGGCGCGCGGGCACTTGCAAGGCTCGCTTACCCGGAGCCTGCTCGCGCGCTCTGCAACGCACCTACGCGCCGAACGATCCGTGCCGCCCTGCGCCTGCGCTGAAGCGGCGGGCGCCGCTGACCGACTCGCCCGAGGCGAGCGTCTGCAGCCCGAGCGCGAACTCCTGCGCCAGCGCCTGCTGCATCGGCTGGCCGTGCTGCGCGAGCACGCTGGCGCGATCGTGGCGCATGCATTGCTGCGGGAATGCGGCGATCTCGCGCGCCAGCGCGCACGCTCGTGCGAGCGCCTCGCCGGCGGGCACGACGCGGTTCGCCAGGCCGAGCGTCAGGGCTTCGTCGGCGTCGACCGGCCGGCCGGTGAGGATCAGGTCGAGCGCGCGGCTTTCGCCGATCAGGCGCGGCAGGCGCACGGTGCCGCCGTCGATCAGCGGCACGCCGAAGCGGCGGCAGTAGACGCCGAAGATCGCGCCGCGCGCGGCGACGCGCAGGTCGCACCAGAGCGCGAGTTCGAGCCCGCCCGCCACCGCGTGGCCTTCGACGGCGGCGATCACCGGCTTCGTCAGCTGCAGGCGCGTCGGGCCCATCGGGCCGTCGGCGTGCATGTCGGCGTCCAGCGCGTTTGCGCGGCCCTGGAAGCCGCCGGCGACCGCCTTCAGGTCCGCACCGGCGCAGAACTGGCCCGCCGCGCCGGTGAGCACCGCGACGCAGGCCGAGGCGTCGGCGTCGAACGCACGGAACGCATCGGCCAGCCTGCGCGCGGTCGGCCCGTCGACCGCGTTGCGTGCCTCGGGTCGGTTGATCGTGACGACCCACAGCGGCCCGTCGCGTTCGATCAGTACGGCGTCGCTCATCGCGAAACTCCTCGTGGGAAGGGTGGCGTGCGGGCCGTCAGTCGGTCGGCCGGTGCAGCACGAGCGCGACGGTCTGCGCCGCGAGCTCGTCGAGACCGACGCGCCCGGCGCCGCGCGACTTCGCGCGCGGCGCGGCCCGGTACCAGGTCGCGGAAAAATTGATGGCGCCCAGGATCATCAGCCGTGCCAGCTTCGCGTCGGTGCGCAGCCGGCCTTGCGCATGCAGTTCGTCCAGCGTGCGCTGCCAGATCGCGTCGTAGCGGTCCTTCAGTTCGATGATGCGGCGCTTGTACTGGGCCGGCAGCGAGCGCCAGTCGTAGAGCATCACCGGGATGAAATCGCTGCCGGTGTCGTGCAGGATGCCGTAGTGCGTGCGCACGAGGCGGTGCAGTCGGTCGGGCGCGGGCAGCGTGGAGTCAGCGAGCGCATCGGTGGTGCGCGCCAGGCCCAGGCGCAGGCCTTCTTCCATCACCGCCATCAGCAGCTCGTGCTTGTTGCTGAAGTGATAGAAGGGGCTGCCGGAGCGCATGCCGACGGCGTGCGCGATGTCGCGGATCGTCGTGCCCTCGAAGCCCTTCTCGCGGAACAGCCGCGCGGCCGCGCGGATCAGGTCGGCGCGCCGGTTGTCGGGTGCGGCGGAGTCGTCGGCGCGGGTTTTGGAGGGCACGGGCTCGGGTGGCGGTTTCGGGTTTGTCCGCTGACACGCGCCAGCGGCCCTCGCTACAAAGCAATTGCTTGCTTGGGGGCGGTCCGCCAAGGGTAGCAAGCCGCGGGAGGCGACGCAATTGCTGCAGGCGCTACAGATCATCATCAGCGGCATCGCGCAGGGCTGCATCTACGGCCTGATCGCGCTGGGCGTGGTGTTGATCTACAAGGCGACCGAGACGGTGAGCTTCGCGCAGGGCGAGCTGATGATGCTCGGCGCGTTCCTCGGGCTGATCCTGATGAGCACGCTCGGCTTTCCGTTCTGGCTCGCGTTCGTCTGCTCGATCGTTGCGATGGGCGTGTTCGGCGTCGCACTCGAGCGCGCGACCATCCGCCCGATCCTCGGCCAACCGGCGTTCTCGATCGTGATGCTGACGATCGGCATCGGCTACGTCGCGCGCGGTGCGATCACGATGGTGCCGGGCCTGGGCACCGAGACGCACACACTGCCGGTGCCGTACAAGGACCAGGTCTGGAACGCAGCCGGCCTGGTCCTCAACGTCGAGCAGATGGCGATCATCGCCGCGACGTTGATCCTCTCCGGCGCGCTGTACGCGATGTTCCGCTACAGCAAGCTCGGCGTGGCGATGCAGGCGGCCTCGCAGAACCAGCTCGCGGCCTACTACATGGGGATCCCGGTGAAGCGGCTGAACGGTCTGGTCTGGGGCCTGGCGGCTGCGGTCGCGGCGGTCGCGGGCTTGCTGCTGGCGCCGATCACGTTCGTGCACGCGAACATGGGCTTCATCGGCCTGAAGGCGATGCCGGCCGCGGTGGTCGGCGGCTTCGGCAGCCTGCCGGGGGCGCTCGTCGGCGGCTTGATCATCGGGGTGGTGGAGTCGATGGCGGGTTTCTATCTGCCGGAGGGGTTCAAGGACATTGCGGCGTATGTCGTCGTGCTGATCATGCTCGTCGTCAAGCCGAACGGGTTGTTTGGCGAGAAGCTGAGGAAGAAGGTGTGAGCGGGGTGGTGGTCGTTGCGTGTGGACGGTGGCGCGGGCACGCGGGCGACCGCTCGCGCAGTCGAGAGAAGACGACGTAGAGCCATGCGCTTCATCTTCAAGACCCGCTACGACCAGGACATCCGCCTCGCCAAGCACGGCGGCCACGTCTTCTGGTATGGCGCGCTGATGCTCGTGCTGCTCGCCGCGCCGTGGTTGTTCTCGGAGTATTGGCTCGCGCAGCTGACGTTCGTGCTGATCTATTCGGTCGTCGGGCTCGGGCTGATGCTGTTGTCGGGCTACACCGGGTTGTTCTCGCTCGGGCACGCGGCATTTCTCGGCGTCGGCGCCTATGCGCAGGCGGCGCTGACGCACCACGGCGTGCCGGCGCCGCTGGCGCTGATCGCGGCGGGTGCGATCGCAGCGCTGGTGGGCGTGATCGTCGGGCTGCCGGCGTTGCGGGTGAAGGGCATCTACCTCGCGATCGCCACGCTCGCGTTCGGGTTCATCGTCGAGGAGGTGTTCGCGCGCTGGGAGAGCGTGACCGGCGGCAACGCCGGCATCCACGTCGGTGCGGCGGACATGTTCGGGCTGTTCAAGCTCGACGACGACGTCTCGTTCTACTTCGCCTGTCTCGTCGTCACGGTGCTGGCGACGCTGGCGATCCTGAACCTGCTGCGCGCGCCGACCGGGCGCGCGTTCGTCGCGATCCGCGATTCGGAGGTCTCGGCGCAGAGCATGGGCATCCACCTGGCGCGCTACAAGACGTTGTCGTTCGCGATCTCCGCGGCGCTGGCCGGCGTCGGCGGGGCACTGTATGCGCACAAGCTGCAGTTCATCTCGCCGGATCAGTTCAGCATCCTGCAGTCGATCGACCTGGTGCTGATGATCGTCGTCGGCGGCATCGGCTCGATCCACGGCGTCTTTCTCGGCGCCATCTTCCTGATCACGATGCCGCAGGTGATCGGCCTGGCGAAGGACGTGCTGCCGGCCGCGATCGGCCAGGCTCCGGGCTTGCAGGGGTTGGTCTACGGCCTGGTGCTGATCGCCTTCGTGCTGTTCGAGCCGCTCGGGCTGTACGGCCGCTGGCTGAAGCTGCGCACCTACCTGCAGATCTTTCCGTTCTACCGCAAGGGCATGTTCCAGCGGCAGAAGAGCTACCTCAAGTCGGACCGCCTGAAATGAGCGCCGAACCGCTGCTCACCGCCACCGACCTGAGCGTGCGCTTCGGCGGCGTGCTTGCGGTCAACCGCGTCGGGTTCGAGGTTCGGCGCGGCGAAGTGTTCACGCTGATCGGCCCGAACGGCGCCGGCAAGACGACGGTGTTCAACCTGATCAGCCGGCTCTACACACCGACCTCAGGGCGGATCACCTTCGAGGGACGCGACCTCGCGGCGGTCGCGCCGCACGACGTGGCGCGGCTGGGCATCGCGCGCACGTTCCAGAACATCGAGCTGTTCGAGCATGCGAGCGTGCTGCAGAACCTGCTGATCGGGCGCCACACCCACCGCGCAACGACGCTGTGGAGCGAGCTCTTCTTCACCCCGGGCGCGCGCCGCGCCGAGATCGCGGCGCGCGAGAAAGTCGAGCAAGTGATCGATCTGCTCGACCTGCAGCACCACCGCGAGTCGCTCGTCGCCGGCTTGCCCTACGGCGTGCGCAAGGTCGTGGAGCTGGCGCGCGCGCTGTGCACCGAGCCGAAGCTGCTGCTGCTGGACGAGCCGTCGTCGGGGCTGAACGTCGAAGAGACGGACGACATGGCGTTCTGGATCCAGGACATCCGCCACGAACTCGGCATCACCGTGCTGATGGTCGAGCACGACATGTCGCTGGTCTCGAAGGTCTCGGACCGTGTGCTCGCGATGAACCAGGGCGAGGTGCTCGCGACCGGCACGCCGCGCGAGGTGCAGGCTCACCCCGGCGTGATCGAGGCCTATCTCGGCGCGAGCGAGGACCTGGCGAGCCTGCGGCGCGCCGCGGTGACCGCATGAGCAGCGCCGACGCCATCCTGCAGTTGCTGAACGTGGAGAGCGCGTACGGCCCGATCCGTGCGGTGCGCGGCGTGAGCCTGCAGGTCGCGCGCGGTCGCATCGTCACGGTGCTGGGCAGCAACGGCGCAGGCAAGAGCACGATCCTGAAGACGATCTCGGGGATCATCGATCCGCGCAAGGGCAGCATCACGTTCAAGGGCGAGGACATCACCGCCCGCGACCCCGCGCTGATCGTGCAGCGTGGCCTCTCGCACGTGCCCGAGGGGCGCGAGGTCTTCCCGTTGCTGTCGATCCACGACAACCTGATGATGGGCGCCTACACGCGGCGCGACCGCGACGGCGTCGGGCGCGACCTGGAGGCGGTGTACGGCTACTTCCCGATCCTGCGCGAGCGCGCGGCGCAGGACGCCGGGCTGCTCTCCGGCGGGCAGCAGCAGATGCTGGCGATCTCGCGTGCACTGATGGCCGCGCCGGACCTGATCCTGCTCGACGAGCCGAGCCTGGGGCTGTCTCCACGGCTGACGCGCGAGATCTTCGAGATCGTGATCCGCATCAACCGCGAACGCGGCACGACGATCCTGCTGGTCGAGCAGAACGCCAACATGGCGCTGAACGTCGCCGACTTCGGCTACGTGCTGGAGAACGGCCGCATCGTGATGGAAGACGACTGCGACAACCTGCGCGAGAAGGAGGACATCAAGGAGTTCTATCTCGGCATGAAGGAAACCGGCGTGCGCGGTGAGCGGCGCTGGAAGAAGAAGAAAACCTGGCGCTGACGCCGATGAGCACGCTCTGGAACCTCGATCACCTGCAGCCGGGCACCGACATCGTCGTCGCCGGCGAGACGATGCCGGCGCTGTTCTGGAACGCCGTGGCGCTGCGTGGCGACAAGGTCTTCATGCGCCAGAAGAAGCTCGGGCTGTGGCGCGAGTGGACGTGGAACGATACCGCGCGCGCGGTGCGCGAGATCGGCGACGGGTTGATCGCGCTCGGCTTCGCGCCCGGTGACTGCGCGTCGATCGCGTCCAACACGGTGATCGAATGGGTGCTGGCCGATCTGGCGGTGCTCAGCTGCGGCGGCGTCTCCAACGGCATCTATCCGACCGACGCCGCGACCCAGGTGCAGTATCTGTGCGCGGACTCGCGCACCTGCATCCTGTTCGTCGAGGACGAGGAGCAACTGGACAAGGCGCTCGCAGTGCGCGCCGAGCTGCCGCTGCTGCGCAAGATCGTCGTCTTCGACACCGAGGGCCTGCGGGACTTCCACGACGACGGCGTGATGGACCTGGCCGCGCTGCGCGAGCTCGGCCGGCGCAGCGCCGCGACGCAATCCGGCCAGCTCGAGGCACGCGTGCAGGCCTGCCGGCCCGAGGACCTCGCGATCCTCGTCTACACGTCGGGGACGACGGGTCGGCCCAAGGGCGCGATGCATGCGCACCGCGGGCTGGTCTACACCGTGCGCGGCTACAACCAGATCGTCGCGCAGGACGAGGCGGACGAGCGCATGTGCTTCCTGCCGCTGTGCCACATCGCCGAGCGCCTCGGCGGCGAATACTTCGCGATCTACACCGGCTCGGTGCTGAATTTCGTCGAGAACCCCGAGACGGTGCCCGAGAACGTCCGCGAGATCGCGCCCACCGTGTTCACCGCCGTGCCGCGCGTGTGGGAGAAGTTCTACTCCGGCGTGATGATCGCGTTGCGCGAGTCGAGCGCTTTGCAGCAGGCGGCCTACGCGTGGAGCATCGGCGTCGGCCAGCGCATCGCCGAGCGCGTGCTCGCCGGGCGCGCGGTCGGCGCGGCGTTGAAGCTGCAGTTCCATGTGGCCCGGCTGATCGCGTTGAACAACGTGCGCAAGATGATCGGGATCCACCGCGCGCGCTTCTGCGTGACCGGCGCGGCGCCGATCTCGCCCGAGCTCGTCAAGTGGTATCTGGCGTTGGGCGTGCCGATGGTCGAGGTCTGGGGCATGACCGAGACCTGCGGTGCGTCGACCTACACGCCGGCGCAGCGCATCAAGCCGGGCATGATCGGCCCGGCGTGCCCGTTCAACGAGGTGCGTCTGGACCCGGCCACGGGCGAGTTGCAGGTGCGAGGCCCGAATGTCTTCATGGGCTACCTGAACCTGCCGGACAAGACGGCCGAGACGATCGATGCCGACGGCTGGCTGCACACCGGCGACGTCGGCCAGGTCGACGCCGACGGCTACTACCGCATCACCGACCGGATGAAGGACATCATCATCACCGCCGGCGGCAAGAACGTCACGCCCAGCGAGCTCGAGAACGACCTGAAGTTCTCGCCCTATGTCACCGATGCGGTCGTGGTCGGCGACAAGCGGCCGTACCTCGTCGTGATCGTGATGATCGATCAGGAGAACGTCGAGAAGTACGCGCAGGATCGCGACATCCCGTTCAGCAACTACGCCAGCCTGACGCGCGCGCCGCAGGTGCAGGCGCTGATCCAGGGCGAACTCGACCGCGTCAACGCCAAGTTCGCGCGCGTCGAGCAGATCAAGAAGTTCTGGCTGCTCGACACCCAGCTCAGCGCCGAGGACGATGAACTGACGCCGACGATGAAACTCAAACGCAAGCTCGTCGAGAAGAAGTACGCGCCGCAGATCGATGCGATGTACGCCTGACACCCGCAACGCCCACCCCTCGTTCACTAGGAGACACCCGATGAAGATCACGACCCGGACCCTGGTCACCACGGCCCTCGCGCTGGCCGCCGCGACGGCGCTCGCGCAATCGAAGGCGCCGCCCCAGGGCGTGTCCAAGGACGAGATCCTGATCGGCTCGATCCAGGATCTGTCGGGTCCGATCGCCGGCTTCGGCAAGCAGGTGCGCAACGGCATGCTGCTGCGCGTCGACGAGATCAACGAGCAGGGCGGCATCAACGGCCGAAAGCTCAAGCTGATCGTCGAGGACTCGGCCTACGACCCGAAGAAGGCGGTGCTCGCGGCGCAGAAGCTCGTCAACCAGGACAAGATCTTCATCATGATCGGCCACATCGGCACCGCGCAGAACAACGCGGCGATGCCGGTGCAGTTCGAGAAGAACGTGATCAACTTCTTTCCGGTGACCGCGGCGCGCGAGATGTACGAGCCGCTGAACCGGCTGAAGTATTCGTTCGCGGCGACCTACTACGACCAGATGCGCGGCGCGGTGCCCAAGCTCGCGAAGGACAAGGGCGCGAAGAAGGTCTGCACGATGTACCAGGACGACGAATTCGGCCTCGAAGTGGTGCGCGGCGCCGAAGCGGGCCTGAAGACGATCGGCATGGAGTTCGCCGAGAAGACCAGCTACAAGCGCGGCGCGACCGACTTCTCGTCGCAGGTCGCGCGCATGAAGGCGGCGGGTTGCGACATGGTCGTGCTCGGCACGATCATCCGCGAGACGATCGGCGCGATCGCCGAGAGCCGCAAGACCGGCTACACACCGACCTTCATCGGCTCGAGCGCGGCCTATACCGATCTGATCCACAAACTCGGCGGCGGAAAGGCGATGGACGGGCTGTACGCGACGATGACGGTGGCCAATCCCTACCTGGACGACGCGAGCAAGGCGGTGAGCTTCTGGGCCAACAAGTACAAGACCAAGTTCAACGAGGACCCGACGGTGTTCTCGGTCTACGGCTACAACGCGATCGATGCGTTCGCCGTCGGCGCGGCCAAGGCCGGCAGCGGCCTGAGCACCGACAGCTTCATCAAGGCGATGGACGCGACCACCTTCGAGCCCGACATGTTCGGCAGTGCGAAGGCCACCTTCACCGCGACGAAGCGGCTGGGCAGCGACGTGTCGCGGCTGTCGCAGTTGCAGGAGGGGCGCTGGAAGGTCGTCTCCGAGTACTTCAAGCCGCAGTGAGGGGCGGCGCGACGCCGTAGCGATCGGCCCAGGGCTGCAGCGCGGGCAGGATGTCCGGGTGCAGCACGACGCCGTCGCGCATTTGCGCGGCGCGCTTGCGCAACCCGTTTGCACCGGGCAGGCGCACCGGCGACCCGGCGGCACGCGGCGGATTGTCGCGGCAGGCCTGCGCAATGTGCTGCATCTGGTGGGTGAACGCGTCGCCGCCGGCGAACGCCTGCGGGTCGATGATCTGCAGAAAGACGGTCGCACCCCAGCCTTCCTTCGGATCGGCGCGGCCATGGCCGGCCAGACCGCCGGTCAGCGCCTCGACCCACAGCGCCAGGCCGTAGCCCTTGTGGCCGGCCTGCATGCCGCCCAGCGGCTGCAGGGTGCCCGGCGGGTTCGTGAACAGCACCGACGGGTCATCGGTCTCATCGCCTTGCGCATCGAGCAGCCAGGCGTGCTCGAAGCGGCGACCCTGGCGGTGCAGCCGCGTCGTCATGCCGTTGGTCGTCAGCGAGGCCGAGACATCGACCAGCACCGGTTCGCCCTCGGTCGGAAAGCCGATCGCGAGCGGGTTCGGCGTGAACACCGCGCGCGTGCCGCCGAACGGCGCGACGCTCGCCGCGTTCGGATCGGAGCAGATCAGCTCCATCACCAGCCCCTGCTCGGTGGCCCGGCGCAGATAGGCGGCCAGACAGGCGATGTGGTGGCTGCGCCGGATGACGACGGTGCCGGTGCCGTGCTCGCGCGCCATCGCGGTCGCGGCCTCCATCGCACGCAGCACCAGCCAGGGGCCGGGCAGGCGCTGGCCGTCCCAGGTCTGCGCGGCGCCGCGGGCCTGCAGGGTCGTGGGTTGACCGGTGCGCGTCATGCTGCCCTTGTCGAGCTCGCCGAGGTAGCCCGCGAGCAGCGCCAGGCCGTGCGTGTCGTGGCCCAGCAGGTCGCCCTCGACCAGGATCGCGGCGACATCGGCCGCCTTGTCGTCGTCCAGCCCGGCGCGTTGCAGCAGAGCTTGCGCGTAGCGTGCGAGTGCGTCGGTGGCGTGGCGTGGGGTGGCATCGGTCATCGTCGTCGGCCGCAGGATGGATGAAGGCAGCGAGCGTAGCCGAACGAGCGAGTCAGCGTGCATCAGCTACGGGTCAGCCCGGTGGTGCGATCGATGAAGGCCCGGCATAGTCGCGCCGGCAACCAAACATCACACCATCACACCTTTGGAGCGTAGGGCGATGACTCACCGCAGAATGGTTCTGGCTTCCTTGATCGGCGCGACGCTGGCCGCCTTGTCGGGCATGGCGCACGCGGCCTGGCCGGAGCGCCCGATCACGCTGATCGTGCCGTGGGGTGCGGGTGGCGGCACCGATGCCACCGCGCGCATCATCGGCTCGCTGCTCGAGAAGGATCTGGGGCAGCCGGTGAACGTCGTGAACCGCACCGGCGGCAGCGGTGTCGTCGGGCACCAGGCGATCGCCTCGGCGGCGCCGGACGGCTACACGATCGGCCTGATCACGGTCGAGATCAGCATGATGCATTGGCAGGGGCTGACCGATCTCTCCGGCGCGTCGTATGCGCCGATCGGTCTCGTCAACATGGACCCGGCCGGGCTGCAGGTGCGTGCCGACGCGCCGTACAAGACGGCCAACGACCTCGTCGCGGCGATCAAGGCGAACCCCGGCAAGTTCAAGGCGTCAGGTACGGGGCAGGGCGGCATCTGGCATCTGGCGATCGCGGGCATGCTGAAGGACCTGAAGGTGGACGCGTCCGCTGCGCCGTGGGTGCCGTCCAACGGCGCCGCGCCGGGCCTGCAGGATCTGGTGGCCGGCGGCGTCGAGGTCGTGCCGTGCTCGCTCCCGGAGGCGCGTTCGCTGATCGATGCCGGCAAGGTCAAGAGCCTTGCGGTGATGAGCGACTCCGCGGCGTCGCTGTACCCGAACGTGCCCACGCTCAAGAGCGCCACCGGCAGCGACTGGAAGATCGGTGCCTGGCGCGGCATCGCCGCGCCCAAGGGGCTGCCGCCCGAAGCGCATGACAAGCTCGTCGCGGCGATCAGGAAGATCGCATCGAGCAAGGAATACACCGAGTTCATGTCGAGCCGCGGGTTCGGCGTCATCTACCAGGGGCCGGACGATTTCGCCAAGTTCATGGCCAAGGCCGACGCCGATCTCGGCGCGACGATGAAGGCAGTGGGCATCGCGAAGTAACGCCGCGTCGCCGTGAAGTTCAACGACGCCGTCTGGGGCGCCGGCATGGTCGTGTTTGCCGGCGCGTTGCTCTGGTACGTGCAGGGCTTCCCGACGATCCCCGGGCAGAAGGTCGGGCCGGCGGTGCTGCCCGGTGCGCTGGCGGTCGGCATCGGCGTGTGCGGCGCGATCCTGCTCGTGCGCGGCCTGCGCGAGCGCGCGGCCAGTGGTGTGGCATGGGTCGAATGGCCGGAGTGGTTCGGCTCGATGCCGCAGTTGCGCGCGTTCGTCGTGCTCGTCGCGGTGAACGTGCTGTACCTCGTTGCCGTCGACCGGCTCGGCTTCGTGGTCGTCGGCACGATCTACCTCGCTGCGCTGATGATGACGCTGCGCGTGCGCGCGAGCCGTGCGCTGCCGATCGCACTGGTGATGACGCTCGTCATTCACTATGCGTTCTACAAGCTGCTGAAGGTGCCGCTGCCCTGGGGCGTCCTGCAAGCGATCGCCTGGTGAGCACGAAGGAGTTGCGGCGATGAGCTCGGCCTGGCTTCAAGCCTTCCAGATGGTCTTCGACCCGTACAACATCGTCGTGATGCTGGGCGCGTCGCTGTTCGGGCTGTTCGTCGGCGCGGTGCCCGGGCTGACCGCGACGATGGCGACGGCGCTGCTCGTCCCGGTGACGTTCTTCATGGCGCCGATCCCGGCGATCGCGGCGATGGTGACCGCCACCGCGATGGCGATCTTCTCCGGCGACATCCCCGGCTGCCTGCTCCGCATGCCCGGCACCCCGGCCTCCGCCGCGTACACCGACGAGGCCTATGCGATGACCCGCAAGGGCATGGCCGAGATCGCGCTCGGGGCGGGACTGGTGTTCTCGGCCGGGGGCGGCTTGTTCGGCACCGCGGTGTTGATGGTGGCCGCGCCGACGCTGGCCGAGTTCGCGCTGAAGTTCAGCTCGTTCGAATACTTCTGGCTCGTGCTGATGGGGCTGACCTGCGCCGTCTTCATCTCGAGCGACAAGCCGTTGAAGGGTCTCGTGACCTTGTTCCTCGGCCTGCTGATCGCCTCGGTCGGTCTGAACAACCCGGCCGCGTACGCGCGCTTCACGTTCGGCAACACCGACCTGCTCGGCGGCATCGGCCTGGTGCCGGTGATGATCGGCGCCTTTGCCGTGTCCGAAATCATCCGCTACGTTGTCGACCTGGCGCCCGAAGCGCTGATCGTCGAGGGCCACATCGGCAACGTGTTCAAGGGCATGTGGCGGCTCGCGGTCAAGTATCCGATGCAGATCCTGCGCGGCAGCGTGCTCGGCACGATCGTCGGTGCGCTGCCCGGCGCCGGCGCCGACATCGCGGCGTGGATGTCGTACGCGATGAGCAAGAAATTCTCGAAGGAGCCGGAGAAGTTCGGCACCGGCCACGTCGAGGGCATCGTCGAGAGCGGTTCGGCCAACAACAGCGCGCTGGCCGGCGCGTGGATCCCGGCGCTGGTGTTCGGCATCCCCGGGGACTCGATCACCGCGATCGTGATCGGCGTGCTCTACATGAAGAACATGAACCCGGGGCCGACGCTGTTCACGGTCAACCCGCAGAACATCTACGCGGTTTATTTGCTGTTCATCATCGCGAACCTGATCATGATTCCGCTCGGCTTCCTGTGCATCAAGGTCGCCAAGCGCATCCTGAAGGTGCCGCGCGACGTGCTGATGCCGGTCATCCTGCTGTTCTGCGTCGTCGGCGCATTCGCGATCAACAACACCGCGTTCGACATCGGCGTGATGCTGATCGGCGGGCTGGTCGCGTACCTGCTGGAGCAGAACGGCTTTCCGATCACGCCAATGATCCTGGGCGTGGTGCTCGGCGGGATGCTGGAGGAGAACCTGGTGTCGTCGCTGATCAAGTCCGATGGCAGCCTGCTCGCGTTCTTCGGCCGCCCGATCGCGGCGACGCTCGGGGTGCTGACGTTCGCGATCTGGCTCTGGCCGCTCGGGCGCAAGCTGCTGCGGCGCTGACGCGCCGCGCGCGTCACTTCGGCTGCTCGTTGCCGTAGGTCTTCACCAGATAGTCGACGATCACCGGGATGTCGTCGTCGTTCAGCGGCGCCTTGAAGACCTGCTTCATGCGCTTGGCCATCGCGTCCCAGTACGGGCGCGCGGCGTTCGCCGGCTGGTAGAGCATGTACTCGGCCGAGTGGCAGGCGACGCACTGCGACTGCGCGAGGCGGTAGCCCGGCAGCGCGCTCTCCTTGAGTTGCACGCCGTCGGGGGGCAGCGCGATCGTCTTCGGTGCGGCCGTTGCGACCAGGGCGCTGGCGCACAGCACGGCGACGACGAGACGGTGGCGGATGGATGCGAGGTTCATGGTGAGGCGGGGCTTCGTCATCAGATGGCGGTGACCTTGATCGACTCGACGACGTTGCGCATGTAGCCCGCGGGCTGCCACAGCGCCTCCATCGGCTGGCTCTGGCCGGAGCGGTTCCAGGCGCGCACGCGCAGGTCGTGGGCGCCACGCGTCGGCGTGAACCCGAACGTGAATTCGCGGAACGAATAGCGGCCGAGGTCGGCGCCGAGCGTCGCGCCGCGCCAGCTCTGGCCACCATCGGTCGAGACGGCGACCTCGCGGATGCCCTGGCCGCCGTCGAACGCGATGCCGCGCAGCATGATCGGCGTGTCGGCCGACAGCCGCGCGCCGTCGGGGACCGAGGTGATGAACGAGCGCACGTTGAAGCGCCCGATCGGGCGCGTCGCGGCCGGCGCCGTGCCCGGGTCGATGCAGGCGCAGTCGTTGTCGGGGATGCGGTAGGCCGGGCGCATCCAGAAGCCGTCGTAGACGCTGTCGATCACCTCGATGCGCGACAGGTGCTTCATCCAGTAGGTGCCGTAGTAGCCGGGCACGACCAGGCGCACCGGGTAGCCATTGAGCATCGGCAGATCGGCGCCGTTCATCTGGTAGGCGATCATCACCTCGCCGTCGAGCGCGTGGTTCAGGTCGAGCGCCTTGACGAAGTCGCCGCCACCGAAGAGCGCGTTGTCCAGGCCATCGAAGGTGACCTGCCGGGCGGTGGCCTTCGGTTCGGCGCGCGCGAGCACGTCCTTCAGCGGCACGCCCAGCCAACGCGCGTTGCCCATCGCGCCGTTGCTGAGCTGCCCGCCGGTGACGCGCGGCGCGAAGTGGCCGCGGCTGTTGCCCGAGCACTGGTTCACCGCGGTGATCTCGACGGGCTTGAACTCGCTCTTCAGCGCCCGCATCGTCAGCGTGTAGGGCTTGCCGATCGCGTTGCCGGCGATCTCGATCGTGTGCGCATCGCCGTCGATCGAGGTCGGGATGCCGGCGTTGTGATAGCGCACGAAGAAAGCATCGTTCGGCGTGATCGTGCCTTCGTTGAAGACCTCCCACGGCGTCTCGAGCTGCGGCGGCCGCGACGTGAGCACGATCAGCGGGCGCTTCTCGGGGTAGGCGAGCAGCGTGCGCCGGCCGTTGGCGATCGGCAGCTCCGTGGTGGGTGCGGCCGCGCGGGCGAGCGCCGGGAGCGCCGCCAGGCCGAGCGACGCGCCGGCGGCGGCGAGAATGCGGCGTCGTGGGGCGGGAGTACGGTGTGATTTCATGCTGGGCGTGAAAAGATAGTGTTCGTTCTGAGGCGCAATATCGGATCACGACTCGCGGTGATGCGAAGATCGCTCCGACAGATTACTTCATTCGGTGGTCACAAGATGATGTTCGTTGGAAACAAGCACGGCGCGGCGGCGCTGTTCGGGCTGGCGGTGCTGGTGGGGACGGTGGCCGCCGCGCCCGCGCCGACGGAGTTGCGCGTGATGCTCGGCGTGGACCCGTCCGACGAGGTCAAGGGGATCGAGCTGAATCCGACGATCGCCCCGGCCGCGTCGCTCACCCGCTACAGCGGGCTGCGCACGACGATCACCCGCACCGCCAGCATGGGCGAAGCGATGCGCGCGAGCCGCACGCTCGAGAACGAGGTGCTGATCGTGCCCGCGCACGTGACCGCGTCGGCGATCCTGCATGCCTACACGCTCGTCGGCACCAGCGGCCGACAGCAGGCCTACGCGCTGCTGGCCAGCGAATCGATCAAGGACGTGGCGCAGCTCAGGGGCAAGCGCGTCTACCTGCCGCAGCAGGATTCGCTGCGCAGCTATGTCGCCAAGGGGCTGATGCAGGACGCGGGCGTCAAGCTGGCGCAACTCGGCAACGTCACCTACGGCAACACCAGCGAAGGCGGGCTGCTCGCGATCTCGCTCGGCATGGCCGATGCGACGATCGCCGAGGAGGCGCAGGCGCGCGAGTGGATCGCGAAGAACCCCGGCAAGGCGCACGTGCTGAAGACCACCCGGCCGGTACCCGGCGGCGCCAACCTCGTCGTGCGCAAGGACCTGTGCGAGCGCCTGTGCCCGCGGCTGGTCGCGTGGATGAACTCGCCCGACGGCGTGATCCCGGGGACGGGCCGCTTCAAGCCTGCGGCGGAGGCGGCGCGCGGCGAGTTCGCCTACGTCGCGTCGCTGGGCATCACGACGCCCGACGCGATCAACGGCGTGACCACCGTCGCCGCGGACCGCGTCGCGTCGCTGGCGCGCGACGGCGCGACCATCGTCGACACGCGCTCGGCCAAGGAGTTCGACAGCGAGCACATCCGCGGCGCGCTGAACCTGCCCTACATCGAGCGCAGCCTGAAGGAGACCGATTTCGACGCGACCAAGGACGATTTCAGCGCACTCGCCAAGCTGACCGACAAGGCTGCGGCGGTCGTTTTCCTGTGCAACGGGCCGGAGTGCTGGAAGTCGTACAAGGCCAGCCGCGCCGCGGCCGGGGCCGGCTTCAAGACGATCTACTGGTTTCGCGGCGGCATGCCGGAGTGGCGCGAGAAGAACATGCCGACCGAGGGGGCCGTGGCGGCGCGGTGACGCAGTGCATGACGATCGCGCCGGCGATGGCGCGCTCGATCAACCCACCCGGGGCTGACCGGCGGCGCGCCGCTGCAGGTCGTCGCCCAGCAACACGATCATTCGGTCCAGGATCGCCTCCATCCCACGGCGCACGGTGGCGGCGTTGTCCTTGATGGCGTCGACCGTGGGCAGGATGAGCGACGGGTCGGCCTTGATCCAGCGCCGGTCGGTGCCACCATCGCGCCAATCGCTGTAGAAGAAGTACTCGTCCGGATCGACGCCCGCGCTGCCCGGCCGGATCAGCGATGCCGTGACCTGCAGGAACGGCGAGAACCCGCCGGCGCGGCTCGACGAGAAGTAGCCGACGCTGTCGACGGTCAGGCGAAGCACGGCGTCGCTGCCGGTCGGCATCGCCTCGACGCGCGCCGCACGGATCGCGTCGATCGCCTCGGTGTCGGCCACGACCACGTGCTTGACCTGCCGCTGCTGCAGCACCTGCGGCAGCCGCGCGTCGATGTACGCGGTCGGCGAAAACTCCACCGCCGTCATCGCGCGACCGATCGCTTCGGCCTCCTTGCGATCGGACTCGCGTTTGCCGATGATGGCCGCCGCGACGAGCAAGCCGATGCCCGCCGCCGCGACCGCGGCACCGGGGCTGTAGTTGCGGCCGGGGGTCGGCACCGGTGCCACCGGGTGCACCGGGGTCGGCAGAAAGCCGGAGCGCTCCGCGCCCGACTCCGGCACGGGCAGCGACGCCGGCAGCACCGCAATCAAGGCCAGCGGCTCCAGCGGCTTCGCCGCCACCGCGGGCGAGCGCGAGGCGCATCCGGACTGAAGGATCGGGGCGATCGCGCTGGCGGCGGCGAGGCGGAGGAAGCGGCGGCGTGCCGGGTGCGAGTCGGGCGTCATGCGGTTGGGCGGCCGCCTACTTGTCGGTCTTGATGACCGTCCCCAGGTCGAGCTTCTTGACGTGATATTTGCCTGGCAGCTCGTCGATCTTGGTGATGCTGTTGCGGGCCATGATGATGCCCATGCTGGGCTCCTGCTGGATGAAGATGACCTCACCCGCTTGCGCCGAAATCTGTGCTTCGGCCCAGTTTTCGGCCTTCGAGTAGATCTTGTGGGGGCCCGGAGAGACGTGGAAGTAGATGTATTGACTGCCTCTCGTGTAGCCCATCTCCGAGGCGGCCTCCTGGTCATCCACGAAGACGTTGAATCGAATCAGGGCACCGGGCCCGGCCGGACGCACGACGTAGACCATGGCCTTTCCGGCGTCGGGCAACTTGGGAAGATTGAACGAGGCTGTCTCTGCTCTCATCGCTTCCGGCGACGGCAGGCTGGCACAGCCCGTGATGGCGGTGAGCGCCAATGCCCCCACGAAGGCGACGAACGTTCTCTTTTGCATTGCATGCTCCCTGCGTAGTGATCAACCAAGGTTGTTGTGTTTAACGTCAAACGTGAGCGGCCAGCTTACAACGTTAGAACGCATTGCGAGGAGGAACAACCGCACGCCGCTGCAAGCGCGACTCAAATCTGCCACTGCCGCGCCGCCAACTCCTTCATGATCTCCTCCGCCCCGCCGCCGATCATCATGACCTTGACCTCGCGGTAGATGCGCTCGCTCTTTGTGCCGCGCATGTAGCCCATGCCGCCGAGGATCTGGACGGCGGCGTCGGCGCACCACTGCATCGTCTGCGTCGCGTGGTTCTTCAGCAGGCACAGTTCGGCGATCCAGTCGGGGCCGGTGTCGTGGGCTTCGAGTCGCGTGATCAGGGCGTCGAGCCAGGCGCGCGTGCTCGCCAGGCGCATGCGCATGTCCATCAACTTGTGGCGCGTGACCTGGTGCGAGACGAGCGCCGCGCCGAAGGTCTGGCGCTGGCGTGCCCAGTCCAACGCCTCGTCGTGGCAGACCTGCGCGAATGCGAGCGCACCGGCCGACATCAACAGCCGCTCGCCGTTGAAGTTCTCCATGATCATGCGAAAGCCCGCGTTCTCCTCGCCGATCAGGTGATCAAGCGGCACGCGGCAGGCGTCGAAGTGCAGTTGCGCGGTGTCGCTGCACCACCAGCCCATCTTGTCGAGCGGGCTGCGCGCGAGGCCGGGCGCGTCGCCGGGCACGGCGATCAGCGAGATGCCGGCCGCGCCGCGCTGCGCCGCGTCCTCGCCGGTGCGCACCGCGAGCGTGATCCAGTCGGCGCGCACGCCCGACGTGATGAAGGTCTTCTCGCCGTCGATGACCCAGTGCCCGCCGTCGCGCCGCGCGCGGCAACGGATGCGCGCGACGTCCGAGCCGCCGCTGGGCTCGGTGATCGCGAGCGCGGCGATCTTCTCGCCGGCCAGCACCGGCGGGATCACGCGCTGCTTCAACGCGTCGCTGGCGTGGGCGACGATCGGCGGCAGGCCGATGTTGTGCGAGAACAGGCTCGCCATCAGGCCGCCGCTGCCGGCGCGCGCGATCTCTTCGGTGGCGATCAGGCGGAACCAGGTGTCGGCCGGCGTGCCGCCGTAGGCCTCGGGGTAGCCCAGGCCGAGCAGACCGAGCTGCGCGGCGCGCCGATAGAGCGCGCGCGGAAAGGTGCCGGCTTCGTCCCACGCGGTGACGTGCGGCGCGATCTCGGCCTCGACGAACGCGCGCACGTTGTCGCGAAAGAGTTCCTGCTCGGGGGGGGCGCGCATCGCGTTCAAGCCGCCAATTCGATCAGTACCTGGCGCGCGCCGACCTGCTCGTCGACGCGCACATGCAGCGCGACGACCTGGCCGTCGAACGGCGCCACGATGCGATGCTCCATCTTCATCGCCTCCATCGCGACCAGCAGGGCGCCGGCCTGCACGACCGCGCCCGGCTCGACGAGCACCTGCGTGATGCGGCCGTGCATCGGCGCGTGCAACGCGCCCGCGAGTGCGCTCGGCGTGGCGGCGACACCGGCGTGGCGCAGGTCCTGCACCGCGAGTTCGACGCCGTCGCACAGCCACCAGGCCTGCTCGTCATCGTGCACCGCGCGTGCCGACATCGGACGCCCGTCGACGACGGCGTGCACCGTCGAGCGGCTGTCGCGCGTCAGGCCGGCGATGCGGTGCGAGACGTCGCCCAGGCGCGCGAGCAGGTCGCCGGGCGCGCCGACGAGTCGCCAGGTCTCGACCCGGTCGCCGCAGCGCATCGGCGCCAGGCTGTCGACATGATGCGACGACGTCCAGCCGGCCCACAGCGCCGGCAGCGACGCCGGCGCGAGCAGCGCGTTCGCCGCCGCGATCAAGGCCCGCATCGGGCTCGTGCCGTGATCGACACGGCGTGCGTCGTTGCCGGCGAAGTGCCGGGCCAGGAATGCCGTCGTCACGTCACCCGCGCCGAACGCCGGATGCCGCAGCACGCGCGCCAGGAAGGCGCGGTTGGTCGTCAGGCCGAGGCAGACCGTGCGGTCGAGCCCGGTGGCGAGTTGCTGTACCGCGGCCGACCGGCTCGGCGCGTGCGCCACCAGCTTGGCCAGCATCGAGTCGTAGTAGGGCGTGACGGCCGATCCGCTCGCGAGCGCGTGATCGCAGCGCAACCCGCGCGGCGGATGCCAATGGAGCAGCACGCCGGCCTGAGGCATGAAATCCTGCGCCGGGTCCTCGGCGCAGAGGCGGACCTCGATCGCGTGGCCGCCGCGCTCGTAGCGTGCGAGCGCCTCGTCCTGCGTCAGCGGCACCCGCTCGCCGGCTGCGATCCGCAACTGCCACTCGACGAGGTCGACGCCGACCAGCGCTTCGGTGACCGGATGCTCGACCTGCAGCCGCGTGTTCATCTCCATGAACCAGAAGGTGCCGTCCTCGTCGAGCAGGAACTCGACGGTGCCCGCGCCGACGTAGCCGACCGCGCGCGCCGCGGTCACCGCGACGTCGCCCATGCGCCGGCGCAGTTCGGGCGACACCGCGGGCGAGGGCGCCTCCTCGACGAGCTTCTGGTGGCGCCGCTGCACCGAGCAGTCGCGTTCGCCGAGGTGGATCACATGGCCGTGCGCGTCGGCGAACACCTGGATCTCGACGTGGCGCGGCGCCATCAGCGCGCGCTCGATCAGCAGCCGCGCGTCGCCGAACGCCGCCTGCGCCTCGGCCGCCGCCGCGTCGAGCGCGGCCTCGAGCTGCGTCGCGTCAGCCACGAGGCGCATGCCGCGCCCACCGCCGCCGGCGGTGGCCTT
>Ga0209023_10001279_pt1 | contig 34243 bp, 27 predicted proteins | sample LakOneMetagenome_FD_187468 | JGI IMG/M metagenome (GOLD analysis project Ga0209023, IMG submission 187468) | Freshwater and sediment microbial communities from Lake Erie, Canada (SPAdes) (version 2) | ecosystem: Environmental > Aquatic > Freshwater > Lentic | place: Lake Erie, Canada...
TCCTGCTGTATCCACCAGTACATTTTTACCGGTATAAAACGGATGAGAAGTATTTGATATCTCCAATTTAATTACTGGGTATTCTTTTCCATCTTCGTAAACCACCGTTTCTCTTGAAGGAGCGGTTGACCGGCTTAAAAACTGGGTTCCGTTACTCATGTCCTTAAAAACAACTAACCTGTAAGTTTCCGGGTGAATGCCTTGTTTCATAATTTGTTATGGTTTGTGTACGGATTTTGCCGTACTGATTATCAAAGCGGCAAAGATAGGGCAAAATATTGAATTTTTACCGTTGAAACATCAAAAATCAGCTTTTCATGTTGATATACTGCAGCGCAATGCCCAATCCCCAGCCTTTAGAGGCCTGGATAACAGCCTGCAGATCGTCAATTTTTTTACCTGTTACTCTTATGATATCATCCATAATAGCCACCTGAACCTTAAAACCACCGTCTTTGATCAGCTTTACTATCTTCTTGGCATCTTCCTGTTTTATGCCATTTCGGACAGGTACTTCTTTTTTAACCACTTTTCCACTCTGGTAGGGTTCTTTGCTAAGGTCATAGATCTCACCTGCCAGGCCCTGTTTCATACTCCGGCTTATCATCACATCGGTGATCTGGGTTAATTTCATTTCGCTGTCGGCCTCCAGGTTTACTTTAAATTCCTTTTTATTAAGATCGATCACTACGTGAGAGCCTTTAAAGTCGAAGCGGTTGGTTATCTCTTTGGTAACAGTATTTATTGCATTGTCCAGCGTTTGCAGGTCAACTTTGCTTACTAGGTCAAATGATGGCATGATGGTATTTTTTCCAAAAGTAAAAAACCTGTCGCACAAAGACGACAGGTTTTACAAAAAGGGCCAGTTCTCCTTAATTTTTTATTAAAAGCAAATCAACTACCGCTTTTTACCCTGTTCTGCTCATCGCTTGCACCGCTGCTTCTTTTGCTGCTGGTTGCTTTTAATTTTCCTTTGTTAAAACGGTATGTAAAGGTCAGGCTTACGGCACGGCTATCGTTCACATTTTTAAATTGTGCATCAACTGTACCATATTTGCTGTAACCTTTAAAAACTCCGCCGGCAAAAATATCACGTACATTTAAACGTATACTGCCCTGGTTCTTTAATACCTGTTTGCTTATACCTGCATTTACCTGGGCTATTGGTTTAATAAAAATCACTCCTTCCAAACCCTTAGTGCGATAAAAGCCACTCACTTCTGCTGCCCATCCTTTACTGAATTTAAACTGCTGTTGCAATTGTATCATAAAGCTGGTAATACCTATTGAAATGGGGTCATTATTAACAACGCCTTTAAAATGGTTGTTGTAAACATTGGCGTAAATATTACCGCTCCACCATTTGGTAATTGATTTATTTGCGGTTACTGCCAGGCCTATTTGTTTTGCATTTGCGATGTTAGCCTTTTTGATAAATGTTTCATTTGTTGCTTCATGTTGTTCCAACACCTGCTGAATGATATTATTTGTGGCAGTATAATTTACAGTAGTAGTGAAAAACCCTTTGTAAGTGTGGCTTAGTTCTATATTATGGGCAAACTGTGCACTTATATTTGGGTTACCCTGCTCAAAAGTGTACCTGTCAATAAAATGAACAAATGGATTCATATCCTCGTAGTCGGGCCGTTGTATTCTTCTGCCATAATTAATAACGAATTGATTTTTTTCGTTGGCGGTGTATTGCAGGTAAACCGTTGGGAATAACTGGGTGTAAGATCTTTTGAATTTTGTTTCAGTATATTCAAATTTATTTAAAGCTGTGTTATAAGTATACCCTTTTGAAATACCATTTGAGTTTGTATTCTCTACCCTTAATCCCAACTGGGCACTCCATTTTTTACCCAAAGGCCTGCTGTAGTTAACGTATGCAGCATTAATGTTTTCATCATAAATAAAATGATTGCTGCGGCCGCTGTCTAAAACAGAATAACCTGTTTTTAAACTATCGTACCTGGCATCGTTGTCATTCATTACAAAGCTGGTTTTAATTCCGGCTTCAAACTTTGCATCTTTTTTTAATGGCAATGTATAATCAACTTTACCACTGTATATTTTTATATTGGTTGGCAGTGTACCGAATAAAACATCAGGAGCCTGCGTCATATTTCCCATATTATCATAGTAGGTACTGGTAAGCGGCTGCTTACTAGTTGCTTTGTATTGAATAAAATCAAAATCAGCTGTGATCTCCTGCCCTGCTGTATCCAGCTTGGTTCTCAGGTTCACATTACTGCTGAAGTTTTTCCACTTTTCTTCATTTTCTGTGTATGCACTCGTTACACTTGTCAGGTTATGATTTGGATCATAAATAGACGTATTGGTACTGCTTTGCCATAAACTGGGATTATAGTATCCGTTTAAAACAACACCAAGGGTTGTATTTTTTGATACCGTATAATCAAACCCTATTTTGGCATTGTAATAATGGCGCTGGTTTTCCATACCTGTTTCCGATTCAAAAATTGACTTTATATTTTTTGTATTGGCATCACGAAAATTCCTGGTAATATACAGTTCCTCACTCCTGTGATTACGGTTGTAATTAAAGTTGCTGAAGAAATTTATTTTTTTGTTACGGTAGTTAAAACTCACCGCTTCATTAAATCGGGCATACCTGCCCTGGGTGTAACCACTGGTGATACTTCCATTATAACCAAACAGTTTGTTCTTTTTGGTCTTGATATTGATGACACCGGCATTACCTGCTGCATCGTATTTTGCTGGAGGGTTGGTCATGATTTCGATCTGGTCCAACTGTGCAGCAGTCATGTTACGCAACATGTTTGCCAGGTCTGCTCCGCTTAAGTAGCTTGGGCGCCCATCAAGGTAAATGATCACCCCTGATTTTCCTTTCAGGCTGATATTTCCGTCCTTATCAACGGAAACACCGGGTGCTTTTTCCAATACTTCCAGGGCTGTACTTCCTGCACTCGTAATAGACGCCTCAACATTTACAATTGTCCTGTCAAGTTTTCTTTCGATCAATGGCTTCTTTGAGGTAACAGCAACTTCCTTTAATAACTTGTCTGAAGGAACAAGCTGCAAAACCCCTACAACTGCAGACGGGTTAGCCTGAGAAATTGAAAAAGAATTACTGTAGGTTTTAGTGTGTCCAACAGATGTTGCAAGTACCAGGTATTTGCCGTCTTTTAAATTCTCAAAAGAAAAGTTGCCCTCCTTATCGGTTACTGCAACTTTTACAAGGCTTGAATCTTTGGCATTTAAGAGAGATACAGAGGCGGCATCAATTATCTTTTGATTGCCTCCGTCTTTAATACTTCCGGTTACTTTACCTCCGGATTGGGCATAACTGCATACGGCGATGCTCATAGCAGCCAGCAGGCTGAAAAATTGTTTCATGGCTTTACTTTTTGTTTTTATGGCTATTAATGAATGCAGTTATATACTTTGATAACTACTTCACAAAAGTAGGTACTTGGTTTTACATAGTACATTGTTTTGTATTCAACGGTAATTTTCAGGGATATGTGGTAATATCCCTATATACGATGCAAGAAGAGGATTGTTACAAAGGAGAAAGGCAATGGTGGATCACTCAGAAGAATCCAGTGCCCTCTTTCTCTTAGCATAAATGATCAGACCCATGCCAATGAGTACCAGGCTTACCGATATTATCTCCGCCTGTGTTGGATGTAAACCAAATAGTGAGTAGGTATTATTTACCCGTATTAATTCTACAGAAAAACGCTCTAATCCATTTAAAATGAGATATATACCAAACATAATTCCGTGAGACTGTACCCGTTTGCGTATGCCCCACAGGACGAGAAAGAGCAATGTGCACATGATGGTTTCATAAAAAGGGGTTGGAAAAACGGGTAACGGCAAGGCCCGGCAGTGCTCGTCTTCGCAGCCGGCAATCTTCACCCCATCTTTATTAACATTGTTAGGATAATTATAGGCTACCATCCAAACAGGCAAAAAAGACGGTGCTTTGAATGATTTATGGGGAACCTCGTCAAGGCTCTCATATTTCCTATCGGTTATATAAAAAGTACTATCCTGGCCAGAAGCTGTTCTCTCAATAACAGTTCCATTCAGGAAATACGTGCTGTCCTTCTTCAGGCTTTTCTCAAAATCACCAACACCAGCCTGGGTAACTATCCCGGCCTCATTAACAAAATAGGCACTGTTATAAACGCCCCAATCTCCATCGCCAGCCACCTGGCAACCAATTCGCCCGATGGCATAAGCGATCATGAGTGCCGGAGCTGCAGAATCTACAAGATGAATAACCTTTATTCCCTTTTTCACTGCGTACCAGCAAATGGCAATTGCTGCCACGATCAAACCGCCATAAAATGTTAACCCACTTGCTGAAAATAAACGGGCCAGGGGGTTTTTTATAAAGTCATCCCAGTTCTCAAGGTTGTCAAAAAGTTTTGCACCCAATATTCCAAATACAAGTCCGAGTATTATGATATCGCCTACCCTGTCGTGCGGCCAGATACGTACATTGCGGTTCTCAGGTTCATTAAGCTTCTGTTTGTTCTTATCCCACCATTTAAGCCCGGTAAGGAAAGCTGCTACCAGCAAACCCCCGACCACACTTCCGTCCCCGGAGAAAATATAATCCTGTGGATTTATATCATCAGGCTTACTGAAGAATAAACCAATAAGCTTGTATCCAAAAACAAAACCTACAAGTGCATTAATAAGTAGTTCACTTATTGATGCCGGCTTACCAACAACAATCATTTCCTGGCGGGGAGATAACAGCCCCATCTTTTCCCTGCGTTGCAATTCCTTGCTTAAAACAATGGCAGCACCCACAAAACCCATCGCTACCATCAGGCCGAATGTATTTAAAAAACTCAGTGACTTCCATTCTACGCCAAACCAGTCTTTGAACACATAATATAAGTTGGGATACATCAGTAGGATTGTATGTTAAAAAAATAGAAATGCAATATATTCATTTATTCAACGCAGAATAAAACAAAACCTCCTGTTTTACAGGAGGCGTTGCGATGGGATTTCTTAAATGAAAAAATTAGTTACAATATTGATCAAAGGCGCCAATGAGGTTATCGGCAATCATCCTTGCACTGCGGCCTTCAATATTATGACGTTCGATAAAATGAACTAGTTGCCCGTCTTTGAATAAGGCAATAGCGGGCGATGAAGGTGGATAAGGCAACAGGTGCTCCCGTAGTTTTCTTACCGCCTCAATGTCGAACCCTGCAAAGGTTGTAGTGATCTGGTCTGGCTTTTTTGCCGTATTGGTTACAGCCATCAAAACCCCGGGCCTTGCTGTACCGGCACTGCAGCCACAAACGGAGTTGATCATTACAAGGGTGGTCCCTTTTTCTGCCAGGGCTTTTTCAACCGCATCTGCCGTTAACAATTCAGAAAAGCCATTCTCAGTAAGCTCTTCTTTCATGGGGATTACTATTTCTTCCGGATACATATTTGGTTTTTATTTTAATGATGACACAAAATTAGGCAGTTCTCCTTAATAACGTAAACCCCGGCGCTTAGATTTCCGGATATCGAAATTCAACCTTCCGGAAATTATGGCATTGGTAACCAGCAATCGCAGCCATTATGACTTTAAAAAAAGAACAGATTAGAAATTTTGTCCTTAAAAAACCGGTGGAACGGCATTTGACGAAACAATCCTGAAATCAAAAATTTAAACCCTAAAAAATAATAGCTATGACACTCGTAAAAGTGAACAACCCCATCAACAGATCATTCGACGGTTTAATGAACGACCTGTTCAATGACCTGCCATTAACATTTGGCAAAACACTGAGAGAAGATGTACTTCATTTTCCCCCCGCAAACATCATTGAAAAATCAGACCGGTACCAGATCGAACTGGCCATCCCGGGAATGGACAAAACCGATTTCAACGTGAAACTTGATGAAAAACTTTTGACCATCAGTGCAGAAAAGAAAATTGAAAAAACCGAAGAAACAGATAAGATGATACGCAGGGAATTCAGCAACAGATCATTCAAACGCAGTTTTATCGTTGACGAAAAGATCAATACCACTACTATTTCGGCTAAGTACGAAAATGGTATACTTACCCTGGAACTGCCCAAAAAGGAAGACGTGAAGAACGGCAGCAAAGAGATCGCTATTCAGTAATAGCAGTAGTTTTTTCATAAATGAGCATACAGTTGGTTTGTTCCCGGTAGTAACCGGGTAAGCCTTCCCAGTCCTGGGAAGGCTTTTATTTTATTACTCACAACCTGCTCTTCGTCTTGTGTCAATTAAGTACTGAATTTTCCAGATGCCATTAAATCGCACCAGTTGAAATGAATTTACCCCGCAGTGACTGAATTTTCCATTGAAGTAAAATTTATAGGGGGTCCATACAATGGCAAGCGAGCCATCGATCCGGATCACATCATAGGTAATGCGTTCATCTGCTGCATCCTTTGGCAGCTTGGTTATTTGGTCAACAAAGCCGGCGACTTCATCAGTCTGAACAACTGTCTTCCCATCTTTATTTCTTGTAATCGTTTGAAGGATGGCGCTGTCTGCAAAAACAGATTTCAACAATACTGCATCTGCATTTTTCATTGCTGAAAAAAGATTATTGACAGTTGTCTTAACAGAATCCTCTGCTGATTGAGCGTTTACAGATACCGACAGGCATAAAGAGAAAAATAGAACAACATAATATTTCATGGCTTATGATTTAGTTATTTATATCCAAGAATTTTCAACATGCTTTGTGCAGTTTGTTCTTTTGCATACACCCAATCCGTCAGTTTGCCATTCTTATCATACCCCACAATGATGTGTTTTGGCGAAGGGATCAGGCAATGCTTGATACCACCGTATCCGCTTATCTGGTCCTGGTAAGCACCGGTATGAAAGAAGCCAACATAAAGAGGTTCACCAGTTCCAAGTTTGGGTAAAAACACTTCATTGATATGTTCTTCGCTATCATAATAATCATGGCTGTCGCAGGTAATGCCACCCAGCACCACCCGGTGATATTCATTATCCCATTTATTGATCGGCAACATCAGGAACTTTTCACCGATGCCCCATGTATCTGGCAATGTAGTAATGAATGAAGAATCGATCATGTACCAGGTCTCCCGGTCGTTCTGCATTTTCTGGCCGATCACGCTGTAAATATGTGCCATACTCTCTCCTACTGTGTAACTTCCAAATTCAGTAAAGATATTCGGCATGGGCACTTTACTTTTTTTGCAAGCCACTTTTATATTCCGCACGATCTCATTGATCATGAATTGATAATTATAATCAAATCCCAAAGAATGTTTAATAGGAAACCCGCCACCAATATTTATTGAATCCAGTTCCGGGCATATCTTTTTCAACTGGCAGTAAAGATTGATCACTTTATTCAGTTCACTCCAGTAATAAACATCATCCTTGATGCCTTTGTTTAAAAAGATGTGCAGCATCTTCAATTGAAACCGGTGTTCATTTCCTTCGATCTTATCTACATAGAATTCCAGGATGTCTTTAGCACGGATACCCAGCCTCGAAGTATAGAAAGGAAAACTTGGCTCTTCTTCTGCAGCCACACGGATACCCAGGTTGAATGGAACCTTTACCGCTTTAATATAAGCCCTCAATTCATCTACATTATCAAGGATGGGAATAACATTTTTAAATCCGCTGTTCAACAGCCCGGCGATACGGCTGGTGTAAGACTTTTGCTTGTACCCATTGCAGATGATGTATATGTCTTTCGTGATCTTTCTTTTTGCATAGAGCTTCTTGATGATCTCAATATCATATGCAAAAGATGTTTCCAGGTGGATATCATTCTTCAATGCTTCTTCCACGATGAATGAAAAGTGAGAACTCTTGGTGCAGTAACAATAATTGTATTCCCCTTCGTACTTGTATTTTTTAAACGCAGCGGCAAACATTCGCTTGGCCTTGTTTATCTGGTTACCGATCTTCGGGAGATAGGTAAGTTTTAATGGCGTGCCATACTTATCTATCAGTGCCTTAATATCAAGGTCATTGTATTGCAAATACTCATTCTTTACTTTAAAATCTTCCTGTGGAAAGTTGAAGGTTTGGTGCACCAGGTCGGTATAGCTATTATCCATTTACTGTACTGCTTGATTAAAGTGAGTAATATTTTTTACAAATGTAACAGAATCACTTTTTTCAGAAGTAAATTTCTTCAGTCCTGTATTTGATCTGCAACAAAAGGGGCTCTGCTCCCCTCTCCTCAAGGAGAGGGGTTGGGGGTGAGGCCTGGCATAAAAAAACCGGTGTGAAAGGATCACACCGGTTCGTATTAATTCAGTTGGATATTATTTTACCGACTCAACCAGTTTTTTAAAAGTTTCAGGCTCATTCATAGCCAGGTCGGCCAGCACTTTACGATTAAGGTCAATTTTCTTAACGGTAAGTTTGTTGATGAATTCGCTGTACGTCATTCCTTCTGCCCGTACGGCTGCATTGATACGTGCGATCCACAAAGTGCGGTATTCACGCTTTTTCAATTTACGGCCAACATAACTGTATGTTAAGCCTTTCTCCATTACGTTTTTGGCAACGGTATATACATTTTTGCGCTTGCCATAATATCCTTTGGCAGCTTTTAATATTCTTTTGCGGCGTGCCCTGCTGGCTACTGCATTTACTGAACGTGGCATATCTTAATTAGTTTGAAGTTTGAAGTTTGTTTTTTACTCCCCTTCAGGGGATGGGGGCATTATTTCATTCCCAGTAATCTTTTTACAAAGTGCAGGTTTGCGTCGCTTACCATACCATCTTTACGCATATTACGCTTGCGTTTTTTTGATTTTTTGGTAAGGATGTGACGTTTAAAAGCTTTCTGGAAAGTGATCTTACCGGAACCGGTAACTTTAAAGCGCTTCTTGGCGCTGCTGTTGGTTTTAACCTTTGGCATTACATAACTGTTTTTAGTTACTCCCTACTGGCGGTCCTGAAATGACGGGACACTTGTTGAGCCTTGTGGGAAATGTCTGGAAAAAGAGTTTTCTTTTTCGGGCGGCAAAGATAAGGGGAAATGGCCGGAATCTGGCAGAATTCAAGAACTTTTTGGGATCAACTTCAAATATAGCTACTCATCCATCCCCTCACCGCCTTCTGCTGTTTTACTGGAGTTTTTAAGCATTTCACTGATGGTTCCGATCTCGGCCGAGGTAAAATAACGCCATTTTCCAGGAGGGAGGCCGCTTAAAGTCATGTTCATGATACGGGTGCGTTTTAGGGTCTCCACATTATATCCCAATGCCTCGCACATACGGCGTATCTGCCGGTTAAGCCCCTGGGTGAGGATGATCTTGAACCGGCTGGGCCCCTCCTGCTTTACAAAACACTTTTGGGTTACCGTTCCCAAAATGCGCACCCCGTTCCGCATTTTCTGGATAAACTCCGGTGTGATGGGCTGATCAACCGTGACCATATATTCCTTTTCATGCCGGTTGCCGGCACGGAGGATCTTATTTACAATGTCGCCGTCATTAGTAAGAAAGATGAGTCCTTCGCTTCTTTTATCCAACCGGCCTATGGGAAATATCCGGGTCTTGAAATTTACAAAGTCGATGATATTGGTTTTATCCTTCAGATCGGTGGTGCAGGTAACCCCTTTGGGTTTATTAAGTGCCAGGTAAACCGTTTCCTTCTTCTTTTTGATCGGTTCGCCATCCACCAAAACAACATCGCCATCTTTTACACGATTTCCCTTCAGCGCTTCCACGCCATTGATGGTAACACGTAATTGTTCAATGTACTTATCGGCTTCCCTGCGGGAGCAGAATCCTGTTTCGCTGATGTATTTATTGAGGCTGGTATCCATTATTAATAACTGAACTTATCAAAAATAAAAAAAGGCTTTTAAAAAAGCCTTTTAAAATAATATGGAGATATCTTATTGTTTCGGTTCTTTTTCTTTTACTTCCAGTTTTTCAGAGGAAACAAGTTTGCCCAGTTCGGATGACCTTTTCTTTTGTTGCGCCTTAGGAGCAAACATCACCAGCATTCTTTTTCCTTCCATCTTGGGCAAGCCTTCCAAAGCACCTACGTCTTTAAGGCGATCAGCGAATTTCAATAACAACAGTTCGCCTCTTTCCTTGAACATGATGGCACGTCCTTTAAATTGAACGTGGGCCTTTACCTTATCGCCATCAGCCAGAAATTTTTCGGCATGCTTTACCTTGAATTCAAAATCGTGATCATCGGTATTAGGCGTGAAACGTATTTCTTTTACCTCACTCGTCTTTGACTTTGCCTTCATTTCCTTCTTCTTCTTCTTCTCGTCGTACAAAAACTTATTATAGTCAATGATCTTGCACACCGGCGGATTGGCACCGGGTGAAATTTCTACCAGGTCTAATTCAAGAGATTGTGCAAGTTTTTGAGCGTCCTGTGTGGAGTAAACGCCCGGTTCCAGATTTTCCCCAACCAATCGTACCTCGGGTACTTTGATCATGTGATTGGTACGGTGTTCCTGTTGTTGCTCTTTTCTAAATCGGGGATTAAACGCTCCCCTGGGTCTTGGTGGAAATGCCATTTAAATTATTTAGTTTACAATTTTGTTTATCGATTTGAAAATTTGGTGATTTGGTAATGACTTGGCCTTAATTATCAAATCACCAAATCGGCTCATCTCCAAATCACTCTTCTCTTCTTTCCTTTATTTCTGCAGTGATATCTGCAACGAATTTATCCATTTCAATTGCACCCATATCTCCCTTACCCTGGCGGCGAACAGATGCTCTTCCTTCGTTCATTTCTTTTTCACCGATCACCAGCATATACGGTACTCTTGCGATCTCCGTATCCCGTATCTTCTTTCCTATCTTCTCATTCCGGTCGTCAATCTCAGCACGAATATCTGCATTTTTCAGCGTTTGCAAAATTGTATTTGCGTAATCCATGAATTTATCGCTGATGGGCAGGATCTTCACCTGCAGCGGGGCCAGCCAGGTGGGGAATTTTCCGGCATAATGCTCCAGCAAAAAGCCGATGAACCTCTCATGGGTACCCAGCGGAGCCCGGTGGATGATCAGGGGTATTTCGGGCTGGTTATTCTGGTTGGTAAACGATAATTTAAAGCTGCGGGACTGTGCAAAATCGACCTGGTTGGTTGCCAGGGTAAATTCCCTGCCTATTGCACTCCATATCTGTACGTCGATCTTTGGTCCGTAAAAAGCCCCTTCGCCTTTTACCTCAACAAATGGCACCCCGGTTTCTATCAATACTTTTCTTACCAGGTCTTCTGTCTCCAGCCAAAGCTCCGGTTCATTTACATATTTCTGTCCCAGCTTTTCCGGATCATGCAATGAAAGACGCATCACATATTTATCAATACCGAATATTTTAAAATACTTCAGGTACATGTCATTCACCGCCTTGAACTCCTGTGCAAACTGTTCTTTGCTGCAGTAAATATGTGCATCGTTCATGTGGAGGCAACGTACCCTCATCAGTCCGAATAATTCGCCGCTCTGTTCGTAACGATAACAGGTCCCGTATTCTGCAATGCGGTAAGGCAGATCTTTATAACTCTTCTGTTCGGCATCAAATATTTTGTGGTGATGCGGACAGTTCATTGCCTTCAGGTAATACCGTTCGCCATCCATCTCCATCGGGGGGAACATACTGTCTGCATAATAAGGCAAATGACCGCTGGTGAGGTACATGCTTTCTTTGGCAATGTGCGGCGTTACCACTCTTTTGTATCCTGCAGCATTCTCGGTTTCTTTTGCCAGCTTTTCCAGTTCTTCAATGATCACGGTTCCATTGGGCATCCATAATATCAGTCCCGGCCCTACATTATCATCCATGGTATAAATGCCCAGTTCCTTACCAAGTTTTCGATGATCTCTTTTCTTTGCTTCTTCCAGCATGGCCAGGTATTCATCCAGTTCTTTCTGGTTTGGAAAACTAACACCATAGATACGGGTGAGCTGTTTATTCTTTTCATCACCTTTCCAGTAAGCACCAGCCACACTTGTAAGTTTTATTGCTTTGATGCCGCCTGTAGAGGGGATGTGTGGACCACGGCACAGGTCGGTAAAATTTCCCTGTGTATAAAAAGTAATGGTTCCGTCCTCAAGGTTTTGTAAAAGATCAAGCTTATACTCGTCTCCTTTTTCTGCAAAGTATTTTATTGCTTCTGCTTTCGAACGTTCACTTCTTTGATAAGCATTATTCTGCTTAGCCAGTTCATTCATTTTTTTCTCCAGGGCTGCCAGGTCATCCTCACTCATTTTACGATCGCCCAGGTCCATATCATAATAAAACCCTTTTTCAATAGCCGGACCTACCCAGAACTTTACTCCGGGAAAAAGGCTTTCCACCGCTTCGGCCATCAGGTGAGCAGATGAATGCCAGAACGTTGACTTACCGTCGGCATCATCCCAGGTAAGTAGTTTTAATGAAGCATCTTCATTGATCGGCCTGGATGCATCCCAAACCTGTCCGTTAATACTGGCAGCTAAAACTTTTTTAGCCAATCCTTCGCTGATCGATTTTGCAATGCCATAAGCAGACGTACCTTTTTCGTATTCCCTTACTGCACCATCCGGTAATGTTATCTTTATCATATCTTTATTAGCCAGTCTTTTACAAGCTTTAAGACTGCAAATTTAACGAAGTATTAGCGACTTAAAAATTTATCTAAAATATCTTTGCGGGCAGGTCTAAATTATTGAAAATAAAACCAGGTAAAGAAACTCTACCCTATAAGTGATCATGAAAAAAATTATACAGCTTCTTTTCGCTTTATTTCTCACAGCACAGGTTTCGGCCCAGAATTTTACCGGGCAGTGGAAGGGGCAGTTTGTTGATAAAAGCACCTCATTTTCCGGCTGGGGTGGCGACCGCTGTGAATATGTGCTTGAGATCGAGTGCAAAGGAAAAAATGTGACCGGGTATTCATACACTTATTTCTCAGATGGAGGAAAACGCTACTACACCATCTGCAAACTGAAGGGGACTTTTGATAAAGCCAGCAAATATGTTGAGGTAACTGAATTTGAACGAACCAAAACGAATGTTCCCATTAATATCCGCAACTGTTTCCAGGTACATAAGCTTACTTATTTTCAGCAGGGCGATGACCAGACGCTGGAGGGAACCTGGGTACCGGCACCTAACCAGGCAGGAGATTGCGGCTATGGCACTACCGTTCTTACCCGGAGGATGCTGCAAAAAAATTCGGCGTTCTACAACAAAAAAGATAATAACAATACCGCCAAGGTAAGCAAACCGAAAACAGTTGTTCCGGCAGAAAAACCAAAAACAAAGCCGTCAGTAACTGTTCCACCGGTAGTTAAAAACAATCCGGCAGCCAAGAATCCACCCGTAGTAAAAAACAGTCCGCCAGCTAAGAACCCGCCTGTTGTTATGGATAGTAAGGAAATTTATAAGAATAATCCAGACAATAAGGAGCCCGATCATAGCCAAAACGATAAACCAAATACTGATGATAAAAAGCCGGCTGAGACAAAATTTGAAAAAAGGAACAGTGATGTATTAAAGACCATTGAGATAGACAATAAGACCTTTACGGTTGACCTTTACGATAATGGTGAAATAGACGGCGACAGCATTTCACTTTTCTTTAATGGCAAACTGATCTTATCGCACAAGCGGCTAAGTGATAAGGCCCTCAGCCTGAAATTGAATATAGATGAGACCAGGGACCTGAATGAACTGGTAATGTATGCTGAGAACCTGGGAACCATCCCTCCAAATACTGCCCTGATGGTGGTAAATGACGGTGACAACCGGTACGAGGTACGCATATCTTCCGACCTGCAAAAAAGCGGTGTTATCCGGTTTATCCACAAGCCCGCAAAAGGGCAATAAAAGGATAAAGTATTGCGTTATAAAGCATAACCAATATCTACTATTGAGATGAAAACGTATTTCAGTGGCTTTTTTTTAACTGCCGGCCTATTTTCCGTTATTTTATTTGCTGATTCCTGCGCCAAGGCAGACCACAGCGCCGATCTTCCAAAAGAACAGCAGGTAGTGGGTACCTGGAGTATAAACAGGATACAGTTGAGAATATACCAGGGCGGTGTATTCATAAAAGACACCATCATCAAACAAACCCCCCACCCCACCAACTACGTAAAATTTGATGCTGGCGGTGGTTTTGAATATAAGTTCAATACCTACAGTCCGGACGCCGGGTCTTACCAGTTTGTTGGTGTCGATTCGGTAGTTTCAAGTTCTATACCCCAAAACTACAGGTGGAAGATGCTGACACTGACCAATGTTTTATTCACCGTTGTAAGTAAGGGCTCAGATCCTGGTTTCCCCGGGGCAGTGGTAGAACGATATGAAACATTTGTTCGATAATATTTTTTGAAATAATTTCAGAAATGCCCTTTTTAAAAGGGCATTTCTATTTTCTAGAAACGTACATTCCAGGTAATGGCCGGTATGATCGGGAATAGCGAAACCTGCTTGGCCTGTATCTGCAGTGTTCCGTTAAACGGACTGCCTGTCTGATCGAAATAAACGAAATAAGGATTCTTTCTGCTGTACGCATTGTACACACTGAATACCCATTCGCTTTTCCATTTACGTTTTATGTTTTTCTTAGGTGTCATGATCGCCGCCAGGTCGAGCCTGTGGTAAGCTGGCAAACGGTACTCATTTATTTTGCTGTATTCCTGTGTAAGAATCCCATCCACAATGTAAAAACGTTCGGGTAAGGTAGCCGCATTGCCCGTTCCGAAAACAAATGATGCAGACAAGCGCCATTTTTTATTGATCTCGTAAATAGCAACAATGCTCATGTCATTTCTCCGGTCGTATTTAGCCGGGTATCTGTTGCCAAAGTTTAGCGCAGAAAATTTTCTCCATGTCCAGCTTAATGTATAACCCACCCAGCCAGTCAAACGCCCCTTTGTTTTATTCACAAAGAATTCGGCACCATAACTCCAGCCTTTGCCGAACGTGAAGGAATTTTCGGTATCATCAATGGAAGTGGGTGTATAACCTTCCTTATATTCTATCTGGTTCTGCATTTGTTTGTAATAAAGCTCCACCGAAGTTTCATACATATTGTCTTTAAAGTTCCTGAACAACCCCGCTGCATACAACCAACTTACCTGTGGTTGTACTTTGTACGTACTGGGCACCCATATATCAGTAGGCAAGGTAGTACCGGCATTGCTTACCAGGTGTATGTATTGCAGGTTACGGGTAATGGATGCTTTCACCGATGTTTCATCATTCAGTGCATAGCGGATGGTAAGCCGTGGCTCCAACCCTGCGTATGATTTCACGCCCTTTCCTTTTCCAAAAACAGTACTGTCTGTGCGGTTGCCGTTATCATCCGTTGTATAAATTTTATAAGGACCGATCTGTTGAAACCAACTATACCGTATGCCGGCATTGATCTTTAGTTTTTCATTTACTTCCCAGTCATCCTGCAAATAAACAGCTGCTTCATGGCCATATTTAATTTGCGCATTGTTTGGTTTAAAAACAGTGGAGTCCTGTTTACCACTAACCACCGAAGGCGTGAACTTATGATAGGTATAGATGCCGCCGAACTTCAGTTTATGCCCCGTGTATGGATACAGGTCAAAATCCTGCTTCAGGCTGATATCCCGTATACCGGAGGCCAGTTTCAATTCAAAATTATTTTGCGCAGCATTGAATGTGAAGTTGTAATCGTTGTAAACCAGGGTGGTGTTTCCAAACAATTTCTGGTTGTACACATGGTTCCATCGCAACGTTCCGGTTGCATTGCCCCAGGGAATATTTATTTTCAGGCTTTGCTTGCTGTTCTCAAAATCAAAAACATCCCGGCCAAAATAACCACTCAGGTACAGCCGGTCTTTTTCAGAGAATATGTAATTCACTTTTGCATTCAGGTCATAGAAAAAATAACCCGAGCCATGAAACTGGCTTGTCTTTTTTATAAATGGTTTTGTAATTACATCGATGTACGTTCGCCGGCCTGAAATGATAAAGGATGATTTGTTTTTTTTGAGCGGGCCTTGTATGGATAACCTTGAGGCGATCACACCCAACCCGGCATCCACCTGCAACTTCTGGTTATTTCCTTCTTTCATTGAAACATCCAGCACACTTGATAACCGTCCTCCGTATTGTGCCGGCATGCCGCCTTTAATAAGCGAAACATTTTTAATTGCATCGGCATTGAAAATGGAAAAGAACCCGAAGAGGTGACCGGTATTGTAAACCGGTGCATCATCCAGTAATATCAGGTTCTGGTCAGGGCCCCCTCCCCGCACATAAATACCGGCACTGCCTTCGCCTGCATTTCTCACCCCCGGCAAAAACTGGATCGTCTTCATCAGGTCTACTTCGCCCAAAAAAGCAGGAATTGATTTTATCTGCTCCATGGGCAGTGTAAACTTTCCCATTTGCGCATTCTTAACATTGGCATCTCTTTTTTTTGAAGTCACCACCACTTCCTGGAACAGGTAAGCCTTTGGCAAGACCAAAAAATTCAATTGCCGGTCGTTTTCCAGTTTTATTTCAAGAACCTTTTCCCGGTATCCTATATAGCTGCATATCAGGGTATAATCACCTTCCATGAGTGTGATGGAAAAAAAACCATACTGGTTGCTGCTGATTCCCCTTGATTGCCCCTTCACCGTTACCGTAGCGCCAATAAGTGTTTCGCCATTCAGCGAGTCTTTGATATAACCGCTGATGGTATATTTTTTTTGTGCAAAAGATGCAGAAGCGCACAGTAGTAAAAGAAAAAGAAGAGAAAAAATTTTCATAGCTGTTTATTCAATATGCATGCTGCAACAAAGAGAACCTCCATTCCTTATTTGGCCTTGATGGTATCCTTCACCGAGCCGCAATGAAGCATGGTTGCTTTGAATTCCGGGTGGTTCTTACCCAGGTACGGATTTAAAACTTCTACTGTTTTGCTGATCCAGTTTGCTTCCTTATCCTCACCAAATGCCATCGGGCAGTTTTGTAAGTACATTTTCTCACCTTCGTAGTTGATCATACCAAAAAAGGAAGGATATAGATTATCAGAAATACTTTTGAAATCCTTTCGCATTTCGGTGATATCGGTCTGCTGCAACAGCGACGCTGCATTGCTTTTAACATTTGCATGTTCCGCCATCGCGGCATCATATAAATTGAGTGTATCCTTCTTTAACTCTGCCATGGGAATGCTGTCGAACAGCTGAATAAATCTCCTGCAACTCTCTTTGGCTTTTACCGTATCGGCATTTACAAAGGCTTCTTTCATATCAAAATAGGCACTCATGGCATCCGCTACAGACAGGTTAAATATGTCGGAATGCTTTTTTAATGTCAAAGCCTGTTGTTTCTGGCCGCCATCGCCTGTTTTGGCATTACTGAATCGATACCAGTAAAATCCAACCACGCCAAGGACCAGTAGCAGCACCACAAAAAGTATTTTTTTCATATACGGTTTTTTTTTACAAATCTAACCTCTCCTAACGTACGTTTATCGCATCATAAAAGATTTTTTGATATTATAACAGGAATTACTGTTGAAGGTTCGATAATCGCTATTTTTGCGGCCTGAAAAACAGTTAACGGACTTTTATGCTTTTAGGATTACAGAATGTGTCTTTTGAATTTGGCGCAAGAACCATTGTGGAAGATGCCACCTGGCATATTCAACCCAACGAACGTATTGGACTGATCGGTTATAACGGAACCGGCAAATCCACCTTGCTGAAAGTGCTGACCGGGCAATACAGCCCGGCAAAGGGCACGGTGGAGAAAGGCAGGGAAACAACCATTGGTTTTTTGCACCAGGACCTGCTGAGCTTTGATACCGAAGACTCTATTCTTGAAGTTGCCATGGGCGCTTTTGAGAGGGTGAAACAACTGGAAAAGGAAATTGAAGAGATCGGTAAAAAACTGGAAGCTACGGGAGACGAATCCCTTGCCCATGATTATGCCGACAGGCTTCATGAAATGGATGTGCTGGACGGGTATAATATTCATCATAAGACCGAAGAGATTTTACAGGGCCTTGGATTTGCAAATGCCGACCTGCAGAAACCTTATAAGCTATTCAGCGGAGGCTGGCGCATGCGTGTGTTGCTGGCAAAGATGATATTGATGCATCCCGATGTGTTACTGCTTGATGAGCCTACCAACCACCTTGATCTGCCCAGCATTGAATGGCTGGAAAAATACCTGCAGCATTATCCCGGCGCTGTGGTGATCGTAAGTCATGACCGCTATTTTTTAGACCGCATGGTAACAAAGATCGTAGAGTTGTATCAACAGCAGTTACATTCTTATACAGGCAACTACTCCTTTTACGAAACAGAAAAAGCCCTGCGGGTTGACATACAAAAAAAGGCTTACGAAAACCAGCAGGACTATATCCGCCAACAGGAACGTTTTGTTGAGCGCTTTAAAGCAAAGGCCAGTAAAGCTGCCGCTGCACAAAGTATTGTAAAGCGGCTCGACCGGCTGGACAGAATTGAAGATGTGGAAATTGAAAGGCCCAATATCCGTATCAATTTTTCGGTTGACAAACAACCCGGAAGAGTTTTGTGTACGCTGAAACATGTATCGAAAAGTTTTGGCGACCTGAAGATCATTGAGAATACCGGTGCCGAAATTGACCGCGGAGATAAAGTTGCCCTCATTGGTGCAAATGGAAAAGGAAAATCAACCCTGCTGAGAATTATTGCGGGAACGGAGCCATTTACCGGCGAACGTATCTGGGGGCATAATGTAAACGACTCCTTTTATGCCCAGCACCAGTTAGAAGCGCTGGATATTAATAATACCGTATTGGGAGAGATGCAAGGCAGCCGGAGCGGCAAGACAGACCTGGAGCTAAGAAGTTTACTGGGATGTTTTTTATTCAGCGGCGATGATGTAGATAAAAAGATCAAGGTGTTAAGCGGTGGCGAAAAAGCCCGTGTTGCATTGGCCAAAACAATTGTAAGCAAGGCAAATTTTCTTTTACTGGATGAACCTACCAACCACCTGGATATTCATTCGGTGGAATTACTGATAGAGGCTTTGAATAAATACGAAGGCAGCATTGTGCTGGTAAGTCACGACAGGTACTTCATCAGTAAGATCGCTAATAAGATCTGGGAAATTGAAGATCATAAGATCAGGGAATTTAAAGGAACGTATAAAGAATGGGAAGACTGGAAAGAAAGAAGAGAAGCCGAAAAAATAAAAGAGGCAAAAGCTGTCAAACAACCGGAGCCGGTAAGCCAGCCGGAAAAAAAACAGAAGGAGCCGGAGAAAATAGTTCAGCGAAATTCAATTGACAAGGACCTGAAAAAAGAATTGCAAAAGCAAAAGAATATCTTTAACCAGCTGGAAGAAAGGATCGCCCGGCTTAACCAGCAGAGAACCCAGTTAGAAGCAGATCTTGCTGCCCCTGCCGTTTATAACGATAAGAACCGGTTTCTTGAAACAGAAACTGCTTACAAGAATACCGTTACCGAATTACAAAAAATAACTTCCGAATACGAAACAGCTTTTGAAAAACTGATGAAGCTGGAAGAAAAAAAGGGATGAGCTGGTACCCAGGTTTTAATTCAAAACTTCTCAAAAGGTCTTTTAAAAGAAAAATCCCCGGCATAACCGGGGATTTTTTTATCATTTGTAATCTGCCTGCAGATTAGTAATTCCTTACAGTCATTTCAACCCTTCTGTTCTTTGCACGGCCAGCAGCAGTTTTGTTATCCGCAACTGGTTTTGTTTCGCCATAACCAGTTGAAGTAAGGCGACTTTCGTCAACACCTTTGCTTACCAGGTAGGCTTTAACAGAAGCAGCCCTTTTCTCAGACAAGGTCTGGTTGCTTTCGTCTTTACCAACATCATCAGTATGACCATCGATGTTTACTTTATAAGAAGGATTCTCTTTTAAGATAGAAACCACGTCATTCAGTTTAGGGAATGATTTAGCCAGCAATTTATCGCTGCCTGTTGCGAAGAATACATTCTGAGCAGCTTTGTTTACACGCTCAACAATTTTTTCGTCAATTACAGGACAACCGTAATTAGAAGCAGGTCCTTTTTCGTTGATACATTTATCTTCTTCATCATTTACACCATCTCCATCAGTATCAGGAATCGGGCAACCTTGATAACGGGCAACACCTGGAACGGTAGGACATTTATCCTGTTCGTCGTTGATACCGTCTTTATCTGTATCAGGAATCGGGCAACCCTGGTAACGGGCTAAACCGGCAACATCCGGACATTTATCATCTCCGTCAGCAATGCCATCTCCATCCCTGTCTGGACAACCTTTCAAAGAAGCAAGACCTTTTACATCAGGGCATTTGTCATCTACATCCAAAACGCCGTCGCCATCCCTGTCTTTTGGAGCTTCAACAACTGGTGGTGGTGGTGGTGGTGGAACCACTTTCACTTTTTCTTTGCCAATATTCTGGGCAAAACCAACTGAATAAAATAAGTGGTCGCCCAATGTCTTTTTAGATAATGTCCACCTGTATTGACCCTGAACAAAAAGATAAGTAACGCTGTTGAAATTTATTTGTGCACCCAAACCTGCTGGTACATAACCTCCGAAATGATCTGTATAAAGACCGCCGCCGATACCTACTGTTAAAAACGGATTGATCAATGCTGCATCCGGGAACAAACGGGCATTTAAACTTGGTTCCAGTTCCACACCAAATTCTGTTTTTTGTTGTGGAGTACCATAAGTAACAAGATTATAATCACGGAACATACCGTTCAACCTAAGTGAGAAATCCAGCCTGTTGGTAAGTCCTTTCCAATAAGAAAGTGAAAAACCTTTACTCAGGTCTCTGAACCTTGAGTAAACCTTTCCGGTACTTGGATTTTTAATGCCCAAAGGAGCATTAAAATCGGCCATATTAAAATGCAAACCAAGAAGGGTTCCCTTCTTACTGTCATTACTCATTTTTTTCTGGGAAAAACCACTTGTGGCTAAGAGAGTTAATGCCAGAATTAGCGTTAGTTTTTGTTTCATAAACTTCAATTTTATTAAAATTTTTGTCTGAGTTATGTGCAAATATAATGTTAAATTAACTGAAAGGCAAAATTTGAATGCAATTTTATTATTTCCCCAAAAATAGTCAAAATCAGACCTTTACCAACTTCCATCTCCCTTTTCGGAAGATGATAATACTGATAATTGCCAACACAGTTTCTGCAATATTAATAGCCACATAAACACCCGTTGTACCCATTTTTAAATATGTAACCAGCAAATAGGCCATCGGTATCTGCAGCATCCAAAAAACAAAGAGATTTATGTAGGTTGGTGTCTTGCTGTCTCCTGCCCCGTTGAATGCCTGGGTAAGCACCATGCCATATGCAAAAAACATATAGCCAATGGCAAGTATGTGCAGGCACCTGGTTCCTTCTGTTACTGCCAGTTCATTGCTGGTAAAAAACCGCATGAATGTTTCTCCAAAGAAAAAGAAGACCAATGCTACCAACGCAAAGAAACAGAGGGCCAGGAATGCACTTCGCCATACCGACTTTTCCGCTCTTTCCGGGTGTCCGGCACCCAGGTTCTGTCCCGTGAGTGTGGCGGCTGCATTCGCAATTCCCCAGGCAGGTAAAATGGTAAACATGCATATCCTTATTGCGGTAAAATAACCGGAAGTAGCCTGCATCCCGGATTCAGCAACAAGTTTTGCCAGGAATATCCAGCTGCAACTTCCAATTAAAAACTGAAACATGGCACCGGATGAAGTATTGAGCAGGTTCCTTATCAACACCAGGTCTGCTTTGAATTGTTTTATGGAAAGTTTCACCAGGTCTTTACCGGCAAACAGGTGGTAAAACTGGAAGATCACTCCACAACCCCTGCCAATGGTAGTGGACACTGCCGCTCCCATCAATCCCATTTTGGGGAACGGCCCGTAACCCATGATCAGCAAGGGGTCGAGAATAATGTTTATGATATTTGAAAAGATCAGCGCCTTCATTGCCACGGAAGCATCGCCGGAGCCACGAAAAATACCATTGTTCACAAACAAAAGCATGATCACAATATTACTGCCCAGCATCAATTGGGTAAACCCGTAATGTTCATTCACCACATTTGCATCCGCCCCCATAAAACGAAGGATCTCCTTGGGAAAAAGAATTCCGAAAATGCTTATCAGTATGGAAAAAGCAGTAGCAATCATTATCACTTGTGCTGCAACGGAAGAGGCAGTTTTAAAATCTTTTTCCCCTGCCCGGCGGGCTATAAGAGCCGTAGCCCCCATAGCCAATCCCCATGCAATGGAATAGAGTATAGTAAGGGATGATTCGGTTAATCCCACGGTAGCCGCAGCATCGGGGCTGACCTTATTCACAAAATAAATATCCACCAATGCGAATAAAGATTCCAGCACCATTTCAAGCACCATGGGTACAGCCAAAAGAAAAATAGCCCGGTCAATACTGCCGGTGGTAAAATCTTTCACATCACCCCGCAGGGCTTGTTTGAATAATTTGAAAAAAGAAGTTTTTGTATCCTGATTTATTGATCCAGTCATTATTGACAAAAATTAAAATAGAGAAATACTCCCGCAGGGAGTTTGTAGTTGCAGCGAAAGACCTGGAAGAAGAATGGTATTCTGTTTACTTTGCCGGTTAGCAATGTTCTCCAGGTTAAATCAGGACTTCATATTCGTACAGTTATAAATTCTGGTGATCCGGATTGGATTCGAACCAATGACCCTCAGCTTAGAAGGCTGATGCTCTATCCAACTGAGCTACCGGACCAGATTTTGCAGCGGCAAAGCTAAGAAATTTTTACATTGCATGTAATCTCTACTGCAATGGATGTAAAAATAGAACAATCGTGGAAGGAAGTCTTAAAACAGGAGTTTACAAAACCATACTTTCAACAGATCGTTACGTTCTTAAAAACAGAAAAAGCAGCAGGCAAGATCATTTATCCTCCCGGCTCACTCATTTTTAACGCATTTAACCAAACGCCTTTCTCCAGGTTAAAAGTGGTGCTTATTGGCCAGGACCCCTACCATGGAGCAGGCCAGGCGCATGGATTGAGCTTTTCTGTTCCCAACGGTATCAAGCCGCCACCCTCGCTGGTTAACATTTTTAAAGAGATCGCAAGTGATATCGGTATTGCTATGCCGGCTTCTTATGGCAACCTTACCCGCTGGGCCGAACAAGGGGTTCTTTTATTGAATGCCGCATTAACGGTAAGGGCCAATGAACCATTCAGCCATGCCAAAAGCGGCTGGGCCGAATTTACTGATGCTGTTATTCAAAAAATATCAGACGAAAAAAAAGGAATTGTGTTTTTGCTCTGGGGAAGATTTGCCCAGGATAAACAACTGCTGATTGATGAAACCAAACATTTTGTTTTAAAAGCGGCACACCCCTCTCCCTTTTCTGCCGATAAAGGTTTTTTCGGTTGCAAACATTTTTCAAAAACAAACGAGCTTTTGGTTAAACAGGGAATATCACCCATCGACTGGAAATTATTAACTCCTTAGCTTTGCCGCCGATGAAGATCATTAAAAATATTTTCGGGCATATCTGGGCGCTTTGGGCACTCATCACATTCCTGCTAACTTTTCTTATCATTATCATTCCTGCAATGCTCACACATTTGGCAGAAGACCCAAAGGGTCAAGACTTTTTCATCCGCATTGCCAGGCTGTGGATGAATGTTTGGCTTTTTTTAGTTGGATGCCCGCTGATAGTAAAAGGAAAAGAAAATTTTAAGAAAGGAGCAACCTATGTGGTGGTCTTTAACCACAATGCTTTTTTGGATGTTCCCTTATCCGCTCCATATGTGCCGGGCCCGAATAAAACCATTGCCAAAGCTTCGTTTGCAAAAATTCCTTTATTCGGTTCGTTTTACAGTAAAGGCTCTGTATTGGTTGACAGGAAAGACGAAAAAAGCCGCAGCAAAAGTTTTGATGCCATGAAAAAAGTGCTGGCTACAGGTATGCACATGTGTATCTATCCCGAAGGAACACGTAACCGCAGCGATAAACCAATTAAGCCATTTTACGATGGTGCTTTCCGGCTGGCTGCCGCTGCACAAAAAGACATTATACCCTGTGTAATAAAAGGAACAAAAAAAGCAATGCCCATCAATAAGAAATTCTTTTTCCTGCCCACCCGGTTATCTATGCAATTCTTACCTGCTGTCTCTTCTGCAGGCAAACCGGTAGAGAAACTGAAAGAAGAAGTTTACAACGTAATGCTGGAAGAATACAAAAAGGAATAAGCATCTAAACTCCTAAACCCTAAACTTCTAAACTAAAGATCATAAAAATACCTAGTACGGTTAATCCGCAGGTCTCTCAGCAATCCTGATTTTGGACTGATGCTGATATTAAAGGAACGGTATTTACCAACCGGTGAGATATTAATGGCCATCTGCCAGCAATGCATCTCCCGGGTAAGGTACATGCTGATCATGCCGAGATCTTTGTTGGTTATATTATAAGAACCGTTTAATCCTATCTGCCACCTGGGGGTAAGGTTTAATGTTCCTGACCAGGTTACATTTTGTGTAACAGATCCTGTATAGCCGGTTCCAAAACCATTGGGTAGCCGGGAATAATTGAGTGAATATGAAAAACTGATGCTCCACGGAATATTGAAATTGGCATACTCACCGGGGTTATTGCTGATGTAAGCTGCCTCCTGCTGGTATTCATCCAGCGGCATACCTGTATAAGGATTGACCTGGTTGAGTACGGGGTTGGTGTTGGCTAACTTTTCTTTTTTATCGCCTCCCCGGAACTGGCTTTGAACAGCAATACTGCCACTGGTCATTTTACCCAATGCAAGTATCTTCTTGTTCCAGATCAACTTGTCAATGAACTCACCATTAGCATTTGTTAAGTAAGGAACCACCAGGGCATTTGCCGAAATACTTATCTTGTCAAAAAGATTTGTACGTACATTAATATTAAAAGGCTTCAGTTGAAACGAGTCTTCCAAAAAGTTGTAACTGGTGGAAATACTGAAGCCATCGATCAGCGTAACCTTTTTAACCGCACCGGCACTTGTATCTTTACGGTTACGCACTTTCATCTGCACATTATTATCGAGAACAAAATTCAATCCGCCGAATTTGCCTTCACTGAATGGCCCAAATACGCCGCGTTCATGTATCGAATATCTCCGGATATTTCCAAACGTATCCACCTGCGTGCTGTACCAGAATTTCCGGTTCATATCAGGCTTGTAACTGGCAGACAGTTGCGGACGCAATTCATGACGTATCGCTTTCACCGGGCTTTTCTTTCCAAACGTGAACAACCCGAATATCCGGGTGGAAACGCCCATTCCAAAACTCATTTCACGGGCCGTATAAAATCCTTTGCTGATCGTGGTGTCTAATTTTTTATTTACCCCATCCCAGCTGCGGATGAATTTTTCCTGGTACCATTTCTCGGTGTAACTCACGCTGGGTGCAAACTGAAAATTTCCAACCTGTGGCAGCGATAAGCTAAGTGGTATGAGATGACTGGCACCCCATTGATAATTTTGTGTAAACGCTTTAAAGAAGCCCCCGGATGTATCATAGAAAGTAGAAAGGCTGCGGATATTTGTGTTGAGTGCGATCCCGATATTCTCATACCACCTGTATGAACCGATCACTTCCTTGCGGCGGAAAGGATACAGCGTGTTCACATTAAAGCCGATGTCGGGCAGGTTGATGTTGAACTGTTTTGTATTGGTATTCTGGTTGTGGTTGCCGCTGATGTTCAGGTTAAATGGTTTGTCCTTCCATATTTTCGAATAGGTGATGGACGAGTTGAGTATGTTCTGAAAATTCCGCTGCGGACTATTAGGCACGGCCGAATTAAACCCGCTGCTTCCTGCATTCAGGCTTGCATTAAAACTTACGCCCGGTCTTGCCTTTGTATCGGAACTGTGGCTCCAGCGGATATTGAAATTCCTTGCACCGGATCTGTCCAGGTCACGCAGGTGCTGAATGTCAACGGTGAGGTTACCCTGGTAATGGTATCGTTTGTAATAGCGTGGACTTACATTAGCCGTCCATCCACCGTATGAATAAAGCGTGCCCCGCAACACCACATCCCAGCGGTCGTTGATCACTTTATAATATCCCAATCCTTCCAGCGCTAAACCCAATTGCTCATTGGCATTAAAGGTAGGTGCCAGAATTCCCGAGTGCCTTCCCTGGCTCAATGGGTAAATACCAAAAGGCAAAACTATCGGCACCGGTACTCCTTCAAATTCCGGGTGCACCGGCCCGGTGATGGCCATTTTTTTATTGATGAATTTTATTTTCTTGCTTACAAAAGCAAAGTGCGGCGTATCCAGGTTACAGGTGGTGAACCTTCCTTTGTACGCATAAAAAGTATTTGCATCCGTTTTTTTTATCCGCTCTCCATACACAAACATTTCATCCTGCTGGGTATAGGTTCCCTTGGTGATGCCCTTTCCGGTCTTCATGTTGAATTTGATGGAATCGCTTTGTGTTTTAAAATCGCCCTGGTTAAATTTCGGGAAAGAGATCACATTGCCGTTGCTGTCTTTTACCAGGTAAGCACTTACTAAGTTGGTACGCTGATCAAATTCTATCCGGGGAGAAACAAGTTTGTTATCGATGTATTCCACCCGGGTCTCTTTGCCGTACAGGATTATTTTCTTCTCGGGTATGTCCATGATCATGGAATCATCGGCATGATAAATAACCGGAGCATCCAATGAATCTTTGGAAGACCTGAAATCGAATAATGTGTCTTTCTTTATAACAATGCTGGTATCGGCTGTTTTTTTGATCGTTGTTGCCAGCGGTTCCTGCAAAGCAGAAGGAGCTAATGCATTTTTGTTTTTTGCAGAATCTGTTTTAAGAGGAATGGTATCGGTCGTTAAAAAACTGTGAAAGTGCATAGCGCCGGAACCAACAGCACCACAGTACAGCGTTATCATCAATAACAGCCCTGCAGATACCAATACCGATATGTATTTTGCCTTACCTTTGTTTAGTTGGTTCATAGTAAAGATTGGCAAAAATAGCCATTAAGTCCCGATAGTTACCGGTAGAATTTGTGAATATTGTTTTATACTAACCCCTTTTAAAACGCATCGAGTATGCTAAGAAACAAAGTGCCCGTTTTATTTTTGTTTGCTGCTTCACATTTGTTAATATTACCCGATTTATTTTCACAAGGCCCAAAAAAAATAAGAACCATTGTGGTGGATGCCGGGCATGGCGGAACAAAAGATCCTGGTGCAACTGGCCAGTATGAAAATTCGTTGCGCTCAAAAGAAAAAGACATTACCCTTGCCATTTCATTAAAACTGGTAGAAGAATTGCAAAAGCAATTACCCGATGTAAAAATTGTACCCACCCGTACCACAGATATTTACCAGGACCCCCGTGAAAAAGCACGCATTGCCAATGAAGCCAAGGGCGACCTGTTCTTATGCATTCATGCCGACAGCGGCCCGTTGAAACAAGGAAGAAGACAGATCGGAACAAGAACGGTTACCAGGTACCGGGTAAGTGGTAAAGGACGGAAAAAGAAAAAGACGCCCTACCAGGTGGTAGAACCAGTTTATGAATATTTCAAATTGCCGTTGACCCGTAATGGAACCAGTGTGTGGATATTTGCGGCGCATAAAACAAGTGATAAGCTTAAAGCGATCATGGATGGCGACGAGAATTTTGAAATAGAAGCCAATGGCGTGGATTCACTGGAAAGTAATTTTGATTTCAGTACACCCGAAGGAAAAATAATTGCCGGCATTTATGCAAAACGCTACCAGGAAAGAAGTGACCGCCTTGCCACCATGGTGAATGAAGAAGTGGAAACAACCGGCCGGCAGGCATTGGGCGTGAGCCAGCGGCAAAAAGGAATATGGGTATTGCAGGCTACCAACATGCCTGCCATATTGGTTGAAACAGGTTTTATTAATAACCCGGAAGACGAACGCTACCTGAACAGTGAAAAGGGACAACAGGAACTTGCCGAAGTGATCGCCAAAGCCGTTAAACGCTATAAAGAACAGGTGGAGAGTTTAAATAACAATCCCAAACCTGCCAACAACGGACCGGGCAGTAACGGAAATGCTGCAGAAAAAAATAAACCCGAACCGGCACTGGAAGCAATTGAAAAAAGGCCTGTAAAAGATTCAAAAGTAATAGAAGTAAAAAGCAACAAAATCAAAGTTGACCTGTTTGATGATGGGGATATAGACAACGATATCGTTTCGGTGTATTTCAACAATGTACTGGTGGTAGATAAAAGATCGTTGACGGCACAGGCGCATTCTTTTACCATCAACCTTGTGCCTGGTAAAACAAATGAACTGGTACTGGTTGCCGAGAACCTGGGAAGCATACCACCCAACACAGCGCTCATGATCATAACCGAGGGAACAGGCCGCCATGAAGTGCGGCTGAGCGCCGATATGAAGAATAATGCATCCATAAGATTCGAATTAAAAAATAATAATTAAATTTCCGTACGCTTTCAGCAACTTTGCTTATTAAAGCGTACCAACCAAAATGAAAATTTCTAACGAAACCAAAATAGGCATCCTCGCTGCTTTTGCCATTACCCTGCTGATCCTCGGTTTTAATTTTTTAAAGGGAAAAAGCCTTTTTGGTAAAAGCCATACGCTTTATGCCAAATACACAGATGTACAGGGCCTCGCCAATTCAAACCCGGTAATGATAAATGGCCTGCAGGTCGGTACGGTTTATAGCATCACCCCCGATAAAAGCATGAAGCAGATACTGGTTAACATGACCTTGACAAAAGACGTAGATATCCCGAAGAATTCTGTTGCCGTTATCAATTCCGACCTGCTTGGCCAGAAGAGTGTTATCATTCACCTGGGCGATGCCACTGAATTTATCGCCAAAAAAGATACCATTGCCACCATTCCATCCACCGGCATATTTAATGAGGTATTGAGTAAAGTGAATCCTGTTTTCCTGGAAGTAAAAAAAGCGATCGGTTCTATAGATTCGGTGCTGGGTAATTTCAACCGCATACTTGACCCAACCGCCAAAAATAATATCGGGGCAACACTTGATAACCTGAATAAAACAACGGCCAATCTCATAAATGCATCGGCTTCACTAACCATCCTGCTGAATACACAAACCGGAGCACTTGCCAAAACACTGGATAATCTTAATTCATTTACCGGTAACCTGGCAACTAATAATGAAAAAATAAACAGCATGGTGAGTAACCTGGATAAAACAGCAGGCAACCTTTCCAAATTAGACCTGGATAAAACACTCTCCACTTTAAATGCCACCATTGCAGACCTGAAGACCACTATTGGCAAACTGAACAGTAATTCCGGCACGGCAGGCCTGCTGCTGAACGATACCAAACTTTACAACAATCTTACCGCAACTGCCAATAAACTTAACCTGCTTATTGACGACCTGAGAACAAACCCGAAGCGGTATGTGAATATTTCGGTGTTTGGAAAAAAGAACAAGAGCAACGGTTTAACGGTTCCACTGCCGGATACGGTTAATGCCCCCTACCTGAAGCAAAACTAATTTTATCATTCTGTTATAAAATAAAAACCTCAATTTACAGGCTGAACAAAAACAGTTCCATTGCGATTGAAATTTACCATCTGCAACATTTTATTTTTCTCACTGATCACAGGCAAGATCTCTGCACAGCAGATCATCAATGCCTCCACTTCGTCTGATACCATCCGCATCATACACATCGTACAGGGAAAGAACCTGCGGTATAAAACCATCGACTCAGCAACGGTGCTGGAAACCATTGCCGGTAATGTGATCATCAAAGAAGGGCTTACTACTTTTTATTGCGACAGTGCCACGCTCAACCACAAAACAAATGTGCTGGAAGCGTACGGCAATATTCACATCAACGACAACGACAGCATTCATACCTATGCACAAAGCCTGCGCTATGTTGGCACGGAACGGATCGCTTACCTGAAGAAGGATGTAAGGCTCACCGATAAAAAAGGAACGCTTTATACCGACGAGCTGGAATATAATTTACGCACCGGCATTGCCACCTATAAGAACGGCGGCCGCATCACCAACGAAAAAACGGTGCTCACCAGCCAGGAAGGTGTTTATTATGCCGATACCAAAGATGTTTATTTTAAAAAGAATGTTCACCTGAAGGATCCCGACCGGGATATATGGACAGACAGTTTGCTTTATAATCTCAAAACAAATATTGCCACCTTCATTGCCAAAACACATATCGTTGGTAAAGATGGAAGTGTGATCGACACAAAATCGGGCACCTACAACTTAGCCACCGGCGAAGCCATTTTTTATGACCGTACTTATTTCAGTGATAGTTCCCGCAGTGGCGTTGCCGATAAAATAGCTTTTGATAAAAAAAGCGGCACCCTTCAGATGGAAGGAAACGCAAAGTTGGTTGACAGCATCAACAATATTACCGTGGTAGGTGGACAGATATTTATTGATACCAAGATCGATGCGTTTTTGGCAAGCCGCAAACCGGTGATGATCTTTTACCGCGATGGCGACAGTACCTATGTTGCAGCCGATACCCTTTTTTCGGGTTTAAGAAAATACGACAGCCTGGAAAGGAAGATCATTACGCAGGCCGATACGCTGACAAAAACAATGGCGGTGAATACAAATGCAAAAGATACTTCGATACGGTATTTCCTGGGCTTTCACCACGTTCGTATTTTCAATGATTCACTTCAGGCAGTGAGCGACAGCCTCCACTACTCCACCGTTGACTCTACGTTTAAATTATTTGGCGAACCGGTTGTATGGAACAACCAGTCTCAGGTTACCGGCGATACCATTTATATGTACACCGAAAACCAGAAAGCAAAACGTTTGTATGTTTTTAACAACGGCATGATCGTTAATAAATCGAACGATGCCATGTATAACCAGATCGCCGGCCGTACCCTGAACGGTTATTTTACAAACGGCGTGATCGATTACGTACGGATAAAAGGCTCACCCGCCGAAAGCATTTATTATCCACTGGATGATGACAGTGCTTACGTGGGTATGAACCGGAGCAGCGGTGATGTGATTGATATTTATTTTGTGAAGAAGGAACTAAACAAAGTGAAATTCATAAATAATGTGGATGGTGTTCTGTACCCGTTGAAACAGATCCCTGCAGATAAAAAACAATTAAAAGGCTTTAAATGGCTCGACAAAAGAAGGCCAAAGAATAAACTGGAATTGTTTGAGTAACCTGGTCAGACGGGGGCGACAGACCATGTCCCTACTTAAGTTTTGCCAATGCCTCTTTGATCTTTGCAAATCCCTTCTCAATATTCTCCATGCTGTTGGCAAAAGATATGCGGATGCAGTTGGGTTCGCCAAATGCCCTGCCTGTTACGGTTGACACATGGGCTTTGTTCAATAAATACATACACAGGTCATCGGCATTCCCGATCGTTTCTTCCCCATCCGATCTTCCAAAATAATTCTTCACGCTCGGGAAAACATAAAAAGCGCCCTGTGGTTGACTACACTCAATGCCGGGAATATCTTTTACTAATTCCATCACCCGCTTACGGCGTTTGGTAAATTCTTCCACCATTATAGCAGTAGGTTTAAGGTCACCGGTAAGTGCCGCAATGGCCGCCCGTTGTGTAACGGCATTCGGCCCGCTGGTGATCTGCCCCTGCACTTTTTCACAGGCTTTAACAACCACTGGGGAAGCAGCGATATAACCCAGCCTCCAACCCGTCATAGCATATCCTTTACTCAGTCCATTGATGATGATCACCCTGTCTTTCAAAAAATAAAATTGTGCAATGCTTTCGTGTTTTCCTTCGTAATTAATGAACTCATAGATCTCATCACTCATGATAAAAATGCCGGGATGTTTTTTAAAAACTTCGGCCAGCGCACTTAACTCTTCTTTTGAATAAACGGCCCCTGTTGGGTTGCAGGGCGATGAGAACATGAAGAGTTTTGTTTTGTCTGTGATTGCCCCCTCCAGTTGCACAGCCGTGATCTTATAGTTATTGGCAAGTGTGGTGTTCACAAACTTCACTACGCCACCCGCCATTTTCACAATCTCGGAATAAGTAACCCAATAGGGTGTTGGAATGATCACTTCATCGCCGGCATCCACAATACTCATTACTGTATTGGCAATGCTTTGTTTGGCCCCCGTACTAACGATGATCTGGTCAGGCGTATAATCAAGATCATTATCCCTTTTCAATTTTAAACAAACTGCTTCCCGCAGATCAAGATATCCGGCCACAGGTGTATAATGACTGAAATTTTCATCGATCGCTTTTTTTGCTGCGGCTTTAATGTGATCGGGCGTATCAAAATCCGGTTCACCCAGGCTGAGGTCGGTTATATCAAACCCCTTTGCCCGCAACTCCCTGCCCAGTTTGGCCATTTTCAATGTTTCCGGTTCATTAAATCGTTGCAGAAGTGATGATAATTGCATGAGCAGTTGTTTGGTTGCTGACAAAAATAACTATTTATCGTATGTGAACTTAAATGCGGAAAGATCGGGCTTGATTTTATAGGTCCGTTTCAATTCGTAATCGTAAATGACCTGGCCCAGGTTTTTCATGAAAGGCTTTCCTACTGTAGCATAATCATACTTATCGTCGTTCAGAATTCCATCCGAGTTGCAATAGATCAATGCAGAAACAAAGAACTCGATATTATTCTTAAAGTCGGCTACATAGGCCACATCGATCATGTGGCCATAGGCGTCGCCGGGCTTATTGAATATGCGGATGTTTTCGGGGAGTGCACCCTTTTCTGCGCCAAACAATAAAAATTTGCAGTAGCCAGGCCAATAAGATGCAGTATCTGCTGAATAAGGCGGGTAAATACTTTCGGTGGGATACTGGCTCATGTATTTTAAAACAAACTGCCGGTCGTCTTCTGTAATGTTGAACCGTTGTGACGAGTTTATTTTGTTGGGAAAAATAACGCTGAGTAAAATAGTATGCAGGTCTTCAAGACTCAAGCGGTTCTTTTTTGAAAAATCCATCTGGCCATTCATCAATACCCCGCCTTTATAATAACCATTTCCAAGACTATCATTTCGTGGTATATAGGTTGCCGCATTTCTTTGGCCGGGAATTTTATAAAGCACGTTATTATTACTGTCGACAAAAATGACGGGATTCGTTTGCCGGTTTTCTTCTGCACTTAGAAATATATCCAGGCGGTGCAGTATCTGTGCATCTTCATATCCTTTTTTATGCAACTCGTTGTTGATGTACTCCTGCCCCAGGAATTCGTAAAGGCGGTTATAGGCATCATTATCGCTTACCATCAATATTTTTTTGATGTACTGTGCAACAGAAGGTTTACCATCCGCTGCAGTTGGGTCATTATAAACAGCAGTCTGCCCGCTGAATGAAGTTTCTGTTATCATTGTCGTGTTGCGGTCAATCCCATTTGCCTTCAGTTCATTCAGTTTTTGCAGGGCCAGTAATACGATGGGAAGTTTTACCGTGGAAGCAGGATAGAAATACCGGGCCGGGTTCACATTAAAATAATAATTGGTAAGTGCGGCAATGCCATTGGCACCCCGGTTCACCTGGGTATATATCACCTGTACATTCAGGTCCTTCCGGTTATTCAGGATGGTTTCAAAATACTGGGGGTATTGTTTCAGGAGGGATTCCAGGAAATCGTCTGTTTTTACCGTATCGGCCGGAACCGCTGCTGTTATTGTAACCGCCTTATTCTGTGCCTGCTTTGTAAAACTGCAGGACAGCAAAAGAGCCAACCCGGCAAGCAATTGTGGAAAACCATGATACTTTAAAAACATATGGTTGATTTGGGTGCAAAATGAGCAAAATTCTAAAATTAACCGCCTACTGCACTAAACGGGTTTTTCCCCTATCTTTGCACACTTCTAAAATTCAACAAACTAGCTATTAAAAGTAACTTATTATGAAATTAAAAGGTTTGGTGTGGTTCTTTACGATTGTGCTCATAATCATCTCTCTGTGGGAACTGTCCTATACATTGGTAGTAAATAATTACGAAAGCTCTGTAAAAGCAAAAGCCGAGAAAATTGTTAAGTCAGCATTCCCTGATCTGAAAGGTGATGAAAGAACAGCTGCAGTGGAGTTCAGAAAAAGAAGGATACTCGACAGTACCGGTGAAAAAAGCATTTACCCCCTGTTTGGTACAACCTACAGCGAGTGTAAAGCAAGGGAACTCGGACTTGGCCTCGATCTTCAGGGTGGTATCAGCGTTACCATGGATGTTAACCTGAGCGACCTGGTAAAATCATTGAGCAATAACTCAAAGGATCCGCAGCTACTG
>Ga0209023_10001280_pt1 | contig 34236 bp, 28 predicted proteins | sample LakOneMetagenome_FD_187468 | JGI IMG/M metagenome (GOLD analysis project Ga0209023, IMG submission 187468) | Freshwater and sediment microbial communities from Lake Erie, Canada (SPAdes) (version 2) | ecosystem: Environmental > Aquatic > Freshwater > Lentic | place: Lake Erie, Canada...
CGGAAGAAAAAGCGAAAGCTAAAAAAACTATTGAAGATATTTATCAAAAATTGCAACAAGGCGAAAGCTTTGAAAGTTTGGCCAAGCAGTTTTCCGATGACAAATCGTCGTCCTCTAAAGGTGGGGTCTTAGCTCGTTTTGGATCGGGACAATTGAGTTCTGAAGAGTTTGAGAATGCGGCGTTTGCTTTGACTAAAGAGAAACCCTTGTCGACTCCATTCCAAAGTAAATTTGGATGGCACATCGTCAAATTGATTGAAAAGCACCCGGTGCGTACATTTGACGACATGAAAGTAGAATTGGAGAATAAAGTTTCTAAAGACGATCGTTCCCGTTTGATTACCAATTCTCTCAACGAGAAATTGCGTAAAAAATATGCGATTAAAAGAGACGATAAAGTATACAATGCGGTAGCGAAAGTAGTGACCAATGATTACTACGATAACAAATGGGAACTTCCTGCCGATACCAAAGCCTTTGATAAAAAATTGTTTGCTGTAGCGGATAAAGTGGTTACCGGAACGAACTTTTTGATTTATTTAAAAACGCAACAAAAAGCAGGGATCACATTGAAGCCGATTGCTAAATTAGTAGATACGAATTACCAAAAATTTGTTGACGAACAATTGACGTCGTATTATACCGATCATTTAGAAACTGAATTTCCAGAATTTTCTAATGTCATGGACGAATACCGCGATGGTTTGCTATTGTTTGATTTGATGGAGAAAGAAATTTGGGATCGTTCTAAAACGGACACCATCGGTTTGAAAAAATTCTATGATAATCAAAAATTTGTGTACCAATGGAAAAATAGAGTGGATGTGGTGATTGCCTCTTCTACCAATTTAGACATTATCAAGAAAGCGCAAAAAATGATGAAGCAAAGCGTTGCTCCTGAAAAAATTAAGGAAGCTTTAAATCCGAAAGATAAAGTTTTGGTTATGACCAATACGGGCGTCTTTGAAGAAGGAAATGATGCCTTGCCAAAGACCTTGAAATTTGAAGTGGGTGTTTCAGACATTATCAAAGAAGGCGAGTATTATTTTGTAACCAAAGTCAACAAAGTACTGCCCGCTGGTGAGAAAACACTGGACGAATGCAAAGGAAAAGTCATTAATGACTACCAACAATATTTGGAGCAAAATTGGGTAGAGGAATTGAAAAAGGAATTTACCATCAAAACCTTTCCAGATGTTTTTGAGCGCGTTAAGAAAGAACTGAAAAAATAATGAAATCCGTAGCTTTTGGATGGGGGTTGTTGTGTTTGTTTTCAGCTTGTAGTTTCTTCACACCCGATAAAAAGCCATTAGCCATTGCCCGAGTGAACGATAGTTATTTGTTTCGAGAGGATCTCAAAGATTTGGTTCCGGCCGGAACCTCTAAAGAAGATAGTATCGTTATCGTTCGGAATTTCATCGACCGTTGGGCTTCTCAAAAATTATTGATTACGGCTGCGGAAGTAAATCTGAGTTCCGAGAAAAAGACAGAATTCGATGCGCTTATCAAGCAATATCGTATTGATTTGTATACGAAAGCCTACTTAGAAGCAGTAGTAAAAAGAACCGTAGATACCGCAATCGCCGAATCCGAGTTGAAAGCGTACTACGATGAAAATAAAGAAAATTTCAAAACCAATGGAACCTTAGTGCGCCTGCGGTATGTGAACTTGAAAAAAGATAATCCAAAATACGAAACCATCAAAAGCAAGTTTTTTGATTTTAGGGCTTCGGACAAAAAGTTTTGGGACACTTATGCGTTACAGTTCAATAGTTTTGCTTTGAACGATTCCGTTTGGGTTGAGTTGAGTCAGATTTATGGAAAACTGCCTTTTATCACACCAGACAATCGCGACGAGTATATTGTTTCTGGGAAAAGCATTCAGCAAGGCGATCAAGACAATATGTATTTGGTAAAAATACGCGCTGTAATCGATAAGAATCAAATAGGCCCTTTTGACTATTTGAAACCCACATTAAAAGAAGTTATTTTGAACAAAAGGAAATTAGAATTAATTAAGAAATTTGAAAAGGAAATCACGGATGATGCCATTAAAGACAAGAAGTATGAAGTTTATAAATAAGAGTGTGGCGTTTTCTATTTGCCTATTGTTCATGACGAGCAGTACGCTATGGGCTCAAGAAGTGATCAAGGACACTGTTAAGACAGCTAAACCAACGGTACAAACCAAAAGGCAAAAAATCGATGGAGTTATTGCAACTGTCGGTGATTACAATATCTTGGACTCTGATATTGACAAAGCATTCCTAGAAATTACAAGCCAAGGTGGTTCTACAAAAGACATCACTCGTTGTCAAATGTTAGGGAAATTGTTGGAAGATAAATTGTATGCGCACCAAGCCACACAAGACAGTATCATCATTCCTGAAGATGAGATTAAATCTAAAATGGAAGAACAAATGAACTATATGGTCGAGCAATTAGGTTCGATGGATAAAGTGATCAAGTATTTCAAAAAATCGAATGAAGAAGATTTCAAAACCGATCTTTTAGAAATTATTAAGATGAACAAGTTGACTGGGTCGATGCAGAAAAAAATCGTAGACGCGGTAGAGATTACACCGGAAGAGGTTCGTAATTTCTTTAAGAAGATTCCCGCTTCTGAATTGCCTGTTTTTGGTGCTGAGATGGAAGTAGCTCAAATTGTAGTCACTCCAAAGGTATCTCAAGAAGAAAAGCAAAAAGTGATTGACCGACTCAAGGAGTTTAAGAAGGAAGTTCAAGAAGGCTCAAGTTTTGCTACCAAAGCGGTACTGTATTCACAGGATCCGGGTTCTAGTTCTAATGGTGGTTATTATAAAATGAATAAGAAAACAGCGTTCGTCAAAGAATTTAAGGATGTTGCTTTTAGTTTGGCCGAAGGTGAAATCTCGGAACCTTTTGAAACCGACTTTGGTTTTCATATTATTTACATCGAAAAAATTAAAGGACAAGATGTGGAATTGCGTCATATACTGTTAGTGCCAGCGATTTCCGAAGCTTCGTTAAAGGAAGCGAAAGAACGCATTACTCAAATCAAGAAAAAGATTGACGATAAAGCCATTACGTTTGCAAATGCTGCTCGTGCTGAATCGGATGAGAAAGAAACGCGTTCTAATGGAGGTGTTTTGATTAATCCAAAAACACAAGATACCCATTTCGAATTGACCAAAATGGACCCGTCTTTATATTCGCAAGTGTCGAATTTGAAAGAAGGGGAAGTTTCATTACCTATCATGGATACGGATCAAGCGGGAAAGAAAAAATACAAGTTGATTACGGTGACCAATAGAATTCCGGAACATACTGCCGATTATGCTAAGGATTACATTAAAATTAAGGATTTGGCTTTGAAAGAAAAACAGATTGATGCCATTGCGAAATGGTCGGCTGAAAAAATCAAAGAAACCTATATCAAGATCAATGGCGAATACCGTTCTTGTGAATTCACGAACAATTGGCTTAAAAAGTAGTACTTAATCGTAAGGAATTCTGAGTGCAGTTGGAACAACTTTTCTCGGGAGGATCAAAATCTCAATCGCAATGTCTGACGTTACCGCAATACAAAATCTAGTTCAAAAAAGAACCGAGTTAAAGAAAGAAATCGCCAAAATCATTGTAGGCCAAGACGAAGTAGTGGATCAAATCCTATTGAGTATCTTTTCAGGCGGGCATGCACTTTTAGTAGGTGTACCCGGATTGGCGAAGACTTTGATGGTGAATACGATTGCCTTGGCGCTGGGCTTGGATTTTAAACGAATTCAATTTACACCCGATTTGATGCCGTCGGATATTTTGGGAAGTGAGATTTTGGATGAGAACCGTCAGTTTAAATTTATCAAAGGACCTATTTTTTCGAATATCATTTTAGCGGATGAAATCAACAGAACGCCGCCTAAAACCCAAGCGGCACTATTAGAAGCCATGCAAGAACGAGCCGTGACCATTGCTGGGCACAATTATAAGTTGGCTTTGCCTTATTTTGTTTTGGCCACACAAAACCCAATTGAGCAAGAAGGAACGTATCCTCTACCGGAAGCGCAATTGGACCGTTTTATGTTCTCTATTAAATTGGATTACCCTTCGTTTGCGGAAGAAGTACAAGTGGTTAAAAGCACTACTTCGGATGCACAAGTGACCATACAACCGTTGTTTACTGCCCAGGAAATTATTGACTTTCAGCACTTATTGCGCCGTATTCCCGTGGCCGACAATGTGATTGAATATGCGGTAACTTTGGTAAGCAAAACGCGGCCCGACAATCCGTTGTCTAATGACTTCATAAAAAATTATATTGATTGGGGTGCTGGACCTAGAGCCTCTCAAAACTTAATCCTGGCAGCTAAAGCACATGCTGCGTTTCATGGGAAATTCTCGCCGGATAGCGAAGATGTAAAAGCGGTAGCCACCGGTATCTTAAGACATCGTGTGGTTAAGAATTACAAAGCTGATGCAGAAGGAATTTCCATTGAGAAAATCATTGCTTCGTTGTTCTAATTTTTAGAATCGTATACCGTAACTTTTTATAGACTTTCTTTTTTCAGGATGGCATCCAATTCTTTGTCGTAGAAAAAAAGGAACATACTGCCCATCATATCTTGTTGGACTTTCGTCGTATTGTTAACTTCCATAATCAATTCGTACGAATGATTGTTATAGAGCCATATACCAGCTTCTGAAGAAAAAGCATCTATTTTAGAAATTCCTATGTTGTTTTTGTGGTTGATGATGTTGCTTTTAAAGATTTCTTTTTGAGCGGTCTTGTCATATAAGGTGAGTGAAGTGGCAAAAGGATGCACATGAACTGCCGCTGCATGAAGTCGCAAGCTGTCTTTGATTTGCAATTGCTTATCGATGGAACTGCGGTATTCTTTTTTTCCTATTGGAATCACCCAATGCCCCGACATGACTTGTCCGTTTTCTCCTTTATAACAATGGTTTTTAGTTTCTACAGGAATACAGTAATCCTTGCCGGGATCGGTGGGTTCTTTGTAGGGATTGACATCGTCAAAAGGCAACATGATAAAAACAGTTCTACTCAGTAATGGCTTAAAATCTTTTGAGTATTTGGAGTAATCAATAGTGACTTCGTGTTTGATTAAGAAATTGGCATTTGGTAAGTTGTGGTTTAACGATTCTGTAGTGATGTAAAGCAGGTCGTTGCCCTTCATTGGAATGCCGTAGCCTTTTGGGAAACTGAAATTTTCTAGTCCATGAGAAAGTGACGTCATTCGTGGGTAATACAATCCGATACGATTTTCGAGATGAAAATTACTGAAATACTTCACGTCGTTAAAATCGATATTGGTATGGCAAATGAAATCATTGGAAACCGTGTGTTTCATTTTGGAATCTAGTGCTTTTACATGGAAACTTGTAATCCAAAGTAAAGTGGTGTCTTGCGTGAGTTGAATGTAATTTGATGATTTCGGTCCTTCCATCGATTTGTATATGCCGTCAATATAAAAGTCGGGTGAAATCATTTGGTATTTAAACCGGGTAGTATCGATAATCCATTGGTTGTCTACCAATCCCGTTTTATATAGGAACATAGTTTTAAGAATGGCTTTGTGTCGGTTAGGAAGTTGGGAATACCAAACGCCAGCTGCAATTGCACCCACTACCAACAAAACGCCTAGAATTTTGTATATCTTTGATTTGAACATCGTTGTAAAAATTTAATCAAAAATACACAATTCGAGTGAGAGATACTTCAATGCAAGAATGCAAAAGGAATTTCGGTTTGGAGGCTTTGCAAGCACTAGCTATTTTGATGGTTTTATTTTCGAAAATCACTTTTTTTCTCCCTTTGAAAGGAGGTTTGGTTGCGTCATTGTTGCCACTGTTTGGTTTTTTGGGTGTCGAGCTGTTTCTCATATTGGCCGGCTATGGATTGGGTGTTTTTTTGTTTCGGGAACGTGTCTTGAGTAGCAGCTACTCCTTTGAAAGGGTATGGTGGTTTTTAAAAGAAAAGGCTATTCGGTTTTTGCCCTTTTATTATTTTGTTCTTTTAGTTGTGATTGCTATTTCAAAATGCATCGGGTATTCCATTGGTTCGGTCTGGTCGTATTTCTTCTTTCTTCAGAATTTTGCTAAGCCGATGACTCCTTTTTTTATGGAAAGTTGGCCGATATCCGTCGTGGTTTTTGCTGTTTTGCTGTTGACGGTGGTTCATTGGATGGGCAATAAGTTGGTTTTGCTAGACCATAGAAGGTTCTTTTTTTATGCGGTAGTTTTGGTTTTGATCCTACTATTTATAGGTACAAAAGTGATGTACTATAGTTCCAACAGCGTTCTTACTTTAGAACAGTGGAATATTGGACTAAAAGCAATGGTGCTGTATCGATTAGACTCCGTTTTTATTGGAGTACTATTTGGCGGTTTGTCACTAAGCTTTGTAAAGTATTGGAACCTTCTGAAGCATGTTGGGTTGGGAATTGCCATATTGCTATTAGCCTTTTTATTTGTGGGGATTGGCTATTTTCGATTAACAATTGATTCTTATTCCTTTTTGTGGGAAGTTCTTTACTTGCCATTAACTTCTTTAGCCATAGGATTACTGCTTCCTTTTTTTTCTCAGTGGAAAACTAGGACACGAATGGTGGAGGTTTCAGTGGCTTATTTATGTAGAAGTTCTTATGCGGTTTATTTGATTCACTATAGTGTGGTACTGCAGTTGTATTTCTATTTTTGGACTATATCTTCGCTAAGTTTTTTGCTTTTACTTTGTATTTACCTATCATACTTTGGTACTACTTTATGGTTAGGCTCTATTTTTAATAAGTTATTTATAGAAGTATGGGGTAAATTCCGTTCGGATAATTGATAATTGACATTTTTTGAGAATTTAAATTCTATTTTAATAAAAAATCCCCAGTAAAAATGGTCATTTCGCAAATTATTATAATCAATCAACTTATTTGATTAAAAACTTTTTAATAGTACATCGATTTCGTAAATTTGCGCAGCAAACAAATTAACCTATTTTATTATGGCTTTTGATATTGAAATGATTAAAAAAGTGTATGCTAACATGACCACTCGCGTAGACAAAGCGCGAGAAATTGTTGGACGACCATTAACACTAACTGAAAAGATTTTATACAACCATTTGTGGGAAGGAAATCCGGGTCATGCATTCACGCGTGGAAAGGATTATGTTGATTTTGCACCGGATCGCGTGGCTTGTCAAGATGCTACTGCGCAGATGGCATTGTTGCAATTTATGCACGCTGGAAAAAGCAAAGTAGCTGTGCCAACTACGGTTCATTGTGATCACTTGATACAAGCTAAAGTAGATGCTAAGACGGATTTAGCACGTGCTAAGTCGCAGAGTAATGAAGTATTTGATTTTTTATCTTCTGTTTCTGATAAATATGGTATTGGGTTTTGGAAGCCGGGAGCAGGTATTATACACCAAGTAGTTTTAGAAAATTATGCTTTTCCTGGAGGAATGATGATTGGTACGGATTCGCACACTGTAAATGCAGGAGGATTGGGAATGGTAGCGATAGGAGTTGGAGGAGCAGATGCTGTCGATGTTATGTCGGGAATGGCTTGGGAACTTAAATTCCCTAAATTGATTGGAGTAAAACTAACTGGAAAACTATCAGGTTGGACAGCACCAAAAGACGTGATCTTAAAGGTAGCAGGGATTCTTACTGTAAAAGGAGGAACTGGAGCTATTGTTGAATATTTTGGAGAAGGTGCTATAGCGATGTCCTGCACGGGTAAAGGAACTATTTGTAATATGGGTGCTGAAATTGGGGCCACTACTTCTACTTTTGGTTATGATGAATCCATGGACCGTTACTTAAGATCAACGGATAGAGCGGATATCGCAGATGAAGCTAATAAGATAGCTTCCTATTTAACTGGAGATGCTGAAGTATATGCAAATCCAGAATTGTACTTTGATGAAGTAATTGAGATTAATTTATCGGAATTGGAGCCTTATTTGAATGGACCCTTTACACCAGATTTGGCAACTCCCATTTCGAAAATGAAAGAAGAAGCGTTAAAGAACAATTGGCCGTTGAAAATTGAATACGGTTTGATTGGATCTTGTACCAATTCTTCTTACGAGGATATTTCACGGGCGGCTTCATTGGCAAAACAAGTTGCTGATAAAAAACTAAAGACGAAATCTCATTTTACTATAACGCCGGGATCGGAATTGGTTCGATACACCATAGAACGCGATGGTTTTATAGACACTTTTAATAAAATTGGAGCAACGGTTTTTGCAAATGCTTGCGGGCCTTGCATCGGAATGTGGGATAGAGAAGGGGCGGAGAAAGAAGAACGAAATACCATTGTTCATTCGTTTAATAGAAATTTCTCCAAACGGGCTGATGGGAATCCAAATACTTTAGCTTTCGTTGGCTCTCCAGAATTAGTAACTGCATTAGCAATTGCGGGAGATTTGTCTTTCAATCCGCTAACTGATACCTTAATTAATGAAGAGGGTCAAGAGGTAAAATTGGACGAACCAACAGGAAATGAATTGCCACCAAGAGGATTTGCAGTTGAGGATGCTGGATTTCAAGCGCCTTCTGAAGATGGATCTGGAGTAAAAGTTGCTGTTTCGCCAACGTCAGAACGATTACAGTTGTTGGCTCCATTTGAACCCTGGAACAAACAAAACATCACGGGTGCTAAATTGCTCATAAAAGCCTTTGGGAAATGCACTACAGATCATATCTCTATGGCTGGACCTTGGTTACGTTTTCGTGGTCACTTAGATAATATTTCTAACAACATGTTGATAGGAGCTATCAATGCCTTTAATCAAAAAGCAAATAGTGTAAAGAATCAATTGACGGGCGTATACGAACCTGTTCCGACTGTTCAACGTGCGTATAAAGCTGCAGGAGTGCCCTCTATAGTTGTTGGAGATCACAACTATGGGGAAGGTTCTTCTAGGGAGCATGCGGCGATGGAGCCTCGATTCCTTGGCGTCAAAGCAGTATTGGTTAAATCGTTTGCTCGAATCCACGAAACGAACTTAAAAAAGCAAGGAATGTTGGCTTTGACTTTTGCTAATGAAGCGGATTATGATAAAATTCAGGAAAATGACACCATTAATTTTGTAGATTTAGTAGATTTTGCACCAGGGAAACCATTGACTTTAGAGTTTGCTCATGACAATGGAACTACAGATATCATTAGTGTTAATCATACTTATAATGAAGGACAGATTGGTTGGTTTGTTGCTGGTTCGGCACTTAATCTAATTGCTGCTGCTGGAAATTTATAGTAAGAAGTTATAACCTTTTTTTTACATGAAAATCCTCGATGAAAATCGGGGATTTTTTTTATGTGGTTCTTTTTTGAGAATTAATGGGTTGGCGTTAGTCGGTTTTTTCAATATTTATAAGTTGTATACTTCAAGTAATGGCATAGTTTTCTTATTAAAAAATCAGTTATAAACAATTCATTTCGAATGTGTTAACAACTTTTATCGCTATTTAACAGGGTTATTTCTTACAATAACCCTTAATTTAACTGTGTATTTCTTACAAATACAGTTTTTTGATGATTTTTATCGAAATAATATACAATTTTAACTTTTTCATCGATTTTATTTGCCGTTAATCTGATTATGTTTGTAAAGCAAATTAATGATCCCCATTAGTAATTTGCCTGTCAAAACATTATTAATTAAATATAAATCTTAACCTACTTACTATGATTCATTCTTTCTGTTGAAGTTTTTTCTTCAGTCTTTTCGCATTCTGTAATCTATCCGATAGAAGCGCGTCTATTCCCTCTTTTTGTTTGTAATAAAAGTTGTTTTTTGGGACCTACTTTTATTTCTTTTGGTTCTTAATTGAACCACGAGAGACTTTTTGGGAGTATAGTTAATTGTATATAAATACTTACAAATAAATATTTTTAACGTATTTAAACGATTAAAATTAACACTTCAACGATTTTTTTATTTTTCAATTTATTTAATCTATTTACTTTGTGATGTACAAGTATTATCCCAAATCTTATTTGTACGTCCCAAAACAAGAATTCAAAAATTTGTTTAAAATCTTAACCTACTATTATGAAAAAATTACTACTACTGCTACTGGTATCAGTAGCTATGCAATCGCAAACTCAGAATTATACTGTTAGTTTAGAAAGTATTGCAAATCCGGAAAGAGGTTTTTACCACAACATCCCAACTGGTCTTGTAACTACAAGTTACCCTTTGTTGAGTCAAAGTACTTTAAATACATACAGGGCTGATAAAGTGGCTGTAATTCAAAGGATTTTTTATTTAAATCAATTTATTACTTCTCCTATATCTGCAGATTATCTTGCTAACATGCAGACCGATTTTAATGCAATAAGAAGCGCGGGATTAAAAGTAATTGTGCGATTTGCTTATTCCAAAAGTGAGGCAGCGGTAGCTTTAGATGCTACCAAAGCTCAAATCTTAGCTCATATTCAACAAGTTGCTCCAATTATTCAAGCGAATAGAGATGTAATTTCTGTATACCAGTACGGATGGATTGGCTGCTGGGGCGAAACTTATTATTCAAGTCAAGTAGCTGAATTTGGAACTGGGGATTATACACAATATACAGCTACACAATGGGCGAATCGAAAAGAAGTGTTGGATGCTATGATTAATGCAACACCTACAGAAATCCCTGTACAAGTTCGCTATGTGTATTACAAACAGAAAATGTATCCATCTGGAAGTAGCAGAATAGGTTTTTATAATGACGCATTCTTGAATGTGTATGGAGATTCGGGGACATTTTTAGTAAGTGGAGCGCAAGGCACTCCAAATGCAACAGATAGTAGTTATTTGCAAACTCAGACCGCTAATTTACCAATGTCAGGAGAAACGGATGCTTTGAATTCGCCAAGAACTGATTGTACTAATGCCGTTACTGAAATGGATAAATACAATTGGAGCTTGTTGAATAAAGACTACTTAACTGCTAATATTACCAATTGGTTATCACAAGGGTGTTATGCTGATGTTGAAAAGAAATTGGGATATCGTTTTGAAATGCTAAATTCAACTGTCGCCAACAATACACTAACATTGAATTTGCAAAATAGCGGCTTTGCCAATATTTATAAAGATAGAAAAGCCTATTTAGTATTAAGAAATACAACAACAAATACAGAATATCCCTTTGTATTGAATACCGATGTTAAGTTATGGAAAAGCGGAACTAGTGTTCAAATAGTTCAAAGCTTGAGTTTGAATGTGCCAACAGGAACGTATCAATTGTTCCTAAGCCTACCAGATTCTCAATCTGCGAATCCATTGTATGCTATTCAATGTGCGAATATAGGAACCTGGGATGCTGCCAAAGGGTATAATAATTTAAATCAAACGGTTTCAATAACTAATGATTTAGTTACTACACCAACAACTCCAGTAGTTACTGCACCAACACCGACGACAACACCGACGACAACACCAACACCAGCGACAACACCAACGACAACATTAGCGGTTCAAATAGCGTTGGTAGGAAATACTACAATTGCAATTGCTAATCTGCCTACAACCACCTACACTATTAAGGTTTATAACTTGAATGGTCGTTTGAAATCAACTTCGACCGATATTTCTAATCTTAGCAGAGGGTACTATGTAGTAAAAGTTTATTGCAACGGAGTAACCTACACTCAAAAAATATACAAACAATAAGATGCTAAGTAGCTTCTAAAAGATTCATACTATTTTTATTTCTTTAATTTTTGTTATTACAAAAAAAAACCTGCTCTCAGAAAGAGCAGGTTTTTTGATTTTTAAATTAATCAACCTATTGTTTTTCGATAAATCTCTGTAAGTCCTGAAAACCAAAATATTTTCTCGTAATAGAAATTTACGGTTGTGAGGGTTCCTTTCTTCAGTATTTTGCATTTGCCGGTAACATGAGCCTCTTTTCCTTCTATAGTGATGGATATATTGTTTCTAATTTTATTCGCCACAAAAAGCGAATATACTTTTTCTGCGATTTCCTCTTTGATTTGTTTTTTGGCATTAAACGTACTTACAATGACTGTCCCTTTTTTGCAACTAGCGATTAATTCCATTCCATTGTAACCATATTTGTAACTCGATATTTTCGGAGTACTTTGGGCATAACTGGCGCCGGTAAGAAGTAAACAAAACACTATTTTTTTCATCCTAAAGTAGAATTATTACAATGAATTCGAAACCAAAGATACTTATTCAACTGTAAAATCAATTTATATTTGAATTAATTAAGCTGATTTTAAGTTAGTTATGAATACTTGTAGCGCTATTTTTCATAAAGCGGTCCAAATAAAAAAGGAATCGAGAAGCATTAAAGTTCATCGTAAGCACTTTTTTATATCTTTAACAAAACCAAAACTGTTACCAATGGAAAACCAAAACCAAGAAGATTTTAAAAGAGAGTTAGGATTGTTAGATGGCACTATGCTAGTTGTAGGCTCCATGATTGGCTCCGGAATTTTTATTGTTAGCTCAGATATTGCGCGTCAAGTAGGTTCCGCTGGATGGCTTACTTTGATTTGGGTGATTTCAGGTATTATTACTATGATTGCCGCCGTAAGTTATGGCGAATTGAGTGCCATGTTTCCAAAAGCAGGCGGTCAGTATGTCTATTTAAGAGAAGCTTACGGAAAACTGATTGCTTTTTTATATGGATGGAGTTTCTTTGCTGTTATTCAAACTGGGACCATTGCGGCAGTTGGTGTAGGGTTTTCAAAATTTGCGGCTTACCTTTTTCCTATCATGAGTGACGAGAATATTCTTTATGATTTAGGAAGTTTTAAATTGAATGCGGCGCAAGTGGTCTCCATAATTACGATTGTTTTCTTGTCGTATTTGAATAGTCGAGGGGTAAAAAATAGTAAGACGCTGCAAACCATTTTGACGGTTATTAAGATTTTATCACTTTTAGGATTGATTGTTTTTGGCTTTTTGTTAGGGGCTAAATCCGAAATATGGAATGCCAATTGGGTTGATGCTTGGGCTACTAAAACTTACGTCAAAGACACGGCTTCTTGGTTGCCCATTAGTGGTGTGGCCTTAATTTCGGGAGTTTCTGCCGCTATGGTGGGTTCTTTATTTTCAAGTGATGCTTGGAACGGAGTTACGTTTATAGCGGGGGAAATCAAAAACCCGAAACGCAATGTGGGCTTGAGTTTGTTTCTTGGAACTTTCATAGTGACAATCATTTATATTTTAGCCAACTTGATGTATATGGCGGTAATTCCTTTTGATCAAATTGCTACGGCTAAGTCGGATCGTGTGGCTGTGGTTGCTTCGGAATATATTTTTGGAAATAGTGGCACTCTGATCATCGCGATTATGATTATGATTTCCACTTTTGCCTGCAACAACGGATTGATTATGGCGGGAGCTAGGGTTTATTATACGATGGCTAAAGACGGCTTATTTTTTAAAAAAGCAGCGCATCTGAATTCGGCAAGCGTTCCAGCATGGGCGTTGTGGGCGCAATGTGTTTGGGCTTCGGTGTTGTGTTTGACCGGTAAATATGGCGATTTATTGGATTTTGTAATTATCATTGTCTTGATTTTTTACATCCTAACGATTTATGGTATCTTCCTTCTTCGAAAAACAATGCCCGATGCGGAACGGCCATATAAAGCGTTTGGCTATCCTTTTTTACCGGCTTTCTATATTGTAATTGCCAGCGCAGTTTCTGTTGCCTTGCTGTTTACCAAAACCAGCACTTGTGGTTGGGGAGTTTTGATTATGCTTGTGGGAATACCGGTCTATTATTTAACCAAACCAAAAGAGTAGTACCACTTTCTATGTTCTAGCCCTGATGGTAGCGGCATCCTTTTGTGGCGTAGTTCGACACAAAAGATAGAGCGAACAGCAGGAATAGCTTCTACTAAAAAAAATCCGTTTCAAGACTGAGACGGATTTTTTAGTTGTATAAAAAGCAGCTACTAGTAGTAAGTATAGCGTCTTACTTTAGCAATGTATTTTGCCAAGCGAATGACTTGATGGCTGTAACCGTATTCGTTGTCGTACCAAATATAGAGCACAATATTCTTCCCGTCGGCCGACACGATGGTGGCATTGCTATCGTAAATCGAAGGGGCTGAGGTACCAATAATATCAGAAGAAACCAATTCGTTGTTTAAGGAATATTTGATTTGCTCTACCAATTCGCCTTCTAAAGCATACTTTTTCATGATGGCGTTGATTTCGGCTAACGATGTCTCTTTCGAAACTTCTAAATTTAAGACTACCAAAGACCCGTTTGGAACTGGAACTCTGATAGCGTTGGACGTTAATTTCCCGGCTAAGGTGGGCAATGCTTTGGCCACTGCAGTTCCGGCACCGGTTTCGGTGATGACCATGTTTAAGCCTGCTGCTCTTCCGCGTCGGTATTTGTTGTGCATGTTGTCGACCAAATTTTGATCGTTGGTATAGGCATGAATGGTTTCTAAATGACCTTTGACGACGCCAAGTGTATCTTCTACTGCTTTTAAAATAGGAGTGATGGCATTGGTGGTGCAGGAAGCGGCGGAAAAAATAGACACTTCATCAGGATTGTATTCGTTGTGATTTACGCCGTGAACAATATTGGGAACTCCTTTTCCGGGAGCCGTTAGCAGTACTTTTTGAACGCCTTTGGATGTTAGGTGTCGGGACAATGCTTCTTGTGTCGTGAAAGCACCAGTATTGTCGATCACTAAAGCGTCATCAATTCCGTATTTGGTGTAATCTATTTCTTCGGGACCGTTGGCTGTGATGACATGAACGGTGGTTCCGTTAATAATTAGAGCGTTGTTGTCAGGATCAGAAACAACAGAGCCTTGAAAGTCTCCATGGATTGAATCGTAGCGCAATAAAGAAGCTCTTTTTTCAAGGGAAACGGCGTCGTTCTTATCCCGAGTTACAATGGCCCGAAGACGTAGCTGGTTGCCTTTGCCCATTTTCGACATCAATTCTCTAGCTAGCAAACGACCAATTCGACCAAAACCATAAAGAACGACGTCTTTGGGTTGAATGTCTTGGGTATCTTTGGCATCTCTTAATTTGTCGATTACAAAAGATTTCGCATTATTATATTTGTCATTCTCTAAGTGAAATTCATAAGTTAGTTTTCCGATATCTAATTTGGAAGGCGGTAAATCTAACGAAAGAATTGCTTTGGCAATATCTACAGAATCAAAAATGGAAATGGGTTTGCCAACAAATTCTCCAGCATATTCATGAAGGTTGATAATGTCGCTTACGTTTCTGTTGATTAATTGATTTCGGAACAAGACCATTTCGATGGATTTGTCGTACCATAAATCGCTAATGATTTTGATAAACTCTACGCTAGCTCTTCTTCGATTCACTTGAAAGGAAACTTCTTTTTCGTACAAATTGATGTTGCTCATTGTTTAAAATTATAAAATAGTTAGTGTTGTTTTTTTTGTAATTTGGTGCAAAAGTATCGATTTCAAACGTTTTCGTAAAACTTTTTCAATAATTTTTTCAATAAAAAAGCCACCTCCGTTTTTAGAGATGGCTTTTTCAACAAACTAAATTAACCTCTTATATTATGATTCTAATGCGTTGTCCTAATTTGTTAATCAATTCGATGCTCACGCTTTGATTTTCGTCTTTTTTATCTAGAATTCGAGAAGCTGCTTCGACATCAGTTGTTTTCACATTGTCGATACTCAAAATAATTGTTCCTTTTAATTCATCGTAATAGGGTTTCAGATTGTCGTTGTTAATTTCTTTGATTCGAACTCCTGAATCGATATGGAATTTCTTTTTATCTGTGGCGTCTATATTCTCTAATTCTAAACCTTTGAATTCTGTTGTAAAGAATTCATTTTTGGTTAATAGGACTGGAACCGTATACGTTTTACTGTTTCGGATATAGGAAACTTGCACCTTATCATTAGGTCGTTTGGTATTAATGTATCCTGATAATTCAGCGTAAGTGGTAATGTTTTGGTTGTCGATTTTTACAATGATATCGCCTTTGGTCAAACCTGATTTTTCTGCGCCAGAATTTTTAGTGACTTTTTTTACATAAAACCCTTGTGTTTCTGATACACCAAGTTCTTTGGAAACGGAGCTGTTCAATTCGCCGCCTTCTACACCAAGAATTCCACGTTGTACGTTACCGAATTCCATAATGTCCTCAATAATTTTTCGTGCAATGTTCGATGGAACTGCGAATGAATAACCAACATAAGATCCCGTTTGAGAAGAGATCATGGTGTTGATTCCGATTAATTCCCCGCGAGTATTTACTAAAGCACCACCACTATTCCCAGGATTAACGGCGGCATCGGTTTGAATAAAAGATTGAATGCCATTTGTATCTAAATTTCTAGCTTTAGCAGAAACAATTCCTGCGGTTACGGTTGAGGTTAGATTGTAGGGATTTCCCACGGCCAAGACCCATTCTCCAACTTTTACATTGTCTGAGTCGGCGAAAGCAGTATAAGGTAATTTTTCGTCGGCATTGATTTTTAATAGGGCAATGTCCATTTTAGAATCAGTTCCGACTAATTTGGCTTTGTATGTTTTTTTGTTGTTTAAGGTGATTTCAATATCAGAGGCGTCTTTCACAACATGGTTGTTGGTGACAATGTACCCGTCTTCTGAAATGATAACGCCAGAACCAGTTCCGACTTGCTCTTGCTGTTGGCCACCGCTATATCCGTAGAAGAATTCCATCATTGGATTCGATACCGTTCTGTAGGAAACATTTTTTACGTGAACAACTGTGTGAACCGTTTTGTCGGCGGCTTCTGTGAAATCAAGGCCTTCTGGAGTAAGACCAACTGTTTTAGCATAATTAGAAGGAGCTAAGGTTACGATGTTCTTGTTTTTTGAAAAAAGTCCGTCATCGTCTATAAATAATTTATATCCTCCAAGTGTTGTAGCACCGCTCAACAATGACACTAAAAATAAACTCGAAAATCTTTTCATTTTGTTGTAAAATATTAGTTAAACGTTTCTCTTTTAAAATTACAAACGTAAAATTATAAAAGTATTGTTTCGGAAAAAACAGTTTAACGCTCGTTTAACAGGGATTAACTTTTTATTAATAATTGGGTGTGAGATGCGTGAGAAATGGATTTCTAATCCACAAATACGGGTAGTTTAATTTTAGGTATTATTTGTACCTTTGTTTTCATTCTTTTCAACTATGCAAATTACATTTAACAAATACGAAGGAACGGGCAACGATTTTGTCATGATTGACAATCGGATGCAAACGTTCCCTAAAGAAAGCGCGGAGTTAGTAAAACATTTGTGCGATCGTCGTTTTGGTATTGGTGGTGACGGATTGTTATTGCTAGAAAACGATTCGCAAACTGACTTTCGAATGGTATACTACAACTCAGACGGTAATTTAAGTTCGATGTGTGGTAACGGTGGTCGCTGTATTGTTGCCTTTGCAAAAAGCTTAGGAATCATTCAAAATGAAGCGACCTTTATAGCTACAGATGGATTGCATCAGGCCACGATTTTGGATGATGGGATTGTTTCTTTGCAGATGACTGATGTAAGTGAAATTTCAATGGCGTCGGATTATGTATTTTTGAATACGGGTTCTCCTCATCACGTGGTGATTTCCAAAGACTTGAAGCAGTTGGATGTAAAATCAGAAGGCAGTAAAATTCGGTATAGTGATTTGTATGGAAAAGCGGGAAGTAATGTGAATTTCGTTCACCAAGTTTCAGATGCGACTTTTGCCATCCGAACCTATGAAAGAGGCGTTGAAGATGAAACCTTGTCTTGCGGAACAGGAGCAACAGCGGTAGCAATTGCCATGTATGCGTTGGGAAAAACGAATTCAAAATCCGTTGAAATCTTAGTGGAAGGCGGAAAATTAAAAGTCACTTTTGAAAAGGAAGGGTCACATTATAAAAAAGTATTTCTTGTTGGTCCTGCAACATTTGTTTTTAAAGGAGAAGTGTCATGCTAACATTACGAGGCGAGTCGATTTATTTAAGAGCGTTGGAGCCAAATGATTTGGAATTTATCTATGCGGTTGAAAACGATGAGTCGATGTGGGAAGTCAGTTATACGCAAACGCCCTACAGCCGATTTTTAATTCGGCAATACCTCGAAAATGCACACCAAGATATCTACGAGGCCAAGCAATTGCGTTTGGCTATTTGTAAAGATCGAGATTTTCCCGCTTTGGGATTAATTGATTTGTTTGATTTTGACCCAAAGAATAACCGAGCTGGAGTGGGTATCTTAATCCAAAATCAAGGTGATAGAAATGTCGGTATTGGTAAAGAAGCTTTGGGATTAGTCATTCAGTATGCGTTTACCCATTTAAATGTGCATCAGTTGTATGCAAATATTGCTACGGAAAATAAAGCCAGTTTATCTCTTTTTGCTAAATTTGGTTTTCAAAAAATCGGAATAAAAAGGGAATGGAATTTGGTCGCGGGAAAGTATCATGACGAAGCCTTGTTCCAATTAATCAATCATCAAACGAACGTCAGCGAACTGGCGCAACAACTTTAAAATTTTTATATTTTGAACTTTAAAAAAATTGCAACTTACTTTTCAGTCGTACTAATCACGGGATTGATGATTTATGGCTACCTGCTTTATCGAGATATTTTTTCAGACAATACTAAGTTTGAAGCGGAGGAAGTTTATGTTTATATTCCAACAGATGCCAATTATGACGAAATAAAACAAATTGTCATGCCCTATATAAAAGACATGGATCGGTTTGATAAAGTAGCTCAGAAAAAAGCGTATCCGGAACGAACTGAAAAATCAGGACGGTTTCTCTTAAGAAAAGGAATGAATAGTAATGAGATTATCAATTCCTTGAGGGTAAATGTTCCTGTAAATATTGCCTTCAACAATCAGGAACGGTTAGAGAATTTTGCTGGAAGAATTGGTTCTCAAATAGAAGCTGATAGTTTGAGTTTACTAACCGCTTTTAAAGATCCTAAATTTTTGGAAGCGAATGGATTTACTTCTGAAAATGTTTTGAGCATGTTTGTTCCCAACTCGTATGAGTTTTTTTGGAATACGTCTGCAGTGAAATTCCGAGATAAAATGGTCAAAGAATACCGAAGATTCTGGACAACAGAACGATTGGAAAAAGCCAAACAGTTGAACTTAACCCCGATTCAAGTTTCTATATTGGCATCTATTGTGCACAAAGAAACCGTAAAGAAAGATGAACGCCCTAAAGTGGCTGGCGTTTACTTGAATCGTTTGGCGAAAGGGATGAAATTGGAAGCTGATCCTACGGTGATTTATTCGGTCAAATTGCAATCGAATGATTTTAATCAAGTAATCAAAAGAGTTTTGAATAAAGACTTGGCGACCAATTCGCCTTACAATACCTATATGTATCAGGGTTTGCCTCCTGGTCCAATTGCCATGCCCGATATAACCGCATTAGATGCAGTTTTGAATCCACAAAAGCACAACTATATTTATTTTTGCGCTAGTGTGACTAATTTTGGATACCATGAATTTGCCGTAACGCCTGCGCAGCATGAAGCGAACCGCCAGAAATATGTTGCTTGGATTTCTAATCAAGGTATTAAAAGATAAATTTTGAAAAATAGGAATCACATATTTTTGATCTTTTTTCTTTTAAGTTTTTGGATTCCGGTTCAAGGGCAAAATGGATTAGAGCGTTTTTTGAAACCTTCAGATACTTTACATCGCTATAGAAGAAATGAAGTTGTGGTAACTGAAGCAGCGCTTTCTGCGGTTGTTTTGGTGGGTTTGAATCAATTGTGGTATGCTGATTATCCGCGTTCCAATTTTCATACCATCAACGATAATGCTGAATGGTTGCAAATGGACAAAGCGGGCCATGTATTTTCTTCCTATCAATTGGGTAATTTTGGAAAGAACGCCTTGCGATGGAGCGGTGTAAGCAGGAAAAGTCAATTAATTTATGGAACAACGCTTGGCTTTGCTTTTATGTCAGCTGTTGAGGTTATGGATGGGTATTCCTCAAAATGGGGCGCCTCTTTAGGAGATGTAGCTGCCAATGCTTCCGGAACTGCTTTGTATGTTTCCCAAGAATTACTTTGGAAAGAACAACGAATAATTCCTAAATTTTCCTTTCACACTACGCCCTATGCTTCCGCTAGACCTGAAGTATTAGGAAGCACTCTAAACGAACAAATTTTGAAGGACTACAATGGTCAAACGTATTGGCTTTCTGTCAACGTTCATTCTTTTTTCAAACAATCTAAAATACCGAAATGGTTGAATGTCGCTTTTGGATATGGAGCTGAAGGAATGATTACTGGGAATGATTCGTTTACAAACCCTATTTTTCTGCCAGAATCAGAAAGATTGCGACAATTTTATTTCAGTTTTGATGCTGATTTGACTAAAATTCAGACCAAATCTCATCTTTTGAAGAGCATTTTTTATATTTTTAATTCTATCAAAATTCCAGCTCCAACGTTTGAAATCAATAGTCGCGGGGCAATGAAATTTCGCTACCTCTACTTTTAGAAAAACTTTAACTGTTTGATATTCAGTTTTCTATTTATTGTTGTACATTTGCACCGCAGAAATTTCTCGAGGTGACAGGTTGAGAAGAAAAACGATGTATGATTAAAAAATGGACTTTTTACCTAAGTTTAGTATGTAGTATCGCTTATTTAAGCTCTGGATTTAAACCTTTTGCTGTGGAAAACCACAACTGGTTTCAATCGAACAATCAAAAGGAAATGTCTTACTTATTTCCGTCCCAAGAAGAAGAAGATTACGCCAATCTTAATGTTCCTTTTACTGGAAAGTTTTTTATAGGATTCAAAGAAGCGGTTGCTTTCAAAGAATCGCAAGGAAGTTACCACAAAATCAATTCGTTAGGCTATATGGGAAAATACCAATTTGGTTTTGAAACTTTAAAAACCATTGGAATTAAAGATAGTGTAGCGTTTTTGAACAATCCCAAATTGCAAGAAAAAGCCTTTGTTGCGCTACTCTCCAAGAACAAATGGGAGTTGCGGGATGAGATTTTGTACTACTCCGGAAAAATTGTGTCTGGTGTAGAAATTACAGAATCAGGAATTTTAGCAGCTGCGCATTTAGGTGGTGCTGGTTCCGTAAAGCGATTTTTGAATAGTAATGGAAACAAGAAATGCAAAGACGATTATGGTACTTCAGTGAAAACTTATATGAGAGATTTTGGAGGTTATGAAACTACGGGAATCATTGCAGATAGTAATGCAAAAGTGAAGTAACTTATTTCGCACTAATAAAGAAGCCTGTTAGTTATAGCAGGCTTTTTTATGCTTACGTTTTATGAATGATAAAAATAGTAGGTCGGTTGTGCAAGTCGATTTTTGTCTTTTTCCAGTCTTGAACCCGCAAGGTTCTAATGTATTCAGTTGGAAGTGTAATGTCGGCGGCGATGCATAAATGGGTAGTAGGCTGCAACACTTGTAAGATATCTTCTAGTAGCTTATTGTTCCGATATGGTGTTTCAATAAAAAGTTGTGATTGATCTTTATCTTGAGAAAGTTTTTCTAAGTTTTTTAACGCCGTCTTTTTTTCTCCTTTTTCAATAGGCAAATAGCCATTAAAAGCAAAGCTTTGACCATTCATTCCTGAACTCATCAATGCCAAAAAAATGGAAGATGGACCGACCAAAGGCACTACTTGAATTCCCTTTTCATGGGCAATTTTGACGATTACAGCACCAGGATCAGCAATTCCAGGGCAACCTGCTTCACTCATTAATCCTACATTTTTACCTTGAAGACAGGGCTGAATCATGGCTAAATGTTCAGATGCTAAAGTGTGTTTGTTTAAAAGACTCAATCTCAAAGCAGCTTGTACTTTTTCAGGAAGCACATTTTTTATGCTTTTTCGGGCCGTTTTTTCATTTTCAACAATATAGTCGTCAATGAAAGAAAGCGCTTTTTTTATGGTTTGAGGTAATACATCCATTGGATCACTTTCTCCTAATGTAGTTGGAATTAAATAGAGTTTCCCTTTAGGACTTGAAGTATTCATCGGATTGATTTAGGAATGTTTGTCTAGTAATTTTTTCGCAATCACGTCACAAGTTTCATCGAGCATTTTATAGACCGTATCGAAACCATTTTGCAGCCCATAATAAGGATCTGGAACATCCACGTTTTCTCCAGGAAATAGTTCGTTGAGAATCAATTGCACTTTGTTTTTTTGATTTTCATTCGTTGCCATCGCCATTACATCATTATAATTGGTGTTGTCCATGACATAGATATAGTCGAAGGTGTCTAAGTCAGCAGCTGAAAAATGACGTCCTTTTTGGAGAGAAATATCCAAGTTATTTTTTTTTGCTACTGCGATAGAACGCTCATCGGGTTGTTTACCAACATGCCAATTTCCGGTTCCCGCCGAATCAACAATAAAATTATTTTTAGGAAGTTTAGATGCTAACAATCCTTCTGCCAATGGTGATCTACAGATATTACCAAGGCAAACCATTAAAATTTTAACAGGCATTTTTACAACGATAATTTTTTGTGAATGTCTTCTACAAACTTTTTGAATTGTTTGTCGGTTGCAACCAAGTTGTCAACGGTTTTGCAAGCATGTAAAACGGTTGCGTGATCGCGATCGCCAATTTGAGAACCAATATTTGCTAGGGAAGCTTTGGTAAACTTCTTAGCAAAAAACATGGCCAATTGTCGAGCTTGAACTACGTGTCTTTTTCTTGTTTTGGATTGTAATACTTCGATGTCTAATTGGAAATAATCCGAAACAATTTTCTGAATATAATCGATAGAGATTTCTCGTTTTACATTTTTTACAAATTTCTCAACAACATGTTTCGCCAAATCGATGGTTACTTCTTTTTTATTGAAAGAAGATTGGGCAATTAAAGAAATAATAGCACCTTCTAATTCCCTAACATTGGATTTAATGTTACGAGCTACGTATTCGATAATTTCATCGGGCATTTCAACGCCGTCTCGATACAGAATATTTTTTAGAATCGATATTCTTGTTTCGTAGTCTGGCGCATGCAGTTCGGCTGAAAGTCCCCATTTAAAACGAGACAACAATCGCTGTTCAATATCTTGCATGTCAACAGGAGCTTTATCCGAAGTTAAAATAACCTGCTTTCCATTTTGATGTAAGTAGTTGAAGATATGAAAAAATACATCTTGAGTACCTGATTTTCCTGAAAGGAATTGAACATCATCAATAATCAAAACGTCAATAAGTTGGTAAAAATGGATGAAGTCGTTGCGGTTGTTTTTCTTAACCGAATCAATATATTGTTGTGTGAAAATCTCGGCGGAGATATACAACACCGTTTTTTCAGGATATTTATCTTTAATTTCAACACCAATAGCATGAGCCAAATGGGTTTTTCCCAAACCAACTCCACCAAATATCAATAGCGGGTTGAAAGAAGTGCCACCTGGTTTGTTAGCCACTGCCATTCCTGCAGATCGTGCCAAACGATTGGAGTCGCCTTCTAAGAAATTGTCAAAACTATAATTGGCATTTAATTGGGATTCAATTTTTAGATTTCTAATACCTGGTATTACAAAAGGATTTTTCAATTCCGGGCTTAGATTCTTAAAAGGAGCGTCTACTTCTTGCGGTTTCATAGAGCTTCTATGCGCACTGGGAAGTTGCTCAGTAAAAGGTTGCTTATTGCCGTACGTATTCTCCATTTTTATTTTGTAAAGCAATTTGGCGTTCTTACCCAATTCTTTGGTTAGAGCCACTTTTAGCAATTTCACGTAATGTTCTTCCAACCATTCGTAGAAGAATTTGCTTGGAACTTGAATATAAAGGGCGTTATCGGTAAGCTCAACAGACTTAATCGGTTCGAACCAAGTTTTGTAGGCTTGGTCTTGGATATTGTCCTTTATAAAAGAAAGACAATTTTCCCATACTGATTGCGCAGTTTTGCTCATAATTATTTAGTAAATTTGTATTTTTATTAAAGGTTCTCTTACAAAGAAAATCAGGCGATTATTCTCTACTTTTTGGGGTAACAAATATGTGAACAAAAATCGTTAAAAAAAAATAAAATTGAGGTTGATTTATTAAAAATATTGTTGTAAGACACTTTTTTACCTTGTCTAAAGATATAAAAAAAATACTATAAAAAGGGAATATGGAGCATCAAATAGAAGTAAGGGTTAGGTATTCGGAAACCGATCAAATGGGGGTTGTTTATCACGGGAATTATCTTCCTTATTTTGAAATAGGTAGAGTAGAATGGCTCAGAAACAAAGGGGTTTCTTACAAATCAATGGAAGAAAATGGAGTGGCACTTCCAATTGTTTCCTTGTCAGTAAATTATAAAAAACCAGCTCGTTATGATGAATTGCTAACGGTAATTACAAAATTCAAAAATCAGTCTTCCGTTAAAATTTCTTTCGATTGCGAAATTCGTAATGAACAACAGGAGTTATTAACAACTGCTCATTTTATTTTGGTATTTGTTGACTTAAAAACAGGTCGTCCGATTACGCCTCCAGATTATATAAAAAGCGTCTTAAATGAAATCAAAACTTAAGATTCAATCTCTTGTTTGAATCTGAATTTCAAATAGAGAAGAAAAGAGTTCCCAAACCATTGGAGCGTTCTTTTTTCGAATGGCAATTTCGATTTCGCAACGAGTTTCCATTTTTTGTGCAACAATTAAAATATTTTTTTCTTTAATAACGCGCATGACTTTGTTCATATTCTTATAATCGAATGAAACAAGATAACGAACATCAATTGTTTTTTCAATAATTGTTGCGTTTTCTAATGTCATTTGTGCCGCCGTTTTATAAGCCGAAATAAGACCACCAACACCTAATTTGGTTCCGCCAAAAAACCTGACAATCACTACTAATATATTAGTGACGCCAAAGGATTGTATTTGACCATAGATGGGCATTCCAGCACTATTGCTTGGCTCGCCGTCATCATTGGCTCGAAAAGTAGTAGAGTCGGTTCCGAGTTGAAAAGCGTAACAAAAATGCACAGCATTGAAATGTTTCTTTCGTAAAGGTTCCAATAAAGGCTTTACTTGATCTTCCGAAGTTAGCGGAAAGGCGTAACCAAAAAATTTGCTGCTTTTTTCTTTGAAAAGAATTTCTTCGGATGGATAAGCAATAGTTTTGAAGAGGTCTTTGGGTTCCAAAGGGAATTAGAGTATTTTTTTTTCAAATAAATCTACAATATCTTCTTCACCCACTTTCAGATTCCAAACTTGAATACCTAAGGCCGCTGCAGCATCGGTGTTTTCTTTTTTGTCATCTACAAATAAAGTTCGCTTTGGAGATAAATCATGTTTCTTAAGAATGTGGTTGAAGATGTCGGCATCGGGCTTTCGCATTCCCATTTCGAAAGAGAAATATACTTTTTCAAAACATTGGTAAAAATCACTAAAAAATGAAATTCCAACCATATGCTCAAAACGACTGATATGAATAGCGTCTGTATTCGTCAATAAAAAAAGTCGGTATTTATGAGAAAGCATTTGCAAAAACTCAAGTCGATAAAGTGGAAATTCTCCGATTACAGAATTCCATGCCTTGCGAATTTCGTGAACATCGGCGTTTGGAATGTATTTTTGAAAACCTTCTATGAATTCTTGTTCCGAAATTTTCCCTCTTTCAAACAAATCATTCATGACTACCAATTCTTCATTTGGACCTTCTAAACCTAATTTTTTAAATTCTTCTATAGTAGCTTCTTTTTCTAAATTGATAAAGATGTCTCCAAAATCGAAAATGATAGTGTTAATCATGGTTTTTAAAAATTAAAAGTTCGTCGTTTTTTATGGTGCTTTTTGAAATAAGCGTGCCTGAATACAGAGGGGCTTTTACTCCAGTTCTAAATACAATTGGTCCTTTAAAAATACGGGCCTCATCCCATAAATCTTCATCAAGAAAAGTTTGCAAAGTACGACTGCCGCCTTCAATAATTACCGATTGGATATTATTTTCAAATAGCAACGCGGCTATCTTCTCGCCAACTTTTTCGTTAAAGTCAATAGTATCAGCCGTAATCCGTAAAGTTTCTGACTGTTTATCAAAGATATAATTTTCTTTTGGAATTCGATTCTTTTGATCTAAAACAATTTTAATAGGATTTTTTCCAAACCAATCTCTTGCATTTAATTTGGGATTGTCATCAATTGCGGTTTGTGTTCCGATTAAAATAGCTTGCTCCTCAGTTCGCCATTTGTGCACCAATTGCCTCGAATATTCGTTGGTGATCCAAACGGGCTTGTGCTCCAATTTAGTGCTTGGTGCTATAAAGCCATCTTGACTTTCGGCCCATTTTAAAATGATATAAGGTCTTTTCTTTTGGTGAAATGTAAAAAAACGTCGGTTTAGGTCGATGCATTCTTTTTCTAAAACACCTACTAGGACCTTTTTGCCAGCATCTTGCAATTTTTTGATTCCATTTCCGGAAACTACACTGTGTGGGTCAATGGTGCCAACGACTATTGTTGGAATGTCATGTTTCAAGATCAAATCGCAACAAGGTGGTGTCTTGCCAAAGTGACTACAAGGCTCCAAACTCACATATAGTGTTGCGTCTTTTAAAAGCGATTTATCTTTTACGTTTTTAATGGCATTCACTTCAGCGTGAGGACCTCCATAAGCAGCTGTGAATCCTTCGCCAATAATATGCCCTTTGTAAACAATAACTGCTCCTACCGATGGATTTGGCATGGCCGAAGGCAAACCAAATTTCGCTAATTCTAAGCAACGTTTTAGGTATTTTTCATGTATCTTCACCTCGCAAAAATAAGATTTTACTTTTAGAATGAATGCTATAATAATAAGAGAAATTCAAAAGCAAGATAACGTTTCCATCGCTACAGTTATCCGAAAAGTTTTGGAAGATTTAAATGTTCCCAAAGTAGGAACCGCCTATGCGGATCCACAATTGGATTGGCTATTTGAATCCTACGAACAAGAGCCTAAAGGGGTTTATTTTGTAGTGGAAAAAGAGGGGAAAATACTTGGCGGAGCCGGAGTAGGTCCATTGGAAAACGAAGCCGTATCTATCTGTGAATTACAGAAAATGTACTTTTTAGAGGAAGCACGTGGCTTAGGATTAGGAATCCAAATGATAGAAAAATGCTTGCAAAGGGCTAAAGATTTTGGTTATGAGAAGTGTTATTTAGAAACGATGCCTTATATGGATGCCGCTCAAAAACTTTATCAAAAAGTGGGCTTCACTTACCTATGTGAACCAATGGGAAATACAGGTCATAGTTCCTGTCCCGTTTGGATGCTGAAAGATTTATAATTCCGTACGAGTATGTATATTAAAGACTACAGAACTCATTTTATAAAGGTACTAACCCCATTATACGATGCCTTGGAAGCCGAAAGTTTTTTCTATTTGATATTAGAAAATAAACATCATCTCAGGCGAATTGATTTGGCTTTGGAACCGGAATTGGTTTTTGTGGAAACTGAAGTATTGTATTGGGATTCCATTGTTGAACAGCTACTGGAAGAAATTCCTATTCAATATTTATTGGGAACCACTTCTTTTTTTGGGTTGGATTTGGAAGTGAATACTAATGTGTTAATTCCGCGTCCTGAAACAGAAGAACTAGTCTCGTGGATTCTTGAAAATCAATCTAAAAACGTAAAGCCTTTAAGTATTTTAGATATTGGAACCGGAAGTGGGTGCATTGCGATTGCCTTAGCAAAAAACCTTCCGAACTCTGAAGTAACTGCGTTAGATGTTTCAGAATTAGCTTTGAAAACCGCAAAGCGTAATGCCGATCACAATGCCGCATCCGTTGCTTTTCTTCAAAAAAATATTTTAGAAACAGATAATTTAGAGGACACTTTCGATATCATTGTTTCCAATCCGCCCTATGTTCGGAACTTGGAAAAAGCAGAAATAAAAAAGAATGTTTTAGATCACGAGCCACATGTAGCGTTGTTCGTAGACGATAATGACGCGTTGGTTTTTTACAAAAAGATTGCTGTTTTAGCTCAAAAAAATTTAAATAAAAACGGGGAACTTTACTTCGAAATCAATCAGTATCTTGGCAAAGAAATGATTGATTTACTGGAAGAATTGGGTTTTAAAGATATTGAGCTACGAAAAGATATCTACGGAAATGATAGGATGCTTTATGGCAGAATTTGAGACTTAAGATAACCCATCGAACCTATATAAATATAACGTAATTCGGATATCGTAAATCACTAATTGTATTACTACTCGTAACGCAACGCTTCAATTGGGTCTAACTTAGAAGCTTTTAAAGCAGGATAGGAACCCGATACAATAGCGACAATAAAGGTCGTTACAAAAGCGGATAAGATGGCTGCCCATGGCGTTACAAATGAAAATTCTAAAAGCGATGCAATTCCGTAACCAGCTGATATTCCCAACAATATTCCAAAAATACCACCCATTTGTCCAATCACTAAAGTTTCAATAAAGAACTGAATCGCTATTGTGCTTCGTTTGGCTCCAAGCGCTTTTCGAACACCAATTTCTCGAGTTCGTTCGGTTACAGAAACCAGCATGATATTCATTAAGGCAATAGACGACCCGAAGATGGTAATTATCCCAATTACCCATGCGGAAAGCCCCAGATATTGTGTCATGCTTAAGATCCGGTTGATCAAATCATCACTTCTTGAAATCCCGAAATTATTATCTTTGATTGGACTTAATTTTCGAATGCGTCGCATCGTACTGGTTGCATTATCAATGGCTTGATCCAGCATTTCTTTCTTATCGATGGTAGCGCTAATGGTATAATTGATATTGGGTTTGGTGAATAGGGAACGAGCCACTTGAATCGGAATTAAAACCCGTAAATCTTGACTGTTTCCAAAGGTGGATCCTTTTTCTTTTAGCACGCCAATTACCTTAAATTTAGCGCCTCGAATCGAAATGATCTTGTCGATCGGATTGACATCTTTCAATAAATCCTTTAGAAAATCAGAACCGACAATGCAAGTATAGGTGTTGTTGGAAATATCAAAACTGGTGAAATTGCGACCTTGAGTAGTTTCTAACCCCGAATTAACTAAGAAATAATCATCAACCCCAAGCACTGAGATTTCAGGATCGGTTTTTTTGTTTTCAAATTTCACTTCAGCATTGCCGACCGCCGTAAACGAAAGCGAGGTATGTGTTAGTGGGAATTTGTATTTTTCTTTAAAAGCGACGGCCTCTGGATAAGAAATGATAGGGTTTACTATTTCGCGTTCACCACGGCCATGTCTTCGAGTTTCAAAAGCATACTGATTGATGTTAAACGTATTGGAACCCATCGAAGCAAAATCAGAAGAAAGCGTGTTTTCTAATGCGGCTACGACAGTTAGGATGCATACCAAAGCGGTAATTCCGATTGCGATAATTAGTACGGTGAGAATGGTTCGCAAAAGTTGTGTTCTGATGGAGCCCAGCGCGATACGAACGTTTTCTTTGAATAATTTTAACATCATGCGAGTTTGTCACGAATTTACAATTTTTGTTACAAGTTTGCTTTAGATGCCGTGATATTTATTTTAAAAATAAGATATTTGTAACCAGATAAGATTTTAGAGGGTTGATTTAGGATAACCGATATTAGGAAAGCACAAATCAACAGCACTAAATCTAAAATCTAAAATCGTAAATCCAAAATGGCACAGAAACCAAGCATCCCGAAAGGAACCCGAGATTTTTCACCAGCAGAGGTGGCAAAAAGACAGTACATCATGTCGATTATCAAAAGTAATTTTGAGAAGTATGGCTACCAACCAATTGAAACTCCTTCCTTTGAAAATTCGGAAACTTTGATGGGTAAATACGGAGAAGAAGGCGACCGTTTGATATTTAAAATATTGAATTCGGGGGATTATTTGAGCAAAGCCGACGCGAACGTATTGTCAAATAAAGAAAGCAACAAGCTTACGTCCAGCATTTCTGAAAAAGCTTTACGATACGACTTGACAGTGCCTTTCGCCCGATATGTGGTGCAACATCAAAGTGAAATTGACTTCCCGTTCAAGCGGTATCAAATTCAACCCGTTTGGCGTGCGGATCGTCCACAAAAAGGCAGGTTCAGGGAGTTTTTTCAATGTGATGCTGATGTGGTAGGTTCCACCTCGCTTTGGCAAGAAGTAGAATTGGTGCAATTGTACGATGCTGTTTTTTCGGAATTAGGATTGAATGGTGTTGCCATTAAAATCAACAATCGAAAGATATTGTCTGGTATTGCAGAAGTTATTGGCGCCAAAGATAAACTGATTGATTTTACCGTAGCCTTAGACAAACTTGATAAAATAGGTGAGGAGGGTGTTAAGAAGGAAATGCTAGAAAAAGGAATTTCCGAGGAAGCGATTCAAAAAGTTCAACCACTTTTCAATTTTACAGGAACGGTAGTTGAAAAAATCCAAAAGCTTTCTGTGCTATTATCAAGTTCTTCAGAAGGAATGAAAGGAGTAGAAGAGTTGCAATTCATTTGCGATAAAATACTGCAATTAGGATTGAACGATTCCCTTTTAGATCTAGACGTGACCTTAGCCCGAGGGTTGAATTATTATACCGGAGCTATTTTTGAAGTAGCGCCACCAAGCACTGTGGCCATGGGTTCTATCGGTGGTGGCGGAAGATACGATGACTTGACGGGGATTTTCGGGTTAAAAGATATGAGCGGTGTTGGAATATCATTCGGATTGGATCGCATTTATTTGGTTTTGGAAGAGTTGAATTTATTTCCACAAACGGTTACTTCAACAACCAAAGCTTTATTTGTAAATTATGGTGAGAAAGAAGCTTTTTATGCCATGCAAGCCATTCAAAATTTGCGGTTCAAGAATATAAAAGTCGAATTATATCCGGACACTATTAAAGTCGGGAAACAATTTCTTTATGCTGATAAGCGGAACATTCCTTTTGTGGTTCTTGTTGGTGAAAGTGAAATGCAGGAAAGTAAATACAGTTTGAAAAATTTGCACACAGGAGAACAACTTTTGTTGGATTTTGAGTCTTTAGTAGCTCATTTATCATAGGTTACATTTTTTGTTATAATAAAAAAAAGCTTCTCAGTTGAGAAGCTTTTTTTATTCTTTTTTTGGGGAAAAAAGGGGGAGTTATTGGATGATAATTTTTTTACTGATATCACCTTTTGAGGTATGCACTTTCACAATGTAGGTTCCAGTGCTAATGTTGTTTATTGGGATTTGGATTTTCACTTCAGTGTCATTTTTAACATCCCAAGATTTGATCGATTGCCCTAACATGTTGTACAATTCTACTGATTTGATTGTCGTATCAGATAGGTTGTTTTTGATGTTAATTGTATTGTCGTTGTTAGTATACGTAACCGCTACTTCTTTGGTCAAATCGAAATCATTTACGCCAAGCGCAGAAGTTGTGAATCGCAGTGAAAAACGATTTTCTAAAGTTCCTATTGGTAAGCTTACTTGAAAAGGTTCGTTACGGATTTCATGGTATATGTTAGTTATATTGTCATAGATATATACATTTTGATTGGCATCAAGATTCTCAGTGTTATCAATCATGAATGTCACAGGACCTTCCATTCCTGTTTTCACAGTTAGAGGGAAGATTTTGTCAGCTGCAAAAGCTCCGGCTCCTTCAATTACTAATTTGTAACCAGGAAGTGCAAAATAAACGTCGCTTGGTTGGTTGTCAATTTGAGGAGCATCGTATCCAACATCAAAACCATCCGTTGCAAGATTATCCATGAATCCTAATAATAATTGTCTGTGATAGTTTTCGGCAGAAACGTATCCCAATCTTATTTTAGCAAACGTGTTGTTTTCTGTGAACGTATCATTTCTGTTGTATAAAGAAGCATCTACAATTGTCGTTTCAGCTGCTTGACGGAACATGATGTTCGACGTAGGATCATTTTCTTTTACGAAAGCTCTTTGGCTATTATTGAACGTAATAGTTCCGCCTATTGCACTTCCATAAACCAAGAACCCTTGTCCCACAGGTATGAATCGCGATGGTACTCTCGAACTTGATCCTAATCCACTTACACCAGCAGGTGCTACTGGAGGAGTTCCGCCTACTAAACTTCTGGCGGCATAACCTCCTTGATAGTCCAATAAGTTGTGCGAAGAATTTGTGCTATAGTGTTCCCAGAAATACAGTGACCCACTAATTACGCTACTGTTTGCGGTTATAAATGCATCGGCATCTAAAGCTGATGGGTAGGGATTTCCACATAGATTCAAGTTTCCAGGTGCGATTACCGTGGTAATGGTACCGTTATTTGGTTTTCCTACAAAGGTATAGTTTTGAGATGCTGTTGCTGCGTTGCTTCCTTTTAAGGTAAACCCTTGAGCAGCAAGTAATGTGCCGTTTTGACCCACTGCCGACCAGTTGGCGTACTGAGGTGTTAGGTTTTGGAACTTAAAGATCCAATAACTACTCAAAGTAATCGGTGAAGTTGCAGATCCATTGTAGCTAGAAGTCCATGTTATGTTTTGGATATTATTTGGATTAGTTCCATCTTTTAATACACCATTTACTGTGAAACCATTGTTATTGCTCAAACTGTTTATTGTACTTACTGGTGATGACCAATAGTTATAATTGTATTTGTTTGATTGTCCTTGTTGGTCTCTTTCAATAGAACCTGCACTAGAGGCATCTAGAATACTATTGGTAGTTTGAACCAATTGTGATTTTCCTTGCAAATCAACTTTTCCGTTTAGTAACATATACCAATCGTTTTGAAGTTTTGTATCATTGTTCATAGTCACTGTTTTTCCCGCATCTACGATCATCCCTAAATCAGTACAGTTGGCAGTTTCTGTAATGTCGTGTTTGACTTGAACAATCGAGTAATCGTAATCCATGATGTCCTGTCCTCTAACATCATTTGTCGGGCTGTTAACAGCGGTTGAAAAACTACCAGTACGTTCGGTAATGAAAGGCATTGGAGCTTGTTGTACGTAAATATTTTTATTATTGTAAATTTTCATACCTGTTCCTGAATCAATTGCAGCCGTAGTCAAATCATCTACAATGTCATTTTTAAAGGCGTCCATTCTGTAGTAACGCAGCACATTGGTAAATGGAAGTGAACCAACATTTATTGGTACAATTGTTCCTCGTACTTGTGTGCTAGAGTTTTGAATTTCTTGATACACCATACGTTGCACTTGAGAATCTGTCAACGCCGTATTAAAGACTCTAACTTCATCAATTTTTCCTTTAAAGTAATTAGTACTAGTTGTAGGATCTTTTCCTATTGTTAATAAAGAAGCATCTGCCGCAATATTACCCGAAACAGGACCGCTATATACCATTTCTCCGTTGAGATATAGTTTAACTACGCTACCGTCATAAACAGCGGCCACATGATACCATTGTGAATAATTTAGTGCTATAGGATTATATTTAATAACAGTTCCATTAACGATAGCCTCTAATTTACGACCACCAGTAATTAACAATTGGAATTTGGTTTGACCTATAACTACTCCATCTGTAGTAAAACCAGTATTTAAATCAACCCACGCCATAAGTGTCGCTGATGGTAGACCACCTAATACTGCAGCTCCTTGGCCGTAATCATTTCTTCCATCAAAATCTAGGAATAGTTTTCTATTTAAATCTCTTGGTGAACCATAGAAAGCGGTGTTAGTGTCGAACGCATCCAAGATTCCGTCTCTGTCAATGTCTGCCGCACCATCAATTTTGCCATCGTTATTAGCGTCTAAATTAGCATAAAGAGTATTTGCTATATCGTATACCCCACTAACTTTAGAAATCAAATTGATATAATCGGGATTTCCTGCGCCTAGTGTATTGGTAGGTAATACTTTTCCGGTGTTTCCGAAACCAGCTAAGGCATCTTCAGAAGACAATATTCCGTCACTATCTGTATCCGTTCCTTCAATAACACCATCATCATTCACATCACCATCACCATAAGTAAGTCCGGCTTCATTTGTGTCAAAAATAGAATCATTATCAGAATCTAGGTCGATGTAGTTTGGAACTGCATCTCCATCAAAGTTTTTAGGAGTACCCGAAGCATAATAAGCTTCTGAGGTATCATGGAATCCGTTTCCGTTAGCATCAATCCACGCTGCGCCTAAATCCATTCGGTCTTTACCGTTGCTTAAAGCAGTCCATTGGTCTTCATTGATATCTCCAATTCCATCATTATCAGAATCCAAATCGTACGCATCAGCTATTCCATCTTGATCAGAATCCGTTAGTTTTTGTATGATTAGAATATCATCTAAAGCCAAGTCATTTCCTAATCCGCCCAATTGGTTGTTTCGGAAAACTAC
>Ga0209023_10001281_pt1 | contig 34209 bp, 26 predicted proteins | sample LakOneMetagenome_FD_187468 | JGI IMG/M metagenome (GOLD analysis project Ga0209023, IMG submission 187468) | Freshwater and sediment microbial communities from Lake Erie, Canada (SPAdes) (version 2) | ecosystem: Environmental > Aquatic > Freshwater > Lentic | place: Lake Erie, Canada...
CGGCCTGCGCGCGCCGCCAACGGTGCGCCATGACGCCCACCACGTCGTCCACGTGGATCCACGACAGCCACTGGCGGCCGCTGCCCAGGCGTCCGCCCAGGCCCAGCTTGACCGGCAGCAGCATCATCGGCAGGGCGCCGCCGCGGCCCAGCACCAGGCCGAAACGCATGCATTCCACCCGGACGCCATGGCGAACCGCGGCGCCGGCGGCTTCTTCCCACTCGCGGCACAGGTCCGACATGAAGACCGGCTGGGGCGGGGCAGCCTCGTCGAGCCGCGTGGCGTCGCCGATCGCCTGGGTGCCGTAGTAGCCGATCGCCGAGGCCGACAGCAGCAGGAAGGGCCTGTGGGCGGCCGCGCCGATCCAGTCGACGAGGTCGCGCGTCAAGCTCACGCGGCTGCGGCGCAGCGCCGCCTTGCGCCTGTCGGTCCAGCGCGGCCCCAGGATGCGCGCGCCGGCCAAGTTGACGACCACGTCGATCCGGGTCGCGGGCGGCAGCGCGCGCAGCGAGGCGAGGGCGCGCACCCGTCCATCGAACAACCGGGCCGCCTCCTGCGGCCGGCGGCTCAGGACGATCACCTCGTGGCTTTCCTGCAGCAGGGCGCGCACCAGCTGCGTGCCGACGAAGCCGGTGGCGCCGGTCACCAGCACGGTGCGCGCCGTGGCGTCGAACAGCGGCGGCCTCATTGGTGCTTCCCGGCGCCGGGCAGGAAGCGCGCCACCTTGGCGCCCATCTCGAGCATCTTCTGCAGGGTCTGGGGCGGCAGGCGCTGGTAGTCCTCGAAGGTGGCGCTGAAGAGTTCGAGGAAGTCGAGCACGGCCTGCATGCGGGCCAGGGTGTCGGGCTCCAGCGCGTCGTCCTGGGAGCCCTCGATGGCGCACTCGCGCAGCAGGCTCAGGGTGGGGTCGATCTCGCGGCGCTTGCGCTCTTCCAGGATGACGCGGAAGATTTCCCAGACGTCCTGCAGGGCCGTGAAGTGGTCGCGCCGGTCCCCCATCACGTGGCTGACGCGCACCAGCTTCCAGCTTTGCAGCTCCTTCAGGCTGTTGCTGACGTTGGAGCGCGCCACGCCCAGGGTCTCGACGATGTCGTCGGCGCTCAGGGGCTGCTCGGCCAGGTAGAGCAGGGCGTGGATCTGCGCCACGGTACGGTTCACGCCCCAGCGCGTGCCCATCTCGCCCCAGTGCAGGACGAACTTCTGTGCGGTTGGACTCAGCTTCATTTTCTTCACTAATTTCTGTCGATACAGAAATCATCGAACGAAGTAGGCGGGAAGTCAAGTGGAATCCGCAGGGAGCGAGGAGAAGGTGTAGCTAGCCGGGCGCCGTCCGCCGCAGCATCGGCTGGAAGCCGCCCGCGACCAGGCGGGCGCCGTCGAAGACCATGGGGCCGTCGCCGAACTGCATGCGCGGATCAAGCGTGACCTTGGCCATGCCGGCGTCGCGCGCCGCCTTGTCGGGCCACTCGACCCAGGACAGCACGACGGTCTCGTCTTCGCGCGCGCCCGCGGCGCGCATGAAGGTCCCATAGACCTCGCTTGGCTGGCGCGCATCCGCGCCGTGGTAGCTTGCGGCGTCGGGACCGCCTTCGTCCAGCCAGCATTCGGTGACGGCCAGCGCCCCGTGGTCCTTCAGGACGTCCCAGGAAAGCCGGGCCAGCGCTTCGTAAGCGGCGCGGTTGGCGCGCGGTACCGGCGCCAGAAAGCAATCGATATACGCCATTTTCATCCCCCTCGTATGCGGGCAACTGCCTTCAGTCGAGCGGCACGCTGCGCCAGCGGTTGACTTCCGGCGTGGACACCGGCGGGGCCGCATTGCCCCAGCTGGCGCGCACATAGGTGAGCACGGCCGCGACCTGGGCGTCGTTCAGCGCGTGGCTGTAGGGCGGCATGCCGTAGGGCCGCGGATTGCCCTGGGTTCCGGGCGGGAAGCCGCCGTTGAGCACCATGCGGATCGCGTTGACGGCGGGGCTCAAGGTCACCGCGCGGTTGCCGGCGAGCGGCGGATAGGCGGGCGCCTTGCCCTTGCCGTCGGCGCCGTGGCAGTCCACGCAATGCGTGGTGTAGAGGCGCCGGCCCTCGGCCAGCAGCTGCTCGCCCGCCGGCGCGAACTCCGCCGGCGCCGGCGCATCGGCGCTCGGCAGCGACTTCAGGTAGGCGGCCATCGCGCCGACGTCGCTCTGGGTCAGCTGCTGCAGGCTGCGCGCCACCACTTCGGCCATCGGGCCGGTGGCGCTGCCGCGCGGCGACACGCCGGTATGCAGCAGGGCCACGATGTGCGCGTCGTCCCAGTCGCCCAGGCCCGCTTCGCCGCTCGCGGTGAGCGAGGGCGCATACCAGCCGATGGTCGGAATCAGGCCGCCCGAGAGCGCATCGCCGCTTGCGCCCAGGCGGTTGCGGGTGCTGTGGCAGGCGCTGCAGTGGCCCAGGCCTTCGACCAGGTAGGCGCCGCGGTTCCACTGCGCGCCGCGTGCGCTCTGCTGGGTGAACACGGCCGGCTTGAAGTAGAGCAGGCGCCAGCCGGCGAGCAGGGCTTGCTGGTCGTAGGGGAAGTCCAGTTCGTGCCCCTGGTTGGGGCGGCGCTGCGGCGGCAGGCTGCGCAGGAAGGCATACAGCGCGTCCGAATCGTCGCGCGAGACCCTGGTGTAGTTCGTGTAGGGGAAGGCCGGATAGAGCAGGCGGCCATCGATCGACTTCCCGTTGTGCAGGGCGTTCCAGAAATCGTCGGCGGACCAGCGTCCGATGCCGGTGTCGACGTCGGGCGTGAGGTTGGGGCCGTAGAGGCGTCCGAAAGGCGTGGCCAGCAGACGTCCGCCGGCATACTCGGGACCGCCGCGCGCGGTGTGGCAGGCCACGCAATCGCCGGCGCGCGCGAGGTAGGCGCCGCGCGCGATGTTCTCGGGAGTGGAGGCCCAGGCGGCGGGCGAGCTGGCAGGGACGAATTGCGCGCGCGGCCAGGCGATGGCGACGGCGGCGGCCGCCGCCGCGATGGCGCCGAGGGCGAGGGTGAGCTTCTTCATGGCGCTACCTGTGCGCTGCCGCAGGCCAGGGGAAGGGGACGTGCGATCGCGGTCGCGGCGGCGGGCCTGGGGTCGGCGGGCACCGGCTGGCTGGCCAGGTAGCTGGACACGGCGTTCACGTCTTCCAGCGAGAGCCTGGCCGTGATCTCGGCCATGCAGTCGGGCGCGTGGGCGCGGCGCGCCTTGTTGCGCCAGGCGCCGAACTGGGCGTTCACGTAGTCGCGCGGCAGGCCGAGCAGGCCGGGGATCGCGGGTTCGACGCCGGTCAATCTCGCGCCGTGGCAGGCCACGCAGGCCGGAATCTTGCGCGCGCCGTCGCCGTCGACCACCAGCTGGCGGCCGCGCTCGAGCACCGAGGGCGCGATGCCCACTGCCTGGGCCGCGTGCGCGGCCGGTGGCTGGGCTGCGAAGTGGCCGGCGATTTCGCGCAGGTAGGCGTCGGGCAGGTGCTCGACCAGGTAGGTCATCAAGGGATACTGGCGCCGGCCTTCGCGGAAGTTCTGCAGCTGGTTGTAGAGGTAGCCGGCCGGCTTGCCCCCGATGCGCGGGAAGTAGCTGTCGTTCACCGGATTACCGCGCGCGTCGACGCGGGCATGGCAGGAGGTGCAGGCCAGCAGGCGCTGGGCCAGGGTGTCGGGGACCATGGGCCTGGGCGAGACCTGGGCCTGGGCGGCGCCGGCGAACAGCAGCGCAAAGGCGAACATGCGGAGGAGGGGCATCGTGCGACTCGATAGGTGCGATGCCTGGATGATAACGCGGATGGGGACGTGAGTCATGCTGCGCTGCATCGTAGGCAGGGAGGTCCTTGCCCGCGCGTCGAGCAGCGGCAAAGGGTGGCGGCGACGGTCCCGTGGCTTGAACGCGTGGGCGGAATCCGCCCACGCTACGAGAATCCGGAAAGGAGCATCCGGATGATTACGACGCCTTGCGCGGCGGCAGCGGCGCCTTGTCCTCGACCGGCGGATGGGCGCGCCAGTGGCGGTAGAGGCGCAGCGACACGTGGGCGTCGTCGGCCGCGTACAGCACCTGCTTCTCGCTCAGCTGCGGCATGGCCCAGTTGGTGGTGGTGATGCGGCGCGATTTCTGCAGGTGCTGGCCGAAGAAGCGCGCCACTGCCGTCTTGGCGCCGAGGGTGTTGCGTTCGCCGCGGCGGCGCAGCGCCGTGGCCAGGTCGAGCACATTGCGCGTCTCGATGCCGAGCTTGGCGCGCAGGCGCTTGAGGTCGTCGCCCAGGCCGAAGCCGACCTTCAGGATGTCGCCCGATTCGAGCACCTGCTTGAGCACGTCGAGCAGGTGCGGCGCCTCGGTGGCGATGCCGGCCTTGGCGCCGATCTGGAACAGGTAGGCGTGCTCGTCGGTCGCGAGCTGCACCAGGTGCGGCCCGGTCGAGACCTCGCCTTTGGTGAAGGTGGGCTTGGATTCGGTGTCGAAGCCGATCACGTCGGCCTGCGACAGCGCGGCCAGGGCCCCTGCTGCGTCCTGCGGCGTGCGCACGATGCGCACCTGCGATAGCGCGAGGCCGGGGTAGGGCGACAGGCCGTTGTCGGGCTCACCTACCAGCGGCTCGCCCTCCGGCGGCTGCGCTACGCTCACTGGCGCGAGAACTTGTTGGCGAGGGCCTGCAGCTTTTCCTGGCGCTGGCGGGCCGCTTCCTCGGCCGCGGCGGCGTCGCGCTCGGCCTTCTTGCGCTCGGCTTCCTTCTTGAAGCGCTGCTGCAATTGTTCCTTGGCGTGCTGGCGGTGGGTGTCGGTCACTTCGGCGCCCGCAGTGCCGTCGAGGTCGAAGCGCACCTTGGCTTTTTCCATGGCGCGCAGGTAGCGCATCGAACCGGTATGGATGCCGAGCGCCGCGCGCATGGTCTTGCGGTCGAGGCCGGGCATGCGCGCCAGCAGCTGCTTGTCGATGCCGATCGCCAGCGGCAGGCAATCGCGGAAGGCCGGGAATTCCTGTTGCAGCTGCTTGAGCAGCGCACGTGCCGACATGGCCGGTGCGGCCGTGCTGGCACCGGGTGCTGCGGCTGCGGCGGCCGGGGCCTGCTGCGTGTCGGGAGTTTCGGGAGTGGCAGAAGCGGTGGTGTCGGCCGGCTCGGCAGCGGAAATGGTATTCATTGACTTCATTATAAGAACGGGAATGCGAAGGATAGCACGGCGCCCGTACGCGAGTGCGGGCCGTATTGTACTTGTTCCAATAAAAACGAGGAGGCGTCTGGCCGGCGGCCCGTTCTCCATGCGCGTGCGGCCGTGAAATCGTGTATGATCCGCCTCTTGCCTTGCGCTCGGCTTGTGCCGTCGCAACCGTGACGATCCATCGGGAATCCGGAAACGGTCACATCGCTGTCATATTCAGTGCGGTGATATCCCTTATCCGATATTTCAATTGTCACCAAAACTTGCAATGCGGCATAATGTCGCCTTTCCGATTGTTCTTCCCTGAACACGTAGATGCAAGCCCGTTTCAGCCGACGGGCTTTTTTTCGTTCCGACATGCACAACCTGACTTCGACCGCCAGCCTGCCCCAGACCATGCGCCGCTCCCGTCCCTCGACGCGCGGCTGCCGGGAAAGGCTGCTTGAAGTCCGCCTGTCCGCCCTCAGCTAGGGCCACTTCCGCTTCCCGTACCCGGACCCCGTGGGTCCCGCTGGATTATTGACTTCGCAGGCGCCCCATCCGCCTCGACTGGAGAGAGTTTTACTATGAAAAACACCGCCAAGACACTGACACTGACCGCCAAGAAAGCCCCAAGCAAGGCATCGGCCCAGCTGGCAGTGCCGAAAACCGCGACCTCCTATTTCCTCGAGACGGAAGCGGCGGCCAAAGTGACGGTGGTGAAGACCCGCTCGCGCCTGGCCTCGGCCAAGGCCGCGCTGGAAGCCGGCGCGGCGCCGGCCGACGAGCAAGCCGCTGCGAACGAAGCGCTGCTGGACACGCCGGCCGTGGCCGAAGTTCAGGCTGTCGAGCTGCCCGCTGCCGAGGCGCCGGTCGCCGCGGCGCCGGCCGTCGAAGCCGAACCCGCTGTCTTCGAAGACTATACCGCCGCCGTGCCGAACGCCGCCGCGACCGTCGTCGTCAAGAAGCGCGGTTCGAAGCTGGCGACACTGAAAGGCGCGGCGCATGCGCTGCACGCCGGAGAACCGCAGGCCGAAGCCGCGATCGTCCAGGTCGAAGCCGCCCCGGTCGTCGAGCAAGAAGCTCCGGCTGCACCGAAAGTCGTGCGCACCCGCACCCGCCGCACCGATGCGAACGCCCTGGCGGCGCCGCTTGCCGCAGCGCCGACCGCCGTGGGCGCCGTCAGCGCCACCACCGACGCCGCCGCCCTGGCCGCCATCGACACCTCGGGCTACCTGCTGCCGCAGGTGAAGGTCCCGGGCCGCCGCGGCCGCAAGCCGAGCGAGTTCGTGCCGGAGAACGACGAAGTCGCGGCGCTGAATACCATCGAGCGCGCCGAACTGAAGGCGGCCTCGAAGCTGCGCGAGCGCAAGGCCAAGGGCCTGGCAGGCGTGCTCGGCGGCGAGACCGGCTTCTCGGAAGCGGAACTCGAAAAGCGCCGCCAGCAGATCAAGAACCTGATCAATATGGGCAAGGAGCGCGGCTACCTGACCCACGCCCAGATCAACGACCAGCTGCCTGAGAACATCGTCGATCCGGAAGCGATCGAAGGCATCATCGCGACCTTCAACGACATGGGCATCGCGATCTACGAGCGCGCCCCGGAAGCGGAAATGATGCTGCTGTCGGACAACGTGCCGACCGCCACCAGCGACGACGAAGTGGAGGCGGCCGCCGCCACCGCGCTGTCGACCGTGGATTCCGACTTCGGCCGCACCACCGACCCGGTGCGCATGTACATGCGCGAGATGGGCGCGGTGTCGCTGCTGACGCGCGAAGGCGAGATCGAGATCGCCAAGCGCATCGAGGATGGCCTGAAGGACATGGTCCAGGCGATCTCGGCCTGCCCGACAACGATCTCGGAGATCATCGCGCTGTCGCACAAGATCGCCTCGGACGAACTGAAGGTCGACGACGTGGTGGACGGCTTCGTCGAGCATTACGAAGCCGCACCGGCCCCGGTCGCCGCACCGAGCCGCGCCGGCGACGACGATGAGGAAGAAGAGGACGTCGAGGAAGAGGAAGAAGACGGCGCCGTCGGCGGCGGCGCGGCCGGCTACTCGACCGAACAACTGGCCCAGCTGCGCAAGAGCGCGCTGGAAAAGTTCGCCCTGATCGAACAGCAGTTCGACCGCATGGGCCACGCCTTCAAGACCCAGGGCTATGGCTCTGACGACTACGAAGCGGCGCAGGCCATCATCTCGAACGAGCTGCTGGGCATCCGCTTCACCGCCAAGATCGTGGAAAAGCTGTGCGACACCCTGCGCCACCAGATGGACGAAGTGCGTTCCATCGAGCGCGCCGTGCTGGACATCTGCGTGAACCGCTGCGGCATGCCGCGCGCCCACTTCATCAAGGTCTTCCCGGGCAACGAAACCGACCTGGCCTGGGGCGACCGCGAAGTCGACTGCGCCTACCCGTACAGCGCCGTCTTGAACCGTAACCTGCCGGCCATCAAGGAACTGCAGCAGCGCATGATCGACCTGCAGGCGCGCGTGGCGCTGCCGCTGGCCGACCTGCGCCGCATCAACAAGCAGATGGCGGCGGGCGAGAAGCGCGCACGCCAGGCCAAGCGTGAAATGACCGTGGCCAACCTGCGCCTGGTGATCTCGATCGCGAAGAAGTACATCAACCGCGGCCTGCAATTCCTCGACCTGATCCAGGAAGGCAACATCGGCCTGCTGAAGGCCGTGGACAAGTTCGAGTACCGTCGTGGCTATAAATTCTCGACCTACGCGACCTGGTGGATCCGCCAGGCGATCACGCGCTCGATCGCGGACATGGCCCGTACCATCCGCGTGCCGGTGCACATGATCGAGACCATCAACAAGATGAACCGCATCTCGCGCCAGATCATGCAGGAAACCGGCAGCGAGCCGGACCTGTCGACCCTGGCGGCCAAAATGGAAATGCCGGAGAACAAGGTCCGCGAGATCATGAAGATCGCCAAGGAGCCGATTTCGATGGAAACCCCGATGGGCGAGGACGGCGATTCGCAGCTGGGCGACTTCATCGAGGACAACACCACGCTGGCCCCGCTGGACGCCGCCCTGCACGCTTCGATGCGCAATGTGATCAAGGAAGTGCTGGACTCGCTGACCCCGCGCGAAGCCAAGGTGCTGCGCATGCGCTACGGCGTCGAGATGTCGAACGACCACACGCTGGAAGAAGTCGGCAAGCAGTTCGACGTGACCCGGGAGCGCATCCGCCAGATCGAAGCCAAGGCGATGAGCAAGCTGCGCCAGCCATCGCGTTCGGACAAGCTCAAGACCTTCCTGCACAACCAGTAATCCTGGACGACTGCCCAGAACGCCGCCCTGAACCGGGCGGCGTTTTTATTTGTGCGGCCTCATCGCGGCGTTTGGGCTATCGTCGGACTCACCGTCGACATCGCCACGTCATGAAGCTGTCCGCCATTTTCCTTGCCGCCTGCGCCTTTTGCGCGCCCTGTGTCCACGCCCAGGACGAGATCGCAAGCGACCGTCCCGACCTGGTCGAGTCGAGCCAGGTCGTGGGCAGGGGGCGGATCCAGCTCGAGACCGGCCTGCTGCTCGAACGCGACCGCAGCGGGGAAGGGCGGGAACGGACGCTGTCGATGCCGACCCTGCTGCGCTTCGGCCTGGACGGTAAGCTCGAGCTGCGCGTCGAAACCGACGGCCGCACCATTCGTCATGCGCGGGAAGACGGCCGGCGCAGCACCGAGGCCGGCTACGCCGACACCGCGCTCGGCTTCAGCTGGCACGCGCGCGACGCCGCCGGCAGCCTGCCCTCGGTGGCGGTGCTGCTCGCGGGGGAGCTCGACAGCGGCTCGCGCGCCTTCCGTGGCCAGGGCATCCGTCCCACCTTGCGCGTGGCGGCCGAATGGGACCTGCCGGGCGAGATGTCGCTCGGCGTGATGCCGGGCGTCGGCGTGGAGCGCGACGAATCCGGCCGCTACCGCTACGGCATCCTGGCGGCGGTCATCGAAAAGCCGCTCGGCGAACGCCTGCGCGGCTTTGCCGAAGTGGCGCTGCCGCAGATCGCCCGCGCCAGGCACGGCGGAACCGAGGCAAGCTTCGACATCGGCGCCGCCTACCTGCTGTCGAAGGACGTGCAGCTCGACGCCATGTTCTCGCGCGGCCTGAACAGCCGCACGCCGGACTACGCCTTCACCGTCGGCGTGTCGATCCTGCGCTGAACCGGCGGCCGGCAGGCCTGCGGCGCGGGCGCAACGCTTTGTTGCCGGTATCGACACGGCGGCTGCGGGATTCGTTGACGCCGAACTTATGCGTGGCGCATGATGCCAGTTGGCAACTTCCAACCCCGACACCATGCTCTCCCGCTTCCTCCACCGCTTTTCGATCTAGGCCAAGCTCATGCTCAGCATGGCCGCCTGCCTGCTGCTCTTCATCGTCATCTCGACCCTGTTCAGCATCTCGCTGGCGGGCAAGGGCCTGCGCGAACGGGCCGTGACCCAGGAGTTGCCGGCGGTGGTCGGCCAGATCCGCAACGACATGCTGCGCCAGATCGGCGAGCCGCTCACGGCCTCGCTGGCCGTGGCCAACAACACCTACCTGCATGCCTGGGAAGGCGAAGGCCTGCCGGACAGCGGCATGGATGCCTGGCGCGCCTACGCCGGCAGGCTCAAGGAGGTGCACAAGGTCACCACCGTGTTCTGGGCCTCGCCCGCCCGGATGAAGTTTCTCGACCAGGGCGGCCTTGCCTACATGCTGGAGAAGGGCAATCCGCGCGATGCCTGGCTCGACGCCTTCCTGGCGAGCGGACGCCCTTATGAGCTGAACCTCGATCCCGACCCCCAGACGGGCGAAATGAAGCTGTTCGTGAACGCCCGCGTCACGCTCGGCGAAGGCAAGGCGGCCGTGGCCGGCCTGGGCATCTCGGTCAAGGCGCTGGCCGACGCCGTGCGCGCCCAGACCATCGGCAAGTCCGGCCACGTGTTCCTGGCCCGCCCGAGCGGCGCCATCGTGCTGCATCGCGACCCGGAGCTCGCCGACGGCAAGCACAGCATGAAGGACCTGGCCGGCTTCACGCCGGAGCTGATCGCGCGCCTGTTCGACAAGCGCACCTTCGCGCATGCCAGCCGCAGTGCCGAACAAGGCGAGCAGATCGTCGCCGCATCCTTCATTCCCGAACTCGACCTCTACGTAGTGGCCGAGGTGCCCGAAAGCGAAGTGCTGGGGGACCTGGTGCGCACGACAGCCTTCTCGGCCCTGGCGGCCGGCGCGATCGGCGGAGGCATCGGACTGTTCGTGATCTTCCTGGTCAGCCGCGCGATCGCCGCGCCGGTCTCGCGCGCCGCTCTCATGCTCGGCGAGATTGCCGATGGCAATGGTGACCTGACCCGCCGCATGCCGGTCGAATCGCAGGACGAAGTGGGCCAGCTGGCGGGCGCCTTCAATCGCTTCGTCTCGTCGTTGAATCGCACCATGAGCGAGGTGCGCGACAGCACCGAGACGATCGCCGGGGCGTCCAGCGAGATCGCGGCGGGCAACCAGAACCTGTCGCAGCGCACCGAAGCCCAGGCCTCGAGCCTGGAAGAGACGGCCGCCGCAATGGAAGAACTGACCTCGACCGTGCGCCAGAACGCCGAGAACGCGCGCCAGGCCAACGCCCTGGTGAGCTCGGCCAGCAGCCAGGCCGAGCAGGGCGGCCAGGTCGTGGGCGAGGTGGTGGCGACCATGGGCGCGATCAGCGAGAGCTCGCGCCGCATCGTCGACATCATCGGCGTCATCGATGGCATCGCCTTCCAGACGAATATCCTGGCGCTGAATGCGGCGGTCGAGGCCGCGCGTGCCGGCGAGCAGGGCCGCGGCTTTGCGGTGGTGGCGAGCGAGGTCCGCAACCTGGCCCAGCGCTCGGCCGCGGCGGCCAGGGACATCAAGGAACTGATCAACGACTCGGTGGGTCAGGTCCAGGCAGGCGCCCGGCTGGTCGACGATGCCGGCGCCACCATGACCGGCATCGTGCAAGCGGTGCGGCGCGTGGCCGACCTGATGGGCGAGATCGATACGGCGAGCCGCGAGCAGAGCGAGGGCATCAACCAGGTCAATGGCTCGATCACGACCATGGACGACCCCACCCAGCAGAACGCCGCCCTGGTCGAAGAGGCCGCCGCTGCAGCCGCTGCCCTCGAGCAGCAGGCCGCGCGCCTGGCCCAGGTGGTGGGCGGCTTCCGCCTCGATACGGCGGTCCTTGCGATCGCCGCCTGAAATCGTGCTATGAGGCGCGCGCGGCGCCGGACCAGCGGCAGCAGCAGCACGCCCGCCAGCAGCATCGAAAGGTGCCCCGGTTCCGGCACCATGCTCACGGGAATCGTGTAGGCCATGCCGTCGAGGTCCATCTCGGCGTAGGCGTACATGGGATTGGCGCCGCGGTTTTCGAAGGACACGCTCAGCAGCGTGGTCTGGTCGAAGGGAGGGGGCTTGCCGGGCTCGGTGCCGGCGAAGTAGGCGCGACCGTCGCTGACGTCACTGTTGTTCAGATCTGCCAAGTCCCTCACTGTCAGGGAACCAAGGACCTGGGCCATGCCGTAGTACTCCTCGTCCAGGGCGATCCCGGACCATGCCGACAAGCTTGCGGTGAAGGTCACCCCTGTGCCGGGCGCAAGCGTGAAGTACACCCCGTCGCTCCAGCTATCGGCGTTGATCTGCGCCTGCACGCCGGACCATTCGCGCGCTTCGACCGCGAGCTGCAATTGCTGGCCCATTCCCGTCCCCCCGCGTCCACCCAGCGTCACGGTCCCGGTTGCCGCCGAGCGGTCCCAGGTCGAGGTCCGGCTGGTGGCATCGGTCCTGTTGCTGCCGTGCTGCAGCAGCACCGGATTGTAGTTCACGCTATGCGCGTAGCTGATCCCGGTATAGCCGCCACCGAGATAGGACGGAATGGCGCCATCCGGCACGCTGAACGCCAGCGAGGGCGTGTTCGCATCGCTCAGGTCGAGGTCGTAGAGCGTGTAAGCCAGGTTGCCAAGGCTGGCGCCGCTCATGACCTGGGCCAGGCCGGGTAGGGCGCCGGCGGCCAGCAGGGCCGCGAGGATTGCTTGTTTCAGCTTCATGGCATGCCTCCATGCGATCGATCCGGACATGCTAGCACCGCAGGCGGCCCCGGCAGGGCTGTTCCAATACCCTACAGCATCATGTGGCGCAGTCGCTACGTATGTACGAGGGTTATGTGGCGCGGCAGGAAATTCATTGGTTGTCAAAATTGCTCGGGCGTACGCTGTTTCGCGGATGGCAACACGGTGCGTGGAGAGGCGCCGGATGCCACCGGCGTTCCAAGCTCCAGGGGCGCTCACCTCAACCCTGCAAAAAAACAACAATCAACGCCATGAAAAAACTTTTGCTCGCCGCGGCAGCCGCCATGCTGGCCGCCACGTTTGTCCCTGCCCACGCCCAGCTTGACCCGCCAGCCGCCTCGCCCAAGCGCGAGATGCGCGGCGTGTGGATCAGTACCCACCTGAGCCTGGACTGGCCGAACCGTACCCAGACGCCAGGGCAGCAGCAGGCGGCCCTGCGCGCCATCCTGGACCACAACAAGGCCACCGGCATGAACGCCGCCTTCCTGCAGGTACGCAGCCAGGCCGACGCCATGTATCCAAGCAGCCTGGAACCCTGGTCCTACTACCTCACCAACCAGCAGGGCAGCGCCCCCAGCCCGATGTGGGACCCGCTCGCCTTCGCCATCGAGGAGACCCGCGCGCGCGGCATGGAATTCCATGCCTGGATCAACCCCTACCGCGCGGTGGCGACCGTCGCCAACGAGTCGAACCCGGCCCAGTACGCGGGCAATCACGTTTCAAAAACGCATCCGGAATGGCTGCTCACGGTCGGCACCGTGAAGATCCTGAATCCGGGCCTGCCGCAGGTGCGCGACCACGTGGTGAACGTCATCATGGATATCGTGAACCGCTACGACATCGACGGCATCCACTTCGACGACTACTTCTACCCGAGCGGGACCATCCTCGACGATGCCGCCTACAATGCCGACCCGCGCGGCTTCCCGGCCACCACGGCGGGCCGCGCCGACTGGCGGCGCGACAACATCGACATGCTGATCGCGCGCGTCAACGAGGAGATCCGCGCCGCCAAGCCCTGGGTGAAGTTCGGCGTCTCGCCATCGGGCATCTACCGCAGCAGCCTCGATCCGGCAGTCGGCTCGCCGACATCGAGCGGCGCCTCGCAGCACTACAGCAGCATGTTCGCCGACACCCGCAAGTGGATCCAGCAGGGCTGGGTCGACTACCTGGCTCCGCAGGTCTACTGGTACATCGGGCAGGCGGGTTCCGACTACCAGCTGCTCGTCCCCTGGTGGAACGACAATGCCTACGAGCGCCACATGTACATCGGTATCGCCGACTACAAGATGAACACGGCCGGCTGGCTTGATGCGAATCAGGTCAAGCGCCAGATCGCGCTGAACCGTTCGAGCGCCAACATTGGCGGCCAGATCCACTTCCGCCATGCCTTCCTCCAGGGCGATCTGCTGGGCTACCGGACCTCGCTGAAGAACAGCACCTATGCGCGTCCGGCTTTACTGCCCGTGATGTCGTGGAAGGGCTTGGGAACGCCGGGCAGCCCCGGCCAGCTCGCCGCCAGCGTGATCGATGACAATGCGGTGCAGCTGGCCTGGGCGCCCGCGTCGGATTCCGGCGACGAATTCGAGAAGACCCGCAAATACGCCATCTACCGCTCGGCCCAGCGCGAGATGGACCTCGATGCGCCGGGCACCCTGCTGGGCGTGACCGATACCGCGACCACCGCATTTATGGATGCCACAGTGGCGCCAGGGGAGTATCACTATTACACGGTGACGGCCCTGAACCGCCTGAGCGCGGAGGGTCCGCGCACGAACACGGTCAGCAACGACTTCGAGGCGCCCGTGGTGCGCACGCGCGACGTGGCGGTGCGGCTGTCAGGCGGCGCGGCGTCGATCCTGCCAGCCGACATCGACGGAGGCAGCAGCGACAACTGGGGCGTGGAGTCGCTCGCGGCCTCGCGCACCTCCTTCTCCTGCGCCGACATCGGCGCGCAACAGGTGGCATTGTCGGTCACGGACAAGGGCGGCAATGTCGCAAGCGGCGAGGCCGCCGTGCGGGTCGATGGCCATGTGCCGCAGCCGGTGGTGAACGTGACGCGCGGCGCGGGCGAGGAGACCGGCCTGCCGGCGGGCACGATCGCCCTCGGCTACGGGCCGCAGAGCGTGCAGCTCTCTGCCAGCGACGCGGCGGGCAGCAGCAGCTTCACGTGGAGCCCGGCGGCAGGCTTGTCCAGCGCCACCGGCCCCGTCACGACCTTCACCGCCACCAGTGCGGGCAGCTTCACGTTCGCGGCCCAGGCGGCCAGTCCGGAAGCCTGCTTCGCGCAGGCGGCGGCCACCGTCAAGGTGATCGATGCGCGCTGCGGCAACGGCAACAAGGTGCTGGTCTGCCATACGAAGGGAAGCGCCGGAAGCGGCGGCAATCCATCCACGCAGATCTGCGTGTCGCCCAATGCGGTGCAGGCGCACGTGCGCAGGGGCAGTACGGTCGGCGCCTGCGGCGCCTGATTCAGCCCCGGTCCGGCGCCATCCCCCAGCTGTCCTCGTACAACATGCCGGACAGGGGGCGGCGCCGGTCCCAGCCTTCTTCTTCCAGCATGGGCGCCTGGTAGAAGGCCTCGACCTGGCCGACGCAGAGGATGGCGATCGGCTGGCTGCCGGGCGGCATCCTGCACAGGCTTCGGATGCGCAGGGGATCGAACAGCGAGACCCAGCCGACGCCGATACCCTCCGCCCGCGCGGCCAGCCAGAAGTTCTGGATCGCGCAGGAGGCCGACGCCAGGTCCATCTGCGGCATGGTGCGGCGCCCGAAGACATAGGGCTCGCGCTCGTCCATCAGTCCGACCACCAGCAGCTCCGCGCAGTCGAGGATGCCCTCGACCTTCAGGCGCATGAAGTCCTCCGCGCGCTGCCCGAGCGCCAGCGCGGTCAGCTGGCGCTCTTGCTCGACATGGGCGTGGATGCGTTCGCGCAGGGCGCGGTCGGCGATGCGGATGAAGCGCCAGGGCTGCATCAGGCCGACGCTGGGCGCCCGGTGGGCAGCATCGAGGAAGCGCGCCAGCTGCGCCGGATCGATCGGCGCGGGCAGGAAGTGGCGCATGTCGCGCCGCTCGCGGATCGCGCGGTAGACGCCTTCGATTTCCCCGGGCGGAAAAGCGTGCCGGTTCATTTCACGAGAGGCGGTTCGACCAGCACCAGCTTGCCGGTCTTCGGATCGCGATAGACTTCGCCGACGCGGTCGTAGCCGCTGCCGGCCATCCCGGCGCCACCCTCCGGACGCTCGATCTGGCGGCCCTTTTCGACTGGCTGCGGCACCGTGCGCGCACCCTGCGTGCCGGCGATCGCGGCGATCAGGCCGCAGGCGAAGACCAGCATCACGTCGACCAGGTTCACGAGGCTGGCGCGCGGGTCGTCGTCACCGTCATGGAAACGCGTGCCGAGACGCGCATACAGGCGCAGGCGCTTGCCGCTCATGCCGCCTGCTCCATCGCTTCCAGGGTCTCTTCATACCAGCGGCGGCGCAGCTTGCCGATGACCAGGCCGCCGATGCCGGCCACCAGGCCGAGCACCGTGGCGTCGAAGGCCACCGTGACGGCGCTCGCCAGCTGCGCCGGATCGCCGCGCCCCAGGGCGGCCAGGCCCGGGCCGAGCGGGATGATGGTGGCCATCAGGCCCAGCATCGGCGGAATGCGCGCCAGCAGGTCGGCGCGCTCGAGGCGCCGGCGGGCCAGAAGGTGGACGTGCTCGGCGTCCCCCAGCGCGCCCAGTTGCTTCAGGCCGTAAAAGCGCTCGCCGACGGCGATGCCGGTTTCGACCAGCGCCGCCGCGCAGGCGAGCAGCAGCAGCGCCAGGGCCGGCACCAGGAGCCACCTGACGGCATCGTGCAACCAGGCGAAGGACAGGATTTCAAGCATGGATTCTCCTCGGAGGTTGGGGAAGGGAATGCCCGCGCCACAGGCCAAGCGCGAACAGCAGCAGGGCGCCGGCAAGAAGGCCGAGCACCCCTGCGACGCGGCGGGCGGCGGGCGGGGCCGGCTCATCCAGCCGGCTCAATTCGTAGGCGCGCGGGGCGGGCGCGGTTTCGCTTGCCGCGAAGGCGCGGGTGGGCGATGGCGCCGGCGCCGGCTTGGCGCTCGATGCGCGTGGCGGCGCCGGCAGCAGCTCGCCACGCGCCCGGGCCAGGGTAACGCCCAGCTGGCGCGCCTCGCGCGCATCGAGCTGCGGCGCCAGCCACCGCCACATCGGGTGATCCGGCGCCGCATGTCCGCTGCCGGGCAGGCCGTTGGCGCTCACCAGGCGCGCCAGCTCGCCGCCCATGCGGCGGATGGTGGCGGGATCGGTCTTCCAGAAGCCCTTTTCGGCCGCCACCATGAAGACGGCCAGCATGTGCGACTTGACGTGGGCGTTGTGGCGCCGGTCGAGGAACCCCGGCAGGCCAAGCTGGTAGCGGTCGTCGAAATACACGGATTTGACTTCGTCCCAGGCCCAGTTCCTGACCAGGTCGGGCCGCGTCACCTGCCAGCCCCAGAGGTTCTCGATGAATTCCTGGCCCATGGTGCGCGCGCCCGCATAGCCATGCTCCATCAGGGGCTTGAGCCAGGCCGGGTTCAGGAAGCGGCCGCGCAGCTCGCCCAGCAGGGCGGCCGCCAGCGGCTCGACGTCGGCGCGTCCCGGCTGGGCGTGCTGCAGGATCAGGGCTCCCGGCACGCGGCCCGTGCGGCCCTCGATGGCCAGCGACAGGCCGCCCAGGTAGTCGAAGGCGTCGTTGTTGTCGAGCAGGCCGTAGAGGTTGCTGGCGCGGCCGTGGTAGGTGCGCGTGATGCCATCGAGCGCCACGTCGAAGGCGGCGTGATTCGTCTCGCCGTTGGCGTCCAGGCCATAGGCGTGTCCCATGCGCAGGCGGTAGGCGCGGCCCAGTTCCTCGCGCTCGCGCCAGGCGCCCGAGCGTTCGGTCAGGCGGTTCACGCCGGTGCCGTAGGCGCCGGGGGCGTCGCCGAAGATGCGCTGGGCCGCGGCCACGCCCGCCTCCCCCATCGCCAGCCCTTGCGTGTGCAGGGCGCGGGTGCGCGTCAGCCATTCCTGGGCCACGCGGTTGCGCGTGAGCGCTTCGTGTCCCCAGGCCGTATTGCCGGGCAGGGGAGCCAGCGCCGCCTGCAGGGCTTCGCGCAGCTGCGGGTCCTGTTCTTCCAGGGTCGCGGCGGAGGCGGCAAGGGCCAGGCGGCCGGCGCGGTCGATCAGGCGGATCAGGTTCGGATAGAGGTCGCGGAACAGGCCGGAGGTGGTGACGATGGCGTCGCGCCGGACCGCATCCGGCTTCAGGCGCACGTCGGTGACGACGCCGCGCGCATTCCACACCGGCTCCGCGCCCATCATGGCGAGCGAGAAGGCAACCATCACGCCCTCGTCGCGCACCGCATCCGACGCCCACAGGATGATGCCTTCGCTGCCCGCGGCTTCCTTGCCGGCGTCGCGCCCGGCGGCTTGGGTGGCCAGGCGCTGGCCCAGGCCGTAGCCGAGGCGGGTCGGCAGGATGTCGCCGTCCACCGCGTGGAAGTTGCGCCCGGTGGGCAGGGCTTCGGGCGAGCGCAGCGGGTCGTTGCCCTTGCCCGGCTCGATGTAGCGGCCGTCCAGGCCGGCCAGCAGGCCGCGCATTTCCAGCCCTGGGGAGTCGACCAGCTTGCGTTCGATGTCCGGGTCCGCAATGCCGCCCTTGCGCATGGAGTCCAGCATCAGGTCGAGCGACTTGCGCTCCCAGGGCCGGCCGAAGACGTGCAGGCCGTAGGGCATGAATTTCTCCTGCAGCTTGGTGAGATAGTGGCCGATCTCGTGCGCCAGCAGGTCGTCGTCGGCCGCATCGAAACCGATGCCGCGCACTTTCAGCACGTCGGCCATCGACGCTTCCAGCTCGGCGCGCAGGTTCAGCCTGATGACGCGTTCGCGCATCAAGGCGGCCGCCTGGGTCTTCAGCGATTCCGAGCTGGCGGCCTCGTAGCTCTCGACCACCTGGCGCAGCGCCAGCAGTTCGTCGTACAGGGGCGTGGCGGCCAGCGGCGGCGTCAGGTGGTCGACGATCACGGCCAGGCCGCGCCGCTTGGCCTGGGTGCCTTCGCCGACGCCATCGACGATGTAGGGGTAGATGCCGGGCAGGTCGCCGGCGATCAGGCTCGGGTAGTCGTCGCCCGCCAGGCCGACGGCCTTCCCGGGCAGGAATTCATAGGTCGAATGGCGCCCCGCGTGGACCAGGGCGTCGGCCTTGAAGCGGTCGCGCAGCCAGTGGTAGAAAGCCAGGTACTGGTGGGGCGGCGTGATGCTGGTGTTCGCATGCAGCAGCTCCTCGTCGACTTCCCAGCCGCGCGGCGGCTGCGGGCCGATGAAGACGTTGCCGAACACGAGGCCCGGCACCAGCAGCTTGCCGCCCTCGACCATCACCTTGCCGGGCGCCGGTCCCCAGCCGCGCATGCCCTCGATGCCGTAGCCGACCAGGCGGCGTTGAAGAGGAGCCAAGGACGCGCAGCGGCGCGTGGTGCGCTCGTCGAGGCAGGCGGCATAACCCTCGCGCAGGGCGGCCAGGTCGCGCAGCGCATCCTCGCGCCTGGGATGGTCGGCGCCTTCGACCAGGTGCTGCAGCTCGGCGATCACGACGTCGGCGCGCTTGCGCCCGAGCTGGTACTCGCGGCCGGCTTCGGCCGCCAGCACGTCGGCATGCAGGCGCCCCAGCAGGCCGCTCGTCATCTCGCCCTGCACGCGCGGCGACAGGGTGGCGAACCAGCGCCGGTAATCCTCGTTTGTCACGCCATTCACGGAAGCGGCCAGCTCACGCAGGGCGGCGCGGTCTTCGGGCAGGTTGACGCCACGCGCCATGATCCGGTCCAGCAGCGCCTCGGGCGAGGCCGGCAGTTCGCCGACCGTGTAGCCGGCCGCTTTCATCGCATGCAGCATGTCGAACAGCGAGGCCGGCACGTCGAGGTTGTCGGCGCCGATGTTCTGGCGGCCCGGCGGATGGTTGTAGTAGATCAGGGCGACGCGCTTGTCGCGGTTCGGCTTGGCGGATAGAAGCAGCCAGCGGTCCACGCGCGCCGCCACGCGGGCGGTTTCCTGTTCCAGTACCTCGGGCGGACGGTTCTCGATGCCGGTCCGCGCATCGTGCTGCGCCTTGCCGAGCGCCGCGACGACGATGGGCTGGCCGATGCCCTGCAGCTCGGGCAGGGCCACGCGGTACTGGACCGAGTCCGGGCTCAAGCCGTCCGGTGACAGGCGCCACTGCATGGCGCTGCGGTCCATCAGCCGGATGGCCTTGAACACGGGGATGTCGAGGCGCTTGAAGGCTTCCTCGACCGCCTCGCGCCCCTCTGCTGCGCCGACCACGAAGTCCTGCAGCACCACCAGTGCGGCCGGCCGCGCGGGCGCGACCAGTTCGGACAGGCGCTCGAGCGCCTCGCGCGAGGCGCCGCCCCAGCGGGTGAGCAGCTGCACGCAGGGCTGGCCCCGGGCCTCGATCTGGCGGCACAGCGCGGCCGGAACCACGGCATCCATATTGGCCAGATCCAGCACGACGACGGCCGGACGGTCGTTCAGCCCGAGCCCCGCGGCGTGCCCCCACGCCGCCCCGTCGGCGAGTTCCCGTTCGCCCACGCGCAGGCGCAGCGTCGGCTCGGGGCGTGGCGCGGGAACGGGCGTGCCTGGTGCGAGCAGGTGGGCGAACAGGGCTTGCGTGTTGTCGCTGCCGCTGCCTTGCCACAGGCGGCGCGCGGCCAGCCAGTGCGCGCTTGCGGGATCGGCTGCGGCAGCGCGCAAGGCGGCGTCGGGCGGCGCTTCGTTCGAGAGCTGGCGCAGCAGCTCGGGCGGGAAGTCGCGCAGGCTGCCGTGGCGGCCGCGCGTCATGAGGCTGAGGGTGGCTTCGCCGTTGAAGGCCAGGAATTGTGTGGCCGGTCGCGCGTGGCGCGCGACCGCATCCTTCAGGCGCCGCGCCGGGTCGCCGAAGACCGAGACGGCCAGCACGCTGTCGGCGCCGGCGATCCAGCGTGCGACCTCGGCTTCGTTCGCCGCCATCAGCTGGGCCGGCGTGCGCAGCAGGATGCGGTCTTTCGGATGGCGCGCCAGGTGGCGGTGGGCCGCTTCGATGGCGCCGGGGGCCGCGCGTTCGGTGACGACGGCGAACAGGGTGCCTGCCTGGACGGGCAGGGCGCACAGGCAGCACAGGACCGCCAGGACGCGAAGAAATAGACGAGCGCTCAATTCAGGTCGACCTCGGGACGAAAACCAGGCTGCCCCGTGTTCCATGGAGCAGCCGCGCGCGTCCCGGCGCGCCGGAAGGCGCACACGGTGTCGAGACCTGGACCGAAGAAAGAGGGACAGCCAACCGGCAGCGCCACACCCCGGGCGCTACAAAGTGCATCGTGACTGGCCGGTCTTCTGGCTCGCCTTCGTCCTTCGCCGGCCCTGCCTTCCCGTGCAATGCACAGTGGCGTACGGCCGGCGTCGTCAGGCTTACAGCAGCGGGGGCTGCGCCGGACTGGCGGGGATGGCTATCCCGCGCGTCACCGGCTTCCCGTTTCACCCTCCCGCAGACTTGCGGAAGGGCACCAATCGCTCAAGCGGCGGATTGTAACGCCGAGTGCCGTTGTTGTCACGGCAATCTTCAGCCGCAACCCTCAGCCTGTATTGCGCAGGCCTGCCGCCACCCCATTGATGGAAAGGTGGATGCCGCGGTGTACGCGCGGATCCTCGTTGTCGCCCAGTTTTCTCCGGCGGTGGATGAGTTCCACCTGCAGGTGGTTCAGCGGGTCGAGATAGGCGAAGCGGTTCTGGATCGAACGCGCCAGCAGCGGGTTGCCCGCCAGGCGTTCGCTGGAACCGGTGATCGCTTCCAGGCAGCGCAGGGTCTCGCCGTGTTCGGCCGTGATACGGCGGAAGATGCGGTCGCGCAGCTCGGTGTCCGCCACCAGGCTGGCGTAGCGCGAGGCGATGGCGAGGTCGGTCTTGGCCAGCACCATGTCCATGTTCGACAGCAGCGTGGCGAAGAAGGGCCAGGCGCCGTGCATCTCGCGCAGCAGTTCGAGGCGCTCATCGTGCACCTTGCGGTCGCCGTCGTTCAGCCAGCCGCTGACGGCCGCGCCGAAGCCGTACCAGCCCGGCAGCAGCAGGCGGCACTGGCCCCAGGAGAATCCCCAGGGAATCGCGCGCAGGTCTTCGATGCGGCGGGTCGACTTGCGCGAGGCCGGGCGCGAACCGAGGTTCAGCTCCGCGATCTCGGCGATCGGGGTGGCCGAGAAGAAGTAGTCGGTGAAGCCCGGGGTCTCGTAGACCAGGTTGCGGTAGGCCCGGTAGGCGCGCTCGGACAGCTCGGCCATCACGGCCTCGAAGCGCGACAGGCGCTCGCGGCTGGCCGCATCCTCGTCGCGCGGCGACAGGCTCGCTTCCAGGGTCGCGGCTACCAGCAGTTCCAGGTTGCGCCGGCCGATCTCGGGATTCGAGAATTTCGAGGAGATGATCTCGCCCTGTTCGGTCAGGCGGATCTGGCCGTTGACGGTGCCGGGCGGCTGGGCGCGGATCGCGTCGTAGCTCGGGCCGCCGCCGCGGCCGACGGTGCCGCCGCGGCCGTGGAACAGGCGCAATTTGACGTTCTTCGCCGCGAAGACGTCGACCAGTTTCAGCTCGGCCTGGTAGAGCTCCCAGTTCGAGGTCATGAAGCCGCCGTCCTTGTTCGAGTCCGAGTAGCCGAGCATGACTTCCTGCAGGCGGCCCTGCTGCTCGATCACTTTCGCGACCGGCGCCAGCGACATCCACTCGTCCATGATGGCGCTTGCGCGCTGCAGGTCGGGGATGGTCTCGAACAGCGGGATCACCATCACGTCGCAGGAGCCGGAGGAGACGCGCAGCAGCCCGGTTTCCTTCTGCAGCAGCAGGACCTCCAGCAGGTCGGACACGGTCTCGGTGTGCGAGATGATGTAGTTGCGGATGGCGCGGCTGCCGTAGCGCAGGCGGATCTCGCGCGCGGTGCGCAGGATGGCCAGTTCCGAATTGGTCTCGTCCGAATAGTTTTCGTAGGGCGAGTACAGGGGGCGCGGCTGGGCCAGCTCGGCCAGCAGCAGCGCGACCTTCTGCGCTTCGTCGAGTGCCGAATAATCGGTCTCGGCGCCGGCACGGGCGAACAGTTCGGTGAGCACGCGCTCGTGCACGTCCGAGCTCTGGCGCATGTCGAGCGAGGCCAGGTGGAAGCCGAAGATGCGCGCGGCGCGCTTCAGGCCCGCGAGGCGCGGCTCGACCAGCATGCCGCCGTGGTTGGCGCGCAGGGAATCGGCGATCACTTCCAGGTCGGCCGCGAACAGGCCGGCGTCGAGGTAGGGCGGGGCTTCGGCGACTTCCTTGCGCAGGATGTGGCCGACGCCGAGCTCGCGCGCGGTGGCGGCCAGGCGTGCATAGATGCCGATCAGGGCGCGGCGGTAGGGTTCGTCGCTGCGGTGGGGCGAGGTGTCGACCGAGGCGTCGGCCAGGGCCTGCATCTCGGGCGTGACCGGCACCAGCAGGGTCGAGGTCGACAGTTCGGCGCCGAGGGCGTGCACTTCCTCGAGGTAGAAGTCGAGGACGGTGGTCGACTGGCGCGTCAGCGCATGGCGCATGGTGTCGGCGTTGACGTTCGGGTTGCCGTCGCGGTCGCCGCCGATCCAGCTGCCCATCTGCAGGAACTGGGCATCGTCCAGCGGCTTCGGGTCGGTGTCGTAGCGCGCGGCGATTTCTTCTTCGATGTCGTCGTACAGGGCCGGCACTTCACGGAGAAAGGTAATGCGGTAATAGGACAGGGCGTTGTCGATCTCGTCGGCCACGGTCAGCTTGGAGTAGCGCAGCATGCGGGTCTGCCACAGGGTGGCGACGCGCGCGTGCAGCAGCTGGCCGTTCTTCTGCGCTTCCTTCGGCGTCAGGCCGCGGTCGCGTTCGGCCAGCAGGCGGGCGATGTCGTGCTCGGCGTCCAGGATGCTCTTCCTCTGCACCTCGGTCGGGTGGGCGGTCAGCACCGGGGCGATCAGGGCGTCCTGGAAGAAGCCCTCGACGGTCTCGCGCGGCACGCCGGCGTCGCGCAGCTTGCCCAGTGCGAAGCTGACGCTGCCCTGCTGCGGGCCGGAACCCTTGAGCAGGTGGGCGCGGCGGCGGCGGATGTGGTGCTGGTCCTCGGCGATATTGGCCAGGTGGGAGAAGTAGGAGAAGGCGCGCACCACCGTGATGGTCTGGTCGCGCGTGAGGCGGTGCAGCAGGCTTGCCAGCTCTTCGCCGGCCTTCGGATCGGCTTCGCGGCGAAAGCGCACGGCGGTCTGGCGGATGGTTTCGACCATCTCGAAGACCTGCTCGCCTTCCTGGTCGCGCAGCACGTCCCCCAGCAGGCGGCCGAGCAGGCGGATGTCTTCTTTCAGCGGCGCGTCCTTGTCGGGATCGCGCTGGGCACTCATATTCTGAACGGCGGGGCTTACTGATGCAGCAGGATTGTCCATATCGACCACAAAGTTATTGAGAATGACGACTCGATTGTGCGATGGCGGTTGGCCACGGTCTGCAAGAGGGCCCATGCTAAAATTTGTGATCTTATGCAAGGGCCGTTTTACCGGCATCGTCCTGGTAGGGCGCGACGACAGTGAAAGAATACGTGTTGAAAGCAAATGAAACGGCGCCTCAGGTGCCAGCGAAATTGATTATCGCATCCCGCGAGAGCCGCCTGGCCATGTGGCAGGCGGAGCACGTGCGCGCCCGTCTCGCCGCATTATATCCGCAGTGCTCCGTGGAGATTCTGGGCATGACCACGCGCGGCGACCAGATCCTCGACCGCGCGCTGTCGAAAGTGGGCGGCAAGGGCCTGTTCGTGAAGGAACTCGAAGTCGCCATGGCCGAGGGCCGCGCCGACCTGGCCGTGCATTCGCTCAAGGACGTGCCGATGGAGCTGCCGGAAGGTTTCGAGCTGGCTGCCGTGCTCGAACGCGAAGACCCGCGCGACGCCTTCGTTTCCAACGACTACGCCAGCCTGGCCGCACTGCCGCCGGGGGCGGTGGTCGGCACCAGCAGCCTGCGCCGCCAGGCCCTGATCGCGGCGCGCTACCCGCATCTCGTCATCAAGCCGCTGCGCGGCAATCTCGACACCCGCCTTGGAAAGCTCGACCGTGGCGACTACGCGGCCATCATCCTGGCGGCCGCCGGCCTGAAGCGGCTCGGCTTGCCGGAGCGTATTCGCGCCACCCTCGAACCCGAAGACAGCCTGCCGGCCGCGGGCCAGGGCGCGATGGCGATCGAGATCGTGAAGGGCGAGCGCAGCGATGGCGTCGACCTGAAAGCCCTGCTTGCGCCGCTCAACCACGATGCCACCGCGCGCGCCGTGACGGCCGAGCGCAAGGTGTCGAAGATATTCGGGGGCAGCTGCCAGATTCCGCTGGCCGCCTTCGCGACCGTGGAAGGCACGACCATGCGCCTGCGCGCCATGGTGGCCACGCCCGACGGGCTGCGCAGCGCCCACGGCGAGGTGGCGGGCTCCTGGGACTACCCGGATTTCCTCGGTGAACAGGTTTCCATCCTGCTGGACAGCCAGGACGCGCACGGCATCCTCGAGGCTTGCCGCCAGGAAGCCGCCCAGGCTGACGCTGCAGCTTCGCAGGCCACCGGCGCCGCCCGGGATGCCTGAGCGGGCGGTCGTCGTCACCCGGCCACGCGCCCAGGCGGACAGCCTGGCGCGGGCCATTGCTTCCCTCGGGCGCAGGGCGGTGGTGCTGCCGCTGCTCGACATTGCGCCGCTGGACGACACCTCGGCGCTGCAAGCGGCCCTGGCGCGGCTGCCGTCCTATGCCCTGGTGGCCTTCGTGTCGCCCAACGCCGTGGACGCCGCCTTTGCCCACCTGGCCGCCTGGCCGGCCGGGGTGCCGGTCGGCGTGGTGGGCGAGGGCAGCCGCCTGGCGCTCGCGCGCCATGGCGTCACGCCCGCCAACACCACCATCCATTGCCCGCCCGACCCGGCCAACAGCGATTCCGAACACCTGCTGGCCAGCCTCGACCTGTCCGCCCTGCGGGGCAAGCGGGTGCTGATCGTGCGCGGCGAGAGCGGACGTGAACTGATGGCCGAGACCCTGCGCGCGGCCGGCGCCCTGGTCGAGCTCGTGGCAGCCTACCGCCGCAGCGTGCCACGGCTGGACAGTGCGCTCGCGGAGGCGCTTGCCGGCTTGCTGGCGCAGCCAAACGACTGGATAATCACGAGCTCGGAAGCCTTGCGCGGCCTGGACGAGCTGGTGCGCCAGCTCGATCCGGTCACCGGCCCCGGGCGCCTGCGCGAACAGCACCTGATCGTTCCCCATACGCGCATTGCCGAGACCGCGCGCGCCCTCGGTTGCAGCCGGATCACGCTCACGGGTTCCGGCGACGCTCGATTACTTGCCGCGATACAATCACAAGAATGAACGAATTGCCCAACAATCCAGACCAGACTCCCTCGACCAGCCTGGCCGTCCAGAAGGCGCCGATGCGCACGGGCGGCCTGCTGCAGACGCTGCAGCGTCCGCTTCCGCTGGCGCTGACCGTGCTTGCCGTCCTGCTGGCGGTGCAGACCGTGAGCTCGCACAGCCGCATCAACAGCCTGCGGCGCGACATGGCGCAAAGCCTGCAGAAAGGTAATGCCGTCAATGCCGAGACCGCCGCGCTGGCGCGCGAGGTGTCGGACACCGCCAAGGAGCTGCAGATCAAGGTCGGGGTGCTGGAAAGCCGCCAGAGCGAGGCCCAGACCCAGCAGCTGGCGCTGGAGCAGCTGTACCAGGACCTTTCCAAGAACCGCGACGAGTGGGCGCTCTCGGAGGTCGAGCAGGTGCTCAGCACCGCCAGCCAGCAGCTGCAGCTGGCCGGCAACGTGCAGGGCGCCCTGATCGCACTGCAGAACGCGGACCGCTCGCTGGGCCGCTCGGACAAGCCGCAGTTCCTGAACATCCGCCGCGCGATCGGCGCCGACATCGAGCGCCTGAAGGCCATGCCGGCGGTCGACCTGGCGGGCGTCGCGCTGCGCCTGGACAATGCGATTGCCCGGGTCGACACGCTGCCGATGCTGTCGGACGAAAAGCCGCTGCTGCCGGCCGCGCCGGTACGCGCGATGCGCAACAAGGTCGCCAGGGGCGGCGCCGAGCCGGTGCCGGAAACGCTCGGCCTGGGCCAGCGCATGGTGCAGACCTGGCGCAACTGGAGCCAGGAGATGTGGGACGACGTGCGCCAGCTGGTGCGCGTGCGCAGCGTCGATACGCCGGAGGCGCTGATGCTGTCGCCGACCGAATCCTTCTTCGTGCGCGAAAACCTCAAGCTGCGCCTGCTCAACGCGCGCCTGGCGCTCCTGTCGCGCAACGAGGCGACCTTCGGCGACGACCTCGCCAGCGCCCAGGAGATCCTGCTCAAGTACTTCGACACCCGCGCCCGCAGCACCCAGTCGGTGCAGGGCGCGCTGCGCCAGGTGCAGGCGAACAACCTGAACATCGAGATGCCGACCCTGGCCGAAAGCCTGAACGCGGTGCGCAACTACAAGGCGAAGGGTTAAGCGATGCGGCTCCTCCTCTGGCTGGTTGCGCTGATGCTGGCGGCGATCGGCATCGCCGTGACGGCGCGCTACAACCCGGGCAATGTGGTGCTGTTCTATCCGCCGCACCGGCTCGACATGTCGCTGAACCTGTTCGTGGTGCTGCTGGTCCTGCTGTTCGTGGTGATCTATGGCCTGGTGCGGGCGCTCAAGTCGACCATGAAGATGCCCGAGCGCGTGGCGGCCTACCGCCAGCGCAAGCGCGAGCGCGAAGGCAACAAGGGCTTGCGCGACGCCCTCAAGGCCCTGTTCGAAGGGCGTTTCGGCCATGCCGAGAAGGCGGCCATGCGTGCCGCCGAGCTGCCCGAGAACGCCGGCCTCGCCGCCCTGATCGGCGCGCGCGCCGCCCACCGCATGCGCGAACCCGCCCGGCGCGACGCCTGGCTGGCCGGCATCGCCCACGACAATGCGCTCAAGACCGCACGCCTGATGACGGTGACCGAGCTGCTGGTCGACGACCACCAGCCGGAAGCGGCCCTGGAAGCGGTGGCCGAACTCAATGCCAGCGGCCAGCGCCACATCCACGCCCTGCAATGGTCGATGAAGGCGAACCAGCAGGCGCGCAACTGGCCGGAAGTGCTGCGCCTGGTGCGCATCCTGGACAAGCGCAAGGCCCTGCATCCGGCGCTCTCGAACCGCCTGCGCGAGCTGTCCTACGAGGCGCTGCTGGGCGAGGAGGGCATGGATGCCGAATCGATCCGCCGCGTGTGGGCCGGCGTGCCGCCGCTTGACCGCACCGTGCCCTTCATCGCGGCGCGCGCGGCCAACGCCTTCAATGCCTGCGGGCTGCATGACGAGGCGCGCATGATTGCCGAGGAGGCGCTCAAGGCCAACTGGGACGATTGCGTGGTGCGCGCCTACCGCGAAGCGGCGGGGCCGTCCGGCTCGCCGTCGCTGCTGGCCCAGATCGAGCACTGCGAAACCTGGCTCAAGGAGCGTCCGCTGGACGCCGAGCTGGCGCTGACCCTGGGCTCGCTCTGCCTGAAGCAGAAGCTGTGGGGCAAGGCGCAGCGCCACCTGGAGCAGGCGCTGTCGGATGCGACCGAAGCCTCGATGGTGCGCGAGGCGCACCTGAAGCTGGCCCAGATGCACGAGGCGCTGGGGCAGGAGCAGGAGGCGGCGAACCACTACCGCCAGTGCGCGCTCGCGAGCATCCTGTAGGGTGGACGGCTCTACCTCGCGGTGTGATACGCCCGGGCCGTGACTGCCGTCCGCGCGTTCAACCGGCTGGTGCGTCGCCTACTTCTGCCCTGAGGGGGAAATCCAACTGGTGAATTACTGGACGGAGCCACCGATCACGGACTGTTTGAACGCGCGGACGGCGAAGCCGTCCACCCTACCAAACCCGGCGGCGACAACCCAGCGCTGCTCGCACCCTTGCCCCTGCTGCGGCGCACAAGCCTGGTGCGTTTCGCTATAATGACGAACTTTATTGAAACTTCAGCAACCAAGGAATATCCATGAGCCTGAATAACGTCCCAGCCGGCAAAGACGTGCCGAACGACTTCAACGTCATCATCGAGATCCCGATGAACGCCGACCCGATCAAGTACGAGGTCGACAAGGACAGCGGCGCGATCTTCGTGGACCGCTTCATGGGTACTGCCATGCACTATCCGTGCAACTACGGCTACGTGCCGCAGACCATCGCCGACGACGGCGACCCTTGCGACGTGCTGGTCATCACCCCGTTCCCGCTGCCGCCGGGCGTGGTCGTGCGCTGCCGCGCGCTGGGCGTGCTGAACATGACCGACGACGGCGGCGGCGACGCCAAGGTCATCGCGGTGCCGGTCGAGAAGGTGCTGCCGATGTACAAGAAAATCCAGTCGCTGGACGACGTCGAGGAACTGCGCCTGAAGCAGATCCAGCACTTCTTCGAGCACTACAAGGACCTCGAGCCGGGCAAGTGGGTCAAGATCGAGGGCTGGGCCGACAAGGCTGCCGCCGAGGCCGAGATCACCAAGGGCGTGGAAGCGTTCAAGGCCAAGGGCTAAGTACTGTCCCCTTATTGAAAAAGCCGGCGTCCCGCAGGGGGCGCCGGCTTTTTTGCGTTTCAGGGTGCAGCCTGGCAGGGCTTGCCAGCTGCTTACCAGCCGCTCACCAGCCGCTCACTAGCCGCTCACCAGCCGATATCGCGCAGCAGCGGATAGGTGAGGTCGCGCGGCGGCTTGACCACGTGCAGCAGGTCGTCGTTGATCGACGGCTCCATCAGCTGGTTCGGCTTGGCCTCGGTCGTGTAGTGTGATACCGAGGAGCCCGGCACATTGATGCTCGGCGTGTACATCAGGATGCGGCGCTGGGCATCGGTGCCGGCCAGCTGCCTGAGATCGAGCCCGAGGCTGGCGATCACGCCGGACCTGGTGCGCGAGCGCTGCTGCAGCGCGGCCTTGATGACGGTGCCGTCGGCCAGGGTAATGCGCACGGCGGGGATGGTGATGCTCGGGTCGGTGCCGCTCAGGCCGACGACGTCACCCGGCACATTGTCCACCACCACCATGCCGATCGCGCCGGCCGCCTGCACATTGGCCGCCTTCACCGTGAAGTCGCAGCTGCCGCGGTCCACCAGGGCGATGTTGTTGCGCACCGCGAGGGCGTTGACGGCGTTCAGCGGGGTGCAGGCCAACCCGGTGCCGTTGCCCTGGTCGATCACCGGCATCAGCTGGCCGCTGACGGCCCGCTTGGCCAGGGGCGCCCCGAAGGTGGCGTCGCCCACGTAGTAGTCGCCCGCCGCGCTGCCCGCGTTGGCGCCGCCGATGTTCAGGTTGGAGCGTGGCGCCAGCACCTTGGGCACGGCGGCGTTCACGTTGGGGCCGTTCCAGGACAGGCCGCGCCAGGTGATGGCCGAGGCCGCGCGCTGGGCGTCCGTCATGGCGACCCAGGCCGTGTTGTTGCGGTTGTCCACCAGGTGGTAGTCCCAGACCGAGGGAATGCCGAAGAACTGCTCGCCGCTCTCGTCGTCGGTGAAGGTCTGGAAGCCCAGGCCGTGCGCCATTTCGTGCAGCAGCACGGTGACCAGGTCGATCCGGTCGCCGTGGCGCTTGTCCAGGCCGAGGTAGAAGGGCGAACCGGGCAGGCAGTCGGCGAACAGGCCCAGGCGCGAGTTGAAGCGGGCGATGATGTGCGGGTCGGTTGGCGCGGTGAGGTCGACCCCCGCCAGCTTGCCCGCCAGCGCCGACGGATACCAGGTATTGGCGCGCGGCGCGTTCGGGAAGTCGGTCCAGACCTCGTAGGCGCCGGCCGAGCCGAGTACGGCGCCGGTGGCGTTGCAGGCCAGCGGCACGAAGGCGGCGCCGATGCGGATCGTCACCGTGCTGTTGAGGGTGGCGCCCCAGATGTTGGCCGCGCGCTGGAAGGCGTTCAGGCGCTGCTGGCCCAGGGTGGTGCCGGGGTTGCCGCCCACGGGCGCGGCCGGGGTCGGGTCGTTGAAGCCTTCGCCCGGCGCGTTCTGGTTGACGATGACGATGGTGGCCGCGGCCTGGGCGGCGCCGATGCCGGCGAAGGCGAAGGCGCAAGCGGCGGCCAGGCAGCGTAGGGACTTAACGGCTTTCATGGCGATGCTCCTCTGGCTTGCTGGCGGGGGCGGGATGGCCGACGGCGCTTTCGGCGGCATGCACGCCGTGGACGCACTGGTCGCTGAGCTTGCCGTCGGCGCCGCGGGTCACGACCGTGTACACCATGTGGCGCTCGCCCAGCTGCACCGAGCGCCGCCCGCGCCGGGGCCGATGACCATCTTCGGCTGGGTCGGCGCGAGGGTGCTGCTCGGGGTGCGCGGCTGGAGTGCGCGCATCTCGGCGGGCGTGGGGGTGCGCAACTGGCCGGTCTGGGCGTCGCGCACGACGACCATTCCCTGCTCGGTGCCGGCTTGCCGGGTGGTCTCCTGCGGGGCCTGCTGGGCGGCGGCCGGCAGGCACAGGATCGCGAGCGGCAGCAGGAATTTCGGTGTATGGGTGGGCATGGCATTCTCCTGGCGATACGGTTTCAGGCGCGTGGACGCGCGCCTGGTCGAACGTGGCGGCGCAGGACCGGCTTGCGCTCGTGCGCATCGGGCCGCGTGCGCCGGCCTAGCGGGCCGCGTCCTGGGCTGCGCCCTTGCGCAGGCGGCGCGCGCTGGCGCCCAGTGCGCCGAGCCCGCCCAGCAGCATCAGGTAGCTCGACGGTTCCGGCACCGCGGTGACGACCCGGACCGTATCGAGGCCGACATAGCTGAGCGTGGAGGCGTCGCCGAGGTAGCGGAAGGCGAAGCGGCCTTCTCCTTCGACCGTTAGACCAGCGCTCCATTGCTGCCATTGCGCGGGGAAGGCGAATTCGCCGCCGATGGTGAGCAGCAGGGTGTCGAAATCGTCCGGCGTTGTGCCGCTGCCGGAAGCGAAACGCACCTCGAGCAGGTCGGAAAAGCCGCTGGCGCCTTCGCTGCGGGTAAAGAAGGACAGGGTGGTAATGCCGGACAGGGACAGGGTCGGCGTGATCAGCCAGTTGTCGACCACGCCCATGCCGCCTGCGGCGCCGAGGAAGTTGGCGGCGGCGTAGGAGTTGCCCGGGCCCGACTGGGCGCTGAAGGCGTCGGTATAGCCCTGGAACCAGGCGGTCCCCGGCGGCATGCTGTTGTTGAGCTGCGACCAGCCCGAGAGGTTGGAGACCTTGCCGAAGCCTTCGTTCAGCACCTCGACGGCGTGGCTGGACAGGGGCGCCCAGGCAGCGCAGGCGAGCATCGCAGCGCAGGTAGACCGGGTGAGACTTTTCATGATTGCCCTTTCATGCTGAGCCAGATGGAAGATAAAGGGAGCGCGGCTCGCGCTGGCTGACGACGAGGCCATTGTTGTCTTTATGGTATGAGCAAGACGACAAGCAATATTGAGGTGCATTCAATAGTCGAGGACGAAGGCTCGGTCCGCCTCAAGCGCGGGAAGGGAACTAAACGGCGGCACAATGAAAACGGCCTCCGCGATGGGAGGCCGTGAGCAACGACGGAGGGGGCGTGGCCTACTTCTGGCGCGCCGTCCAGCTGCGCAGCCTGAGCTTGCCGACGATTCCAATCGGGAAGAAATAGATCGACAGGATGAAGAGCACGCCCAGCCACAGCATCCAGCGGTCCGGGTGCAGGGCCGCCGCCAGGACAGGCACGCCTTCCAGCGCGCTGGCGCCGGCGCCCATCAGTTCCTTGAGGTAGTTCTGGGCGATGACGAAGAGCGCCGCGCCGACCACCGCGCCATACATCGTGCCCATGCCGCCGATGACGACGATCAGCAGGATGTCGGTCATCACCTCGAAGCCGAGGGAGGTCTTGGGGCCGACATAGCGCAGCCACAGCGCCATCAGGGCGCCGGCCAGCGCCGCCACCAGGGCGGCCAGGCAGTTGGCCCAGATCCGGTAGACCATGGTGCGGTAGCCCAGCGCCTCGGCGCGGAACTCGTTCTCGCGCACCGCCTGCAGCACGCGGCCGAAGGGCGAATTCACGAGGCGCAGCAGGAACAGGAAGAGCAGCAGGCAACCGAAGAACACCAGGTAATAGCTGAGCAGCTTGCCGTCGATCGCGCGGCCGAAGACCTCGTTCTCCATCAAGGTAAAGCCGGGCTGAAGCACTTCCGGCACGCTGAAGGTGATGCCGTCCTCGCCGCCGGTGAAGTCCGACAGCTGCGAGGCCAGCACGGCAAACGACGAGGCCACGGCCAGCGTGATCATCGCGTAGAAGATGGCGCGCACGCGCAGGGCGAACAGGCCGACCACCAGGGCCAATGCCAGCGCCACCAGCAGCGCGATGGCCAGTCCACCCAGGGCCGCGCTCCAGGTCGGCTCGTCGACGCGCGACAGGCCGAGACCGATGCCATAGGCGCCGATGCCGTAGAACATGGTGTGGGCGAAGGAGACGATGCCCGTATAGCCCAGCAGCAGGTCGTAGGAGGCCACCAGCACGATGTAGACGCAGATGGTGGCGGCGGTATTGAGCGGACGCGCGCCGCTGGTGAGGAAGGGCGCGAAGGCCAGTCCGAACAGGATCAGCAGCAGGACCAGGGTCAAGGCGCGGCTGCGCGGCAGGTCGCCGGATAAAAGTCGGTGCAGCATCGGATTCAACCTCGCATCTTCGAATACAGGCCGGCGGGACGCCACAGCAGGATCGCGATCATCAGGATGATGTTCGACACCAGCGCCACCTTGGGGGCCAGGAAGCCGGCATAGTTGGCGACCAGGGCCATGAGCAGGGCGCCGATGAAGCAGCCGCCCACCGAGCCGAGCCCGCCGATGATGATGACGATGAAGATCATCACCATGATCTCGCCGCCCATCGCCGCGTTCAGGGTTTCCTTGTACAGGCCCCAGAGCACGCCGCCCAGGCCGGCCAGCGCGGAACCGGCCGCGAACACGGTCACGAACAGGCGCTTGATGCGGTAGCCGAGGGCTTCGACCATCTCGCCGTTCTCGACGCCGGCGCGGATGAGCAGGCCGATCTTGGTGCGGTTCAGGGTCAGGAACATGCCGATGAAGACCAGCAGGCCCACCACCACGGCCACCAGCCGGTACTTCTCGATCGCCGCGTCGCCCAGGAAGATGGCGCCGCGCAAGGCCGTTGGCAGCGGCAGGGCGATGGTTTCGGCGCCCCAGACCACGTGGATCAGCTGCTCGGCCACGATCATGCCGCCCATGGTGATCAGGATCTGCTTCAGGTGCTGGCCATAGACCGGCATGATGATCACGCGCTCGAAGGCCCAGCCGATCACGGCGGTCACCAGCATGGCGACCGTGACGGCGAGCAGCAGCACGCCGAGGTTGAGGAGCAGGGAATCGACTTCGAGCCAGCCGCGCATCGGGATCAGGACGGTGGTGGCGGCGAAGGCCCCGACCGACACGAAGGCGCCGTGGCCGAAGTTCAGCACGCTCATGAGGCCGAAGACGAGGGTCAGGCCGCTCGCCATGATGAAGATCATCATGCCCATCGCCAGGCCGGCGACGGTCAGGGTGACCCAGGTGGGGAAGCTGCCGACCAGGGGCAGGGTGGCCAGCATCAGGAGCGGCACCAGCAGCAGCGGCGCGATGTCGCGCGGCGCCTTCGGCAAGGGCGTGTCCGTGGCGGCAAGGGGTAAGGTTGCGCTCATTTCGTTTTCCTATTGATGGGAATCGAGCGAGAGGCCGAGCAGGCGCTGCTGCAGCTCCTCGTCGTTCGCCAAGGCGGGCATCGAGCCGGCGTGCACCACGCGGCCGTCGTCCATCACGCCGACCGTGTCGCCGAGCGTGCGCACGAAGTTGAAGTTCTGCTCGACCAGCAGGATGGTGGTGTTGGTGTCCTTCAGTTCGCGGAAGGCGGCCATCAGGCTCTGGATGATGGCGGGCGCCAGGCCCTTGGTGGGCTCGTCGACCAGCAGGAGCTTCCTCGGCTCGACGATCGCGCGGGCGATCGCCACCATCTGCTTCTGGCCGCCCGAAAGGTTCCCCGCCGGGTAGTTCCAGAATTTCTTCAGTGCCGGGAAGAAGCCGC
>Ga0209023_10001282_pt1 | contig 34208 bp, 34 predicted proteins | sample LakOneMetagenome_FD_187468 | JGI IMG/M metagenome (GOLD analysis project Ga0209023, IMG submission 187468) | Freshwater and sediment microbial communities from Lake Erie, Canada (SPAdes) (version 2) | ecosystem: Environmental > Aquatic > Freshwater > Lentic | place: Lake Erie, Canada...
GAGTTCGAGTCTCACCGAGGGCACCAGGAACGACCGGGCTACGCGCCCACCCGCAACGCGGCCCGGGGGCTCAGCCCCACTCGCCGAATGTCGTTGTCGTAGTGCGCCAATACCCGCGGATCCATCACCCGGCGCCACAGTGGCGGAACCAGCGCGAGCAGCACCATGGTGCCGTAGCCGGCCGGCAGTTGCGGTGCCTCGGCCCGGGTACGCAGCGTCTGGTACCGGCGGGCGGGGTTGACGTGGTGGTCGGAATGCCGCTGAAGGTGGAACAGCAACAGGTTGGCCACCAGGGTGTCGCTGTTCCAGCTGTGCTCCGGCGACACGCTCTCGTAGCGACCGTTCGCCAGCCTCTGCCGACGCAGGCCGTAGTGCTCGAGGTAGTTGACCGTCTCCAGCAGGCCGACACCGACGACGGCCTGCGCCACCAACCAGGGCAGCACCACGGGACCGAACCAGACGACCAACACGACGTACAGTCCGGCCGTCAACGCCCAGGCGTTGAGGACGTCGTTGCGGGGGTTCCAGCGCGTGCGCCCGGCCCGCGCCCAGCGGCGGGACTCGAGCGCCCATGCTGAGCGCAGACTCCCGACCAGGGACCGGGGCACGAAGCGGTAGAGACTCTCGCCGAACCGTGACGTTGCCGGATCCTCCACCGTCGCAACGCGTTTGTGATGGCCGCGGTTGTGCTCGACGTAGAAATGCCCATAGCAGGTCTGGGCCAGAGCGACCTTGCTCGCACGACGTTCGGCCCGGCTCGTCTTGTGACCGAGTTCGTGGGCGGCGTTGATCGCAATGCCGCCGATGATCCCGACCGTGACCGTCAGGCCCGCCTTGTCGACGACGTTCATCACCAGCCAGCCGCCGCCGCTCCACAGCCAGCACGCGAAGATCAGCGAGAGGTACTGCGCCGGCAGGTACAGGTAGGTGGCCCAGCGGTAGAGCGGGTCGCCGTCGAGCCTGTCCGAGGTGGCGGCCGACGGATTGGACGGCCGGGACCCGACAACATGGTCGAGCACCGGGATGACCCCGAACGTCATGACCGGCGCCAGCCACCAGAACGCGCCACTGCCGGTCAGCTGCACCAGCACCCAGGACGCGAACACGGCGCCCGGAACGAACGCGGTCAACATGAAGACGAACCGACGGACACTGCGCCAGCGCTGTGACGCAGGCACCGACAGCATGATCATCTTGGGACGCGCCCCCATCGCCTGTGGCCGGTTGAATACGCGAAAATGATAGCTCCGGAGACGCGAAGCAATCACGTTTCGATCACGACGGCGCGCCGACGTTTTTGCGGCCACCGCGGGATGTCACCGGTCAATGCACGTCAGCGCGCCGCAGGCGACCGCCGACGCACCGTGCGGGGCACAGAGGTGAAATTGGCCGGGTTACAGAAAAGATTTGCCATCGAGTCCGGCTGTCAGATTCCGCGGACCGGCTCAGGCCATCTGCTCGGCCTTGGCGCGACTGCGCTTCGGATCGGTGCCCGGAACGTGCTTCGGTGACGTGGGCGCCGCCGCCACATCCACACCGGTCACCCGTTGCTCGGCGGCCCGGAACTCCGGCAACGGGCCCATCGTGAAGTGGATGCCGTTGATGACCGACCACACCGCGGCCTGCCTCGCGGCCCGTTCGACGGGATTGGGAGAACGGTGCATGACCATGGCCGCGGCCCAGCTGGGCAGCGTGTCACGAATGGCCCAGTCGAGGAATTCACCGCCGGGCGGCTGCGCCTCGGCCGCGGCGAGGTTGGGACCGGTGGCCATGGCCGCGCCGTAGGTCAGCGCCAGCTTCGGCAGGTATTCCCGGAGGCACTCGAGGGTCTCGGCCTTGGTCTCCGGCAGGTCGGCCCCGCCCAAGGCGTGGCCGACCTTGACGAACTCGCGGTAGTAGCGGTCGATTTTATTGCCCCGCAACGGATTCGGATGGTAGTACTCGTGCGCGGTGGCGATCCCCCAGACCACCGTCGCGTAGTTCCACCGCAACCAGTCCGGGTCGTCGGCGTCGTAGGGCAGGCCGTCGGGCCGGGTGCCCTTGACGGTGTGGTGCATGGCGCGCACCGTGTTGGCGACCCGCTCGGCGGTGGCCGTCGACCCGTATGCCGTGCCGATGAAGAACGACACCGAATGGCCCAGGCGAAGGGCTGCACCCTCGGGGTCCACCTGCATGGTCGGCGCACCGTGCTCGTCGCGTTCCACGATCCGCGAGTGGTCGACACCCATCCAGAAGATGCTCGGGTCGAACCGTTCCAGGTAGGCCGCGCACTGCAGACCGAACACCAGCGCGGGCAGGTGCGAATGCACGTACCAGACCGCGCTACCCGGACCGAACCATCCCGGATCACCTTGCGGGCCAGCGAAATCCAGGCCACGGAAGTATCGGCTGCGGATCTCGTCGTCGTAGAACTGGGTGATCCGCTGCTGCATGAGTTGGTGCGGCAGGCGGGGCATCAGAGGGATCGCGGGCAGCGAAGGCATCTGCATGATCGGCAGCCTACATTTCTGGATACACCCGTGTCCAGACTGATCCGCGCTAGGCTGTCGGGCATGTCGAGCCCGACCCGCTGGGCCGGTGTGCCGCTGACCGACCGCCGCGCCGAACGCCGCGCACTGCTGGTCGAGGCGGCCTTCGAACTGTTCGGCGCCGAGGGCGAGAGTGCGGTGTCGGTGCGCTCGGTGTGCCGTCGTACCTCGTTGAACACCAGGTACTTCTACGAGAGCTTCCCCGACACCGACCAATTGCTCGGCGCCGTCTACGACCGCGTGGCCGAGGGCCTCAATGCCGAGGTGGAAGCCGCGATCGCCGCCACCGACGGCACCGACGTCGAGCAGTCCCGGGCCGGCATCCGCGCCGTGCTGGGATTCAGTTCCGCCGATCCGCGCCGCGGCCGGGTGTTGTTCACCGAGGCGCGGGCCAACCCCGTGCTGTCGGCCCGCCGCGAGATCGCCCAGGAACTGCTGCGCCAGATGGTGCTCAGCGAACGCGCCCAGGCACATCCGCGCGAGAAACCGGTCACGACGGCCGTCGCGGCAGCGATATACACCGGCGCGATGGCCGAACTGGCGCAGCAGTGGCTGGCGGGCAACCTCGGCGACGACCTCGAAGCCGTTGTCGCGCACACCGTCCGATTGATGCTGTTCACCCACTGATCCGGCGCTGCGCGCTACGCTGACGTCGTGGCGGGCACGCGCCGCTCGACCCCTTCCGCGCCGACGAGTCCGCGATCCCGTCGGCCGAATCCCTGTGTTACCGCGCGCAATGCGCACTACGCGGAGGCGGCCGTCCGCAGATTTCGGGTCCTGCGCATCACCGCGGTCATCGCAGCGGCCGTCAGCGCCGGCTTCGGCTTCTACCAACTGACGCTCGGCTCGGCGTTGTGGACGATGGGGATCATCAACATCGCCACCGCCGGGGCCTTCCTGGCTCTTCCCCTGCTGCGCGGCTTCGGCGAACTGGTGCCGCCGCTGGCCTTCACCGCGCTGGCCTACGCATCGCTGTTCTACATCACCTGGCACGTCGGAACCGGCTCCGGTCTGCTGTTCTACTACCCGATCGCGGCGACCATCGTCGTCCTGACCCTGGGTGTGGAACGCATCGCCCTGGCCGGGGTGCTGGCCGCGATCGGGGTGGCGCTGGCCATCGTCCTCGAGCTCACCGTCCCGGCCGACACCGGTCTGCAGCCGGGTTGGAGCATCACCGTCGGCTTCATCGTCTCGGTCACCGCGGCGGCAGTCATGGCGTTCGCGGCGGTGTGGTTCGTCCTGCGTGAGATCGACCGCGCCGAAACCGCGATGGAGGTGGAATACGAACGCTCGGAACAACTTCTGGCGAACATCCTGCCCGCCAGCATCGCCGCCCGGCTCAAGGATCCCGCGCACGACATGATCGCCGACCGGTACGACGACGCGTCGATCCTGTTCGCCGACATCGCCGGGTTCACCGAACGCGCCAGCGAGATCGCGCCGTCCGATCTGGTGGCGTTCCTGGATCACGTCTACAGCGAGTTCGACCTGCTGGTGGATCGGCACGGCCTGGAGAAGATCAAGACCACCGGGGACGCCTACATGGTGGTGAGCGGCGTCCCCAACCCGCGCGCGGACCACGCGCAAGCACTGGCGGCGCTGGCGCTTGACATGGCGCAGGCCGTCGCGCAGATGCGCGACCCGCAAGGGCGCGGGGTCGGCATGCGCATCGGACTGGCGAGCGGACCGGTGGTGGCCGGCGTGGTGGGATCGCGCAGGTTCTTCTACGACGTGTGGGGTGACGCCGTCAACGTCGCCTCCCGGATGGAGAGCACAGACCCGACCGGGCGCATCCAGGTGCCACAGAACGTCTACGAACGGCTGCGCGACGAATTCGCGTTCACCGAGCGCGGTGACGTCGACGTCAAGGGCAAGGGCGTGATGCACACCTGGTACCTGATCGGCCGGCAGACCGCGGCCGGGCCAGCGGCCGACGTCGCGACGGTGTTGCCGCCCGTCAGCGGATCGCGCCGTTGATCACCGGCGTGTCGATGGTTCCCCGCTCGACGCCCCACAGGGTGGCGATTGTCTTGTACTCCCCCGACTTCATCAGATGCGCCAGCGCCTGCCGCAGTGATTCGGCCAGCGGTGAGCCCCGCTTCACGGGATAGCCGTACGGCCCCGCGTCGAACACCTCCCCGGCCGGGGCCAACGCGCCGCCACTGGTCTTGATCGCAAAGCCGGTGACCGGTGAATCCGCCGACATCGCATCGACGTGCCCGGCCAGCAGGGCCGCGGTCAGGTCGTCCTGCCGCTCGAAGACGACGCTCTCGATCGGGGGCAGCCCGGCGGCCACACACGCATCACTCTTGTGCGGCAACTCGTTGGCCTGCTGGATCACCCCGGTGGTGACACCGACGCGCAGGCCGCAGGCGTGCGCCGGATCGATCGGCGGGCCGGGCCGCTGCGCCCACAGCGTGCCGGCTTCGAAGTAGGTGACGAAATCCACCAGGCGCTCACGCTCGTCGGTGTCGGTCACCGAGGACATCCCGATGTCGAAGTCACCGGAGCCGACCGAGGGCAGGATCGCGTCGAAATCGACCTCCCGATATTCCGGCGTCACACCGAGCACGCGCGCGACGGCGTTCATCAGGTCGACGTCGAAGCCCACCAGTTGCCCGTAGCCATCCCTGAATTCGTTTGGCGCATAGGGGATGTTGACGCCGACGATCAATCGACCGCGGGACCTGATGTCCTCGGGCAGCGTCGCGGCGATCGACGGTACGGCACCGAGGGTCACCGGCGTATCGGCCGGGTGCTGATCGCCGGGACCACGGTGCGCGAGCACCTGCCAGACCCCGAGCCCGCCAGCCGTCAACAGCACCACGGCCAGCGCCGCCAGCACTGCGGTCCGGCGCGAGCGGCTCCGCGGCAGTGGCTCACCCGCCGAGTGCCGGCCCCGGCCACGCGACGCGCGCACGCGGGGTTCGTCCACCGCTGCGCGGACCGCGACCGCCAGATCGCGGCCGGTCTGGTAGCGGTCGTCTGGATCCTTGGCCATGCCCTTCGCGATGACGCTGTCGAGGGCGGCCAACGACGGGTCGCCGTCCGACGGGCGCGGCGGGGTCGACATCAGATGCCCGGCGATCTGCTGCTCGAGGCTGTCGCTGGGATACGGGTGCTTACCCGTGAGGCATTCGTAGAACACGCAGGTGAGCGCGTAGATGTCCGAACGGGTGTCACTCTGCCCCCCGCTGAACCGTTCCGGAGCCATGTACGCCAGCGTTCCCAGCGTGCTGCCCGCGGTGGTCAGACCCGCCTCGCCGGCGGCCCGCGCCAGACCGAAGTCGATGAGGTAGACGAATTCCCGGTCGGAGATCAAGATGTTCGTCGGTTTGACGTCGCGGTGCACCAGGCCGTTGGCGTGCGCGGAGTCCAGCGCCGAGGCCACCTGCTCCACCACCACCGCGCCGAGCCGCGGCCCCAACGGCGTATCCCGTTGCGCCAGAAGGTTTCCGAGGTTCTCACCTTCGATCAGCCGCATATCCAGATACAGCCGGCCATCGATCTCGCCGTAACCGTGGATCGGCACGACATGCGGGTCGTTGACACCCGAGGCGGCCTGCGCCTCACGTCGGAATCGCTCCTTGAAGACCTCGTCGCGGGCCATCTGAATGGGGAGCACCTTCAGCGCGATGATGCGATCGGTCTTGGTGTCGCGGGCGCGGTACACCTCCCCCATCCCGCCGCGACCGAGCAGTTCGAGCAATTCGTACTGCCCGAAGCGTGTCCCCTCCACCGTCACTCCCCGTTTGGCCGGAGCCCTACATCACCTTGGAAAGGAACGCCTGCGTTCTTTGGTGCTGCGGGTTGGCCAGCACCTCGCGCGGCGGGCCCGCCTCCACGATCACACCGCCGTCCATGAACACCAACTGGTCGGCCACCTCTCGGGCGAAGCCCATCTCGTGGGTCACCACGACCATCGTCATACCCGCTGCGGCAAGCGCTTTCATGACGCCCAGCACATCGCCGACGAGTTCTGGGTCAAGTGCCGAGGTGGGTTCGTCGAACAGCATCAGCTTGGGTTCCATGGCCAGCGCCCGGGCGATCGCGATGCGCTGCTGCTGCCCGCCGGAGAGTTGCGCCGGGTAGGCATCGGCCTTGGCCGACAGCCCGACCTTGCCCAGCAGATCCTTTGCGCGCGCGAGCGCCTCGGCCTTCTTCACTCCCTTGACCTGCATCGGTGCCTCGATGATGTTGGCCAGCGCAGTGCGGTGCGGGAACAGGTTGAAGTGCTGGAACACCATGCCGATGTCACGGCGCTGGCGGGCCGCGTCACGCGGCGACATCTCGTACAGCTTGTCACCGCGCTCGCGATACCCGATGAGCTCACCGTCGACGTAGAGCCGGCCGCCGTTGATCTGCTCCAGGTGGTTGATGCACCGCAGGAACGTCGACTTGCCCGAACCGGACGGTCCGATCAGCACCAGGACCTGGCCACGGCCGATCTCGAGAGTGACGCCCTTGAGCACCTGCAGCGCGCCGAAGTTCTTGCACACCCCCTCGGCCTTGACCATGGGGACATTGCCGGTGGCGGAAGCGGTCATACGTGGCCCACCTCTCCGAGCTGCTCGGCCTCGTTGAGCGCTTCGAGCTGCTTGGCGGTGAGCTTGCGCGAGGCGCCGCGGGAGAAGTACTCCTCGAGGTAATGCTGCCCGACCATCAGGATGCTGGTGACCAGCAGATACCAGGCCGAGGCGACCATCAATAGCGGAACGGGTTCGAAGATCACCGCCGAGATATTGCGCTGGGCACCGAACAGATCCTTGGTGAACGGCACCGCGGCCACCAGGGACGTGGTCTTGAGCATGCCGATGAACTCGTTGCCGGTCGGCGGGATGATGACCCGCATCGCCTGAGGCAGTACCGTGCGCCGCATCGTCATCCACCACGACATGCCCAGGGCGACCGATGCTTCGTTCTGCCCCTCGGGCACCGAGGAGATGCCGGCCCTGATGATCTCGGCCAGGTACGCGGCCTCGTTGAGGGCCAGACCGACGACCGCGAGCCAGAAGTACGGTGCCAGGCTCTGGATGTTCAGGTGAAAGAAGGTGGGCCCGAACGGGATTCCGAGCTGGATGTTCTTGTAGATGGTGGGGACCAAACCCCAGAACACCAGCTGCACCCAGACCGGGGTGCCACGGAAGATCCACAGATAGACCCAGGAGACCGCGCGCAGCACCGGGTTCGGTGACAGCCGCATCACCGCGAGCATCACCGCGAGCACAATGGCCAACACCATCGACAACACGGTGAGTTCGAGGGTCACCACGACGCCCTTGACGATGCGTTCGTCGAGGATGTATTTGCCGAAGATTGACCAGCGGTAGGCCGGGTTGGTGGCCGCGCCGTAGAGGAACAGCGCCGCCAGGACGAGCACGACGATCGCCGTCACCCAGCGCCAGGGATGCCGCAGCGGTACCGCATCGATCGCGGCGGGCGAGCCGGGCCCGGCGGCGGGGGGCGGCGATTCGTCGGTACTCATCGATTACGCAACCGGACTCAGTTGACTGCGCCGTTGATCACCGGTTTGTCGATCATGCCCTTCTCGACGCCCCAATTGGTGGCGATGGTCTTGTAATCGCCACTCTCGATCAGATGCTCCAGCGCCTTCTGCATCGCCGCGGCCAGGGCCGACCCCTTCTTCACCGGCCAGCCGTACGGCGCAGAATCGAAGATCTCGCCCGCCTGCACGAGCTTGCCGTTGCTCTGCTTGATCGCATACAGCGTCACCGGCGAATCGGCCGACATCGCGTCGGCCTGACCCAGCACCACGGCGTTGGTGGCCTGGTCCTGACCGTCGAACTTGAGGATCTCGATCGCGGGCTTGCCCTCCTCGGTGCACTTCTTGCTACGGGCCGGCAGTTCCTCGGTCTCCTGGACCGTGGTGGCCTGCACCGCAACCCGCTTGCCGCACGCGGTATCCGGCGAGATGTCCGCCCCGGCGGGCTTGGCCCACAGCGAACCGGCTGAGAAGTAGGTCACGAAGTCGACGGTGTTCTCACGTTCCTTGGTGTCGGTGAACGACGACATCCCGACGTTGAAGGTGCCGCCCTGGATGGACGGGATGATCTTGTCGAAGTCCGCCTCGCGGTAATCCGGCGTCAGGCCGAGCGTCGCTGCGATGGCGTTCATCAGATCCACGTCGAACCCGATGATCTTTCCGCTCGGATCCTTGAACTCGTTCGGGGTGTACGGGACATTGACGCCGACGACCAACTTGCCCGACGACTTGATCTCCTCGGGCACCATGTTGGCGATCGAGTCCACCTTCGAGGCCTGGGCCGCGGTGGTCTGCGTCGCCGGTGCCTCGGTGTCGTTGTTCTTGGTACATCCCGCGAGCGCCAGCGTTCCCGACAGGGCCACGACGGCGACCGCACGCATTCCGAGTCCGGACCAACGACGGACCTGGTTTCCAGCTTCCACTTTGTGTCTCAACTTTCTGATCGGGCCGTTTCGTGTGCCCATGCAGTGCACGTTAACGACCGTGGAGCCATGAAGCACTGCCGGTAACGGAACAGTAATGAAGTGGCCGCAATCGTGGCAGCAGAACAGCGCTTTCCAGCGCAGCGCGCGCCGAGCGGTGCCGCGCTATGCCAGACTTCCGGCATGGAATCCCCTGTGCTGACCGAAGTCCGCAGCCTCGCACCGCACCTCTGGAAATCCACCCTGCTCTCGGGTGTGCTCGCCGTCATCATGGGTGCGCTGATGCTCGCGTGGCCGGGCAAGACACTGGTCGTCGCGGCCACCCTGTTCGGGGTGTATCTGCTGATCAGCGGTATCGCCCAGGTGTTCTTCGCGTTCTCGCTGCATGTGACCGCCGGCGGCCGGGTCCTGCTGTTCATCAGTGGCGCGGCGTCGCTGGTGCTGGCCGTGCTGGCGTTCCGGCATTTCGGTGAGGGCTATGCGGTTCTGCTGCTCGCCATCTGGATTGCGGTCGGCTTCATCTTCCGTGGCGTCGCGCACACGGTGTCGGCCATCAGCGATCCGGCACTGCCGGGCCGGGGCTGGGAGATCTTCTTCGGCATCATCAGCCTGATCGCCGGCGTGGTGATGCTGGCCTGGCCGGGCCTGTCGCTGCTGACCCTGTTGATGGTGGTCGGCTGGTACCTGATCTTCATCGGCGTGTTCGAGGTCGTGATGGCGTTCGTCATCCGGAAACAGACCAAAGCCCTGACCTCGTAGGCGGAACACGGGCGATAATCACAGCCCAGGCGTGACCGTCACGCTGGAATTGCAGACTACGAAGTACTACAGTCCGTAGTACTTCGTAGTCTGCATTTCCCCAGCCGGGAGTTGGTGCCCATGGACGCCCTCGATGTTTCACGGTGGCAGTTCGGAATAACGACGGTCTACCACTTCATCTTCGTGCCGCTGACCATCGGCCTGGCGCCGTTGATCGCGGTGATGCAGACCATCTGGCACGTCACCGGTCGCACCGAGTGGTACCGCCTGACCAGGTTCTTCGGGAAGCTGTTCCTGATCAACTTCGCCATCGGGGTAGCCACCGGGATCGTCCAGGAATTCCAGTTCGGAATGAATTGGAGCGAGTACTCCCGGTTCGTCGGCGATATCTTCGGCGCGCCGCTGGCCATGGAAGCGCTGGTCGCGTTCTTCTTCGAATCGACCTTCATCGGCCTGTGGATCTTCGGCTGGACACGCCTGCCGCGGGCCCTGCACCTGGCCTGCATCTGGATCGTCGCGATCGCGGTCAACCTGTCGGCGTTCTTCATCATCAGCGCCAACTCGTTCATGCAGCATCCGGTGGGAGCGTCCTACAACCCGGCCACCGGCCGGGCCGAATTGCACAGCATCATGGCGCTTTTCACCAACAACACCGGAGTCTGGGCCTTCCTGCACGCGGTCACCGCGGCGTTCCTGACCGCCGCCACCTTCGTCGCCGGGGTGTGCGCCTGGTGGATGGTGCGCAGCCGCACCGGTGGGGCGCCCGCATCGTCGGATTCCGACGCCGCCACCATGTACCGGCCGGCCGCGATCCTCGGTTGCCTCGTCGCGCTGGTCGCCGCGGGCGGGTTGGTGTTCACCGGCGACATCCAGGGCAAGCTGATGTTCCAGCAGCAACCGATGAAGATGGCGTCGGCGGAATCGCTGTGCCACACCGAAACCGACCCGAAGTTCTCGATCCTGACCGTCGGCACCCACAACAACTGCGACGGCATCACCCGTGTCATCGAGGTGCCCTACGTGCTTCCCTTCCTGGCCGAGGGCAAGTTCAGCGGGGTCACCCTGCAGGGTGTCGAGGACCTTCAACAACACGCGGTGGACAAGTTCGGTCCCGGCAACTACCGCCCCAATCTGTTCGTCACCTACTGGTCGTTCCGCGCGATGATCGGATTGTTGCTCGTCCCAGTGCTGTTCGCACTCACCACACTGTGGCTGACCCGCCGCGGCCGGACACCCGATCAACGCTGGTTCGCCCGGTTTGCCCTGTGGACGCTGCCGACGCCCTTCCTGGCGTGCTCGGCGGGCTGGGTGTTCACCGAGATGGGCCGCCAACCCTGGGTGGTGGCGCCCAATCCGACCGGCGACCCGTTGGTGCGGCTGACGGTGCAGGACGGGGTGTCCCACCACCACGTCGGGCTGATCTGGTTCAGCCTCATCGGTTTCACACTCGTCTACGCGGTGCTTGCGGTCATCTGGTTCTACCTGTTGCGCCGCTACATCAGTGAGGGTCCGCTCGAGCACGACGCCGAACCGGCTCCCCCGGCACCGCCCGACGATGCCGACGTGGCACCCCTGTCGTTCGCCTACTAGGGAGCTGGTCAACATGGGACTCCAGCAGTTCTGGTTCATCCTCGTCGCGGTGCTGTTCGTCGGCTTTTTCCTCCTGGAGGGCTTCGACTTCGGCGTCGGCATGCTGATGGCACCGCTGGGCCGGATGGCCGCCGGGCCTCTTGCTCGCAGAACAACGCCGCTCGCCGAACCCGGCGCGCGCATGGGCGCCGGGCCTCTTGCTCGCAGAACAACGCCGCTCGCCGAACCCGGCGCGCGCATGGGCGCCGGGCCTCTTGCTCGCGGAATAACGCCGCTCGCCGAACCCGGCGCCGAGGACAAGCACCGGCGGGCGGTCCTCAACACCATCGGCCCGGTGTGGGACGGCAACGAGGTCTGGCTGATCACCGCCGGCGGCGCCATGTTCGCGGCATTCCCCGGCTGGTACGCCACGGTGTTCTCCGGCCTGTACCTGCCGCTGTTCGTGATCCTGTTCGCGATGATCCTGCGTATCGTCGCGATCGAGTGGCGCGGCAAGATCGACGATCCCAAGTGGCGCACCTGGGCCGACATCGGGATCGCGGTGGGTTCATGGCTCCCCGCGATCCTCTGGGGTACCGCGTTCGCGATCCTGGTGCGCGGCGTTCCGGTGGACGCCAACAAGCAGATGCAGCTCGGGTTCACCGATGTGATCAACGCCTACACCCTGCTGGGCGGCTTGGCCACCGCAGGGCTGTTCCTGTTGCACGGTGCGGCTTTCCTCGCTCTCAAGACCTCCGGCGAGGTGCGGACGAACACGCTGGCGCTGGCACGGACGATCGCGCTGCCGGTTCTCGGACTGGTCGCGGCCTTCGGGCTGTGGACCGAAGCACTGCACGGCAAGCCGTGGACATGGGCGGTCTTCGGAGTGGCCGCGGTCAGCCTGCTCGTTGCGATCTTGTTGCTGCTGAAGGGAACTCACGACGGGTGGGCGTTCGTCGCGACAACCCTGACCGTCGTCGCCGTGATCGTCATGCTCTTCGGCGATCTCTACCCGAACCTGGTGCCGTCGACACTGAACCCGGAGTGGAGCCTGACGATCTACAACGCGTCGTCGAGCCCGTACACCCTGAAGGTCATGACCTGGGTGGCCGTCATCACCGCACCACTGGTGATCGCCTACCAGGCGTGGACCTACTGGGTGTTCCGCGCGCGCATCACCGCCGACCGGATACCGGATCCGATCGGGTTGCCGGGACGCGTGTCCTGACCGGATCCGCCCGCCGGGGACCCATCGACCCGAGACTCTGGCAGGTCTCGGCGTCCACCCGCCAGCACCTGGTCGCCACCATCGGGTGCAGCGTCGTGATCAGTGCGTGCTCGATCACCGCTGCCATCGTGCTGGCGCACCTTGTCGCCGGCGTGATCACCGAACCGGCGACGCGGAGCGTGCGGCACTGGGCCGTCTCACTGCTGATCCTGTTGGCGCTCTTCCTGATTCGCGCGCTGGGCACCTGGGTGCAGGCCCGGCTCGGCCAGCGCGGCGCCGCGGCGACGATCACCGGGATCGCCAATGGCGTGCTGACCTCGGTGACCGCCGACGATCCCCGCCGGGCCGCGGAACTACACGACGACGCCGCAGCGGTGCTGCTGCGCGGGCTCGACGGCCTGCGACCGTACTTCACCGCCTATCTGCCGGCGCTGTTCCAGGCGGTGATCCTGACCCCGGCGGCCGTGATCGCGATGGCCTGCTTCGATGTTCGGTCCGCCGTCGTGGTGCTGGTAGCGCTGCCGCTGATCCCGGTATTCATGGTGCTGATCGGACTGGCCACCGCCGACCGTTCGGCGGCGGCACTGCAGGCGATGTCGACGCTGCAGTCCCGGTTGCTCGACCTGGTCGCGGGGATCCCCACCCTTCGTGCGCTGGGCCGCGCCGACGGGCCACGCGACCGGATCACCGAACTCGGTGCGACCCATCGTCGTTCGGCCATGGACACCCTGCGCATCGCGTTCCTGTCGACGCTCGTGCTCGAATTGATCGCCACCCTGGGCGTCGCGCTCGTTGCCGTCAGCGTCGGCCTGCGCCTGGTCTTCGGTGAGATCACCCTGGCCAACGCGCTCACGGCACTGCTGCTGGCACCCGACGTATTCTGGCCGCTGCGCCGAATCGGCGTCGAATTCCACGCCGCGCAGGACGGAAAGGCCGCCGCCGACAAGGCATTTGCGCTACTCGACCGCGACGGGGCCACACCGGCGGCCAGCGGTTCCGCGACCGTCGACGCCCGAGGCGCCACCATCCGGATCGCCGGTCTGTCGGTGGACGGACGCGACGGGCCGGCGCCGGAGTCGCTGACGGTCGACCTGGAGCCCGGCCGGCTGACCGTGCTCACCGGCCCCAACGGCGCCGGCAAATCGACCACCTTCCAGGTGATCACCGGCCTGACCCGGCCGAGCGCCGGCACCGTGCGCATCGCCGGCATCGACGTGACCGACCTCGAGCTACGACGGTGGTGGGCGCAGCTGGCGTGGCTGCCGCAGCGGCCCGTCCTGATCCCGGGGAGCATCGCCGAGAATCTCACGCTGTTCGGCGAGCTCGTCGACCTCGAAACCGCCTGCGCGGAATCAGGTTTCGATGCCGTGCTGGCCGGCCTCCCCGAGGGTGTGCACTCTCGCATCGGGCGCGACGGCGTGGGTCTTTCGCTGGGCCAGCGGCAGCGCCTGGGGCTCGCACGGGCCCTCGGTTCCACCGCCCCCGTCCTCCTTCTCGACGAACCCACCGCCCATCTGGATGCCGCCACCGAGTCCCGCGTGCTGCGCGCGCTCACCGCCCGCGCCCGCCGTGGCGACACCGTCGTCGTGATCGCCCATCGTCCGTCGGTGCTCGCCATCGCCGACCAGATCAGCGAGGTGGGTCAGCGTGCGCACGTCTGACCCACTGGTCGCCGGGCTGCGGCTATTGCAGCCCCGGATGTCCCGCCTGCTGCTGGCCATCTCCTTCGGTGTCCTGTCGTTGGGCAGCGCGCTGGCGCTGGCGGCTGTTTCCGCCTGGCTGATCACCCGCGCCTGGCAGATGCCGCCGGTGCTCGATCTCTCGATCGCCGCGGTGGCGGTCCGGGCGCTGGCGATCACCCGCGCCGTCATGCACTACTGCGAACGGCTCGCCTCGCACGACACCGCCCTGCGGGCAGCCTCGAACGCCCGCGCGGAGATCTACGGCCGGCTCGCGCACCAACCAACGGCCACCGCCGCCCGGCTCTCCGGCGGTGAACTCGCGGGCCGACTCGGCGCCGACGTGGACGAGGTGTCGGACGTCCTGGTGCGCGCGATCCTGCCGATTGCGGTGGCCGCGGTCCTCTCGATCGCCGCGGTGGCCGGCATCGCGATGATCTCCGCGCCCGCGGCGGCCGCCCTGGCCGGCTGCCTGCTCGCCGCCGGAGTGGGTGCGCCGTGGTTGTCGGCCCGGGCGGCGACCCGCGACGAACGCGCGGCCCGGCTGCAGCACGCCGGGCGCGACGATGCGACGATGCTGGCCCTCGACCATGCCGCCGAGCTCCGGGTCAGTGGCCGGTTGCCGATCGTCATCGCCGAAGCCGCACGACACCAACGGGATTGGGCCCGGGCGACCGACCGGGCGGCCATCCCCGCGGCGTTCGCCGCCGCCGTTCCCGTCGCCGCCGTCGGGATCAGCGTGCTGGGTGCGGCCCTCGCCGGTATCGCGCTGCCCGCCACGGCCAGCCCCATGACGGTGGCGATCCTGATGTTGCTGCCGCTGTCGGCCTTCGAAGCCACCACCGCCCTGCCGGCGGCGGCCGTCTCCCTGACCCGCGCCCGCATCGCCGCGGCCCGGCTCGTACCGCTGAGCCTCGAAACCGTCACCCCGACACCCTCGGCCGGGCCGGTGCCCGCGCACGCGACCCTGCGGGCCGACCTGCCCCCCGGCCCGACGGTGGAATTGCCGCCCGGCGCACGACTGGCCGTCACCGGCCCCAGCGGCGCCGGGAAGACCACCCTGCTGATGACGCTGGCCGGACTGATCGCCCCGCCCTCGGGGTCGGTCACCCTGGCCGGTACCGCACTGCCCGGCTACGACGACATCGCGCTGCGGTCCGCGATCGCCTTCTTCGCCGAGGACGCCCACATCTTCGCCACCACCGTGCGGGACAACCTGCTGGTGGTCCGTGGTGACTGCACCGACGCCGAGATCCTCGGCGCGCTGGGCGCGGTCGGACTGCGGGGCTGGCTGGACGCACTGCCCGAGGGTCTGGCGACCGTGCTCACCGGCGGTGCCGCGGCGGTGTCGGCCGGCCAGCGCCGCAGGTTGCTCCTGGCCCGCGCGCTGTTGTCGCACAGTGCAATCGTCCTGCTCGACGAACCGACCGAGCACCTCGATGCCGACAGCGCCGATGCCATCCTTCGTGCGGTGCTCACCCCCGGGCAGCTCTTCGGCACCGATCGCACGGTCGTGGTCGCCACCCATCACCTGCCGCCCGATATTGGCTGTCCGCGCCTGAACGTCGATCCAGACAGGTACCCTGGCTGCCAGTCCGCCGCATCAGGCCTGACGGGAGTGTTACGCCATGACTGAACCAAGCGATCCGGCCGCCACGCCGCAAAATCCCACGGAGACTTCAGGTCCTGCCCCGTCGTCGCCGTATGGGACCGGCACTCCGCCGCCGGGGTACCCGCCGAACTATGCGGCCGGACCGTATCCCGGTACCTATCCGCCGCCGCCGACCCCCGGCGGATACCCGCCCGCACCGCCGCAGCCCTACGCGGGCTACGGGGCCCCGATGCCGGCCGCTCCGAAGAACGGCCTGGGCATCGCGGCGTTGATCCTGGGCCTGCTGTCGTTGCCCGCCGTCTTCAGCGTCGTCGGCGGTTTCGCTCTCGGAATCCTCGCTGTCATCCTCGGTTTCGTGGGATATCGCCGAGCCCGCTCCGGTGCGGCCACCAACGGTGGGATGGCGATCGCCGGCGTCGTGCTCGGCATCCTCGGCATCCTCGTCAGCGCCGTGATGATCGCGGTCGGCGTCTGGGGCTTCAACAAGTTCGGTGGCCGCGACCTGATGGACTGCCTGCGCGACGCCGGCAACGACACCTCGGCGCAGCAGCAGTGCCAGGAGGAATTCCGCGGCAACCTGGAGAACCAGCTCAGCATCACGCTCACCCCGACGCCGTAGTCAGTCCGAGAGCGACGTAATGGCTTGCGCTACTAGATCTTTCGCGCCCGAACGTACGCTTCGGCGTATTCAGCGCTTGGGGAAATGTTTGACGATGCCCTCCTGGACCACCGTCGCCAACAACTGACCGGCATAGTCGAAGAAGTGTCCGGTGCTCAGGCCACGCGAGTCCGCCGCCACCGGTGAGGTGGTCGAGTAGAGCACCCACTGGTCGAACCGGATCGGGCGATGGAACCACACCGAATGGTTCACCGTCACCGCGAAGATCCGGTCGTGGCCCCACGACAGACCGTGCGTGGTGATGATCGAATCGAGCACGGTGGTGTCCGACGAATACACCAGCGCGGCATTGTGCAGCACCGGATCGTCCGGCATCACGCCCTCGGTGGTCATCCACACCCGGTTGTGCGGCAGCCGCTCCCCCTTGTCCCGCATGATCCAGGCCGGGTCATTGGTGTACCGCCATTCGATGGGCTTGAGCGCCTCGACGAACAGCGGCACCGTCTGCTCGTAGCCGACCAGCAGGTCGTCGATCGTGGCCAGCCCGTCCGGCGGTTCGACCTCCGGGGCGGGCACCCCGTGTTCGAGGCCCCGACCACCGGACAGGTACGAAATCAGTGCGGTGGCCAACAACTGGTCGCCCTGGACGACGTCGACGCGGCGGTTGGCGAACCGCCGCTCGTCACGCAATCGGACGACCCGGAACTCGAGATCCTGGGCCGGATCTCCGCCGGCGATGAAGTGGACCGACAGCGCGCTGGCCGGCAAGGTGGGAAGGACCGTGCGACTGCCCGCGACGAACGCCTGCGCCATCATCTGACCGCCGAAGGTCCGAATCGGATTCTTGGACGGATGCGTGCCGAAGAAGGTGTCCTCGTCGGCCCCCCGGAGGTCCAGTACGGCCAGCAGCTCCGCGAAGTCCGAAGCTGCCGGCAACATGCCTCCTCTGATGCTGGACCGTCTCGCTCCTCACCACCTCGTACCTCGGTGGCTCGTCGACTCGACTAGTGGTCGTCCTCCCCGATCCGGTGCACATGGATCAGGTTGGTCGAGCCTACTGTGCCCGGCGGAGCGCCGGCGACGATGACCACCAGGTCGCCCCGCTTGTAGCGGCTCATCATCAGCAGCTCGCGGTCCGCGCGCCGGATCATGTCGTCGGTCGATTGCATCCCGTCCACGATGAAGGTCTCGGTTCCCCAGGTGAGCGCCAACTGGGACCGGACCTCCGGCAGCGCGGTGAACGCCAACAGCGGCAGCGGGGTGTGCAGCCGGGCCAGCCGCCGCACGGTGTCACCGGACTCGGTGAAGGCCACCAGCGCCTTGGCGTCCAGTCGCTCCCCGATATCGCGGGCGGCGTAGGAGATGACCCCACGCTTGGTGCGCGGCACATGCGTCAACGGCGGTGCGGCGGTGGAGTTCTCCTCCACCGCCGAGATGATGCGCGCCATCGTGCGGACCGCGTCGAGCGGGAACTTGCCCACCGAGGTCTCCCCCGACAGCATCACCGCGTCCGTGCCGTCCAAGACCGCGTTGGCCACGTCTGAGGCCTCCGCCCGGGTGGGCCGCGAATTCTCGATCATCGACTCCAGCATCTGGGTCGCCACGATCACCGGCTTGGCGTTCTCGCGCGCCATCTGGATGGCGCGCTTCTGGACCAGCGGCACCTCTTCCAGTGGCAGTTCGACGCCCAGATCTCCGCGGGCCACCATGATGCCGTCGAAGGCCAGCACGATCGCTTCGAGGTTCTCCACCGCCTCCGGTTTCTCCAGCTTGGCGATCACCGGTACCCGTCGGCCCACGCGGTCCATCACCTCATGCACCAACTCGACATCACTGGGTGAACGCACGAAGGACAGGGCGATCAGGTCCACGCCGAGATTCAGGGCGAACTCGAGATCCTCGATGTCCTTCTCCGACAGGGCCGGCACCGAGACGTTCATCCCGGGCAACGACAGGCCCTTGTTGTTGCTGACCGCTCCGCCCTCGGTGACCGTGCAGACCACGTCGGATCCATCCACGTGCGCCACGACCAGAGCAACCTTGCCGTCGTCGACCAACAGCCGGTCCCCGGGTGCCGCGTCCTGGTTCAGCCCCTTGTACGTGGTGCCCACCCGGTCGTGGTCGCCGACGACGTCCTCCACCGTGATCCGCACGGTCTCGCCGGTCTGCCACCTGGTGGCTCCCTCGGCGAACCGTCCCAGCCGGATCTTGGGACCCTGGAGATCGGCCAGGACCCCGACGGCCCGGGCCGCGGCGTCCGAGGCCGCCCGGACCCGGTCGTAGGCCGCCTTGTGGTCGCTGTAATCACCGTGGCTCATGTTGAGGCGGGCCACGTCCATGCCCGCATCGACCAGTGCACGCACCATCTCATCTGTGCCGACGGCAGGTCCGAGGGTACAAACGATCTTTCCGCGTCTAGTCACGACGCCTCAGCATAGTCGCGGGTCGGCGCCACCTCGACCGATACAGTTGCCCGCGCAGATTGTCCGCATGATGTTCGCGACGTCGTCATCTATACGACCAGCAGCGGCCGCGCCGACGGCCGCACCGGTGCCGGAAGTTCGGACTCGCCCATCAAGAACACATCGACGGCGTGCGCCGCACTGCGCCCCTCGGCGATTGCCCAGACCACCAGCGACGGGCCGCGGTGGGCGTCACCGCAGACGAACACCCCCGGTGCATCCGTCTGGGGTGGAATGCCGTGTCCTGGCGATGCTGGGGTAGACCTTGTAGCCAGCGAGAGTTGTTGTGCTGAAGGGCTTTTCGCCCTCAGGCAGGTCCGCAGTCCGGTGTACCGAGACGGGACTGCGTCGGCCCGCGAGCGACGTGGGCGAGCACCGTGGTGCCGTGAACGCCGTGCTCAGAGTGTATCAGCGGGACGACCCGGCTACCCGTCGAGAATTGTCGGTATCAGCGGGAAGCCCGGCAGGTTGCGCACCACGGTCCATGCGACGGTCAGCGCGACCAATACGGTCGCCGTAACCGGGCCGAACACCGGCCGCCCCTGCCGCATCCTCAGCAACATCCAGAACGCCAAACTGGGCAGCCCGACCAGCAGGAAGACGTTGTCGACGACGGCCGCCGAGAGGTCGGCGTGCAGCAGGTCGTGCGCCATTCGGAGGCCACCGCAGGCCGGACAGTTCCAGCCGGTCAGCAGCTTGAACGGGCAGCCCGGGAACGCCGACCCGGGGCGGTGCGGGTCCACCAGGCCAACGTAGGTCAGCGCGGCGCCCAGCAGCAGTCCGCCGGAACCCACCGCAAGAGCCCGGCGGGCACGGTCTCGGTCGCGCCGAGTGTCAGGTTCCATCTCGGAGCGGACGGCCGGCGGTGTCGCGGACGCTGCCGGTGAAGATCAGGATCGCGTCGATGATCCCCCAGATGATCGCGGCAATCCCACAGGTCAGCAGGCCGACGACGAGCTGGATGACGCCCAGCGACGTCTGGCCGAGGTAGATCCGGCCGAACCCGACCAACCCGAACAAGCCGATGAGCTGCAGCAGACCGGCGATGACCTTGGACTTGTCCGAGAACGGCTCCCCGGTGATCGGATCCCTGCCGTACGGCGCCGCCGGATCGAAGTAGACACCCGGCGGTGGTGGGTAGGCGTACGGATCCTGCGGCGGCGGGTAGTAGGCCCCCGGCTGCGGTGGCGGCGGCGGATACCCCGAGGGCGGGGGCGGCGGGAAGCCGTCGGAGGGGTTCGCACCGAAGTTCGGATCCGTCATGGAATCAGCATGCCAGACCCAAGGCCTGGACCGGTGGCGTTAGCGCCGCCGGCGGAACAGAGCCCTGCGCCGGGGCCGGGCGGGTTCTGCGGCGGGTTCGGGAGCATCCTCGGTGTCGGCGACGGACTCCGGAGCGTCGTCCACCTCTACAGCAGGCTCGGCTGAGTCCTCAGGTTCAGGCTCCGTCGAATCCTCGACATCGGCGACCGACTCGGCCGGGTCCTCAGGCTCGGCCGAGTCCTCTGCGTTGGCGACCAACTCGGCCTCGTCGTGAGGCTCGGCAACGGGCTCGGCGCCGGAATCCGCTGCGTCGGCAGCTTGGACCTCATCAGCTTCTGCATCAGCGGCGTCGGCCGCGTCGTCCGAATCGTCTTCGTCCGCAGCGTCGTCCTCGTCGTCCGAATCGTCCTCGTCGGTCACGTCGGCCTCGAGCAGTTCCTCCTGCTCGGACACCGGCGCCACGGCCACCACGTTCTCGGACAGCCCTTCGAGTTCCTCTTCGCTGATCGGGTCGTGGTCCTCGTCGATGGCATCCCGGCCCTCGGCCTCGTCGGCGGACTCCACCTCGACGCCCGGGGCGATCACCTCGGCCTCGACCACGGCTTCGTCGTCGGCGTCAGGCTCGACATCGTCCGCGTCCTCGCCGGCGAGATCGTCGGCCGACGGGACCTCGGGCACGTCATCCTCGGTACCGGCGTCAGGCTCGGTGCCGGACCCGTCATCGGTGTCGGACGCGTCCGAGTCGTCGAGCGCTTCGAACTCGTCGACCGACTCCGATTCGTCCGCGGAGTCGAGCAGGTCGAGATCGTCGTCCTCGTCGCGGGTCGCGACGTCCAGTGCCGCGCTGTCCTCGAGATCGAAGTCCTCGGCCGCGTCGTCCTCGTCCGCGTCGTCCTCGTCCGCGACGGTTTCCACGTCGGCGGCCTCCTGGTCCTCGGCACCCGCGACGGTTGCCGCGGCCACTACTCCGGTGCCCGCTGCCACCGCAGCGAACTCCGCAGCCAGTTCCGGTGCCAGCTCCGGCTCGTCCTCGAACTCGTCGATGTCATGCCGGCCGCCCAAGGTGCTCGGGTCCTCCCGGCCCTTCTTGGCCAGGATCAGGTACACCACCGCGCCGAGGAAGACGAAGGTGGATGTGAACGAGTTGATCCGGATTCCGGCGATGTGTGTCGCGGTGTCGTCGCGCAGCAGCTCCACCACGAATCGGCCCACGCAGTACAACGCAACGTAGAGGGCGAACAGCCGACCATGACCCATCTTGAACCGGCGGTCGATAAGCAGCAGGACTACGAAAACCAGCAGGTTCCAGAGCAATTCATACAGGAAGGTCGGGTGGACCACCGCGGCAACCTGACCGGTCGACACCCCGTTGAGCGAATGCACGTCGACGATCCCGGAGGGATCCTGCCGGTAGAAGATCTGCATCCCCCACGGCACTGTGGTCTCGCGGCCGTAGAGCTCCTGGTTGAAGTAGTTGCCCACCCGGCCGATCGCCTGCGCCAGAATGATCCCCGGCGCGATCGCATCCCCGAAGGCGGGCAGCGGGATCCCGCGACTCCGGCACGCGATCCAGGCCCCGACGCCGCCGAGCGCCACCGCACCCCAGATGCCCAGGCCGCCGTCCCAGATCCGCAGCGCGGCCACGGGCCCCGCCCCACCCGGGCCGAAGTAGGTCTTCCAATCCGTCATCACGTGATAGAGCCGGCCGCCGATCAGACCGAATGGCACCGCCCACAACGCGATGTCGTAGATGACGCCCCGCTCGCCGCCGCGCGCGACCCAGCGCCGATCACCGATCAGCAGCGCGGCGATGATCCCCACGATGATGCACACCGCGTAGGCCCTGATGGGAACTGGACCCAGGTGCCAGACGCCCTGTGCAGGGCTGGGGAAATAGGCCAGGGTTGTCGTCGTCACGCACTCACCCGCTGTCGCACTCCTTGCGCAAGTTCCACCGTCAGGGCGCTCACCGCGTCCACGCCGTCGTTCAACGCGGACACCAGCGCCGAGCCCACGATCACGCCGTCAGCAAAGGACCCGATCTCGGCGGCCTGCTCGCGCGACCGCACGCCCAGCCCCACCCCGACCGGAATGTCGGAAACCGCCCGGACCCTTGCGACCAGTACGGGCGCCGCGTTGGACACCGCGGCGCGAGCGCCCGTCACGCCCATGGTGGAGGCGGCGTAGACGAACCCGCGCGAGGCGGCGACGGTCATGGCCAGCCGCTCCGGGGTGGACGACGGGGACACCAGGAAGATCCGGTCCAACTGGTGCTGGTCGGAGGCAGCCAACCAGGTGTCGGCCTCGTCCGGGATCAGATCGGGCGTGATCAGACCCAGCCCGCCGGCGCCGGCCAGGTCCCGCGCGAACGCGTCGACGCCGTAGCGCAGCACGGGATTCCAGTACGTCATGACCACGGCGTGACCGCCGGCCGCGGTGATTGCCTCGACCGCGCGCAGCGCATCACGGACCCGGACACCCCGGCTCAAAGCCGTCTCGGTGGCCCGGGCGATGGTAGGACCGTCCATCCCCGGATCCGAGTACGCGATGCCGACTTCGACGATGTCGCAACCGGATCGGACCAGGGCGACCATGGCGTCGATCGAGGTGTCCACGTCGGGATAGCCGGTGGGCAGGTACCCGATCAGCGCGGCCCGGTTCTGCTCCCGGCAGGCAGCGAAGATCGGTGCCACGCCCCTGGTTTCACTCATCGGTGCCACCGTCGAGGAGGCCGAACCACTTCGCCGCCGTCGCCACGTCCTTGTCGCCGCGGCCGGACAGGTTCACCACGATCACCGCACCGTCGCCCAGTTCGGCGCCCAGCTTCAGCGCGCCGGCGACGGCGTGGGCGGATTCGATCGCCGGGATGATGCCCTCGGTGCGACACAACAGACGGAAGGCGTCCATCGCCTCGCTGTCGGTCACCGGCCGGTACTCCGCACGGCCGGTGTCCTTGAGGTAGGCATGCTCGGGCCCGACCCCGGGGTAGTCCAAACCCGCTGAGATCGAATGGGATTCGATGGCCTGGCCGTCCTCGTCCTGCAGCAGGTAGGAGTACGACCCCTGGAAGGCCCCCGGCGATCCGCCGGTAAACGTCGCCGCATGCCGGCCCGTCTCCACCCCGTCGCCAGCGGCCTCGAAGCCCATCAGTCGAACACTCGGATCGTCGATGAAGGCGTGGAAGATGCCGATCGCGTTCGATCCGCCGCCCACGCAGGCGGTCACGGCGTCGGGCAGCCGGTGGACGCGCTCCTGGATCTGGACCCGGGCCTCGAGTCCGATGACGCGCTGGAAGTCGCGCACCATCGTCGGGAACGGATGCGGCCCAGCGGCGGTGCCGAAGCAGTAGTAGGTGGAGTCCGCGTTGGTCACCCAGTCCCGGAACGCCTCGGTGATCGCGTCCTTGAGAGTGGCCGACCCGGTGTCGACCGACACCACCTCGGCGCCGAGCAGTCGCATGCGGGCCACGTTGAGGGCCTGCCGGGCGGTGTCGACGGCACCCATGTAGATGACGCACTCGAGATCGAGCAAGGCACACGCGGTGGCAGTGGCCACGCCGTGCTGACCCGCGCCGGTCTCGGCGATGACGCGCTTCTTGCCCATCTGCCGCGCCAGCAGCGCCTGTCCGAGCACATTGTTGATCTTGTGAGATCCGGTGTGGTTGAGGTCTTCTCGCTTGAGGAACAGTCGAGCTCCGCCAGCCTGCTCGGACAGTCGGGTGGCCTCGTACAGCGGTGACGGGCGACCCGCGTAGTTGGCCTGCAGATCGTCGAGGGTGTCGAGGAACTCCTGATCGGCACGCGCCTTCTCGTAGGCCGCGGTGACCTCCTCGATCACGGCCATCAGCGCCTCGGCGACAAAGCGCCCGCCGTACGCACCGAAGTGCCCGCCGGAATCGGGTTCGTGACCGCTGGGCTCCACGATGCCCGCACTGGCGGGCGAGGAGACCGGGGTTCTTCGGTTCGGCCACCGGGTTAGCGGGCTGGCTTGGGGCAGGACGGATGGGTGCCCGCGGTGACCAGATCCGCCACCGCGCTGCGGGGATCACCACTGGTGACCAGCCCCTCGCCGACCAGGACCGCGTCGGCCCCGGCGCCGGCGTAGGCCAGCAGGTCGCCGGTGCCACGCACGCCCGACTCCGCCACCCGGATCACGTTGGAAGGCAGTCCCGGCGCGATCCGCGCGAAGCAGTCCCGGTCGACCTCGAGGGTCTTCAGGTCGCGCGCGTTCACGCCGATGACCTTGGCGCCTGCTTGCAGCGCGCGGTCGGCCTCCTCCTCGGTGTGGACCTCGACGAGTGCGGTCATTCCCAGCGACTCGGTGCGATCCAGCATCGACTCGAGGGCCGACTGCTCGAGGGCCGCAACGATCAGCAACAGCATGTCGGCACCGTGGGCGCGGGCCTCATGGATCTGGTACGGGCGAATCACAAAGTCCTTGCGCAGCACCGGAATAGACACCGCGGCGCGCACCGCGTCCAGGTCGTCGAGGGAGCCGTTGAACCGGCGCTCCTCGGTGAGCACGCTGATGATGCGAGCGCCCCCGCTCTGGTACGCGCGTGCCAGGTCTGCGGGATCGGGGATGTTGGCCAACTGGCCCCGGGACGGGCTCGCGCGCTTGACCTCGGCGATGACGGCGATCCCGGGCTGATTCAGCGCCGCGACCACGTCACGGGGCGGTGGGGCCGCGTGTGCCGCTGCCTTCACATCCGCCATGCTCACGACGGCTTCTCGGGCGGCGACGTCTACGCGGACTCCTTCGATGATGGAGTCGAGAACCGTCGCCGAACTCATGCCCGCCGCCCCTTTCGCTCGTGGCCCTCGCTGGTCGTGATGTCGAAGAATCGCCGAGATTTGCGTTTCACAAAGGGTAGCCGCCGTGGCGGGCTGACCCGTCACCGACCCTCTGCAGTCGGATCCTGCCCGTCGTCGAGCGCGTCCCACAGTCGGCGCTCCGACGCCTCGGACCCGTCCGCGGCGTCGTCGGCCTGCGCCGGGGCCGCTGCGGACCGGGCAGCCGACCGTCGCGCCGACGGCGCCAGGTACTTGTCGGAGGTGACAGCGCCCCCGCGGGCACGCGAGGCGGCGCGCATCAGGATGGCTGCGGCAACCAGCGCCAGCACCGCGGCGATCAGGGCCAGCACCGCGCCGCCGTACCGGCGTTCGCTGCCCACCAGGAACATCACCGGAATCCCTGCCAGCTCCGCGGCCCGGGCCGACACGTCGGGAACCACCCACTGGGCGATCGCTGGATAGGCCGCGGCGGCACTGGCCAGCGCCACCAGCAGCGACAGCACCCGCAGCAGCCAGCCGCGGATCGCCAGTCCGGCGACCGCGGCTGCGATCAGCAGCAGCGCGAGCGGGACCAGCGCCGTCGACCAGGCCCCACCGCTGAGCGTCGTGGTCCTAGGCTGCCCCAGCCCGTCGAAGGTCGTGATCGACACCCAGGGCAGCCGGGTAGCCCCCCACAGTCCGAGTCCGGCCAGCACCAGCAGCAGCTGGGCGATCCGGATCAGCCGCCGCCCGGTGTCAGTCATCGGCTTCCCGCGCCGCCCCCGCGACCATCAGCGTCTGCGCCGCCGCGACCGCGGTGAGCACCGCCTTGGCCTTGTTGGCGGCCTCGTTGTACTCGTAGGGCCCGTTCGAATCGGCGACCACGCCGCCACCGGCCTGCACATAGGCCGTGCCGTCGCGCATCAGCGCGGTACGGATCGCGATGGCGAAGTCGGCGTCCCCGGCGAAGTCCAGGTATCCGACGACACCACCGTAGAGGCCGCGGCGGGTCTTCTCGACCTCTTCGATCAGCTCCATGGCCCGGACCTTCGGGGCGCCCGAGAGCGTCCCGGCCGGGAAACAGGCCGTCACGGCGTCCAGTGCGGTGCGGCCGTCGGCCAGCATGCCGGTGACGGTGGAGACCAAGTGCATGACATGGCTGTAGCGCTCGATGTGGCTGTAGTCCTCGACGCGCACGGTGCCGGGGACGCACACCCGGCCCAGATCGTTGCGGCCCAGATCGACCAGCATCAGGTGTTCCGCGCGTTCCTTGTCGTCGGCCAGCAGCTCCTTCTCGAGCAGCTGATCCTCCTCCTCGGTGGCGCCGCGCCATCGGGTACCGGCGATCGGGTGCGTGGTGGCCCAGCCGTCCTGCACGGTGACCAGCGCCTCCGGACTGGAGCCGACGATCGAAAATGCCTTTCCCCCAGCATCATTGGGAACATTCAGCAGATACATGTACGGGCTCGGATTGGACACCCGCAACATCCGGTACACGTCGATCGGATCGACGTCGGTGTCCATCTCGAAACGCTGGGACGGCACCACCTGGAAGGCCTCGCCGGCCTCGATGTCGCCGACGAGCTTCTCGACGATGGCGGTGTACTCCTCGACCGTGCGCTGCGAGCGATGCACCGGGGCCGGCCGACTGAACGTCGCGACCGTCGACAGCAGCGGCTGGCCCAGCGCATTGGTCATGATGTCCAGGCGCCGGATCGCATCGTCGTAGGCCTCGTCCACGTGTGCGTCGGTGCCGTTCCAGTTCACCGCGTTGGCGATCAGGGTGATGGCGCCCTCGTGGTGATCCACCGCGGCGATGTCGGTGGCCAGCAACATCACCATGTCCGGCAGCTGCAGGTCATCCACGGCGAGTTCGGGTAGCCGCTCGAGCCGGCGCACCAGGTCATAAGCGAAGTAGCCGACCATCCCGCCCGATAGCGGCGGCAGATCGGGCAATCCGGCGGTGGCCAGCAGGTCCATCGAGTCACGCAGCGCCTGCACGGGGTCACCGCCGGACGGTGCGCCCTGTGGGGTGCTGCCCAGCCACGCCGCTTCGCCGTTCCGCACGGTCAGCGCCGACGGGGCGCCGGCGCCGATGAACGACCACCGCGACCACGACCGTCCGTTCTCGGCCGATTCGAGCAGGAAGGTGCCCGGTCGGTTATCGGCCAGCTTGCGGTAGGCCGACACCGGGGTCTCGCTGTCGGCGAGCACCTTACGGATCACGGGGACCACGCGGTGCTCGACCGCCAGGGCCCGGAAGTCAGCCCGCGTGGTGGTGATGTCCTCTAGCACCCGGTCATTCTCCCAGACCGGCCGACGAGGTAATCCTGGTCGCCCGGTTCCCGCGCGGCGTAGCGTGACCCACCATGAAACGAGGCGATCGTGTCGAGGACTTTGTTCGGCCCGACCAGACCGGCACGGAGCGGCGATTCAGCGAGATTCTGGCCGGCGGGCCGGTGGTGCTGTTCTTCTACCCCGCCGCGATGACACCGGGCTGCACGAAGGAGGCCTGCCATTTCCGTGACCTGGCCGGCGAGTTCGCCGCCGTGGGCGCCCAGCGGGTCGGGATCAGCATGGACAGCGTCGACAAGCAGGCGCAGTTCGCCGACAAGCAGAGCTTCGACTACCCCCTGCTCTCGGACACCGATGGCCGCATCGCCGACCGGTTCGGGGTCAAGCGCGGACTGCTGGGCAAGCTGATCCCGGTCAAGCGGGTCACCTTCGTGATCGACACCGATGCCACGGTTCTCGACGTGATCGCCAGCGAGACCTCGATGGACAGCCACGCCGACAAGGCGCTCGAAACACTGCGCGCGCGAAAGTCCGCCTGATGGTCCGCATCCACGTCGAACGCATCATCGCGGCGCCGCCGGACCAGGTGTTCGCGTGGTTGGCCGACCCGGCCAATCTCACCGCGGCGCTGACGTCACGGGTGCTACGTCAGGGGTTTGAGCAGATCCTTGCCGGTTGCGCGAAGGCGCTCGAGACCTAGCGGAATTCTGATGACCGAACCCGTCCTGCGGCTGTCGGAGGTGACCTTCCGCCGCGACGGCAAGCAGATCATCGACGGCATCTCACTGACAGTGCGGCCCGGTGAGCACTGGGCGCTGCTCGGGCCGAACGGGGCCGGCAAGAGCACGCTGCTGGGTTTCTGTGCGGCCGTGACCTTTCCGACCAGCGGCACGGTCCAGGTCCTCGGTGAGCAGATGGGGAAAACCGAGCTGGCCCGGTTGCGGCACTCGATCGGGCACGTGAATCCGCGGCACAAGCTGCACAGTGCGCTGACCGTCCGGGAAGTGGTACTGACCGGGATCACCGCGACCATCGACATCCCGATGCGTTGGACGCCGTCGGCGGACGAGCTGGCCCGGGCCGACGCCATGATCGCCACTGTCGGGATGACCGCACGTGCCGACGACACCTGGCCCAACCTGTCGCAGGGCGAACGCGGACGCAGTCTCATTGCGCGAGCACTGATTTCGGCGCCCGAGCTGTTGTTGCTCGACGAGCCCACCACCGGGCTGGACGTCGCGGCGCGTGAACAACTGCTCGAGACCGTCGACTCCATGGGCGATGCGCATCCGGAAATGGCGTCCATCCTGGTGACCCACCACCTGGAGGAGTTGCCGACGTCCACCACACATGCGCTGCTGATCGCCAACGGTCGCACGGTGGCCAGCGGCACCGCCGTGGACACCGTCACCACCGCGAACGTGACCACCGCATTCGACCATCCGATCGACGTCAGCTACACCGACGGCCGCTGGGGCGCCCGCACCAAGGCCACCCGCATCGAGGTCTGACAACCTCCGCGAGCGTCCGCGTTTGTACACCACACACGGCGCGACGCCGTACAAACACGGGCGCTCGTAGAGATGGTGGGCTACTCCGGGGCAAGCAACTTGTCGGCGTCGAAGCAGCTGTGATCGCCGGTGTGGCATGCCCCGCCGACCTGATCGACCTCGAGGAGCACGGCGTCGCCGTCACAGTCCAGCCGGACCGAATGGACACGCTGGGTATGTCCCGACGTCAAGCCCTTGACCCACTGTTCGTTGCGCGAGCGCGAAAAGTAGGTTGCCTCACGGGTTTCCAATGTTCGGGCCAGTGCGTCGTCGTCCATCCACGCCACCATCAACACGTCACCGCTGCCGCGCTCCTGCACGATCGCGGTGAACAGGCCGTCGGCATTGTGCTTGAGTCGCGCTGCGATCGCCGGATCCAGACTCATCGGACCCCACCCCAACTCGTCCACTTCACTCGCGTCGCCACGCTCCGCTCGTTCATCGGACCGTGATCCCTTCCGCGCGCATCGCCGCCTTCACCTCACCGATGCTCAGCTCACGGAAATGGAACACGCTGGCGGCCAGCACCGCGTCGGCGCCGGCCCGCACCGCCGGGGCAAAATGATCGACCGCGCCCGCGCCGCCGCTGGCGATCACCGGGACGGTCACCGCGGCACGCACGGCGCGCAGCATCGGTAGGTCGAACCCGGACTTGGTGCCGTCAGCGTCCATCGAGTTCAGCAGGATCTCGCCGACCCCGAGTTCGGCTCCGCGCCTTGCCCATTCGACCGCGTCGATGCCGGTCCCCCGGCGGCCGCCGTGCGTGGTGACCTCCCAGCCCGACTCGGTGGGCGCCGATCCGGCCAGCACGGTGCGGGCATCGACCGACAGGACGATGCACTGCGAACCGAACTGTCGTGCCATCTCCGCCAACAGGTCGGGCCGGGCGATCGCGGCCGTGTTCACCGACACCTTGTCCGCCCCGGCACGCAGCAGAACGTCGACATCCTCGACGGCACGCACTCCCCCGCCGACGGTCAGCGGGATGAACACCTGCTCGGCGGTGCGCCGTACCACCTCGAGCATGGTGGCCCGGCCGGATGAGGACGCGGTGACGTCCAGGAAGGTCAGTTCGTCGGCCCCTTCGGCGTCATAGGCCGCCGCCAGCTCGACCGGATCCCCGGCGTCACGCAGGTTCTCGAAATTGACGCCTTTGACCACCCGGCCGGCATCGACGTCCAGGCACGGGATCACCCGGGTGGCGACATCACTGACGGTCATCGGTAATCCTCCGGTGCGCCTGCGGATTTCACGATCTCGAGCATCTGCGGGTGCACACCGGGAGCTCCGGCCAGCGCTGACGTGGACGCCGGCGTCCATTCCTGGCCGGTCAGATCGGTGACCACCCCGCCAGCCGCGCGGATCAGGGCGACACCGGCGGCATGGTCCCAGATGTGATGGCCGAAACTGATTGCACCGCCCAGAATTCCCGCAGCAACATAGGCCAGGTCAATGCCGGTGGCGCCGTGCATCCGCACCCGCGAACACCGCCGGCTGAGCTTCTCGAGCACCGTCGCGCGATAGCGGCCCGGAAACACTCCACGGGATTCCACGTTGAACGTACCGATCCCGACGATGGATGCGGCCAGCTTGGCGGACTCCAAAGGCACGAGGACTTCTCCGTTGTTTCGCACCGGGCCACCGGGCAACGACGTGAATCGCTGCCCGACGAACGGTACCCAGGTCAGGCCCAGCACCGGCAGGCCGTTCCACAGCAGCGCGAGCAGCGTGGCCGCCATCGGTGAGCCCGCCGCATAGTTGAAGGTGCCGTCGATGGGATCGAGCACCCAGACCAGTTCGGACTCGATCGGCGCGCCACCGAACTCCTCGCCGTGCACGCCGATACCGGTGCGCTCGACGAGTTCGGCGACCACGCGCCGTTCGATGGCCAGATCGATCTCGGTTGCGAAGTCATTGCCCCTCTTGGCCACCGCCGAGTCGGCCCGGTGCCCGGCGATGAACTGTCCCGAAACACCATCGAGAATCTCGGCGGCGGTGCGCAGCCAGGTGGCCAGCTGCTCAGGAGACGGTGCCATCGGCGCTACTTGCCGACCGCCGCGAGCGCCTCGGGCAACGTGAACCGACTGGCGTACAGCGCCTTGCCGACGATCGCGCCCTCTACGCCGCGCTCCGTCAAGGTAGCGATCGCGCGCAGATCGTCCAGGCTGGACACGCCGCCCGAGGCGATCACCGGGGCCTGGGTCCGGTCGGCCACCGCGCCCAGCAGATCCAGGTTCGGACCCGCCAGCGTCCCGTCCTTGCTGACATCGGTGACCACGTAGCGCGAGCACCCCTCGCGATCAAGACGTTCCAACACATCCCAAAGATCGCCGCCGTCCGTCTCCCAGCCGCGCCCACGCAGCCGGTACTGCCCGTTCTCCAGCTGAGCATCCAGGCCCACCGCCACCTTGTCGCCATACTCGGCGATGGCCTCAGCGCACCATTGCGGATTCTCCAGGGCGGCGGTGCCGATGTTGACGCGTGCGCAGCCGGTAGCCAGCGCGGCCTTCAGCGAGTCGTCGTCGCGAATGCCGCCGGACAGCTCGACGGCCACGTCCAGCTGACCGACCACTTCGGCGAGCAGTTCACGGTTGCTGCCGCGCCCGAAGGCCGCATCCAGGTCCACCAGGTGAATCCACTCGGCACCGTCGCGCTGCCAGGTCTGCGCGGCCTCCAGCGCCGACCCGTAGTCGGTCTCACTGCCGGCCTTGCCCTGCACCAGGCGTACCGCTTTGCCGTCGACCACGTCCACGGCCGGCAACAGGATCAGTTTGTTCGTCAACGTCAAAGTCCCTCAACCCAATTCGCGAGCAGCGCCGCTCCCGCGTCGCCACTCTTCTCCGGATGAAACTGTGTGGCCGCCAGGACGCCATCCTCGACAGCGGCCAGGAACGGCACGTGATGCGTCGCCCAGGTCAGCAACGCATCGGGGTTGCCCTCCCATGCCTGGGCGGCATAGGAATGCACGAAATAGAACCGGGTGTCGGCGTCGAGCCCCTTGAACAGGGCGCTGCCTGGGGCGGCCTGGACCACATTCCAGCCCATGTGCGGGATCACGGGAGCATCCAACCGCGTGACTGCGCCCGGCCATCGACCACAGCCGGTGGACTCGACGCCGAACTCGACGCCGCGAGCGAACATGATCTGCATCCCGACGCACACGCCGAGCACCGGGCGCCCGGCGGCCACCCGGTCAGCGATGATCTTCTCGCCGCCGATGCCGCGCAGACCCGCCATGCAGGCCTCGTAGGCACCGACACCGGGCACCACCAGACCGTCGGCGTTGGCAGCAGCATCCGGGTCAGCAGTGACCTCGACGTCCGCACCCACGCGCTCGAGCGCCCGCTGTGCCGAACGTAGGTTGCCCGAGCCATAGTCCAGGACAACGACGAGCTTTCGCTTCGTCACAGGAGTCCCCCGGGGGCATCGTCGCTCACAGGCTGCCTTTGGTGGACGGCACCCCGGAGACCCGCGGATCGAGCTCGACGGCCTGCCGCAACGCGCGGGCGACCGCCTTGTACTGCGCCTCGGTGATGTGGTGCGGGTCGCGACCGTACAGCGTGCGCACATGCAGGGCGATGCGCGCATTGAACGCCAGCGACTCGAACACGTGCCGGTTGATCACGGTGTGGTACGGCGCCGCCGAACCCGCGATGGTGAAGTCCACCAGGTACTCGGGCTCGCCGGTGTGCACGAAGTACGGCCGGCCCGAGACGTCGACGGCGGCGTGCGCCAGCGTCTCGTCCATCGGGATGTACGCGTCGCCGAACCGGCGGATGCCCTTCTTGTCGCCGAGCGCCTGCCCGAGCGCCTGGCCCAGCACGATCGCGGTGTCCTCGATGGTGTGGTGGCCCTCGATCTCGATGTCGCCCTTGGCCTTCACGGTCAGATCGAAGCTGGCGTGGCTGCCCAGGGAGGTCAGCATGTGATCGAAGAAGGGCACTCCGGTGTCGATGTCGGTCTTGCCGGTGCCATCGAGGTCGATCTCCACGACGATATCGGATTCCTTGGTCCTGCGTTCGACCTTGGCGACCCGGTTGCTCATGATGCTCCTACCGTCGAGGCCAGCTGGGCGCTGGCGGCCAGAAATGCGTCGTTCTCGGCGGCCAGCCCGATGGTGGTCCGCAGGTATCCGGGGATGCCGACGTCGCGGATCAGCACGCCGACGTCCAGATACCGCCGCCAGGTGGCCGCGGCGTCCTCAAATTCGCCGAAGAGGACGAAGTTCGCGTCGCTGGGAATGACCCGGAACCCCATGTCGGACAAGGCCTTCGACACGCGATCCCGTTCGGTCGCCAGGGTTGCGACGCTGGCGAGTGTGTCGTCTGCGTGGCGCAGCGCGGCCCGCGCGGCGGCTTGGGTCAACACTGACAGGTGGTACGGCAGACGGACCAGCAGCAGGGCGTCGATCACGGCGGGCGCGGCGATCAGATAGCCCAACCGGCCGCCGGCGAATGCGAACGCCTTGCTCATGGTCCGGCTCACGATCAGCCTGGCCGGATGCTCGTCGATCAGGGCGACCGCGCTGGGCTGCGAGGAGAATTCGCCGTACGCCTCGTCCACGATCAGAATGCCGCCGGTCATCGCGGCCAGGATCCGGCGCAGGTCTTCGAGCGGGACGCTCTGACCCGTCGGGTTGTTCGGGCTCGTGACGAAGACGATGTCGGGCCGCTGCTCGGTGATCGCGGCGACCGCGACGTCCACGTCCAGCCCGAAATCAGATGCCCGGGCGGCCTGCAACCACCGGGTCTGGGTGCCGTCGGAGATGATCGGGTGCATCGAGTACGACGGCACGAAGCCGATGGCCGTGCGCCCCGGACCACCGAAGGCCTGCAGCAGTTGCTGCAGGATCTCGTTGGAACCGTTTGCCGCCCAGAGGTTCTCCACACCGAGCGGCACGTCGGTTGCCCTCGTCATGTAGGCCGCCAGATCGGTACGCAGCGCGACGGCGTCGCGGTCGGGATAGCGGTGCAACTGACCGGACACCGATCGCACTGATTCGACGACGTCGTCCACCAGCGCACGGGTCGGCGGGTGCGGGTTCTCGTTGGTGTTCAGCCGCACCGGCACGTCCAGTTGCGGTGCCCCGTAAGGGGATTTTCCCCGAAGGTCCTCGCGCAGCGGAAGGTCGGCCAGCGTGATCCGATCGGCGCTCACCGTTCGAACCTCCGGCGGACGGCCTCGCCGTGCGCGGGCAGGTTCTCGGCCTTGGCGAGCACGATCACGTCGCCGGCCACGTCCTCGAGCGCGGCCTCGTCGTAGTCGACGATGTGGATGCCCTTGAGGAACGTCTGCACCGACAATCCGCTCGAGTGGCGCGCACAGCCCGCGGTCGGCAGCACGTGATTGGAGCCCGCACAGTAGTCACCGAGGCTCACCGGCGAGTACGCGCCGACGAAAATGGCTCCGGCCGAACGGATCTGCAGTGCCACGGCGGCGGCATCTA
>Ga0209023_10001283_pt1 | contig 34205 bp, 31 predicted proteins | sample LakOneMetagenome_FD_187468 | JGI IMG/M metagenome (GOLD analysis project Ga0209023, IMG submission 187468) | Freshwater and sediment microbial communities from Lake Erie, Canada (SPAdes) (version 2) | ecosystem: Environmental > Aquatic > Freshwater > Lentic | place: Lake Erie, Canada...
TTCAACAAACTCAAGAATGCCCGCCGCGTCGCCACCCGCTATGACAAGGCCGCCGAGAGCTTCCTGGGTTTCATAGACATCACGTCCATCCGCCTCTGGGTCCGCCTTTTGTCAACATGACCTAGTGAACGCCGAGTGACCCCATTGAAGTTATGAACGGTGGTTTTGCGTCGCCCTATAGACGCCAATCTCGTTATTTGCAGTTCGAACTTGCGACGGGCATCACGGGATACGAGCCTAATCGCCCGGTCGCGATGTTTATCGGTTGCACTAGAAACCATCCCAGGAGGCGGTCTTGGCTTTCTGCGTGAGCATCGTCAGAGACGCCAAGGCGCAATGGGCCAGCGTGTTGTTCGCAAGGAGGAAGTTCCGGAGAGCTACCAGTGCCGAGAGAGGCGCGCAGCCTAAGCATTCGGGAGAACATGCCCATCCTCTGGTCGCCAGTAGACGAACAGTTCCTGGCCAGTGTTCATTGGTAGATCGGCCAGTTCGTCGTAGCCGCTTTGGACCCGAAGTTCTGAACCATCCGCGGTTTCAAGATGGATCTTGGCCATGGCCCCGGTGAATTCCTCACCGACTACTTTGGCCCGAACCCTGTCGAATTCCGGCCCAGGCTCAACCGCGCTCAGATACGAACGGGTGTCCAGGACGACGAGTGTAGCCGTCGATTTTGGCCGAGTGCCCAGCATATCACGCGGCAGGCGATATTGCCCGGTTGAGCTCGTCAAGGTGCCGTCTGATGCAATCTGGCCTGAAAAAATGTTTGACGAGCCAAGGAATTCCGCCACAAAGCGGGTCCGCGGCGCGCGGTAGATCTCCTGCGCAGAGCCGACCTGCTCTACCACGCCCTTGCTCATGATCACGACACGGTCGGCCATGGCGAAAGCCTCGGACTGGCTATGGGTGACGTAGACAAAGGTGATGCCCAACTCGCGTTGCAGGTTTTGCAGCACCGATTGCATCCGCACCTTGAGATGCGCATCCAAAGCCGACAGCGGCTCGTCCAGCAACAAAATTTCAGGCTCTACGACCAAAGATCTCGCCAACGCTACCCTCTGCCGTTGTCCCCCGGAAAGCTGCGAGATGTTTCGCTCGGCGAACTCAGAGATTTGCATCCGTTCCAGCCAGTTTCCGGCTCGCTTGCGGCGATCTGAGGCTCCGACGCCACGCATTTTTAGTGCAAATTCGACATTTTCGATCACATTCAGGAACGGAAACAGCGCAAGGCTCTGCCAGACCATCGGCGTGTCGCGTTTCCAGGTGGGCAAATCATTGATCGACTTGCCACCAAGGCGGATCTCGCCCGCGCTGGGCGCTTCCAGCCCAGCCAACATCCGCAAGGTTGTGGTCTTCCCACAGCCGCTGGACCCCATGATGGCCAGAAACTCGCCCTTGTGAATTTCAAGGTCCAGCTTTTGCACAGCGACAAAATCGCCAAATCGCTTGATAACCCCGTCAAATGTAACCAGCGCATTGCCCTGCATCGAATGTCTCCCCTAGTCGTTCGACGCGGCGGGCGCATCTTTGCTGCGGCCGGTCAGAAGAAGTTGCGCGAAAATCACCAGCGTCATCGAGATGACAAACACAAAGGTGCCGATCGCATTGATGCGCGGGCTGACCTGCCCTTGCAGGAAGCCAAGGACCTTGACAGGCAGTGTTTCATTCAGGCCAGAGACGAACCAGGCGACTGCGAATTCGTCGAAGGACACCGCCATGGTGATAAATAGGGCGCCGAAGATGGCGGGGGCTGCAAAGGGGATGATGACGTGGCGCATCGCGGCCCATTCGGACGCCCCAAGGTTCCAGGCAGCGGCCTCCAGATCCGGGTCCATCTGTGACAAGCGCAGCCGGGTGATCGCCATCGCAAACGGCGCGCAGATCACGATATGGGCGATGATGACCGAAACCGCCTGGCCGGACAGGTTGATGCGGGACAGGAAGGCCAGCATCGCGAGACCCAGGATCACCACCGGAATGGTCGGCGGTAAAAGGGCAAGTGCCATATAGGCCGATTTGCCGAAGAACCTGTAGCGAAAATCGGTATAGGCGGCGCCAAACCCAAGGGCGGTCGACACCAAAGCGACGATGACACCGACGAACACCGTGTTGCGCAACCCTTCCCAAACCAGGGGATCAGTCGCGATCGCCCGATACCATTCGGTCGAGAACGAGCCGAGCGGGATCGACGGGAAGCGGTCGGAGTTGAACGAGAACACGAAACTGGCGGCGATCGGCGCAAAGACGAAAGCAAAGCTAAGCACAACATAAAATCGCAACCCGAACTCGATGAACCTGTTACGGTTGAAACCGTTCATTTAGCGCGCCCCTTATAGGCAAAGCTTACGGCACCGAAGGCCACCGCCAGCAAGGTTGCAATCATGGTCAGGGCGATGACGGCGGCACGCGGCCATTGCTGCCCGGATTTAGTGGTGTCGGTGATCAGGATCGACAGCGTGGTAGGGTCGCCGCCGCCGAGATAGACCGGGCTGACAAAATCACCAAAGCTGAGGATGAAACAAAACAGCGCCGCGATCACCAGACCGACCCGCGCCGACGGGATCACCACGGCGAACACGGTCCGGATCCTGCCGCAGCGCAGGTTATGTGCGGCCTCGATCAGGGTGCGGTCAATGAATATCAGGCTGAACAGTTGCAGCAGCACGACAAGCGGAAAACTCAGGGTCAGATAGCCGATCATCGTGGCAAAGACAGTGTTCAGCAATGGGAACGGTCCCATGCCGACGGTGCCGAACAGGCCATTGATGATGCCGTTGTCCGACAAAAATATTTGCCAGGAATAGACCCGCACCAGATAGCTGGTGAAGAACGGGATCACCATCAGGAAGATCGCCCATTGCCGCATCCGCGGCGACAGCTTGAAGGCGATGGCATAAGAGCAAGGAAAGGCCAGAATGCTGGTGACCACAGAGGCCGCCGTCGCCAACGCCAAGGTCAGCCCGTAAGACTGCCAAAACACCGACCGGCCATACATCGTGACCCAGTTGATCGTGTTGAAGTCCGCCTCCATCTTGAAATTCTTGACGGTCCAGAAACTGAGCGCGATCAGGAAAGCCAGCGGGGCGACAAAGAAGGACAGCTGCCAGATCAGCATCGGCAGAGAGAACGTCAGGCCGTAAAGAGAGACTGATCTCCGCATCGTCCATTTGCTCCGTTGGTTGAGTGGGGGGGCAGGCAGTTCAGTCAAGGATCACCGGCGGCGGCCTGATGCCGCCGCCTGTCAAGGCTTACGCGCCTTTGTATTCGGACCAGAAGTCGTTCCAGGTGCCGAGGTCTTGCTGCACCGGCCACTGCCGATAGTGGATGCGGCCCGACCGGATCATGTCCATCGCGTTGCCGGCATCCTTGGTCATGCCTTGGCGTTTGGCCTCGGCGGGATCAACCTGGTTGAGCAGATCCCATCCCTTCTGGTTCGGGATCAGCGCCGGATAGGCGACCATCTCGGCCGACTTGACCTGACCCTTGGCCGAAGTGATATACTGAATCCACTTCTTCGCCAGATCTGCCTTGGGCGAGTTCTTCCCGATGCAGAAGCACTCTGACCACTGCAACCCACCCTCTTGTGGAATATGCGAGGCCACTTTGGCGCCGCTCTTCTGCAAGACGCCGGTGATCCAGTCACCGATGCCAGCCATCGCCAGCATCTGGCCGCTTTTCAACGACGAGAACGTGCCGCCGTAATCGAAGAACCCTCCGATCTGCGGGCGCAGGCTCTTGGTCTTGTCCTTGACTGCGCCCCAGGCGGCCGCGTCAATGTCGTAGGGGTTGGCGTTGCCGTTCAGCAGGCTGATCTGCCCAAGGTTCGGCAGGTGCCAATCGTAGTGGCCGACCTTACCCTTGATCTTTTCGTTCCAGTAGACGTTGTAGGAATCCACGTCCTTTGCTGTCAGCGCGTCGGTGTTGTAAGAGACGCCAAGAAAACCAAAACGGGTCATCATCGAGAACAGATGGCCATCTTTCCAGTTGCCGGGGAATTTCTGGAACTCGGGGAAATAATCGTCGAGCGGGAAGTCCTTGGGATCAAGCTCTTCGATATAGCCCGCGTCGTTCAGCCCTTGCACATACTCTGCGTCCGACAGGATGACGTCATAGGTGCCGGGCGGCGATTGAGAGATCAAGCCAACCATGTTGTCGCCACCGCTGTAGTACTTCGGCACGAACTTGACGTTGTTCGCCGCCTCGAACTCAGCCACGATGTCGGGCTCGGCGTGGCCATACCAGGCCAGCATCGTAAGTTCGGTCGTCGCTGCATTGGCACGACGGCCAAGCATCGGCATCGCCAGCGCGGCGGCACCGGTTGAAAGCAGGGTGCGGCGTGTGAAACCTGCACTTGGGCGGGTAATTCCTGTCATTTGACTCTCCACTGTTGTCGCACCTTTGCGGTGACGTGTTCGCAGACGCTAGGTTAGGGCGCTGGATTTGCAAAATCGGTTTTTGAAATCCAGTGATTTGCTTAACAAATACCGCGCTTGCCCTAGCCAGCCGCTGCGGGCTGCGTTTCGGCATTGATGCTGTCAAGATTGGCCACCAATTCGCCGATCAGCTTGATCCCCGCCTCGGTCTGGCGCGGGTGCTTGTAGAACAGCCCTACCCGCAGCGGATCCAGTGGCGACATCCCGTCCGATTTTCCAAGAATACGCATGCCTTTCAACAAGGTAGGCCGGGTTAGAGCACTGACGCCAAGCCCGTTCAGCACGGCATTCTGGAGCCCCGAAATGCCTGGACCAGTATAGACGAACCGCCAACGCCGCCCCGCGGATTCCAGCGATTGGACCATCCGCGCCCGGTAGTCGCAGCCCTCTGGATGCGCCACGAGTGGAATGGGGCGATCAGGGTCGACCACAAAAGAGTCTGCCGCAACCCAGATCGGGTGCTCAACCCATGAGCGCGAAAGATAGGGCATACGCGGCGCGGGCATCACCGCGACAACGATATCCAACTCATCTCCGCTGAGCTGGCGCAAGATTTCGCGACTGAGGTCGCAGTGAACCTCAAGATTGACCTCGGGATGGTTGCGGGTGAAATTGGTCAGGGCGTTTTGCAAAAACGCCACGGCGTAATCGCTTGGCAACCCGATGCGCAGCACGCCCGTCATCACGCGGCGCCTGAAGTAACTCATGGCTTCATCGTTGATCCGCACCACCTCGCGGGCATAGGCTAGCAGCACTTCGCCATCTGCGGTGGGCTGGATGGCTCTGCCCTTTTTGATCAACAGGGGTGCCCCAACCAGTTCTTCTAGTCGACCCAACTGCAACGAGATTGCGGGCTGGCTGCGCCCCAGCATGGCCCCTGCCTTGGAATGGCCGCCAAGTTCCACCACCGACACAAAGGTGCGCAACAGGTCTGTCTGGAGATTGGTGATCCCGGCCATATATTTGCTCCGCAAATGGCAGCATCAGAATAATATATTTTCCTTATAGACGCATGGCAATCTAATTTTGAGGCAGCTCGGTGTTCTATCGGAATCCATACAAGGCGAGTCCATCATGCCCCCAAAGTCTGCCTTTGCCTCAGAACTGACGTGGCCAATTTATGATGCTGCGGTTCGGCCCGGCACTACGCCCATTCTGATCCCGCTGGGCTCTATGGAACAGCACGGCCACCACATGCCGATGCATGTCGACGTTCTGCTGCCCACCGAATTTGCGCGCAGGGCTGCCGTCGAGATCGGAGGTCTGGTCGCCCCGGCGTTTACCTATGGCTACAAATCGCACCAGAAGTCCGGCGGCGGCAATCACATGCCCGGCACTGCCAGCCTTGATGGTGCCACTTTGGTCGCGGCGCTGCGTGATGTGATCAAGGAATTTGTCCGCCATGGTGTGCGGCAAATCTGTCTGGTGAACGGTCATTTTGAAAACTCCTGGTTCATCATCGAGGCGATCGACCTCGCCTTGCGCGAATTGCGCTGGGACCGGATCGAGGGCGTGAAGATCGTGGTGCTGTCCTATTGGGACTTTGTCGATCAGGACACGATCAACCGGCTTTATCCAACCGGCTTCCCCGGCTGGGACAAGGAACATGGCGGCGTGCTGGAAACTTCGCTGATGCTGGCGCTTTTTCCCGATCTTGTCAGCATGGACTGCGCGGTACACCACGCCCCGGCAGTCTTTCCACCCTATGACGTTTATCCCGTCAAACCGGAGTGGACACCCGCCAGCGGAACGCTGTCGTCCCCCAAAGAGGCTTCGGCGGAAAAGGGCGAAATCCTGCTGGACGTCTGCAGTGCAGGCATCACGGCGGCCCTTTGCCATGAATTCAACATTGGGGCGTCATCGCCCGCACCGTGACAACCAGAGATGGGCCGGATCACCGGCCCATCTTCATGCGTCGCAGCCCTGCCTCATGATCCTGCCGCGCCAGGATGATGTTGTGATCCGGCCCCACCGGAAAATCGGTGATCCTTTCCGCCCCGGCCTCGGTGACGATCATCACATCGGTGTCGCGGTAGCCACCTGCACCTGGCGTGCCTTCGGGCACCATCAGCATCGGGTCTAAGGAGATGACCATTCCCGGACGCAACTCGGCAAAACAATCTTCGCGTATTGCCACTTCCGAGTCACATCCAACACTGTTTGATTGCAGGCCGATTGTCTGACCATAACCGCCGGACCGGTACTTCAGCAGATCACAGTGCCGGTCCAAATCGCCGAGTTCGCGCGCAATGTCCCTGCAGAGGGCGCCTGGCCTGATCAGATCCAACGCGCGCCGATGCACCGTCAGGTTCTTTTGCCAGATGCTCAGGCTTGCCTCGTCAGCATGTTCGCAAAACAGCGTACGTTGCAAAGCGCTGGAGTAACCGAAAAGCATTGGGGCACATGTCAGTGACAGCACCTCGCCCGCCTTGACCCGCTTGTCAGTGACCGGGTTGTGTGCGCCGTCGGTGTGAATGCCTGATTGGAAAAGGACATCGCATCCCGTCATCCCGGCCCCGCGAAAGGTCGCGGCAATCGCCCGATGCATCGCAGCAGCGGCACCAAGTGCAACTTCAAGCTCCGCAACCCCCGGCGCAATCAGGCCCAGCGCCGCTGTCGCAGATTGCCCGGCAATCCGGGCACCTGCACGCAGCACGTCAAGTTCCTCACTGGATTTGATTGCCCGCATCCACGTCGACGCTTGCCCGATATCGACGAACTCCACCCCGGGCAACGCTGCCTCTAGCTGACGCAGGAATAATGCCGTGACGTGATCCAGTTCGATGGCCAATCGCCCCACCCTTGGGGTCAACTGCCGAAGCGCGTAAAAGAAATTGTCGCGCCGCCAGTCGGTGTAGCAGATGTTGGAATGAAACCCCTGCCGCCACGGCTGCCCGCCATCGACGGCGGGTGAGATCGTCGTGGCGGCGGTGGGGCTGACGACCATCCCACATTTCCGCCCGAAGCCGCTGTAAAACCAGCCGGAATAATAGGCGATGCCCTGGCTGGAAGTGAACAGCGCCGCATCGACATCTTGCGCGGCCATCCACCGGCGCACATCATCTTGCCGCCGGGCCATTTCCTGGTCCGAGAATGGCGGTAGGAGCTTTTCACCATTGTGCCACTCCATGACGTGCAACATGTCATGGGTCATACTGTCGTTTCCCTTTCGGCCAGATCAAACACCACCACAAAGATAGGCAAGTGGGCCAAAGCAGGGAAATTTGTTGAACCAATGGTTGTATTTGCGCTGATTATTTCATCGAAACGACGTCGCGGTCTCAGGCGTGTGAAGGCTCCGTCGCGGCAGACGCCGCATTGGGCTTGCCCTGTGCCCGACGCCAGACCTCTGGTGTTGCGCCTCGCGCAGATTTGAAAACGCGGATCAGGTGCGAAACATCGACGAACCCGCAATCCTGCGCCACCTGCGTCACTGTACGGGCGCTGCGTGACAACAGAAGTTCGGCATGGGCAATGCGGATCGCCATGCCCGCCTGCGACGGCGTCATTTTCAGCGCATCGGCAAAGTGCCGTTCCAGCTTGCGACGGCTGGTTTTCAGATGGTCGGCCAGGGCCGCGACGGTCAGAGGAGCCTCAAGCCTTTGCTGTATCGACAACAGCGCCTTTCTGACCAGCGGATCAGAGGTGGAAAGTTCAAGCGGCAGTCCGGGTTGCGGACGCTCGGCGGCCATCGCCTCGTCGATCATCATGATCGAAAGGCTTTTCTTGGCCGGGGCACGGCCAATATGCCGGTCGACCAAAAACGCCGCCAACTGCGCCGAACTGGTGCCGCCCGAACAGGTCAGCCGGTCACGGTCCACCACGAATATCTGATCTGAAACCGGGGTAATTCCTTCGAACTGCTCCAGAAAATCATTATGATGAAACCAGCTGACGCAGCACCGATACCCGTGCAGCAGCCCCGCCCGGTGCAGCACGAACGCACCCGTGCAAACCCCGACCAACGCCACCCCCGCCTGCGCCGCGCGGTGCAAGAACTCTGCATGGGCGGGGTCCAGATACTCCAGTTCCTGCATCAGCCCACCCACGACAACGATGTAGTCAAATCGCGCAGGGTCACCCAACCGCTCTTCTGGCTGAACTGCAATGCCGCTGCTGGAAATCACGGGATCTGTCGTGGTGGACAGCACCCGCCAGCCGCACAGAATGGGGCGCGAGCCATCGCCCTCATCCGCCGCAAGACGCAGCACATCAACGAAATTTGCAAAGGCGCAGAGTGTAAAGCGACGGGTCAGGACGAACCCGACCCGCAGACGCGGTGCCGCGGGTGAAGTGGAGTGTGCCTGCATGGTTGGATCCCCAAAGGTGCGGCGCAATTATAACGTCACTTTGACGCATCCATACAGTGAAAAATCGCCACACCTGCGATGATGTTTCATCCTGCCGAAATCACCCCCCCGAAAGGCCCCGTGATGACCCATTTCTCTGCCCTGTCGTTGCTAAAGAATGCCCTGACGGGCAACAAGAACTGGACCGAGCAATGGCCCGATGCGCAGCCCAAGAAGGAATATGACGTCATCATCGTCGGCGCGGGGGGTCATGGGTTGGGGGCTGCCTATTACCTGGCCAAGGAACACGGCATCCGCAATGTCGCGGTGATCGAAAAGGGCTGGCTGGGCGGGGGCAACACGGGCCGCAACACCACGATCATCCGGTCGAACTATCTATATGACGAAAGCGCCAAGCTTTACGATCACGCGCTGGATCTGTGGGACAACCTGTCGACCGAGCTTAACTACAACATCATGTATTCCAAGCGCGGCGTGATGATGCTGGCCCATAATGTGCATGACGTGCAATCGTTTCAGCGTCACATCCATTCAAACCGCTTGAACGGCGTCGATAACCGCTGGCTTTGCACCGCCGAGGCTAAGGCGTTTTGCCCGCCACTGAACGTATCCCCCGATGCCCGTTATCCGGTGATGGGGGCGGCCTTGCAGATGCGGGCTGGTACCGCGCGGCACGACGCGGTGGCCTGGGGCTATGCGCGGGCTGCGGCCAGGCGGGGCGTCGACATCATCCAGAACTGCCCGGTGATCTCGATCCGGCGCGGCGCGGATGGGTCCGTCGAGGGGGTGGAAACCGCAAAGGGTTTTATCCGCGCCAAAAAGGTCGCTGTGTCGGCGGCTGGGCATACATCTGTAATAATGCAAACAGCGGGCGTGAAGATGCCGCTGGAAAGCTATCCGCTTCAGGCGCTGGTGTCTGAACCGATCAAGCCGATTTTCCCCTGCGTCGTGATGTCGAACACCGTGCACGCCTATATCAGCCAGTCCGACAAGGGCGAGTTGGTGATAGGCTCCGGCACCGACCAATATGTCAGCTATTCCCAACGCGGCGGGCTGCCCCTGATCGAGCATACCGTGGCCGCGATCTGCGAGGTGTTCCCGATTTTCAACCGCATGAGGATGCTGCGCAAATGGGGCGGCATCGTCGATGTGACGCCCGACCGTTCGGCGATCCTCGGCAAAACCCCGGTCAAGGGGCTGTACGTCAACTGCGGCTGGGGCACGGGCGGGTTCAAGGCGACACCGGGGGCCGCACATCTGCTGGCCTGGACCGTGGCCAAGGACGAGCCGCACAAACTGAACGCACCCTTCACGCTGGAACGTTTCACCACCGGACGGCTGATCGACGAAGCCGCCGCCGCCGCCGTCGCGCACTAAGGAGAAACCCATGCTTTTGATCCACTGCCCCTATTGCGATGACAGCCTGCCCGAATTGGAATTCGCCTATGCGGGCGAGGCGCATATCGCGCGGCCCGCTGACCCGTCGAAGCTAAGTGATGAGGAATGGCGCGATTTCCTGTACGTCCGGTCAAATCCGCGCGGCGTGCATGCTGAACGCTGGCGCCATATCCACGGTTGCGGGCGGTTCTTCAACGCCTTGCGCGACACCGTGTCCGACCGTTTCCTGACCACCTATCCCGCCGGCCAACCTCGCCCTGACGCTAGCAATCTGGAGGCCGCAGAATGAACGACTATCGCATCAAGGGGCGTGGCCGCGTCAATCAGAACCGGCCCGTGCGCTTTACCTTCGACGGCAAGACCTTCTCAGGCTTCGAGGGCGATACCGTCGCCTCGGCTTTGCTGGCCAATGGGCAGCATCTGATGGGGCGCGGCTTCAAATATCACCGGCCGCGCGGAGTGGTCACCGCAGGGTCGGAAGAGCCCAACGCGCTGATCGGCACCACGCGTGGGCCGGGCCAGTTTGAACCGAACACCCGCGCCACGATGCAAGAGATCTATGATGGGCTTTCGACGGAAAGCCAGAACAAGTGGCCCAGCCTGAAGTTCGACGTCGGTGCCATCAATGACCGCCTCTACATGCTGTTTTCGGCAGGCTTTTATTACAAGACCTTCATGTGGCCCAAGTCTTTCTGGGACAAGGTCTACGAGCCTTTCATCCGCCGCGCAGCGGGCCTAGGTCGCTCGCCGACCGAGGTGGACCCGGATCACTACGCCAGCCGCTATTTGCACTGTGACGTGCTGATCGTGGGGGCGGGCCCATCGGGTCTTGCCGCAGCGCTCACTGCTGCGCGCTCCGGGGCATCAGTGGTTGTGGTCGATGAACAGTCCGAGATGGGTGGGACCCTTTTGTCCGAGCCGTCTGTGGATATTGATGGGAACCACGCCTGGGGCTGGCTCGCGTCCACGCTGGCCGAACTCGCAAGCCTGCCGAATGTGCGGTTGATGAACCGGACTACGGCAATCGGATACTATCACCAGAACATGGTGGGCCTGTGCCAAAAACTGACCGACCATCTGTCGGATCTGCCCGCCGGGGCGCCGCGTGAACGGCTTTGGCGTGTGCGTGCGGGGCAAGTCATTCTGGCGCAGGGGGCCATTGAGCGCCCGATGGTGTTTGACGGCAATGACCGCCCCGGCGTGATGATGGCGGGCGCGGCGCAGACCTTTCTCAACCGCTTTGGCGTCAAGGTGGGTGTCCGTCCGGTGATCCTGACCAGCCATGACAGCGCCTGGCACACGGCCTTTGACCTAGCCGATGCGGGTTGCAAGGTGGCGGCCATTATAGACACCCGCACCGACATTCCGCCCGCGCTGATGCAAGCGGCCATGTCGCGCCAGATCGAGGCGCTGACCGGATACACCGCTACCGCCACGGGCGGGCGGCTGCGGGTGAATTCCATCCGCGTCAACCCTGTGCGGGGCGGCCATGTTGGTGCGGCGCGTACGATTGCGTGCGATGCGGTTCTGATGTGCGGCGGCTGGACACCGTCACTGCACCTCTTCAGCCATACAAAGGGCAGCCTTGACTGGGATGCCAAGGCCAAGGCCTATTTGCCCGGTTACAAGACCGAGGCCGTGCATATTGCCGGTGCGGGCCGTGGGTTGTGGGGCATCGCCGCCGTGCTGGAGGATGGCGCCAAGGCGGGTGCTGATGCGCTGCGCGATCTGGGCCGCAAGGCCGGGGCCGCTACCTATGCCGTGACGGGCGACCGCGTTGGCACCGGCACCACGCAAAAAGAACTGCCAACCGACCGCAGCCCCGGCAGCGCGCGGGCTTTTGTCGATTTCCAGAACGATGTGACGGCCAAGGATATCCGGCTGGCGGTGCGCGAAGGCATGCGGTCCATCGAGCATGTCAAACGCTATACCACGAACGGCATGGCCACCGATCAGGGCAAGTTGTCTAACATGAACGGGCTGACCATCGCATCCGATGCGCTTGGCAAGGACATCCCGCAGGTTGGCCTGACCACCTTCCGTCCGCCCTATACCCCCACCACCTTTGGCGCTCTGGCAGGTTACCACAAGGGCAGCCATTTCGAGGTGACCCGCAAGACGCCGATCGACAGTTGGGCTGCCGAAAACGGCGCCGCCTTTGAACCTGTCGCCCTGTGGCGGCGCGCGTGGTATTTCCCCAAGGCGAGCGAGGACATGCACGCGGCCGTCGCCCGCGAATGTCGGGCCACGCGTCAGTCGCTGGGCATCTTTGACGCCTCTACCCTTGGCAAGATCGAGGTGTCCGGCCCCGATGCGGTGGAGTTCATGAACCGCATGTACACCAACCCCTGGGCCAAACTTGCCCCCGGCAAATGCCGCTATGGCCTGCTCTTGGGCGAAGACGGCTTTATCCGCGACGATGGCGTGATTGGTCGGATACGCGACGATCTGTTCCATGTGACCACCACCACGGGCGGTGCAGCGCGCGTGCTGAACATGATGGAAGACTACCTGCAAACCGAATGGCCAGACCTTCAGGTCTGGCTGACCTCGACCACCGAGGAATGGGCGACCATCGCGATCAACGGCCCCAATGCGCGCAAACTTCTGGCACCTCTGGTCGAAGGCCAGGACATGTCCGACGCCGCCTTCCCGCATATGTCGGTGGCCGAATGCACCGTGGCCGGCTTTCCGTCGCGCCTGTTCCGCATCAGCTTTACCGGCGAATTGGGGTTCGAGGTGAACGTCCCCGCCCGGCATGGCCGTGCGCTGTGGGAAAAGCTGATGGAAGCCGGCAAAGCCTATGACATCTGCCCCTATGGCACCGAAACCATGCACGTTCTGCGCGCTGAAAAGGGCTATATCATCATCGGCCAGGACACTGACGGCACGGTGACGCCGGAAGATGCAGGTATCGGCTGGGCGATTGGCAAGGCAAAACCCGATTTTGTCGGCAAACGCTCCCTCGCGCGGCCAGACATCGTCGCCAAGGGGCGCAAGCAATTGGTCGGCCTTTTGACTGAAAACCCGAAAGACGTGCTCGTTGAAGGCGCGCAGATCGTGCTGGACCCAAAGCAGCCCAAACCGATGAGGATGATCGGCCATGTGACCAGCTCATATTGGTCCGCGGCGCTGGGGCGATCGATCGCCATGGCGGTGGTTGAAGGCGGCTTTGACCGGATGGGCGACACGCTGCATATCCCCACGGCGGATGGCGGATCGCAGGCGGCAAAGGTCACGGGGTGCGTGTTCTACGACCCCGCGGGTGATCGGTTGAAGGTTGATTGAGGAGGATACCAGAATGAACGCCCCCGTGAAATCGTTTGCCGCGGTATCGGTTGCCGTTCTGCCCCCCGTGGCACGGATGAGCCTGCGGATCGCTCCCGCTAATTTGGCTACGGCCACGGCGGCCTTTGGCCTGCCCTTGCCCGGCAAAATAGGGCAGGGTGTGGCGCAGGGCGACCGCGCCGCGTGGTGCCTTGGCCCGGACGAATGGCTTCTGCACGCCCCGGAAGCCGAACAGGGCATCATCGTGGCCGGCTTCGCCAAGGCGCGGGCCAAGACGCCCCACAGCCTGACGGTGATTTCGGATCGCGAATTTACCATCGCCATCACCGGGCCCCGCGCGCAGGAACTTTTGACGGTCGCCTGCCCGCTCGACCTGTCGCGCATGGCCCCCGGCACCGCCAAGCGCACGCTGTTTGACAGCGCACAAGTGGTTTTGATCCGCGACGCCGAAGATGCGTTCCGTATCGAGGTCTGGCGGTCGTTCTTCCCGCATGTGTCCGAGCTTCTGGACATCGCCCTGCGCGAGTTCGCCTGCGGCCTGTGACGCCGTCGCGGCCTTGCAGAAATCATGACGCGCCGTTCCGGCGCGCTCCTTCGCTGTTGCCTGAAAGGCCCCTTGCCATGTTGAAATCCTTGAACGCCAACCAGATCACCGACGCGGCCATCGCCGAGGCCATCGGACACGAGCTTGATCGCCAGATGAACCAGATCGAGCTGATCGCATCGGAAAACATCGTCAGCCGTGACGTGCTGCGCGCCCAAGGGTCGGTGCTGACCAACAAGTACGCCGAAGGTTATCCGGGCAAACGCTATTACGGCGGCTGCGAGCATGTCGATGTGGTGGAGCAGGCCGCAATCGACCGCGCCAAGCAACTGTTCGGCGCGGCCTATGCCAACGTGCAGCCGCATTCCGGCGCGCAAGCCAATCAGGCGGTGTTTCTGGCGCTGTTGCAGCCCGGCGACCGGATCATGGGGCTGAACCTTGCCCATGGCGGGCATTTGACCCACGGATCGCCCGTCACCATGTCCGGCAAGTGGTTCGATGTGGTCAGCTATGAAGTGCGCGCCGACAACCAATTGATCGACATGGACAATGTGCGCGAAGTCGCTCTGGCGAAGAAGCCAAAGCTGATCATCGCCGGGGCCTCGGCCTATCCGCGCCACATCGACTTTGCCGCCTTCCGCGCGATTGCTGATGAGGTGGGCGCCTATTTGATGGTGGATATGGCGCATTACGCCGGCCTGATCGCGGCGGGGCAGTACCCCGACCCGATGCCCCACGCCCATGTCGTGACCACGACCACGCATAAAACCCTGCGCGGCCCGCGCGGTGGCATGATCCTGACGAATGACGAGGCCTTGGGCAAGAAGTTCAACTCGGCGGTGTTCCCCGGCAATCAGGGCGGCCCGCTGATGCATGTGATCGCCGCCAAAGCCGTGGCCTTTGGCGAGGCGCTGGACCCGTCGTTCAAGGAGTATGCAAAGGCCGTCATAAACAACGCGCGGGCGCTTTCCGACATTCTGCAGGCCGGCGGACTCGGCATCGTCTCGGGTGGCACCGATTGCCATATGGTACTGGTCGATCTGCGCCCCAAGGGTGTGACCGGCAAGGCCGCCGAAGCGGCGCTGGAACGTGCCGGGTTGACCTGCAACAAGAACTCGATCCCGTTTGACCCGGAAAAGCCGTTTGTCACTTCGGGTGTGCGCCTTGGAACTTCGGCAGGCACGACGCGCGGTTTCGGGATCGTGGAGTTCCGCAAGGTGGGCGAACTGGTGCTACGGGTGATCGACGCATTGTCAGACAATGCCGATGGCGACCCTGCGGTTGAGGCAGCGGCGCGGGCAGAGGTGCGTGCACTTTGTTCCGCGCACCCGATCTATGCCATGGGCGCCTGATCTGATGTTCCTGTCGGTATTCGATATTTTCAAGCTGGGCGTCGGTCCATCATCGTCGCATACAATGGGGCCGATGACTGCCGCCGCGCGGTTTCTGGATGATCTGCGGGGCGGTGCCGAAAAAATCGCAGGCGCGGGGCGGCTGTCGCGCCTTGGCGCCAGCCTGCACGGCAGCCTTGCCTTTACCGGCAAGGGCCATGCCACAGACCGCGCTGTGGTTCTGGGGCTCTTGGGCTTTCGCCCCGACACGCTGGACCCCGACGCGGCTGAGGCGCTGGAGGCCGCTGTCCGTCAAAGCGGGCGCATCCGACCGCCGGGGTTGGGTGATCTGTCCTTTGATCCCGACCGCGATCTGGTGTTCGACCATGGCCCGCCATTGCCCGGCCATGCCAATGGGCTCGTGCTGCGGGCCTATGACGAACGCGGCAATCCCTATCTGACACAGATCTATTACTCGGTCGGCGGTGGGTTTGTTGTGACAGCGGCGGAACTGGAGGCGTCAAGATCCGGAAATCTGCACACGCGGAAGGCGGCAAAAGGCTATCCGCACCCCTTCGGCACTGCGCTGGAAATGCTGGTCATGGGCCAGGCAGCTGGCCTGACAATTGCCGACATGAAACGTGCAAACGAGGTGGTACACTCCGGGCCCGGTCTGGAAGAACGTCTTGATACACTGTGGCAGGCGATGGACGCCTGTATCGCACGCGGGCTGCACAAGGACGGCATCCTGCCCGGCGGATTGAAGGTCAAGCGCCGCGCCAAGGCGATCCATGAAGAGCTTTTGGCCGAACGCGGGCAGAACCAAAGCCAACCGCATGTCGTCAATGATTGGCTATCGGTCTACGCCATGGCGGTGAATGAGGAAAACGCCGCAGGGGGCAGGGTAGTCACCTCGCCGACAAATGGGGCGGCGGGCGTGGTCCCTGCGGTGATCCGCTACTACCGGGACCATTGCATCGGGGCCACGCAAGGCGGCATCCACAGGTTTTTGCTGACTGCCGCCGCGATTGGCGGGCTGATCAAGCACAACGCCTCGATCTCGGGTGCCGAAGTGGGCTGCCAGGGTGAGGTGGGCAGTGCAGCGGCGATGGCGGCTGCGGGGCTGTGTGCCGCCCTTGGCGGCACCAACGAACAGGCGGAAAACGCCGCCGAAATCGCGCTTGAACATCATCTAGGCATGACCTGTGACCCGGCAGCGGGCCTTGTTCAGGTGCCCTGCATCGAGCGCAACGGCCTCGGCGCGATCAAGGCCGTGTCGGCTGCGAGCCTTGCTTTGCGCGGCGATGGTATGCATTTCATGCCGCTGGACAATTGCATCGAGACGATGCGCCAGACCGGAATTGACATGAACGTGAAGTACAAGGAAACCTCGACCGGAGGCCTTGCCGTCAATCTGCCAGAGTGTTGACCGCCGGTGGTGCCCCGCTGCGGGCGCGGGCATCGCGGGCAATGATGGTAATAACCAGTCCAGTCATCACCAGCACAGTTCCTAGCAGAAACTCTGGCTTCAGCTTTTCGTCAAGGAACACCACGCCGATGAAGATGCCAACCAGTGGCATCAGCAAGGCGAAGGGCGCAACCTGATCCATGCGGTTGCGCTCCAGCAGGCCGTACCAAAGAATGTATGCCACAACGAGGACCGCGATCCCCAGAAACAGCAAACCGAACCATTCATAGGCCGATCCTGACTTTAACAACGCGATATGGTCGGACTCGACCATAAGCGATGCCAGAAAAAGCTGAGGTACCGCCAAAAGCGACACCGCCCCCAACAATTGCCGGATCGGATCGCGTGAATGCATGCGGATCAGCGCCTGCCCCAGACCCCAGCTTGCGGCGCCGGCCAGAATGCAGATCAGACCAACATAGGCACTACCCGGCTTTGGCACGCCGACGACCACCGCAATCCCCAGGATGGCCAGCGCCACCCCAAGCATGCGCATGGGGTTCAGACGCTCCAGCCCCAGGGCCCAGGCCGCCAGAATGGCGAAGGGCACCTGCGACTGCACCACCAGATTGGCAAGCGAGGTATCGACCCGCACGACTCCGTAAAAGATCAACGCGCTTTGCAGGCCACAGCCGAAAACCGACGCGACGATCAGCCAGAACAACGGCGTCTTCAGCCCCGCCTTCGGCCGAAACAGGATCGCGCCGGCAATCGCATACATCATGGCCGTGGTGAAAAGCGGCTGGAAATGCAGCATGGCGCCTTTGCCGACGGAATAGCCCGTGGCCCACAGCACCGGCGGCAACAAGGCAAGAAACAGGTCACGCGGCGGCATCTGGCACATCATCCCGGCAGTTTTTTGCAATGTTACCGCAGGCTTGTGCGGTGGCCTTGGCAGATTGCGACAACAAGAAAGGTCGGTAAATGCCGCGTCGCCACGGCATCAACCAGACGCTCCACCTAGCGCGCGGCCTTGCGCGACAGGAAGGCGAGCGCCGCAAACAGCATGATCGACAGGCCCAGCAGCATGGTTGCCGCCGCCATGATCGTCGGGTTGATCTGGTCGCGGATGCCCGAGAACATCTGCACCGGCAGGGTGCGTTGCTCGGCCGCGGTCAGGAACAGCGCCACCACCACCTCGTCGAACGATGTTGCAAAGGCAAAGATCGCACCCGAGATCACGCCGGGCAGGATATTGGGCAGCGTCACCCGCATGAAGGCCGACAGCCCCGAGGCTCCAAGGCTGTTGGCCGCGCGGGTCAGGTTGGTGTCATAGGTGGACAGCGTGGCGGTAACGGTGATTACCACGAAGGGTGTGGCCAGTGCGGTATGGGCAAAGACCAGGCCCGCACGGGTGTTGGTCAGGCCAAACTGGCCAAAGAACAGGTAGCTGCCGACAGCCACGATCACGATCGGCACGATCATCGGCGAGATCAGCAGCGCCATGACCACCCGCCGCGCCGGAAAGTCCGGCCGTGCAATGCCAAGGGCGGCCAAGGTGCCCAGCGTGGTGGCGAAAATCGTGGTCAGCACCGCCGCCACCACGCTGTTGATGATTGCGGCCATCCAGCGCGGGTTGCCGAACAGGTCGGCATACCAGCGCAGCGAATATTCCCGCACCGGCAGGGTGAAGAACGGATCCTTCGAAAACGAAAGCGGCACGATGATGAACAGGGGTGCGATGAGGAACACCATCACCGTCACGGCAAAGGCCACGATCATGGTGCGCATAAGCCGCTCGGACGGGGTCGAGTAAGAGGGAAGCCACATTTCAATTACCCCAGTTTGAACTTTTCAGCACCGACAAGGCGCAGGAACAGGCCATAGATCGCCATCGTGACGATCAGAAGCACCACGCCCAGCGCCGCGGCCAGACCCCAGTTGAGATCGCGGTTGATGTAGGTCGAGATAAAGTTCGACACCATCTGGTCTTGCGGGCCGCCGACCAGCGCCGGCGTGATGTAGTATCCCAGAGAAAGGATGAAGGTCATGAGGCACCCCGCTACCACGCCGGGCACGGTCTGGGGCGCATAGATCCGCCAGAAGGCCGAGGTTGGCCCAGCCCCCAGCGACCGCGCGGCGCGCAGTTGTGTGGGCTGGATCGAGCGCATCACCGAATAGATCGGCAGAATGGTGAAGGGCAGCTGGATGTGCGTCATTGCAGTGACGGTGCCGAAGCGGGTGAAGATCAGTTGCACCTTTCCCGCGGTCAGATGCAGCGCCATCAGGATCGAGTTGATAACCCCGTCCGATTGCAGCAGCACCACCCAGGCCGTCGTGCGCACAAGAAGCGACGTCCAGAGCGGCAAAAGCACCATCAGCATCATGATGCCCGCAACCGTCCTGGGTGCAATGGTCAACACATAGGCAACGGGATAGCCCAGGATCAGGGTGCAGGCGGTGACCATTCCGGCCACGAGAAGCGTGCGCCCCAGGATCGACAGGAAGATTGCCTGATCGGGGGCAACCTGTTCGATCCCGCCGCCGGGGGATTGCTTCAGATCGACGGCAGTCAACAGGTAGTAGGGCGTCAGACCCTTACCATTGCGCTTGATCACCGCCCATGTGTCCACGGCGCCCCAGATTGCGTCCTGCGCCAGAAAAGCGTCGCGGTAAGGTCCCTTGTTCAGCCCCGCCGCCATGCGTGAAGCCGAAAGCACCTTGCTGCGCATCCCGGATATTTCGTAGTTCAGACGCTTTCCCACGAGGGCGGCGGTCTTGTCGGTGCCAGCCTGTTTCAGATCGGCGGCAAGGGCGGCAAAGACGGCCTCATCGGGGGTCGCCTTGCCATCCCAGGCTTCGAGCGCCACCAGCGTATGGGGCAGCACCGCGCGCGTCTCGGGGTTATCGACGGCCGTGACTAGCAGATACAGGATCGGCGCCACGAAGGCGACTATCAGAAACACAACCAGCGGCAGCGCCAGCGCTAACGCCGCGCGACGCGCCGGTCGGGCAGCGCGGCGGACTGCCTCGAAGGTGCGGATACGTTCGATGTCGGGTAAGTTGCGAGGCGTCATGACTCAACCCTCCAACAAACGGCAATCGGCCGGCATGCAGGCCAGATGCACCGTTTCGCCGGTCTGGAACGCCCGCGCAACCGCGACCGGGATACGCGCAGTCAGTGTCTGGCCGCCAAATGCCTCGACCGAAAGCCGCATGTGGTCGCCCAGAAAGAACACGTCCGTCGCTACGCCAGAAAACAGGTTGGCGCCGTCCGGAGTCTGTTCCCCTGCAAGCATGATGTTCTCGGGTCGCACCGAAAGGCTAAGGCTGTCGCCCGCACCGGTCACCGGTGTTGCGTTGGCCCGAAGCACCGCGCCATCGGCCATGCGTACACTGATCGCGCCCGCCTCCCGCCCGACAAGAGTGCAGGGCATGGTGTTGTTTTCTCCAATGAACCCAGCCACAAAGCGGTTCTCGGGAGCGTTATACAGGGTTTTGGGATCGGCAAGCTGCTGGATGCGCCCATCGTGGAACACGGCAATCCGGTCCGACATGGTCAGCGCTTCAGATTGGTCGTGCGTCACATACACCATTGTGATGCCTAACGAGGTTTGCAAATGCTTGATCTCGATCTGCATTCGCTCACGCAACTGCTTGTCCAATGCGCCCAGGGGTTCATCCATCAAGACCAACGAGGGTTCGAACACCAGCGCCCGGGCCAAGGCCACGCGCTGTTGCTGGCCCCCCGAAAGCTGCGCAGGCCTGCGATCCCCCATCGCCTCCAGGCTGACTCGGCCAAGTGCCCGCTTCACCTTTTCGCGCGCGGCGTCCCCCTTTATGCCGCGATAGCGCAGCGGGAAGGCCACGTTTTCTGACACCGTCAAATGTGGAAAAAGGGCGTAGTTCTGAAAAACGAAACCAATGTTGCGCTTTTCCGGCGGCAGCTTTTCCACCGGTTTGCCATCGAGCAGGATATGGCCCAGGGTGGGCCGCTCGAATCCGCCCAACATCATAAGCGTGGTGGTCTTGCCCGAGCCTGACGGCCCGAGCATGGTCAGAAATTCACCCTTTGCGACATCCAGATTGAGGTCTTTGACGACATACTGGATACCGTCGTAGGACTTCTTGACATTGGTAAAACGGACGAGCGCATCTTCCTTATTGCCCGTCGCAGTTGTACGGCCTTGCAAAGCGGTCATGATGCGCTCTCCCTTTGTTCAGGATCAGTTGGCCAACCAGGTGGTGAACCGTTTGCGGATCTCATCGCCGTTGTCCGCCCAGAAGGCGTTGTCTAGCGTCAGGGCCGCCGTCAGGTTTGCCGGGCTCGTCGGCAGGTTGGCGGCGTCCGCCGGTGCCACAAAGGCAGCAGCCGAGGCGCGCACCGGGCCATAGGGGATATATTTCGTTATGCCCGCCAACACCTCGGGTTCCACCGCGTATTTGATGAAGGCCATCGAGGCTTCGACATTCTTCGCGCCCTTCGGGATCGCCCAGTAGTTGGAATCGAGGATCTGGTTGTCCCAGACAATCTTGAAGTTCTGCCCTTCCTTGTTGGCGTTGAAGATGCGGCCGTTCCACGCGGTGGTCATCACCACTTCGCCCGAAGCCAACAGCTGTGGGGCCTGTGCGCCGGCTTCCCACCAGACGATGCTGCCTTTGATGGTGTCCAGCTTGGCAAAGGCCCGGTCGAGCCCTTCGGGAGTGGCAAGCACCTTGTAGACCTGATCGGCAGGCACGCCGTCGGCCAGAAGGGCGAATTCCAGATTGGTCGCAGGGTTCTTCCACAGCCCTCGTTTGCCAGGGAATTTCTTGGTGTCGAACAGGTCCGCAATCTTGGTCGGGCCGTCTTTCAGCGTTGCGGCGTTATAAGCCAGCGAGGTAGAATAAACGATCGTTCCCGCACCGCAATCCGAGGTAGTGCCCGCAAGCCAATCTTCTTTCGGGCCGATCTTCGTCCAGTCGATCTTCTCGAAGATGCCCTCGTCACAGCCCTGGAGCAGGGTCGGCGCATCAACATCAACCACGTCGATAGTGGTGTTACCAGACTCGACCATCGCAGCGATCTTGGCGATCTCGCCGCCGTATTCCTGTTCGTCCACCTTGATGCCGGTCTTGGCCGCATAGGTTTCGAACACCGCCTTACGTTGCGCCTCTTGATAGGCGCCGCCAAAGCTCATGACCGAAATCGAGTCTTGCGCGAATGCCGGAACCGCTGTCAGCGACAGCGCCCCCAGAACCGAAACCGTCAGCGCACGGCGCGTCATTGTGAATTTCATCTGTTTTCCTCCCATTGATTTCCCGAATGCAAGCTGAATTGCGTGCATGGCTTTCGCAGTCTGCCGATTTTCTTGACGCACAGCGGCCAAACCGGCAATTCGACAGTTCGCACCGCAAACCGGGCTCCTCCTCCCGTTCCCCTGCGCGCCTTGTCAGTTCTTGATTGGTCTTGCGCCCCGACCCTGCAAGGGACGGGGCGCAAATTGGTTACAAGATCAGTTCTTGACGATCAGGTGCTCGGGGCCGTAGGCGAAACCGGTGATGTTGGTGTTGCCCTTGTTGTTTTCCTTGGTGATGACCAGAATGTCATGCTCGCGGTAGCCGCCGGCGCCGGGCAGATGGTTCGGCACAGTGATCATCGGCTCCATCGACACGACCATGCCTTCTTCCAGGACCGTGTCGCAATCTTCACGCAGTTCCAGACCGGCCTCGCGGCCATAGTAATGGCACAGAACGCCGAACGAGTGGCCATAGCCGAAGCTGCGGTATTGCAGCAGGTTTTCGGCGGCATACATCTCGTTCAGTTCCTTGGCGATGTCGCTGCACTTGGCACCCGGCACCAGCAATTCCTTGCCGCGATCATGCACGGCGCAGTTGATGTTCCACAGGCGGATATGCTCGTCCGATGCCTCTTCCGAGAACAGCGTGCGCTCCAGCGCCACATAATAACCGGCAACCATCGGGAAGCAGTTCAGCGACAGGATATCGCCCTTTTCGATCTTGCGGCTGGTCACCGGGTTGTGGGCGCCGTCGGTGTTGATGCCCGACTGGAACCAGGTCCAGGTGTCGAGCAATTCGCCATGCGGCCAGACCTTGGCGATCTCGCGCACCATGGTGGCGGTGGAATGCAGCGCCACTTCATGCTCTGGCACGCCCACGGCAATCGCCTCGACGCAGGCCGCGCCACCGATGTCGGCAATGCGGGTCATCTTGGTGATATGGGCGATTTCCTCGGGCGATTTGATCATCCGCAGACGCATGGACGCGGCACCGATATCGACGAATTCCATGTGGGGGAATTCGGATTTCAGCAGGTTCAGCGTGTCGATGTTGATGTGGTCGAACTCGATCCCCAGACGCTTGACGCCACCGGTCAGGCCGCGAATGGCATGAAAATAATTGTCTTTCTGCCAATCGGTATAGGTGACGTTCTTGCCGCCGAAGGTCCGGCGCCAAGGCTGGCCGCCGTCGATGCCTGCGCTGATCGAGGTTGCGATGTTGTGATCGACCAGAAAGCCATAGCGGCGGCCGAAATAGCAGAACAGGAAGTCGGAATAATAATTGATGCAATGATAGCTGGTGAACAGGGCCGCATCAATGCCGGCCTTTGCCATATGACCGCGGATCGCGTCGAGGCGCCGCTGCATCTCCGAATCCGAAAAAGTCGGCACGGCCTTTTCGCCATTGCCAACGTAGTTTTGCAACCGCTCGCGTTCCATTGAATCCTCCAAAGATTGGGTGGGCCGAGATTGCCCCGATAGCGCGCGATCAAGCCCTTGTTGAACGGCCTTGTCAAAAGACCATTTTTCACGATAGCATCAGTTTTTCTCATGCTATGGCGATCCATGACGACACCACCTCTCAATGCCCTGCGCGCCTTTGAGGCGGTCGCCCGTCTGGGGTCATTTCGCGCTGCCGCCGGGGCGTTGTTCGTTACGCAATCCGCCGTCAGCCACCAGATCCGCAATGTCGAGGATTGGCTGGGCAAGCCGTTGTTTGAGCGTGAGGGTAACCGGACCCGGCTCTTGCCACATGGGGCCGATCTGGCACGCAGTCTGGCAGGATCGCTGGCCGAGATCGAAGCGGCCTGCAACCGGGCGCGCAATATCAGTCAAGCCCTTGTCATTGCCGCAATCCCCTCGATCGCGATGTGCTGGCTGATTCCTCGTCTCAGCCGCTTTCGTACCGCCCATCCGGAAATCGAAATCCGGATCGTTTACGCCATGCATGGCCGCGAGGTAAACTTTCACGATGTCCATCTGGCCTTTGTCTTTTCGAAAGGGACCCCGACGATCGGGGCATACTTCTTTTTGGGCGGACAAAGCGTGCCGGTGTGTAGCCCTTCTGCATTGGCCCGTCTTGGGCGCAAACCTGAAACCGTTTCCGACTTTCTTGCCTTGGGTCTATTGCATGACGGCACACAGCCGGGATGGAGCAACTGGCTGTCAGGCTTGGACAGCGTTGACGAACCGGGCCCTGCGCACGCCCCCACCTATGAGGGTGCGACCTTTGAGGATTTCAACCTGCTTCGCGCAGCGGCCCTATCGGGACAGGGAGTAGCCCTATGCCCGAAGGCCATGATCCAGCCTGATCTGAAATCGGGCGGGCTTGTCCAGGTTTCACAACGATTGCAGGATGATGGCTTCAATTATTATCTGCTGTCCTCCACGACAGCGGCCCCACTTGTTACCCGTCAGGCGCAGGTATTTCGGGATTGGGCAATGTCAGAGCGGGAAGATTTGCTGACAACTGACTGACCAAGGCAATTGCGATACGCTGGCCCGCCCGCCATGATGCTGTGAACATGCCCGGTTGCCGCCGAAGGGGTAACTGACGACCATAATAGCGCTGGCGCCGATAAGGAAGAATAGGCTGAATACCCCGGTTGGCATTCCCAAAAGAGGCAATTTCAGAACAGAATTCTTTAGGCCGTGTTGACAAAAGGGATTGGCCTGGTCGGTCCGTTAGTCCAGGTCAGTTTCAGCAACGAGCGCCAAACGAGACAAATGACAGCACCGCCCGGTTCTCAGGGGGCAGAGCACCTCTGACGGCACCATTTCTCATATCGCGAGTGGCGAACGAACCCGATGTCGTTCACACAGCCTTGTGTGCGGGGGGCGGGCTGTACCCTCCTATCCGTGAGGTCGAAAGCCGCAGTTTCACCATCGCCTCCGCCAATCCGACGGCGCAGGCCACGCCATCAAGCACGGGCAGACCATGCTCTTTGGCCAGGGACTCGGCCAGATCGGCCATCCCGGCACAGCCCAGCACGATTGCTTCGGCGCGGTCTTCGGCCACGGCGCGGCCAATTTCGGCGCTGATGCGGGTGCACGCATCTGACCCCGGATGTTCCAGTTCCAGCACCGCAACTTCGGACGACCGCACCTGGGCGCAGCGGGCCATCAAACCGTAACGGTGCAAATTATGCACCAAGGCCGGCACCGAGCGCGCAAGGGTCGTGACAACCGAAAACTTGTTCGAGAGCATGGACGCCATGTGATAGGCCGCCTCGCCAATGCCAATCACCGGCTTGTCCGTCAGACAGCGCGCGGCATCAAGGCCCGTGTCATCGAAACAGGCAATCACCACGGCGTCATAGCGGGGCGTGGTTCGGATCACGGCCAACAGTCCGGCCAGCGACATCGCCTCGTCATAGTAACCCTCGATGGAGGCAGGGCCATGGGCCGAGTTGACGGCAATGATTTCGGTGCCCGGCGAGGCAACCCGCCGCGCCGCCGCACCAATCTTTTCGGTCATCGACGCGGTTGTGTTGGGGTTCACCACCAGAATGCGCATCTACACTTCCCCCCCAAGATAGGCGGCCTTGATCCGGTCATCGTTCATCAGCTCTTTGGAATTGCCCGTCAAAACCACCGATCCCGTCGACATCGCATAGGCCCGGCTGGAGATGGACAGGGCCATCCGGCTGTTTTGTTCCACCAGCAGCACAGTCACGTTTTCATCCCGGCTGATTGCCACAATGGCGCGCGCGATGTCTTGCACCAGCTTGGGAGCGATGCCCAATGACGGCTCGTCCAGCAAGAGAAGCTTGGGCTTGGCCATCAGGGCGCGGCCGATCACCATCATCTGCTGTTCCCCGCCAGACAGAGTGCCGGCCTGCTGGCTGTAGCGCTCTTTCAGACGCGGAAAACGCGCGAGTATGCTGTCGAGGGTTTTGGCGATTTCGGATTTGTCCGACCGGGTGAACGCCCCCATCAGCAGGTTGTCCTTGACCGACATGAAGGGAAATACCCGCCGCCCCTCGGGCACCATGGCGATGCCTTTTTTGACGATGTCCGCCGTGGAGGTGCCGTCCAGCCGATCGCCCATGAAGGTGATCGTACCGCTCTTGATCTTTCGCAGCCCGGTGATGGCCCGCAGGATCGACGATTTTCCCGCCCCATTGGCCCCGATCAACGCCACGGTTTCGCCCTGCTTCAGGTTCAGCGACACGCCCTTCAGCGCATAGACATGATCGTAGTAGAGTTCGACTTCCTTGAAGTTCAACATCTCGGTCATGGCCTACATCCCAATCGCTGCGTCTTCGGAGCCGAGATAGGCCTCGATCACCTTCGGGTTGGCCTGAATTTCGGCTGGCGTGCCTTCGGCGATTTTTTCGCCGAAATTGATGACCACGATGCGGTCCGAGATTTTCATCACTGCAGGCATGTCGTGTTCGACCAAGAGCACCGTCACACCGCGTTCGTCGCGCAGACGGCGGACCTGGGTGACCATTTTCATCGTCTCGTCATGGTTCATGCCGGCAAAGGGTTCATCCAGCAGCAAGACCATCGGATGCGTGGCAAGCCCGATAGCCATTCCCAAGGCGCGCAGATGGCCCTGCGGCAGGTTCGAGGCCATCTCGGTGCGGATCGCCTGAAGGCCAAGAAAGTCGATGATGTCATCGGCGGATTTACCAAACTCTGCCTCGTCCGCTCGCGCCTGCTTGCTGCCAATGAAAAAGCCGAAGAGCGAGGCTTTCGAGCGCAGGTGATGCGCCACAATGATGTTTTCACGCACCGTCATTGACTTGAAGATGGTGGTTTCCTGAAAGGTGCGCACCACTCCCATCTGCGCCACCTTGTGCGGGGCAAGGTCGCTGATCTTTTGCCCGTGAAACAACACCTCGCCGCTGGTGGTGTGCACGAAGGACGCGATCAGCTTGAACAGCGTCGACTTGCCCGCGCCGTTCGGGCCGATCACCGACAGGATCTCGCCCTCGTTCACGTCAAAGCTGATGTTGTTGTTGGCCGTCAGGCCGCCATAACGCTTGGTGACGCCTTTGATCTGCAGGATGGGGCTCATCTTCCGCCACCTTTCTTGTCAAACAGGCTCAACACGCCGTTGGGAAGCACCAGCATCAGGGCGATCATCGCGCTGGAATAGATCAAGAGCTGATATTCCTTGGCGATCGACAGCAGGTCCCAGCCGAAATAGAGCAGGAAGGTGCCAAGCAGGGGGCCCGCGACGAAGCCCAGACCACCTACGAAACAATACAGCATGAAGTTCACGCTGTCGGTGACGGCAAAGGATGACGGGTAGATCGACTGCGAAATCGCCACGAACACCGCGCCGGCAATACCGCCGAAAAACGATGAGATCGCATAGGCCAGCACGCGCAGATAGGCCGTGTTGACGCCGATGGACGCGGCCAGTTCCTCATTCTGTTGCAGGCTGCGGCAGAGGTGGCCAAGCCTTGAATTCACGATCCGCCACAACGCGGCGTAAGACAGCACCATCAGCGTGACCGCCAGCAGATAGAAGCCGAGTTTCGGGTTGGCTATCGTGGTGAAGTCCGGAATGATCGTTATGCCAACGATCGACAGGGCCCCCGGCAGCGGGATCGACGTGATACCCTTGGCCCCGTTCGTCACCGGCAGTGCCAGCGCGGTCAGCCGGGCCACCTCGGTCAAGACCAGCGTGATCATGGCAAAATACACTCCACGCAGCCGCAGAATGGGCAGGCCGATCAGGACCGAGATCGTAGCGCAGAAGATCCCCGCTGCCGGCAGCGTCAGCCAGAACGACACGCCAACCCTGGTCATCAGTACAGCCGAGACATAGCCGCCCATCAGCGCATAGGCGCCCTGACCGATGTTGATGCGCCCGATGTAAAAGGTCAGCCAGACCCCGGCAGAGCCGATGGACAGCAACGCCACCGAGGTCAGCGTATAGTAAAGGTCCCAGCGCCCGGTTGCCGCAATAGCCAAAGGTACCAGCACGAAGACCGCGAGCAGAAAGGCCGCAATGCTCAGGATGTATTTGTTGTTCATGCGTTCAACCCCAGGGCTTGCCCATCAACCCTTGCGGGCGGAATGCGAGGAAAACCATCAGCGAGGCAAAGATGGCAAGATAGGTGATGTCCCCGTAAGCGGCCAACAGGGTCAGGCCGACACTTTCCATCATCCCAAGGATGAACCCGCCCGCGATTGCCCCTGAAATCACCCCGGCGCCGCCGATCATGATCATCATGAAAGCTTTGATCGAGGTCGGCCCGCCCATGCCAAGGTTGATGCCGGTGATCGCCACCAACAACCCGCCCACCAGCCCGGCCAGCATCGCCCCAAGCGCAAAGCCGATCATCGAATAGCGGTCGACATCGACCCCCATCAGTTGCGCCGCCACGCGGTCCTGGGCCAAGGCGCGCATCGCACGGCCAGTCTTGGAATATTGCATCAGGGCTATGAAGCCGGCGACCATCGCAATCGCCAGAGCTCCGATCAGAATGCGGTCGTAGGGCATGATCAGCCGCATGTCCCAATTGAACACGCCGTTCACGATCTTGGGCACGCCGCGTTGCTTTTCTCCAAACAGCAGCAGGATCACCGCATCCAGGAAGAAGGCAATTCCCGCGGCCAGCAGCATCGTGCTTTCATCGCGTTTCGATTTTCGGATGACAGGGCGGAACAGGAAGACTTCAATCAGCGCGCCCATGATGGCCAGGGCCAATGCCGAGGCGAAAAGGCCCACGATAAAAGGCAGGCCCCACTGTGCGACAACGGTGTAGGTGACAAAGCCGCCAAACACATACATCTGCCCATGGGCGAAGTTCAGCACGTTCATCAACGAGAAGATCAAGGTGAGACCCAGCGCAATCAATGCGTATTGGGCGCCAAGATACAGCCCGTTCGCAAGGATCTGTTCCATGCGAGGCCCTCCGGAAGTGTGGATGATAAGGGCCGCCTGTACGGGCGGCCCCAAGGTGACACCGGGCCTCGACGTCAGTCCACCTGTGCCACGAACAGCGTATCAAATGCGCCGTTGTTGAAGGTGTTCACGACCAGGGGCACCGAAAGCTGGCGCTTTTGGCCAAAAGATGTGGTGCCGACATATTGCAGCTTGGCATCGCCCTTCATGTAGGGATTGGGGGCCGAGAAGGTGTCCATGGTCTTCTTGAATTCGTCGACATTGTCGATGGCGGCCGGATCGGCGGCGATGGTCGCAAGGATGTATTCGAGCGCGTAGACCTTTGTGTTGGACTCGTCATTGTATTCGCCGAACATCTTCGTGTAGCGCGCGACGAATTCCTTCATCATGTCCGAGGCCAGTTCCGGGGTTGAGGCCCCACCAACCGAAATGAAGCCGTTCGCAAGATCGCCCGCGCCTTCTTTCAGCACGGCGGCGTCCTGCGCCGTCTCCGTGGAAATCAGCCCGTTGTAGCCCAGTTCGCGCGCCGAGCGGATCAGTTGCGGCGCGTTGGCGGGCGAAACACCCGACAGAACCAGAAGATCCGGGGCGGTCTGGATAACCGGCAGCATGACCGGGGTGAAATCCGTGGTATCGACCTGATAGGTCACCGTGTCCGAAACCACGTCCAGCCCAAGGGCCTTGGCCGCGGCAGAACCGGAATCGCGCTGGCTCAACGGGTCGGACTCGTTGGCGGCAATGAAGGCCACCTTCTTCACACCCTTGTTTTCCATAAGATATTTATAGATCGCCGGCCCTGACTGATAGTTGGCCACCATGCCCAGAACCGCATTAGAGGCCGGTTTGACATACAGCGATTTGGGAAAAGCGTAGGGGAAGTACATGATGCCGTTCTGCTCTGCCACCGGGCGGACAGCGGCGGCACCGTCATCGACATTGGGGCCCACAACATAGTGAATCTTCGCTTGCGCCATCTGCTCCATGCCCGCAATCGCACGCTTGGGGTCTTTCTGGTCGTCGAACGACACGATCTCGATATTGTATTTGGTGCCGCCGATGTCATAGCCGCCCGTTTCGTTGATCCAGGCAGCGCGCGTTTCCATGGACCGCTGGTTCGAGGTGCCCCAGGCCGCTGCCGGGCCGGAAGTGACGCCAACAAAACCGATCTTGAGAACCGGGTTCTCGCCAAATGCGGGGCCAAACATGGTGAAGCCTGCGATAGCAGCAAGCGCGGTGGTCTTCAGCAAGGTACGACGAAGCATGTGGCAAACTCCCTGTGAGCCAGAAGGTTGGATGGGTTTACGCCCCGGTTCGGGGTTCTGCGAGCCAGATCAATTGACCGCATTGTTAACAATTGTGTCAACATATTTGTTGCACGTCATGCGCAGGTTTGCTCGCTTGCTTCGGGCGAAATTGCTGACTATCCATTCGGGCAAGCACACCAACAGAGGGTCCACCCAAAGATGCCCGCGGCCCCGCACGAGATCGGCGATCCCTCCGGCAATGACGAAATGGCCGAAGAAGACATCGTTGAGCGTATTTTTGAGGCGGTTGTGGAACAGCGATTGCCGCCGGGCACCAAGCTTTCCGAAGCGGCCTTGTGTGAAGCCTTCCGGGTGGGTCGCATGCGCATCCGGCGCTCGCTTTTGCTGTTGTCCAGCCGCGAGGTGGTGGAGTTGCACGCCAATCGCGGCGCTTACGTGGCGTCGCCAACGGCCAAGCAGGCCCGCGAGGTCTTCGAGGCTCGCCTGACGCTTGAACCAACGATCGCACGTCTGGCTGTCGAGCGGGCCACCGATGCGGATCTCGCCCAGTTGACTGCGCATCTGAAAATGGAACACGACGCGCACCACCCCGAAAGCCGCCACGAAGCGATCCGGCTTTCGGGCCACTTTCACATCCTGCTGGCCCAATTTGCGGCGAATGTCGTGATGCTGCGGATGATGAAGGAACTTGTGACACGTACGTCATTGATCATCGGAATTTTCGGGGCGCCCAGCGTGGCGAACTGTCGTGATGATGACCATGAGAGCATCCTTCATGCCTTCAAAGCGCGCAACGGTCGGGCGGCCGCCGACTTGATGACCGAACACTTGCGCGAGATTGAAGACAGCCTCGATCTCGTCAACAGAAAGAGCGGGGCCGTGGATTTGGTAAGCCTTTTTTCAAAGAAACACACATCAACCGTCCGCGGGACTCTGCTGCGTGTGAAAGATTAGAGGCAACCAATCGGCGTTTGAGTAACGCAACCAGTCATTTGGCGGCGAACCTTCGTGATCACCCGGGCAATCACCCGCATGGGTCAAAAGTGAATAGCTAAGTCATGTTGTAGTCCGGCGAACCGTTCGATGGCTGCTTCGGAACGGGCTGCGGGATATCTATAGCAGTTGTCGGCGGTCGCCATTGGGCTGTTTGCCATGCGTTGTCGGTTCCAGGGGGCTCTCCCCGGCAGTGATCCTGTCACCCCTATGTCCCGCGGCGTTACGCCCGCCAGCAGCCCAACCGGCGCCCAATCCACCGCCTGCCACCGATCCTCGTAACCGCGCCGGGCGGGCGGATGCTGCGACGGCTGATCCGGCCTGCGGCCATAGATTGAAGCACCAGGTGGCCATACGGGGGCCGCGCTTGTTGGCTGTCAGATCGGCTTCGGGCGTCCATTCGGCTGCCTGTATCCCGAACATCTCGCCTCTAAACCCCAACTTGGCTGCCGTTTCGCACAGACTTGTTATTCGGCGCGTCGGAAGGAGGCCGAAGAATGTCATCTTGCCGCTTCCGTCAGTCCTTCATGGGTTTATCCGGGTGTCTAAAGTCAGGCTGCGCGAAATCTGACCGGCAGGCAGACCGTTTGGCCCACGCTGGAAAACTCGCTCATGCGCAGGCCGGGTTGCAGGCGGGTCAGGGCCATCCAATGCCCTGCAACATCAGTCATTGTCTGTCTTTGAACTTCCCGCACCCTGTCGGGAAGTGTCTGTTGCGGGGACTGTGGTTCTTAACGCAAGTTCATTGAGCCGGTTCAGGCTGGTCCTTGAGATCGGCGGCAGGCGCGACAGTTCGTTTTGCAGGTCTTCGTGGTCCGTTGTCTGCCGGAGGGTCACCGCGAGGTCGCCCTTGCCCAACCAACTTTCTGCTGCTTGCCGGTCAAAGGCGCCGGTCGCCGTGATCAGCAATTGGCCACCCCGCCAGTCTATCGCCACCGCGTTGGCGCGCATCTGCGCCGCACGGACAAGGAACGGTAGCAGCAGAATGGGCGCGGCAAGCGGATCAAGCCGCGTATCCCGGCTGAAGGGGCCCCCGGCCAGCAAGGCGCTGTCGCACAGCGCCGCGCCAAGGGCGATCGGACAGAGCGGGCGCTGATCCGGGCTTTGCCAATGGCCGGGCCGGGGGACCGGCGTGCCGATTTCGGCGGGGTTGTCCAGCTTCTTGGTCAGCAAGGCCAGCAAGGGTGAAGTACCGTCAATGCCATGCACTGCAAGCCAGCCTGCGGCAAAGCCCGCCTCCTCGGCCAGTCCCCAACTGAAGCCCGCCCCTCGCGCGGCCTTCATACACAGGCTTTCGGTTTCATTCCGCGAGAGTGCGACAGGTTTTGCGCCGCCAAGTTCCGAAGGTTCGATCTGCTTCATCATGGCTGTGCCTCGTGCAGGGCGTTCAGATCCCCTGGATAGGGCTCGCCCTTGAAAAGGCTGATGCGCACCCATTTGTCGGAACGCGGGTCAAAATGGCTGGCACCGAAGAAGGCCAGCTTGCAGCGCAGGATGTCGATGGGCAGCATGTCGGCGGCCAGAAGATTGTCCTGAATTTCGGCATAGGGGGCGCGGGCGGATTGCTGCACACGCCTGGCCATCAGGCGGTGTTCGGGATGGGCCAGCAGGAAGCTGGCCAAAGGCTGATCGCCCGGCCAGGCGGACAGGGCGCTGGCCAGATCGGCGGCCATCCGTCCAACGCCGAGCGGCTGTTCAAGCGCGGCGCCGTCCTCGGCAAAGCGTTCTCCGATCCGGGGCTCGAGCTTTTCTTCCGAGACATACCAGAAGCGGGCGATGTCGGTGGGCGCGGTGTAGTCCTGCGCCAAGGCCCAGCCATAGCGCGCAGCCAGCCCGGCCCGAAAATCTGCAACCTTCACGCTGCCATCCAGGGTAAAGGCCGCGGCCTCATCGGCGGCCATCGTGTCTGCCAGATCGTCGATCAGATCGCCGTGCGGTTCCAGCATCAGCGCCAGCAGCGCCTCTTGGCCCTCTAGCGACAGGGTGGCCCCGCCCCAGAGCCAGAGATCATTCCAAGGCCTGTCGCCTTTCGGAAAGTGCTCCAGTTTGGCGGCAATCATCGTCAGATCGCGGCGCAGATCGCCCAGTTTTGCCAGTTGCACCGGATGTTCCGAATGCCAGGTCGCCGCATTGTCCTGTGCGGCTTGCAACGCGGCGCGCAGGTCTTTGACCGCCTCGGGTGTGGCAAGGGCCTGGGCGCGGACGCGGGCAAGCGCCTCCTCCCGCGCCCGGATCCAGTTGTTCAGCAAGGTCGGGTGGCGAACCAGAAAGGGTGCCATGCCAAGGCCGGTGGAATTGCCAACCCCGAACCTTGTGCGCAGGTCGTGGTCCAGCCGCACGGCCGCGGCGCCGCCTTTGGCCTGCGCCATGTGTTCGGCCAGATCGACAGTAAATGCGCGGGTCAGCCACACCGACAGCATTTCGGCATGGAATGGCCCGCGAAGTTCAGGTCGATCCGCAATCGCAGCGCGGTCCGCCGCCCCAAACTTTCCGGATCCATAGACGGCCGTGGTGCGCATCAAATAGCCAACCTTGTCAATCTCTGTCGCGTCGGGCTGCTTGCCCGCAGCCAACCTGTCCACCACATGGGCAAACAACCGGACAGAGCGGTTGGCACGGCTGAGCGAAAGCTCCCTGGGCGAAACGCGTCCGGCCTCTTGCAGCGGCACGTTGGCGGCCAACCGGTCAAGGTCGGCGGCATCGGGGGTGCCGTCGAACAGCGCGAATGTCGCGTCCCAGGCGGTGGCGATAACCCGGTCGGACCGCATGTGGTCGGGCAGGTCATGGGCGAACGCCACAAGGCTGTAGGTGCGTGCCGGACCAATGGCGCGGTAGACGGCGCGGCCCACGCCTTTGGTGTCGATGTCCCAGACCGGGCGATCAAAGCGCCAGCCTTCGGCAACCATTCGGCGCAAGACCGCGCGCAGGAAGGACAGTCGTGTCGGATGCGCGCTGCCCATGCGGGCCAGCCGCATCACTTCGGCGGGCGGGCGGCGGTAGGCGGACAGGTCGGGGGTTGCGGTTTGCGGGGTCATTCGGCTGCCCTTTCCCGTTTTGCCGCCTCAGAGGGAAAGCTGCGGGTGAAGAAATC
>Ga0209023_10001284_pt1 | contig 34132 bp, 29 predicted proteins | sample LakOneMetagenome_FD_187468 | JGI IMG/M metagenome (GOLD analysis project Ga0209023, IMG submission 187468) | Freshwater and sediment microbial communities from Lake Erie, Canada (SPAdes) (version 2) | ecosystem: Environmental > Aquatic > Freshwater > Lentic | place: Lake Erie, Canada...
CGTCGACCGAGCCGTTCTTCGTGGCGCAGCAGCCACGGCTGTCATCTCGGGTGCAGCGACGGCGCGCCCGGCGGCGGTACGGATCCCGGTGCTCGGTCCGGTCACGTTGGCGTTGGCGCTGCGCGCCGCGGGACACGACGCGGAGGAGGTCGACCTCGTTGCAGCATCGCTGGTCGCTGCCCGCTCGGTGGCCCTCGCCCGTTTCGTGCGCACCCACATGTCCCAGGCGGGCGATCCTGTCCTCGCCGTCGTGATGAGCGAGCCGGGCCTGGTCGGCTCCATGCATCCCACCTTCCGGTTGCTGCCTGCTGCGGTGCGATCGCTGTTGGATCCGGTCGTCGACGCTCTCGATCGTTCCACCTCGTCGGACTCGTTGCTCATCGGTGTGCACGTCCCGGGCCCGTGTGATTGGCCGACGGTCATCGGTTCGGGTGCGTCGCTGCTGTGCGTGCCGGTCGACCGCTCGATCGCCGGGTGGGCGCCGCTGTTCGGCGACCTGCTCGATCGCGGTGGTCGCATCTGCTGGGGCGCGGTGCGCGTCGACCGACCGATGGGCACATCGACGGACCCCCACTGGCGCTCACTCGTGGCGCTGTGGACGTCGCTGGTGGTCGAAGGCGTCGATCCGATGGCGCTGCGGCTGCGCTCCACGTTCTCGCCGGCCGGAGGCCTGGAAGCGTTCGATCCGGCGCAGGCGCAAACCATCCTGGAGATCACCGAAGGTGTCGCCGAACGGGTGGGACACCAGGCGCTCGCCGCTCGCCTGTCGCTCGGGGCCTGACGAACGCCTGCCGCTCGGGGCCCGACGAGCACTTCGGCCCTGTTGGTCGACCCCTTGGTCAGGGGTGTTCGCCGGCCTCCGACACTCGTCTGTCGAGTCGGGCTGGGGGTCCGCACAGGTCTGAAGGATCGTCCGCAGCAGGTGGGCACCGGGGCCGACGCGAACCGAGTTGGACTGTCAGACCCCACGGGTAGGGTGCCGCTCGTGACCGATGAGACGTTGCCCGCCGACGCTGCGGCGCCCGACTTCAGCGACATGGATCCTGCCGGCCGCATCGATGCGCTCCGCGAACAGATCCGGGCGCACAACCGCAGCTACTACGAGCTCGACGCACCATCCATCCCCGACGCCGACTACGACGCGCTGGTGCGGGAGCTGACCGCACTCGAAGCGCTGCATCCGGACCTGATCACCCCCGACAGCCCCACGCAGACGGTCGGTTCGGCTGCATCGTCGCAGTTCACTCCGGTCACCCATGCCGTGCGCATGATGAGCCTGGACAACGCCATGGACCGTGGCGAACTGCGGGACTGGGGTGGGCGCACCGCTCGCAAGCTCGCGTCGCTCGGCGTGGTCTCCCACGCGGAACCTGCATCACCTCTCGACCAACCTGGCACCGACGGCAGCGACCCCGCCCTCGCACGAACCGGCGACGACACCGCCGCCGACGACACCGCCGCCGGTGCGGTGCAGCATGGTGGCGTCCGTTACGTCTGCGAGCTCAAGATCGACGGCCTGGCCATGTCGCTTCGCTACCAGGACGGTCGCTTCGTCCAGGCGGCAACGCGTGGCGATGGCCGAACGGGTGAGGACGTCACGGCGAACGTCGCCACGATCGCAGCGATCCCGCAGCAACTCACCGGCGATGCGCCGAAGGTGCTGGAGGTGCGCGGCGAGGTGTACCTGCCGATCGACGCGTTCCACCGTCTTCAGGCTCAGACCATCCAGGAGAACGAGGCGGCCGAGGCCGCTGGTCGAAAGGGCCGGCCGGTCCCGGTCAACCCGCGCAACGCCGGTGCCGGGTCGTTGCGCCAGAAGAACGCGGCGGTCACCGCATCCAGGGGGCTGTCGTTCTGGTGCTACCAGCTGGGCGAGGTCGTCGGTGCCGATGTGCCCGATACCCACTCAGCCACCCTGGAATGGCTGAGTGGCTTGGGTTTCCCGGTCAACCCGGCCACCCGCGTCGTCGATTCCCTCGCCGAGGTGTACGAGTTCTGCGACCACTGGACCGAGCATCGCCACGACCTGCCCTATGAGATCGATGGGATCGTCGTGAAGGTCGACGACCTGGCGGTGCAGGCGGCGCTCGGCTCCACTTCCAAGGCGCCCCGCTGGGCCATCGCGTACAAGCTCCCTCCGGAGGAGCGCACCACCAAGCTCCTCGACATCCAGGTCTCGATCGGCCGCACGGGCAAGGCCACCCCGTTCGCGGTGCTCGACCCGGTGTTCGTCGGCGGCTCCACCGTCGGGCTCGCCACGTTGCACAACGAGGACCAGGTCAAGGTCAAAGACGTCCGCCCCGGCGACACGGTGATCGTCCGCAAGGCGGGCGACGTCATCCCCGAAGTGGTCGGCCCCGTACTCGAACTGCGGCCCAAGGGCCTGGCGGAGTGGCGGTTCCCGACGTCGTGTCCGTCGTGCGGTCAGGCGCTCGTCCGAGAAGAAGGGGCGGCTCAGACCCGCTGCACCAACCCGGATTGCCCTCAGAAGGTGCTCGCCCGCATCACCCACTTCGGCTCCCGTGGCGCCATGGACATCGAAGGCCTGGGTGAGCAACAGGTGCAGCTGTTCCTGGAGCTGGGGCTGCTCCACGACGTGTCGGACATCTACTCGCTCGACTACGACCGGATCCTGGAGCTCCCTCGCTATGGGGAGACCTCGGTGCGCAACCTGCGCACCGCGATAGAGGCGTCCAAGCAGCGTCCGCTCGCCAACCTGCTGTTCGGTCTGAACATCGTGCACCTCGGCCAAGCCGGGGGAGAAGCGCTCGCCGCCGGGCTCGGCAGCCTCCAAGCAATCATGGACGCACCGATCGACGACATCGCAGGTGTCGACGGAGCAGGGCCGATCGTGGCCGCCTCGGTCCACGCGTTCTTCGCGGATCCGGGCCATCGGGCCGTCGTGCAGCGACTGATCGACGCCGGCGTGAACACCGTCGGGCCGGAGCGCTCGGTGTTGCCCCAGACCTTGTCCGGCAAGGCCGTGGTGGTCACCGGATCGGTTCCGGGCTTTAGCCGCGACGACGCGGAGCAGGCCATCAAGGCGCGTGGCGGCAAGTCGCCGGGGTCGGTGTCCAAGAAAACGTTCGTGGTCGTGGTCGGCAACGATCCGGGCGCCTCCAAGGTCGCCAAAGCAGCGACGTTGGGCGTGCCGACGATCGGCGGCGACATGTTCGAAGCGCTGCTGGAGACGGGAGCATTGCCGCCGACGGGAGCACTGCCGTCGAGGGAGGGGTCGTCATGAGCATCCAGGCGGTCGTGTTCGACTTCGGGGGCGTCTTCATCGACTCACCGTTCGCCGCCGTCGCGGACGCAGCAGTTCGCCAGGGGCTCGACCCCCAGCGGTTGAACGACGTCGTCTTCGGGTCATATGACCAGGACACCGATCATCCGTGGCACCAACTTGAGCGGGGTGAGATCTCGGTGATCGAAGCCCGCGACCGGATCATTGCGGGCTCCGTCGCCGACGGCGGCACCGAGATCGATCCGTTCGTGGTGCTCGCCGACGTGGCGGGCGGCGAGATCCGCTCCGACATGGTCGAGTTCTGTGTGGAGGTGCGAGCCCTCGGGCTCAAGACCGGGTTGCTCACCAACAACGCCAGAGAGTTCGAGACGTTCTGGCGGGAGATCCTGCCGCTCGACGAGCTCTTCGACGATGTCGTCGACTCCTCAGCGGTGGGCATGCGCAAGCCGGATCCGCGGATCTATCGGCTGTCGCTCGATCGGCTTGGAGGCATTGCCCCCGCCGACGCCGTGTTCATCGACGACGCCATCGGCAACGTGCACGGTGCGCGAGCCGTCGGCATGGCGGCGGTGCACATCGGCGATCAGCGTTCGGACGTGCCCACCGCCCTTGCCGAGTTGCGTTCGCTGATCAGGTGACTTCGAAGCACCAGTTGGTGGGCTTGGCGGTGCGTTCGCCGTCCTTGGCGAGCCACACCATCGCGGTGACGCAGTTGCGACCGCTCGGCAGGGTTTCGACGGGGCGTCCCGGACCTGGAGTGAACTGCACGATCCCGGTGCTGAGCTGTTTCACGAGGCCATCGGCGGTCGTCTTGATCTCTTTGCCGTCGACGATCAGGAACGCGTCGTAGCCCTCGGCGACGTCGACCCCGACGGTGGACTGCTGCAGGATCTGGCTGCCCGACGTCGGCTCCAGCCGGTCGACGTACTCGGGCAGGACCTCAGACGTCTTGTCGCCGCCCGTGCTCGCGATCGTGACCGCAACGGCGATCCCTGCGATCGAGACCAGGATGAGCAGCGCCATGATCGTGTACGCCCAGCGGTCCGGCAGTTCCCGTCGCTCCTTGCGGCGCGGTGGCTGCGGACCGTCGCCGGTCCCGAGCGCCGCATGGGCGGTGTCCAAGGGGGGCCCGTCGGCGTCCTGAGGGTCGCCTGCGGGGTCGAAGGAGGTGGGGTCGTCGGCCATCCGGTGGACCGTTCTACTCGGTGGCGGGGCTCGATACTGAGTCGCGCCTCGGCGTGGGGCTGCGGCCTCCCCGGACCGGTTCCCGCTCGGCGGTACCATCGTTGCGTCGTGTCGAGCCCTCCGTTGAGCACCCAGAGCAGCGCGGACATCGGGCGAGAGCTGGGCGGGCGGTACCGCCTGGTCGCTCCCGTCGGTGTCGGAACTTCGGCGCGCGTCTTCATGGCGGTCGACACGCAGCTCCGTCGAAGGGTTGCGGTCAAGGTCCTCCACGCTGCTTTGGCGGCGGACGATTCCTTCCTGCGCCGGTTCCGTGCCGAAGCCCGCGCCGCCGCGGCGCTCAGCCACCCGAACATCGTCGCGGTCTACGACTGGGGGGAAGACACGACCGAGCACGGCGTGCAGCCCTACCTGGTCACCGAGTACCTCGGTGGCGGCAGTCTGCGACGGATCCTGGATCGGGGTCGACCGCTCAGCCCGAGCCAGGCGTTGATCATCGGCCTCGACACCGCTCGAGCGCTCGGCCATGCGCACCGACGTGGGCTGATCCACCGCGACGTCAAGCCGGCGAACCTGCTCTTCGACAAGAGCGGTCGTCTACGGCTGGCCGACTTCGGCCTGGCCCGGGCGCTGGCCGAAGCGTCGTGGACCGAACCGACGGGCACGATGCTCGGCACCGCACGGTACGCGTCGCCGGAACAAGCCATGGGTCGACGGTTGGACGGGCGATCCGACGTCTACAGCCTGGCGTTGGTGTTGGTGGAGTGCGTGACCGGTCAGGTGCCGTTCGCTGCAGACACCACCGCAGGAACATTGGCGTTGCGCACCAAGGCCGACCTTCCGGTGCCCGCAGAGCTCGCCGAGCTCCGGGGAACCTTGGAACGTGCCGGCCGTCTCGATCCCGAGCAGCGGCCCGACGCAGCCGAGGTCGAGATCTCGCTGGTGTCGGCGGCGGAGATGTTGCCTCGCCCCGAGCCGCTCCCGCTCGTCGAGACGCTCGATGAGGCACAGGTGACGGCGGAGTTGCGTCTTGTGGAACGCATCGGCGGGCTGGGCGCCGTGGCGGTGCTCAGCGATCCGTCGCCGGTCGCCGATCCCGCCGACGATTGGCCCGACGCAGCCGCCGATGAGGTCGAACCCGCAGCGCTGGTCGAGAAGGCGTCAGACGGCACGACTGGAACCTCCGATGCGGATGCGCTGCTCGGTTCCGACATGCTCGCCGTCGACGCATCAGCCGACACCTCGCCGTCGGTGAACGCTGACGTCGAGAGCAGCGGCGACGTGGTCGGCGCCGATGCGACGGGCGCGGCGGTCCATCAGATCGATGGTTCGGGGCGCGGTGGCCGGTTGGCCCCCGACGCTGATGTTGATGCGCTCGACCACCGTGGCGACGAGCCGTACCCGCTCGAGCGATCTCCCATCGTCGTCGCAGAGGAGCACCACCTCCTGACGGCCTCTCGTCCTGCATCGTTCGGCCGCGTCGAACCGTTCGTCGTGAACGAGCCGGATGCCTCCGTTCCTGGTGACGCGTCAGGCCGCCAGGCGTCCTCATCGCCACGACGTCCTCGACGAGTGCCGCGCAAGGCCCTCGTGGCACTTGCGGTGCTGTCGGTGCTGGTTGCCGGTGCGGCTTGGTGGTTCCTGATCCGAGTGCCGGTTCACGACGTCCCCGATCTCGTGGGCAGCGATGCGGAAGCGGTGTCGGCGCTGGCGAAGGCGAATGGCTGGCACCTCGACGACGACACCGTCGTCCGCGTCGATGACACCCGAGCAGGTCAGATCGTCACGCAGTCGCCGGCCGCTGGCAAGGGCCTGGCCGAGGGCGACACGCTCAAGGTGACGGTGTCGCTGGGGCCGACGCTCGTGGCGGTACCCGATGTGATCGGCACGCCGCAGGCCGATGCCGTGCAGGCGATCACCGCTGCGGGTCTGGTGGTCGGCCCGGTCAGCCAAGCCCGCGACGAGTCCATCGCCGCCGGGTCGGTGGTCTCCGCAGGGCCGGCGCCGGGTCAGGAGGCGCCGGCGGTCGATGCCACGGTGCCTCGGGGTACGCAGCTGGCGCTGGTCGTGTCCGACGGCCCGGCACCTCGTGCGGTGCCCGACGGCCTCGCTGGTGTTCCTGTTGCCGACGCACGCGCCAAGCTCGCGTCGGTGCAGTTGGCGACACAGATCCAGGAGACCTACGACGAAGGTGTCGCCGCCGGCGTGGTGATCTCGGCGGGCACGGCCGCAGGAACCGCTGTCCCACGCGACACGCCGATCGTGCTCACGGTCTCAAAGGGTCCCTCGCCGATTCCGGTCCCGAACGTGGTGGGCATGAGCGGCACGTCGGCATCGGCTCAGTTGCAGGCGGCCGGCTTGGGGGTCTCAGGGATCGAGGGCTCGCCGTCGAACGCGGTCCTCGCGACGGACCCGCCGGCGGGGGAGACGCTGCCCCGGGGTGCACCGGTGCGGATCTTCACCCGCGCCTGACAGGAATCTTTTCGTTGTCGGTGCAACATCCACCACATTGAGCGTCCGGGCGTTTACGTTGAGCGTCAACACACCGGATCCGTTGGGGTGGTCAGCCGTACGTGGTGTTCCCCAGCCGCCGCGACTGGCGGCCGCCCCAACCGATCCGGTGTGGCGCGTCCGGGCATCGATCGGACCTCGGACGCGCAACGACCCGCTCCGGGGAGCGGGTCGTTGCGAAGTGCCGGTGACACGTGGTCGCAGCGTCGGCGACCTCAGCGGGGGGTCATCACTCCGTGATGTCCTGGATGGCCGCGGCGATCTTGGCGGCGCTGTCGTCGCCTGGGGTGGTCGACTGCGACATGACCATGAGCTTGGTCATGTCGCCCTGGACCTTGACCTTGCCCGCCATGAAGGCCTGCATGCCCGCCTGGGGGTTGCCGTCGACGATGATCGCCTTGGCAGTCACGTAGTCGAGCGTGACGGTGAGGTCCGGCTCGTCGAGGTGGCCGAGGTCGATCTTGACCTCACCGCTCGAGGTGTCCATGTGGACGTTGACGTCACCGTCCCCGAACGGCACCTCGGTGATCACCTGGTTCATTCGGACGGAGTGAGCCGGTGGAGTGGCGCCCGTGTCGAACTGATCGCGGACGCTCTTGGCTGCTTCGATCCACTCCGGCGTGAGGAACTGGTACTTGGGCACGAACGCCCCCCTTGTGATCTGTGCGGTCCGCGCTCGTGCGTGACCGATGCGAAATCGTAGCGGTGGCGCTGCTCAGCCGCTGCCAACACACGCACGTCCCGGCGGCACTTCTTGGATACCGTCGTCGATGTGAGCGAGCCGAACGACCCCCAGCAGCCGCCGGCCCTTCCGCCGCAGCCGCAGGCAGTTCCACCGAATCCGACTCCGCCGAGCTACCCGCCCGTTCCTCCGAGCGTCCCGCCCGGTCAGTACCCGCAGCCGGGTCAGTACCCGCCGCCTGGTCAGTACCCGCCGCCTGGTCAGTACCCGCAGCCGGGTCAGTACCCGCAGCCTGGCTGGGGTGGCGGTGCTCCGCCCGTGTCGGGTGCCACCCAGGGCCAGTGGCCCGGAGCGGCGGCCCCACCGCCGAGCGGATCAGGAAAGGGTCCCAAGGTCGTCATCGCGTTGCTCGTGGTGGCGATCGTCGTAACGGTGTTGGTCGGAGTGGTCGCGCTCACCGGTGACGGCGGCTCGTCCGGTGACGATCGAGCGGCGCCCGAGCTCGCTCGTGACGGCGATCGAACGGTTCGTCCTGAGTCGACCCCCACGGCCGCCCAGTCGATCAAGGTCCACGGCGCTTCGGAAGGCCCGGACGGAAACGACATGCGAGCGGCGATCGCAGATGTGGACGCCTTCTGGAAGCGGGAGTTCCCTGCGACGTTCCAGCGCAAGTATCAGACGGTCAAGGGCGGCTTCTACGCGGTGACCTCCGCTGATCGCCGCGTCCCGTGCACGGAGTCCACGAGCGACGTCGAAGGCAACGCGTTCTACTGCCCGAGCGAGGACATCGTGGCATGGGACGCGGACGGCCTGATCCCGCACATGGTCGAGTCGTACGGCCCGTTGGGGCTGGGTCTCGTCATCGCCCACGAGTGGGGCCATGCCGTGCAGGCCCGGGCCGGGGCGACCGACAACACCCCGGTCCTAGTGCTCGAACAGCAGGCCGACTGCTATGCGGGCGCGTGGGTCGCCGACGTCCGTTCGGGCGGCGATCGACGATTCTTCGTGGTCAACAACCGCACGCTCGACCTCGCGCTCGCCGGCTTCTTGGAGTTGCGCGACACCCCAGGCATGACACGCGCCGACGCTGGTGCTCACGGCACGGCGTTCGATCGGATGCGGGCGTTTCAGGAAGGCATCGATGGCGGCCCCAGTGCGTGTGGCTACACCGCCGACGAACTGTCGTCGCGACTCGTCGATCTGCCGTTCACGGACCAGGCCGACTACGACTCGGGCGGCAACCTCCCGTTGCAGGACTCGTTCGACCTCACGATTGCGGATCTCGACGACTTCTGGACCCAGGCGTGGAGCTCGGTCGGCGGGTCCGGCGCGTTCAAGTCCCCCAAGGTCACGACCTTCACCAAGTCCAAGCGCCCAAAGTGCGCATCAGCCGTCGCACTCTCCGACGAGGTGTCCTACTGCCCGTCTGACAACGTGCTCGCCGTCCAGAAGGACGGGTTGCTGACGCAGCTCCACAACCGCATCGGCGACTACGCCCTCAGCGAAGTGATCGGTTCGGGCTACTCGCTCGCCGCGATGCAGCAGCTCGGAACGCTCGACGGCGCGTCGGTGGGTACCACCCGTCGGGCCGACTGCCTCGCGGGCGTGTGGTCCGCCTCGGTGTTCTCCCAGAACCGGGAATCGGCACAGCTTCGGCTGTCGCCCGGTGACCTCGACGAGGCCGTCTCCGCGCTCCTGACCACGGCGGATCACCGCAAGGGGTCGAACACGGGGAGCGGTGCCGATCGTGTGGCCGCGTATCGTGAGGGGTTCATGAACGGCGCGTCCGCCTGCACGGGCTGACCGTCGAGCAACATCCAACCCGTCGAAGAGGAGCATTCCAATGCCAGACCAGCATCCGATCATCGCCGGAGCGGAACCGTTGAGCGTCGCCGGCGGGCCCGTCGGCGTGCTCGTCCTCCATGGATTCACCGGCAACCCGAGCTCGATGCGAGGTCTCGCCGAAGCGTTCGTCGACGCCGGCCACACCGTGGAGATGCCCCGGCTACCGGGCCACGGCACTCACGTCGACGACATGGTGCACACCGGCTGGGCGGACTGGTCCGGAGCGGCAGAGGCCGCGCTCGTCGACCTGGAGTCGCGCACCGACGAGGTCGTGGTCGCAGGACTCTCGATGGGTGGGTCGCTGACGGCGTGGCTGGCGACCCGACACCCTGAGCTGGCTGGGATCATCTGCATCAACCCGGCAGTGGCGCCCCAGGACGAGATGCTGTCGGTGGTGACAGCGATGGTCGCCGCCGGCGACACCGTGATGGCCGGCATCGGTTCCGACGTGGCGGATCCCGATGTGGTCGAGTCCGCCTACCCGCAGACGCCGCTCGCTCCGTTGGTGTCGATGTTCGAGGTCGCCGCAGAGATCGTGGCCGACCTCCCCAAGATCGAGTGCCCGCTGCTGTTGTTCACGAGCCCTCAGGACCACGTCGTTCCGCCAACCGACAGCGATCTGTTGGCGGCGTCGGTGTCGGGCCCTGTCGAGCGGGTGAGCTGCGAACGCAGCTACCACGTCGCGACCGTCGACCTCGACAAGCAGATGATCTTCGATCGGTCGGTCGAGTTCGTCGCCAGCGTCACCGCCTGACGGGTCGCTCACGTCTCGCTGGGCGGCGTTCACGATCCGTCCCGGAAACGAACGAAAGGGGCCCGCACGATGGCGGGCCCCTTTCGTTCGTTTCCGGTTCAGTTGTGCGACGCTCCGAAGGGGAGCTGTCGGAGGGCGTCAGGCCTGGGCGACCCGGCGGCGTGCGATGAGGATGGCACCACCAGCGGCGACGGCGACGACGCCGACGGAAGCCATGACGAGCGCATCGCTGCCGGTGAAGGCGAGCGAGGCTGCTGAAGTCGTGCCGGCCGAGGTCGCTGTCGCCGCTGGGGCGGCGGCCGGAAGCTCGGCTGTTCGGGAGGCGGTATTGGAGAGCACGTAAGCGTCGGACGAATCACCCGCCGCGCTGGCCACACCGGCCAGAGCGAAGAGGGACCCAGTGACGAATGCGAAACCCACCAGCAGGAATCGAAGACTGTTGCGCATGTCAGCAAGGTAGCAGGTGGGGACGCTGAATTGGGAGAGTCAATTTTACCCAATGTCAGATATCCCGAACCGTAGTGGTACGGCTACGAATCGTGGGCGAACGGCCCGTGTGACGGTCACCCACCCGGAAGCTCGACGGTGTGTCGTTCGTAGTCTTGCCAGCTGTCGCCGTCGGCGGTCCAGTTGATTGCAGGTACCCGAGCGGACGGCAGCACGACGATCGAAGGTTCGGTCGCTGGCAGGTCGAAGCTCAGAGTGACCGTGGCGGATTGGCCAAGTTTGAGATCGATGCGGGCGCCGAGCAGACGAGTGGGTCCGTCCTCACCGCTCAGGAACAGTTCGGCCCCGTCAGCCGTCGGAGCGGTCGCCGCCTTGGGAACGGTCAGCGCCACGATTCCCTGATACTCGCCGGCGACCACGTCGAGTCCCGGGTACGGCCCGGCGACGTAGCGCGGCAGGCCGTCGGGCGCGGTGTTGGTCGCTGTGACCCTGACCGACACACGTCGGGTGCCGGTGGCCGAATCGTCGGGTGACGTCCAGGTCATGTCGGCGTCGACCCCGATGAACTGGTCGAGCTTGTTGCCGCTCCGGTTCAGCACCGACAGCAGCATGGAGTCGGGAGCGAGCGTTCCGCTGGTTCCGAGGGCTTCCCAACCGGCCTGCTCCACAGGGTCGCTCGACCAGATGAGCAGGTGGCGGCCCCTGCCTGACGACTGGAGGACCCGCAGGAGGTCTGTGGGCTGATAGCCGCGCTCGTTCATCGCACTGAACACCGCCTGGCCGACGACGGACAGCCAGTCCCGTCGGTTCTCGGAGCTGCCGGCCGTGATGTACTGCTGGAGGAGGAGCTGATGGAGCGCGTTGTCGGCATCGATCGTGGTGACCGTCCCGTCGGCGTCGGTCACCTGGACCGGTCCGACGAGCTGGAGCAGCTGTTGCAACCCGACGACGTCCATGGCCAAGACGCCATCGACCGGTTCGTGTCCGCTGGCGGCCCACATGTCGGCGGCCATTCGAGCGCTCTGATCGAAGCGCGGCGTGGCGTTGATGTTGCGCCATTCCCGATCGGGCTGCAGCCAGTCCCACAGCGCTGCGACATCGGGATCCAGCGTCGTGCCGGGGCTCCTGAGCTTCATGAGGGCGGTCGGCTGCAGCTCGGACATCGAGAAGCTGCCCTGGGTGACGGACAGCTCGCCGGCCTGGAGGTACATGCCGGACCCGGCTCGCATCTCAGCGTTGTTCGACGCGAGCACCAGATAGCGGCTCGGTCCGGTCAGGAACTGGTTGACCCCGGTCACGCCGACCAGGGCCCGGTCGACCGAGCTTCGGAGAGCGACGAGCTGTTCGTCGAAGCGGTCATATGCATCGGCGAGCGGTCCGACGAGACCGTCTTTGGGACCGAGGTCCACGTCGGTGATCTGCTTGGAGAGCTCGTCGAGGATCTGCTGGGTGCGTTGACCTGTGGCAAGCCGATCCTGTGGGGTCGAGGACTTCCCGGCGGCGGTCGCGACCAGTTGGTCGAACGCGGTCGACGTGGCCCTCGTCGTGTCCGCAGCGGCGCTGCTCAGCTTCGACACGGAACGCACCTGTCGACCGAGGATCGGTACGACCTTGAGCGGGGCGATGAGCGGGGAGTCGGCAGCGGTGCTGGCGGCCTCGAACGAGTCGGTTGCCGCCGCGAGCTCCTTGCGGACCTCTCGTACCTCGGGGGCGTCGGCGGCGCCGACCGACTCGACGAAGTTCGTCAGGGACCCGGTGGTGTGGCGCTTCGCCTTCTGCATCGAACGGGTGCCGTCCTTGGCGTCGGCCGCGGCGCCGGCGAGTCGGATCGCGGCAAAGCCGAACCAGATGACGACCAGCGCGAGCACAGCGCCGAGCACCACGGGCCACCTGCGTCGCCGCTGTGGTGTTCCGTTTGGATCGGATCGGTCCGTGCCGTCGTCGCCGGCAGCGGGCACGGCGGGTTCCTCGTCGGGGGCGTCGGCCACGAGGATCAACGATATCGACGCGTCCCGCCGCTTCCGCCCCGGCGCACTGGCCTCGCGTCGCTCGGGACCGAGCCCGGCCGTCGACGTCGGCGTCAGGAGCGCCTGCGCGAACGTCGGTAGTGTCGAACCCGATGGAGTCCCGCATCACGACCGATGACGTCGCCAAGGTGGCCCGACTGGCCCGCCTGCGACTGACGAACGACGAGCTCGACCGCTTCACCCACCAGCTGTCCGACATCCTCGACCACGCCGCCGACATGGAGGCGCTCGACCTCGATGCCGTCGAGCCGCTGGCTCAGCCGGTGCCGCTGGAGAACGTGATGCGCGCAGACGTGCCGGGCACCCCGCTCGACAGGGCGACGGTGCTGGCCCAGGCGCCCGCTGCCGAAGACGGCCAGTTCCGCGTCCCGCCGGTCCTGGGGGAGGCGCCATGAGCGCCGGTTCCACACCCATGCGTTCCGCCACGGCCATTGCGGCGGGCGTGCGCTCGGGCGATCTCAGCGCCGTCGAGGTGCTCGACGAGCACCTGGCCCGGGTCGCGCTCCGGGAGTCGGAGATCCACGCGTTCAACCACCTGAACGAACAGGCCGCTCGTGACGCCGCCGCGGACATCGACCGTCGAGTCGCTGCGGGGGAGGACCCCGGTCCGCTCGCCGGCGTGCCGCTCGCGGTCAAGGACAACCTCTGCACCGAGGGTGTGCCCACGACCTGCTCGTCGAAGATCCTCGAAGGCTGGCTGCCGCCGTACACCGCGACGGTCGTCAGCCGCCTGGCGGCTGCCGGCGCCATCTCGGTCGGCAAGACCAACCTGGACGAGTTCGCCATGGGGTCCTCCACGGAGAACTCGGCGTTCGGTCCCACCCGCAACCCCCACGACGTCACCCGCGTGCCGGGCGGTTCGTCGGGCGGCTCTGCTGCTGCGGTCGCCGCGGGCTTCGCCCCGTTGGCGCTCGGTTCCGACACCGGCGGCTCGATCCGTCAGCCCGCCTCGCTGTGCGGCGTGGTCGGCGTGAAGCCCACCTACGGCACCGTGTCGCGGCTGGGTCTGGTCGCGTTCGGCTCGTCGCTCGACCAGGTCGGACCGTTCTCTTCGACCGTCGCTGACGCGGCGCTCACGCTCGAGGTCATGGGCGGCCACGACCCGGGCGACTCCACGTCGTTGCCGCAGCCGTTCCCGTCGGTCAGCGTTCACCTCGACGACGGCGTCGCCGGGCTGCGCGTCGGCATCGTCTCGGAGATGATGGGCGAAGGCATCGCTTCCGATGTCGCGGCCCGAGTGCGCGCTGCGGCCGACGCGCTCGTCGCGGCCGGCGCCACCGTCGAAGAGGTATCGGTCCCGGCGGTCAACTACGGCCTGTCGGCGTACTACCTGGTCGCCCCGGCCGAAGCGAGCTCCAACCTCGCCCGCTTCGACGGCGTCCGCTACGGCCTGCGGGTCGACGCCCCGACGACGGGCGAGATGATGGAAGCCACGCGGACCGCTGGGTTCGGCGACGAGGTGAAGCGGCGGATCATGCTGGGCACCTACGCCCTGTCCGCCGGCTATTACGACGCCTTCTACGGCAAGGCGCTCAAGGTCCGGACGCTGATCCGCAACGACTTCGACGCCGCATACGCCACGTTCGACGTGCTGTTGTCGCCGACGTCGCCGACCACCGCGTTCACCTTCGGCGACAAGACGGCGGACCCACTGCAGATGTACCTCAACGACGTGTGCACGATCCCCACGAACCTGGCTGGGCATCCGGCCATGTCGGTGCCGTTCGGCGTCGGTTCGGACAAAATGCCGGTCGGCGTGCAGATCCTGGCTCCAGCGCTCGGCGAGGTTGCGATGTTCCGCACCGCCGCGGTCCTGGAAGCAGCGATGGCGTCGGCGGCATCGAACGAGGGGAGCGCGTCATGACCGGCGCCGAGCACACAGGCTTCGACCACGACACCTGGGAGATCGTGATCGGGCTCGAGGTCCACACCGAGCTCGCGACGCGCACCAAGCTCTTCTGCTCCGCCGTCAACGAGTTCGGCGGCGAGCCCAACACCCACATCGACCCGCTGACGCTCGGCCTTCCCGGGTCGCTGCCGGTGCTGAACGAGCAGGCAGTCGAGCTGGCCATCCGGGTCGGCGTCGCCCTCAACTGCACCGTGCAGCGCTGCACCTTCGCCCGCAAGAACTACTTCTATCCGGACCAGCCCACGAACTACCAGATCTCGCAGTTCGACCTGCCGATCAACGCCGAAGGCTGGTTGGAGCTGCCGTCGGGCAAGGTCGTCGGCATCGAGCGGGCGCACTTGGAAGAGGACACCGGCAAGTCCACCCACGTCGGCGGCGGGGGTCGCATCCACGACGCCCAGTACTCCCTGGTCGACCTGAACCGGGCCGGTGTGCCGCTGTTGGAGATCGTCGGCAAGCCCGACCTGCGTTCCGCGGAGGATGCCAAGGCCTACGTCGCCGAGCTCCGCTCGATCCTGGTCGCCGTCGGTGCGTCGGACGGCAAGATGGAAGAAGGATCGCTGCGCGTCGACTGCAACGTGTCGGTCCGTCGCCGCGGCGAGCCCGCGTTCGGGACCCGCTGCGAGATCAAGAACATCAACTCGTTGCGCGCCATGGGTCGCGCGATCGAGTACGAAGCCGCCCGCCAGGTCGACCTGATCACCTCGGGTGAGCGCGTCGTGCAACAGACCCGGCACTGGAACGACGCCGAGGGTCGCACCACCACGCTGCGCTCCAAGGAGGACGCAGATGACTACCGCTACTTCCCCGAGCCGGACCTGGTCGTGCTCGACCCGGGCGAGGAGTGGGTCGAGCGGGTCCGTGCTGCGTTGCCGATGCTGCCGGCAGCCCGTCGTCATCGTCTGGCTGAGTCGACCGGTTCGGGGCTGGAACAGGCGGCGCTGATCGTCGAGCGCGGACTCGATGACCTGTGCCTGTCCACCATCGAGCTGGGTGCGGACCCGGCCCGGGTGCTCACCCACGCCGAGCACAACATGTCCGACGAGCGTTCGCTCGACGTGGCCCCGGCACGATTCGCCGAGCTGGTCTCGATGGAGGTCGACGGCAAGCTGACCGCCACGCAGACCAAGGCGGTGCTCGCCGAGATGATCGACACGGGCGACGCCCCGGCCGACATCGCGGCCCGCAACGGCTTCGAGGCCATGGACTCCGGCGCGCTCGAGTCGGTGGTCGACGGGCTGATCGCGGAGCACCCCGACGAGTGGCAGCGCTTCTGCGACGGCGACGGCAAGGTCACCGGCTTCTTCGTCGGCAAGGTCATGAAGGCCACGCAGGGCAAGGCCGACGGCAAGGCCGTCACCGCGTTGCTCAACGCCCGCAAAGCCTGACGCTCTCAGCGGTCGTCGCGGGTTCTCGGGTCGTCGGTGGGTCGTATGGGCCCGTCCGTGTCCCGAGTTCGGTCGTCGCCCTGCGTTCGGTCGTCGCCCTGCGTTCGGCCGTGCCCGGAGCGTGGTGTGACCCCGTAGTGTCGCCCGACATGCCCTCGATAGCAGCGCTGTTCGTGGTCGCGGGTGCGCTGTTCGTGGGTTCCGCGCTGAATGCTCTCGTCGGGTTCGGGTTCGCGTTGATCACGGTGCCGGTGATGGCGCTCGCGGTCGGCCCCAAGGAGGCGGTCGTCCTGTCGGCCCTGCTCGGGCTGGCATCGAACAGCGGAGTGTCCCTGCGCCATCGCCACGAGGTGCAACGACGCCTGGTCGGGCGGCTCATCGTCGGGTCGATCGTCGGCATGCCGATCGGTCTGGCGGTCCTGGTCGTGGTGCCCGAGCAGTGGATCGGAATCGGGATCGCCGTGGTCGTCCTGGTCGCGGTCGGGCTGATCGCGACCGGTCGGCAGGTCGAGTCGGTACCGCCGTGGGCAGACGTGGTCGCCGGGTTGATCTCGGGTGTGCTCAACACGTCGGTCGGCGTGAGTGGACCACCGGTGGTGATGTCCTTGCACGGCCACGGTCTGGGCAAGGCGCCGTTCAGAGCGACGGCATCGGCGGTGTTCGGGCTGGCCGGCATCGTTGCGATCGGGCTCTTCGTCCTGTCGGGACGGGTCAGTCCGACGTTGCTGTTGACCGCTCTGCTCGCGCTGCCGGCCTGGCCGATGGGTTGGTGGGCAGGCGACCGGCTGCACCGTCGTGTCGATGAGCAGCGCTTCCGGGCCCTGGTGCTGTGGATGTTGACGGCGACGGCGGTCGTCTCGCTGATGGGAGCGCTGCGCTCCTGAACGCGGTGACGCCGGCGATGGCTGCGATGGTGCCTGACGGCCGACGATGACATCGGGACCGTGAAGCCTGGTCGGATCTCGAGACCGTGACGGCTGGCTCGTGATCGACCCGATGCGGTCTCTGCCCGTGGCTCCCGTACCATTCGGCCCCGTGGGGAACCCGATGAACCGACCGAGGTCAGTGACGTGGCTGTTCGTGGCGACGATCGTCGCGCTGGCGTTGTTCGCCGGAGCGTGCAGCAAGCATCAGAGCGCGACCGAAGAGGTTCGCTCGGGCAGCACCGAGGACTCAGCCGACGGCCCGGCTCCCACCGCGCCACCGCTGCCCGTCGGGTCGGAGTCATCGGGCGGCACCAGCGGCGGTGATGTCGACGCGAACGAGCTGATCCGGCGCATCGACTCGCTCAACAGCGAGACCGACCTCTGCACGCTGCTGACTGGCCAGGCGCTCAAGGACATCGCGACGAGCAACGTCAACCTCACGAGCCTGCTGACCAACCCGTCTGGGTTCACCCAGTTGTTCTCTGCTCTCGACCGGCTCTTCGTGCACCTCGTGCAGATCGGCCCGGCGGAGCTGACCCCTTCGCTCCAGGCGATGCAGAGCGTGTGGACCGCCATGGCCGGGATGGACCCGAGGGCGTCCGATGCGGAGACCAAGGCGGGGGCGCTCATCTCGGATCCGAAGGTGCAGGCCGCTCAGACCACTCTCGGCAACTACGTGCAGACGAACTGCGCACTGACGGGCGGCTGAGCGGCGCTCGACCCGGCCGACGTGTCAGGCCGATGCGAGGACCGTGTTCAGACGGGGTGTGAGCACGGCCACCCGCGACGCGATGAACACCACGACCGTGAGCCACACACCCCAGAGGCCGGTGGAGGACCACGCCACGGCCGCACCGCACGCAGCGAGCACCGCGAGTGACCCGACCATGGCGATCGCGAGGAATCGCTGGTCTCGAGCGCCGACCAGCACGCCGTCGAGCGACGACGCCAGCCCATTGAGCGGTTGGGCGACACCGACCCACACCAGCGATGCGGTCACGAGCGCAGTGATTGCGGCGTCGTCGGTGAACAGCTCGGCGATCGGCGTGCGCAACGCGATTGTGGCCACGCCGAGTAGGGCGCCGAGCGCGGCGCTCCAGAACAGCACCCGGTGCGCGGTGCGTCGGGCGAGCGCACTGTCGCTGGCCCCGAGTGCGGTGCCGATCAGGCTCTGCGCCGCTGCCTCCAGACCGTCGAGCACGAACGTCAGCAGAATCCACCACTGCAGCGCGACCTGATAGGCAGCAAGGGCCGTCGCGCCCTTGCGGGCAGCGAGTGCCGTGAGCGCCAGGAACGACGCACGGAGGGCGAGGGTCCGGACGAAGAGGTCCCTCCCGACCACGACGTGGTCGCTCAGGAGGGTTCGATCCGGTCGAGTCCGGCCTGCGAGTCGTCCATGTCGGCGTGCCAGCACCACCAGGTACGCCGCGGCGGCACCCGACTGCACGGCCACCGTGCCGATGGCGGATCCGGCGAGGCCCCAGCCGAGCCCGAGCACGAGCGGGATCTCGACGGCGAGGTTGACGACGTTCGCTGCGACGGTGATCAGCAGCGGTGTCCGGGCGTCGAGGTGCCCACGCAGGGCGCCGGTGACGGCCATCGTGATGCACACCGCAGGCACTCCGAGCAGACCGATGCGCAGGTAGGTGAGCGCTCCGGCGGCGACCGCCGCGGCGTCGGGCCCAGTTGGACCGAGCCATCCGACGAGCGTTGGGGCCGTCACTGCCAGCATCGCTGCGGCGACGATGCCGCAGCCGACCGCGAGCCATGCCGCCTGTACTGACTGCTCGGCCGCGTACTGATGCTGGCCTGCGCCACGGGTGCGAGCAACGGTGGCGGCGGTCCCGAACGTCAGGAAGATCATCACCCCCGTCGTCGTCAGCAGGATCGTGGCGGCGACGGCCAGAGATGCGAGAGCGGTGCCGCCCAGTCGTCCGACGACCGCGGTGTCGACCAGCAGGTAGAGCGGTTCCGCGGCGAGGGTCAGGAACGCTGGTCCGGCGAGCCGCCAGATCTGGCGATCGAGTGGACGGTCGATGATCACGACGGGGTCAGCGAACGGCCTCGGAGCTCCACGATGGTGAGCCTGCCAGCTCTCGTGGCCGGTCACGCGACTGTCGTCGCGTCGGGAGCATCACATGGGGCTCCGTCGGCGGGTGCCCGAGGCGTGCGATCATGCGGGAGATGTCACGGCGGAGCAGGTCCACAACGACGAGCGTCCAGGGCGCGGGCCCTCGCAGCGGTTCCAAGCGCCGGCGGCGTGGCGGACTCGTCGGCTGGCTGGGCGATCACCGCGGGGTGACGATCGTTGTCGCGCTCGTGGCCGTCGCCGTGATCGCCGTCGTAGTGGCGAAGGTCATGGCCGACAACGCAGCGCAGACGGCGACGGAGCACCGAGCAGATGAGCTGCGATCGCTGCTCGCGGATGCAACCCCCGAGGACTTCCTGGCCTTCAACTCCGGTGTGAAGCAGCCCGGCAGCGTGGCGCAGCAGGTTCGGGACCAACACGACTTCGTCAACGTGCGGGCGACCGCGGACCTGAGCTTCATCCGCTTCCAGCCTGACGGTTGGTGGTCGGGGTTCACCGAACGCTGCATCGTGGCGCAGGTCAAGGGGACTGGCGTGGACGTGACCGTGTCCAAATCGGCGTGCGTTCGGGTGGAGCCTCCCGAGTGACGGCTCTCGTCGCCGGTTGGCCGGCACTCGTCGCCCGGGGGCTGGGCAAGGACTTCGGGAAGCGGACTGCGGTCGCGTCGCTCGACCTGGACGTACCGGTCGGTAGCTTCTTCGGGCTGGTCGGCCCCAACGGTTCCGGCAAGACCACCACGTTGCGCATGGCGTCGGGTCTGCAACGCCCGGACCGCGGTCAGGTGTGGATCGCCGGTCACGACACCTGGGCCGAACCGGTGGCGGTGCGCCGCCTGCTCGGAGTGGTGCCCGATCCGCTGCACCTGTTCGATCGGCTGACGGCACGCGAGCTGCTCGGCCACTTGGGTGAACTGCGCGGGATGGACCGGGCCGAGGTCGCCCGACGCAGCGATGAGATGCTCGACGTGCTGGGCCTGACCGAGGCGTCCACGGAGCTGATCGGCAGCTACAGCCACGGGATGCGCAAGAAGACGTCGATGGCCGCGGCGCTGCTGCACCGGCCTGCGGTGCTGCTCCTCGACGAGCCGTTCGAAGGGGTGGATCCGGTGTCAGCGGTGACGGTCCGTGGGCTGCTCGACCGCTACCGGGCATCCGGCGGCACCGTCGTGTTCTCCAGCCACGTCATGGATCTGGTCGAGCGGTTCTGCGATCACGTCGCGGTCATGGCCGTGGGACGACTGCTCGCGTCGGGCCCGATCGATGCGGTTCGATCCGGCCGTCGGCTCGAGGACGCGTTCATCGAGATGGTCGGCGCCGACCCGTTGGCAGCCGACGCCCTGAACTGGTTGGACGCCAGCCAGTGAGGACGTGGTGAGCGGATCGGACCTGTTCGGCGAGGTGTCGCTCGGGCGGGCATGTCGAACGCTTGCGCGCCTCAAGTGGAACCTGCTCCTGAACGGCCTGCGAGGACGGCTCCAGCTGCGCGTGCAGACGGTCATCTCGCTGGTAGCGTCGGTGCTCCTCGGGTTGTTCGGCATGGCGATGTTCGCCGGCGTCGGTCGGTCGATGACGAACGGCGACCTGGTCGTGGTGATCCTGCTGCCGGTGATCGTGGCCGGCATCGCGCTGTTGTCCGCTGCGGCCGGGGTGGAGACGACGATCGACCTCCGCAACCTGGCAACCGAGCCGATCGGCGCGCTGCGCCTGGGCACCGCGGCGCTCGTCGCCGCGGTGATCGGCCCGCCCGCGCTGCTCGCCGTCCTGTCGGGCGCCGGTCTGTACCTGGGGTTCAGCGGCGGGGCAGGCCTCGTCGGTGACGTGGTGCTCGCCGGTGCGGTGCTTGGCTGGTTGTTGACGTTGCTGCTCTGCAGTCGGACCGCTGCAGCAGTGCTCGGCGTGCTCGCGCACGGACGTTCACGTCACGTCGCCCAGACGCTGGCGGCGTTCGCTGCGATCGGCATGTGGTTCGGAGCGCAACTGGGACTGCAAGCGATCCAGACATGGGACCGCGCCCGTTGGGAGCACCTCGCTGAGCTGTTCGCATGGACGCCGCCGGGGCAGCTCGGTCGGGCGCTGACGACTGCTTCGGTGTCGCCGGGGACCGCAGCGCTTCACCTGATCGTCGGGGTGGCGTGGCTGCCCGCGCTGTGGTGGTTGCACGGGGTGATGACCGGTCGGTTGGTGACGGCTCCCGCACGCCCGGGCACTGACGCCCGGACGGTCCGCACCGGGGCGGTCGGGGTTCGCGCCGGTCTGCTGCGCTACCTGCCCGCTGGGCGTGCGACCGCAGTCGGTGCCCGAACGATCAGGACCAAGATGCGCACGCCCCGAGAAGCGGTGAACACCGTGGTGGCGCTGTTGCTCGGGATGGGCGCGCTGGTGGTGGGCCCGTTGCTGGGCACACGGCCCGATGACCGCATCGTGTTGACCGCCGGTCTGTTGCACTTCGCGGTGCTGTTCGAGTCGTCCAACGCCTTCGGCTTCGACGGCCCGCCGCTGTGGATGGAGGTCGCCGCCGGAGCGGACGGTCGTGTGCTCACACAGGGCAAGGCCGTTGCATCGATCGCGACGATGACCCCGTTCGCCGTGGTGTTGGTGGTGGCGCTCGCTGCGATCCACGACGGTTGGCAATGGTTTCCGGCAGCCTTGCTCCTGGCCATGGGCTCGGTGCTGCTCGCGACCGGTGCGTCGGTGGTGTCGACCACCCTGGCGCCATTCGCCGTGCCCGAGAGCCCCAACCCCTTCGCCACGGGAGACACCGGTCAGGGTTGTGTGGCCAGCCTGGTGCTCATGGCTGACATGTTGGTGCTGGGCGTCGTGTCGGCCCCCGTGGCGGTGGCGGTCTGGTGGGCCTCGACGCAATCGGCGGTGCTGACCACGGCGGTCGCGTTGGCGGGTCCACTCGTCGGCGCAGCGGTGCTGTTCGGATGCCTGCGGTTCGCCGGCGGGCTCATCGAGTCCAGGGAGGCCGAGCTCATCGCTCGGGTCACGCCGGCGCGCTGATCCACTCGTATCGAGTTGCACCGCCGACGTGGCGCCGACTCGGTCTGAGGTGCCGACGACTCGGCCTGACGTGGCGCCGACGTGGCGTTCTACCCCGACGATCTGGCTGCCGGGCCCCAACGGGTGAGCGGTAGCCTCGCCCCGTGCCTGAGTACCGCTCCCACACCACCACCCACGGCCGCAACATGGCCGGTGCCCGCGCCCTCTGGCGTGCGACCGGCATGACCGACGACGACTTCGACAAGCCGATCGTTGCGGTCGCGAACTCCTTCACCCAGTTCGTGCCCGGTCACGTGCACCTGAAGGACATGGGGCAGCTGGTCGCGACAGAGATCGCAGCCGCGGGTGGTGTGGCCAAGGAGTTCAACACGATCGCGGTCGACGACGGCATCGCGATGGGTCACGGCGGAATGCTCTACAGCCTCCCGAGCCGAGACCTGATCGCGGACTCGGTCGAGTACATGGTGAACGCCCACTGCGCGGACGCGTTGGTGTGCATCTCCAACTGCGACAAGATCACGCCGGGCATGCTCATGGCGGCCATGCGGCTGAACATCCCGACGGTGTTCGTCTCGGGCGGACCGATGGAGGCGGGCAAGACCCGTCTGGCGGGCACCGAGGTCAAGGTCGACCTGATCTCGGCGATGATGAAGGCGGGTGACGCCACCGTCAGCGACGACGACGTCGCGGCGATCGAGCGTTCGGCCTGTCCGACCTGTGGGTCGTGCTCGGGCATGTTCACCGCCAACTCGATGAACTGCCTGACCGAGGCGCTCGGCCTCAGCCTGCCGGGCAACGGCACCGTCGTCGCCACCCACTCGGACCGTGAGCAGCTGTTCCTCCGCGCCGGCAGGGTGGTCGTCGATCTCGCTCGTCGCTACTACGACAAGGACGACGACTCGGTGCTGCCCCGCTCGATCGCCGATCGGCGTGCGTTCTCGAACGCGATCTCGCTCGACATCGCCATGGGCGGCAGCACCAACACGGTCCTGCACCTGCTCGCCGCAGCGCACGAGGGTGAGATCCCCTTCACGATGGCCGACATCGACGAGCTCAGCCGCCGGCTGCCGAACATCTGCAAGGTGGCACCCGCAACCGAGCAGTACCACATCGAGGACGTGCATCGGGCCGGCGGCATCCCCGCGATCCTGGGTGAGCTCGACCGCGCCGGTCTGATCGACGCCGCGGCGCCCACCGTGCATTCGGCGACGATGTCGGCCGCGCTCGATGAGTGGGACATCAAGCGGCCCACCTGCACCGCGGACGCCAAGCAGTTCTGGCTGGCCGGTCCCGCCGGCATCCCGACCCAGGTGGCGTTCAGCCAGTCCACCCGTTGGCCGTCGCTGGACGACGACCGCTCGGGCGGCTGCATCCGCGACGTCGAGCACGCGTATGCCACCGAGGGCGGGCTTGCGGTGCTGTACGGCAACGTCGCGGTCGATGGCTGCATCGTGAAGACCGCCGGGGTCGACGAGGAGATCTGGCGTTTCAGCGGCCCGGCCCGCGTCTTCGAAAGTCAGGACGCTGCGGTCGAGGGGATCCTGGGCGAAGAGGTCGCCGAGGGCGACGTCGTCGTCATCCGCTACGAGGGTCCGAAGGGCGGCCCTGGCATGCAGGAGATGCTGTACCCGACCACGTACATCAAGAGCCGTGGGTTGGGGAAGGCGTGCGCGTTGCTGACCGACGGTCGCTTCTCGGGCGGGACCTCCGGCCTCTCGATCGGCCACGTCTCTCCGGAAGCGGCGGAGGGCGGCCTGATCGGTCTGGTCCGCACTGGTGACCTGATCGAGATCGACATCCCGGCACGTTCGATCCACCTGGCGGTGGACGACGCCGAACTGGCCCGTCGCCACGTTGCCGAACTGGAACGGGGAGCCCAGGCGTGGACGCCACACGGCCGTGATCGTCAGGTGTCGGTCGCATTGCAGGCGTATGCGGCGATGGCCACCTCCGCAGCGCGGGGCGCAGTGCGTGATCTGAGCCAGATCACCACGACACACCGCCCGTCCTGACCCGGCCCTCGTTCTGTTCGTCGTTTCACAACCACAACGTTGTGAAACGACGAACAGAACCGGGGGAGTGGGAGCGCGTTTCAGTCGGACTGGTCGTCGTCGGGGCGGGCACCCGAACGCAGACCGCCCTGCCACCGTCGACCGCGCCACCGCAGGTATTCGCGTGTGCCGGCCACCGCGGCGAGCGCCGCTGCACCGGCGAGGGCCCACCAACCGTTCACGAGGTCACCTCCTGGCTCGTCCACGAAGCGGCCCACTCGGCGCGCCCGGCGCGGACGGCGGTCGCCGAGACGTGCTCGAAACCGTCCGGGATCGCCAGCAGCAGCTCGGCCGGTACGTCGTGGCCGACGCGTGGGGCGACCGCCACGCGGGGGAGCCGGGCCACCGCGTCGTCTCGTGCGACCGCATCGCCGCCGTACCACTGGGGGTCCAGTATCTGGGCCCACTTGTCGGCGCCCATGACCACGACGTCGTAGCCGTGCGACACGTCGACGATCAGCTGAGAATCGACGATCACGACGGCCAACCACGGGCGGTCCGCGGTGGCGGCGACGATGGCCTCGACCCGCCCGTCGATCGAGCTCGTGTCGAGGTGCGTCTTGCCGAGTGCGGCACGTGAGATGGCCAGGTCCAGCCGGTGGAGGCCCAGGTGGGCATACGCCGCATCCGCGACGGCGAGGTGCGCGACGGTGAGCGGGTCGAACGTCCCGGGATACACGCCGATCGTCACGGGTGTGCACGGTACCGTCGCTGTCGTGGCACCACAGCACCAGCCGTCTACTTCAGGCCCGCCGAACTCCGGTGCCGAGCTGGTCGAGGTGGTCGACGAGCACGGTCAGGTCATCGATGTGGTGGCCCGATCGGTGATGCGGGCGGGTCGCCTCCGGCATCGGTGCACGTTCGTCGTGGTGCGCGACCCGGCCGGCCGGGTGCTCGTGCACCAACGCAGCGCGCGCAAGGACATGTGGCCGAGCCGTTGGGATCTCGCCGCCGGTGGGGTGGTGCAGGTGGGGGAGGACTGGGAGGTTGCTGCCACCCGTGAGCTCGCAGAAGAAGTGGGCGTCACCGGGGTGGCGCTGACGCCGCTCACCATCGGCAGTGTCAGCTACTCCGATGACGACGTCGACGAGGTCGCCCGGGTCTGGACCGTCACCTGGGATGCTCCGGTGACCTTCGCCGATGGCGAGGTCGTCGCGGCCCGCTGGGTGACCATCGACGAGCTGCGGTCGCTCCTCGACCGCGAGTCGTTCGTGCCGGACTCCGTGGCGCTCGCGTTGCCGCTCATCGTGGCGTGAGCACCGCTACCGTTCGGTCCATGGTCGTCGCACGCGTTGCTGTCCGCTCGGTCGCCGTCGGAGTCGCTGCTGCAGCGGTGCTCATGGGTGCGGTTGGGTGCGGTGACGACGACACGGCGGCAACGAGCACCACAGCGTCGTCCACCACCGCGTCGACGACGTCCACGACGACGTCGTCGGGGAGCGGGTCGGGCGTCGGTGCCGACGGGACCACGACGACCGGTGCGGGCCCGGGCGACAGCGCCGTCACGCTGCGCCTCAGCGGAGCGGAGCGCTCCCTCACGTTGCAGAAGTGCACGAGCACCAACGAGCAGGCGATCGATCTCACCGCCCAGGACGGTTCGGGCAACACCCTGACGGTGAAGGTTGCGAACGGTTCCGGGTCAGCGGTGTTGCGGGGCAGCTCTGAGGATCGCGAAGGGACGGTCAAGGCCGTCGCGATCCAGTCCGACGGCTCGTTCGACCTGACCGGCATCATGTCAGTCGCTGATGATTCCGCTCCAGGACCCGACGACATGACGATCACCGGTCTGTGTGCCGGGTGACCTGCTCAGCCACGCGCCACTTCGTCGCCGGAAAGGTTGGCGAGCGGCCCTCCGGCGGGGCAGACTGTCACCGATGCAGCAGCTGAACACCCGTCGCACCCTCGTGGTGGTAATCGCCTAGGCGCACGACGGGGACCTCAGCCGCACGTGCGCCACACGACCTCCCGCCTCGGGAGGTCGTTCCGGTTTTCCGGGACGCACGGCGAATCGCCAGACCGTCCCGGTGTCCGGCCAGGCGCACACCAACCGGTGGGCCGCACGGCTCGCCCGACGAGATGGACCGAACCAGCAACATGGACGCAGCAGCATGAACACCAACGGTGGATCCGCACTGATCAAGTCCCTCGAGCTCGAGGGCGTGGAAGTGATCTTCGGGCTACCCGGCGGGGCGATCCTGCCGGTGTACGACCCGATCCTGGACAGCCCGATCCGCCACGTGCTCGTGCGCCACGAGCAGGGTGCCGGTCACATGGCGGAGGGCTATGCCCATGCCACGGGTCGCCCGGGTGTCGCCATGGTGACCTCGGGGCCGGGGGCAACGAACATCGTGACGCCGATCTGCGACGCGTTCATGGACTCGGTGCCGATGGTCGTGATCACCGGTCAGGTGGCCCGCCCGTCGATCGGCACCGACGCGTTCCAGGAGTGCGACATCTTGGGCATCACGCGTTCGATCACCAAGCACAACGAGCTCGTGACCCGTCCCGAGGACATCCCGCTGGCGATCCGCCAGGCGTTCCACATCGCGACGACCGGTCGTCCGGGTCCGGTGCTCGTCGACATCCCCAAGGACATCGTCGACCCCAAGAACCCGGCCTCCGCCATGGACTGGTACTGGCCGTCCGACGCGGACGTGGCGGCCAGCCTGCCCGGCTACAAGCCGACCACCAAGGGCCACGCCAAGAAGATCAGAGAAGCGGCCGAGCTGATCCTGAATGCTCGTCGGCCCGTGCTGTACGCCGGTGGCGGCATCCTCAAGGCTCGTGCGGCCGAGGCGCTGCGCGAGCTGGCTGAGCTGACCGACATCCCCGTCGTGACCACGCTCATGGCTCGCGGCGCGTTCCCCGACGATCACCCGCTGTGCCTCGGCATGCCGGGCATGCACGGCAACTACACAGCGGTCACCGCGATGCAGAAGGCCGATCTGCTGGTCGCGCTCGGCAGTCGGTTCGACGACCGCGTCACCGGCAAGGTCGACGGGTTCGCTCCCGACGCCAAGATCGTCCACGTCGACATCGACCCGGCCGAGCTGGGCAAGGTCCGTCGACCCGACGTGCCGATCGTCGGCGACTGCCGCCTGGTCATCGAAGAGCTCGTCCGGGTGCTGCGCGACCGCATCGCTGATGGTGAACCGCAGACCGAGCGCAGCGACCGTCGGCCGTGGAAGCAGACGATCTCGGGCTGGCAGGAGCAGTTCCCGTTGGTCTACGAACCCGCCGACGACGGTGGCCTGCTCAAGCCGCAGTACGTGCTCGAAGAGCTGCGTGATCGCGCCCCCGAGGACTGCATCGTGGCGAGCGGCGTGGGCCAGCACCAGATGTGGACCAGCCAGTACTGGCACTTCAACCACCCGTACACGTGGATCAACTCTGGCGGCGCCGGGACCATGGGCTTCTCCGTGCCCGCCGCGATCGGCGCCAAGGTCGGCCGCCCGGACCGCATGGTGTGGGCCGTCGACGGCGACGGTTGTTTTCAGATGACCGCCCAGGAGCTCGTCACCGCGGCGACCGAGCGGATCCCGGTCAAGATCGCGATCCTGAACAACGCGTACCTGGGCATGGTGCGCCAGTGGCAGGAGATGTTCTACGAGGAGCGCTATTCCGAGGTGTACCTGTCGCCGGACCTGCCCGACTACGTGAAGTGGTCAGAAGCGATGGGTTGTGTGGCGATGCGGGTCGAGTCGCCCGAAGAGGTCGGCCCGGCCATCGACAAGGCCAACGAGATCGATGACCGCCCGGTCGTGTTGGAGTTCAGGACCGACAGCGCGGAGAAGGTGTTTCCGATGGTGCCTGCAGGGATGACCAACGACGACATCGTCGTCGACCCGTGGCTCGGGGAGGGCCGACGATGAGCGCGCCGTCGACGTCGCTGCACTCGGGTCAGGCCGGTGCGTCGCCCCGCTACCACGTCTTGTCGGTGCTGGTGGAGAACAAGGCCGGCGTGCTCGCACGCGTGTCCAACCTGTTCGCCCGCCGCGGCTACAACATCTACTCGCTCGCCGTTGCGCCGACCGACGACGAGCGCTTCAGTCGCATCACGATCGTGGTCGACGTGGAGAACGCTCCGCTCGAGCAGATCGTCAAGCAGCTCAACAAGCTGATCAACGTGATCAAGATCAGCGAGCTCGACCCGCGTGACTCGATGGAGCGCGAGCTGCTCCTGTGCACGGTGAAGGCCGCGCCCGACGTGCGCAGCCAGATCATCGAGCTCGTCGAGCTGTTCGACGGTCGAGTCCTCGACGTCGGCCACGACGAGCTGACCCTCAGCCTGGACGAGCACCCTGGACGCCTCGACGACCTCGAAGAGCTGCTGCGGCCCTACGGGATCATCGACCTGCAACGAACCGGCCGGGTGGCGCTTCCCCGCCTGGAGCACGTCGCTCAGTAGCCGAACGCGCAGACGGCGGGCCCGCAGGCCCGCCGTCTGTCGCGTTCGAACGGCCGAGGGCCGCTATCGGCAGCCCTCCGCTGCGGACTTCACCTTGGCCTCGAGCGCCGGGTCGCCGCCGGGGGCCCCTGCTGCGACGAGGTCCGACACGGTGATCTGACCCTTGAGCGCGGCGGCCACGCAGCTGGCCTGGGTGTTGGTCAGCCCCGAGGAGGCGAAGGCCTTCTCCAACAGGCCCGTGATGTCGTCGGGCGGCATGCACTTGTCGAATGACTTCAGGGTGATCTCGGGCATCGCATCGGTGGCTTCGGCGGCGAGGCCTTCCTTGACGATCTCGCCGGTCTTGCCCTCGACGAAGTTGCCCACGCACTCCACCATCGCGGAGTCCGTGGGCTGGGTGACGCCCATGCCTTCGTAGAACGACGACACCATCGTCGGAGCGATCATGGACCCGGGCACGCAGTCGTTGAACGCGGTGACGAGCGCGTCGACCTGGTCGGAGGTGTAGTCGGCGGCGGCAGCGGCGGACATCTCCTGTGCGCCGTCCTCTCCGAGGCTGTCGATGACCGAGCCACCGACGCACTCTGCGGTATCGGAATCGAACTCACCCGAGCCGAACTTGCCGCTCTTGCTCGCCTTGTCGAGGATCCCGGACGCGATGCCGCCGCTGTCCGACGACCCCTTCTTCTTGGCGGTGGTGGTCGTCTCCTTGGAGTTGGACTCCTTGGAGGCGGTGGTGTCGTCCTTGCCGCCGCACGCCGAGGCGAGCAGTGCGACCGAGGCCACGACGACTACGAGCGCTGCGCTCGCCCTGCGGCTGCGCGTCTGATGGTTGTGCATACGCTCAGCCTAGGGAATCAGGCGTGGATCCCGTGCCGTCTTCTGGACGACGTCGCGCTGGTGCAACGGAGGAGCCCTGTGGAGGGCATGAGAACGCGGTTGGCGGGTGCAGGCGGGTGCCTGCGATCATGGGCGGTTCCCACGCGGCGTCCCGATGAGCGGGTCGTGCCGCGCCGACCGCAACGACAGAGGTCCCCGCAATGGCCAACGTGTTCTACGAGTCCGACGCCGATCGATCCATCATCCTGGGTCGCAAGGTGGCGATCCTTGGTTACGGCTCCCAGGGCCATGCCCACGCGCTGAACCTCAAGGAGTCGGGCGTGGACGTGCGTGTGGGCCTGCGCGAGGGCTCCTCGTCACGAGCGAAGGCCACCGAGGCCGGCCTCGAGGTCATGGACGTCGCGTCCGCATCCGCGTGGGCTGACGTCATCATGATGCTGCTGCCCGACACGGAGATCGGCCCGATCTACGAGTCCGACGTCGCCCCCAACCTGAACGAGGGCGACGCGCTGTTCTTCGCCCACGGGTTCAACGTGCGCTTCGGCTACGTGACCGCTCCCGACTTCGTCGACGTCGCCATGGTCGCCCCCAAGGGTCCCGGCCACCTGGTGCGGCGCACCTACACCGAGGGTGGCGGCGTGCCGTGCCTCATCGCCGTGTCCCAGGACGCCACGGGTGGCGCCAAGGCGCTGGCCCTCAGCTACGCGGACGCCATCGGCGGCACCCGCGCCGGCGTGCTGGAGACCACCTTCGAAGAAGAGACCGAGACGGACCTCTTCGGCGAGCAGGTCGTGCTCTGCGGTGGGCTGACCGCCCTGGTGCAGGCCGGCTTCGAGACGCTGGTCGAGGCCGGCTACCAGCCCGAGTCCGCGTACTTCGAGTGCCTTCACGAGCTCAAGCTGATCGTGGACCTCATGTACGAACAGGGCATCGCTGGCATGCGCTACTCCATCTCGACCACCGCCGAGTACGGCGACCTCGTCACCGGACCCCGCATCATCAACCCGGCGGTCAAGGCAGAGATGAAGGCAGCGTTGGAGGACATCCAGTCCGGCCGGTTCGCCGAGCAGTTCGTGAACGAGATCCGCTCCGGTGGCGCCAACTTCGAGGCGCTCCGCCAGCAGGGCAAGGACCACCAGATCGAGCAGGTCGGTGCCCAGCTGCGAGAGATGATGCCGTGGATCTCGGCGGGCAAGGTCAAGGTCGAAGACATCTCCGGCGGCGACTGAGTCGTCACCGCACTCCTCGCCATCGCTGGCCGGCGCAGTCGGGTCTTGGACCGCGAAGCGTCGGCCAGCGGCGCGTCCGGGCGCCGTTCGTAGCGGCCAGCGACGTGTCCCGTTGGTGTGTGCCCAATCGGTGCGTGTCTCGTTGAGGCCTGTGCAGAATCCTCCGCGTGCGGTGGTTCGGGCGGGTCACGTGGGCCCGTAGCCTGTGGCGATGATCGTCACCGCACCAGCATCGTCGGCCAACCTGGGCCCCGGTTTTGACTGCCTGGCGATTGCGCTCGACGTGCCGTTCCACCTGGCGGTCACTGCGGCACCTCCGTCGTCCGGTGACCCCGACGATGCCCGCTACCACCTCGCAGAACCCACGCACCCGACGGGCGTGGCGTTCCGGGAAGCGGGTGGCGATCCGTCGCAGTCCTTGTGGTGGTCCAGCCCGATTCCACCGGGTCGGGGGATGGGGTTCTCGGGAGCGGCCCGGGTCGCGGGCGCGTACGCCGCCGGGATCGCCGACGGTCTGGACCACGCCACGGCACGAGCCGGCGCTCACCGCGTCGCGACGCAGTTGGAGACGCACCCCGACAACTCTGCAGCCTCCGCGTTCGGCGGGTTCACCGTGGCGGTGGGGGAGCGAGTCATCAGCCTTGCGGTGCCCGGTGACCTGTCGGTGATCGTGTGGTCGCCGTCCGCATCGACGTCGACGGATGCATCGCGCCGGGCGCTTCCAGGCCGGATCCTGCTCGACGACGCAGCATTCTCGGTGGCCCGTGCCGCAGCGTGGGTGGCTGCGTTGGCGACCGGGGACCTCGAGGTGCTGCGCGAGGCATGTGAGGACCGGTTGCACCAGGACCTGCGGCTACAGGCTCGTCCGGATGCTCGAGCGGTGCGTGAGCACTTGCTCGGGCGACCAGAGGTGCTCGCCGCGTGGTTGTCAGGCTCCGGCCCGAGCATCGCTGCGTTGGTGCCGGAAGACCCGGCGTCACTGGTCGCAAGTTCGATTGCCGGCGACGGTGTGGTGCGCACCGTGTCGGTTGCAGCCGCTGGGGTCCACGTCACCTGATATTGGCGGTGCCTGTGGTTCAGCGGTGTGGTGCGGTGCATCCGCTCGGACACTGTCGGCGCGATCGAAGTGAATCCCGACCAAAAGGGTCGGGATTGGGTCTAGGCTCCTCGATCGACGGGACGACGACGTTCCGTCGCACACACCGAGGAGCGACATGACCGACGACTGGGGCTTCGCAACCCGTCAGATCCACGCCGGCGCCGAGGCCGATCCCACCACCGGGGCACGGGCCACGCCGATCTACCAGACGACCGCCTATCAGTTCCGCGACTCCAAGCACGCTGCGGACCTGTTCGCGCTGGCGGAGATCGGCAACATCTACACCCGGATCATGAACCCGACCCAGGCCGTTGCCGAGGCCCGCATCGCCAGCCTGGAGGGTGCCCCCGACACCGCAGTGGGCCTGCCCGGTGCACTGGTCGTCGCGTCCGGTCAGGCGGCCGAGACGTTGGCGATCCTGAACCTGGCCGAGGCCGGCAGCCACATCGTGAGCTCCGCAGCGCTCTACGGCGGCACCTACAACCTGTTCCACTACACGCTGCCCAAGTTCGGCATCGAAGTGACCTTCATCGAGGACCCCGACGACCTCGCCGCCTGGTCCGCAGCGGTTCGCCCGAACACGAAGGCGTTCTACGCGGAGTCCATCGGGAACCCCAAGAACGACGTGCTCGACATCACAGCGGTTGCCGATCTGGCCCACGCCAACGGCGTGCCGCTGATCGTCGACAACACGATCGCGTCCCCGTACCTGATCAACCCGCTCGCGCACGGCGCCGACATCGTCGTGCACTCGGCGACCAAGTTCCTGGGCGGCCACGGCACCGCGATCGCCGGAGCGATCGTGGATGGCGGCTCGTTCGACTTCTCCCAGAACGACAAGTTCCCGATGTTCACCGAGCCCGACCCCAGCTACCACGGGCTGTCCTACTGGCCTGCCCTGGGTGCGGGTTCGTACATCATCAAGGCCCGCGTGCAACTGCTGCGCGACATGGGTGCCGCGGTGTCGCCGTTCAACGCGTTCCTGCTGATCCAGGGGATCGAGACGCTGTCACTGCGCATGGATCGCCACGTCGCCAACGCTCAGGCCGTCGCCGAGTACCTCGCCGGTCACGACCAGGTCGAGTCCGTCGCTTACGCAGGTCTGCCGTCGAGTCGGTGGTACGAGCGGGCACGTCGGTACTCGCCGCGTGGAGCGGGTTCGGTGCCGGCGTTCGTGATCAAGGGTGGGCGTGAGGCCGGTGTCCGCTTCGTCGAGGCGCTCACGCTGCACAGCCACCTTGCCAACATCGGCGACGTGCGCAGCCTGGTGATCCACCCGGCGTCGACCACCCACAGCCAGCTGAACGAGGTCGAGCAGTCCTCGGCCGGTGTCGCACCGGGTTTGATCCGGCTCTCGGTCGGACTCGAGGACCTCGACGACATCATCGCCGACCTCGATCAGGGCTTCGCTGCCGCAGCAGGCGCCTGATCGATGCTGACCGGTGGCGGGCGTGGTGCCCGCCACCAGGTCCGCACGCCCGCGACCGACTCGCGTCGCCATCATCAACTCGTTAAGATTCTATGAAGAGGCCGTCAGCATCATGCGGTCAGGAATCCACAAGAGGTCACGATGAACGCGATCCGGCTCTCGACTCAACCTTCATCGAGCGAGCCACATTCGAGCGAGCCCGATTTGACCGACCGTCGACGCTTGGAGCGCTCGGCGGTCCGATGGATCATCGTCGCGTTGAGCGTGGTCCTGGTGGCAGTCGTCGTGTCGACGCCGTGGAGAGGATCGAACCCGGTCGAGCACGATGTCGTGTCCGCAGTCAGGGACCGCTATGTCGAGCTGTCGGAGGCCGCGGCACCCGACGACCGGGTCATCGAGGCCGCCCGGTCATTCTGCGCTCCCAGCGGGCCGTCGGCTGCTCAGCGGGCCTGGCTCGCGTCGGTGCAGATCGACCCGGCGGAGCTGGCGCAACTGGCGCAACCACTGTGTCCGTCACGCTGAGGAAGATCGACCAGCCTGTCCCGCTTTGTCGACGACTCGCAGACGCCACCTACCGGTGGGCGTTCTGCACGCTGCGTTCGTGGGGTGACCGATGGACCCGCAGCCGCTCTACCCGCAGCCGCTCTGAACTCAGCCCGATCTGAACTCAGCGATCGAATTGGACGCTCGGGGTGCCGAAGCTGACGGTGATCGTGGCGGGCATCCCGAGCAGTTCGATCGGATCCCCCAGCGACGTGCTCGATGCCAGCGACAGCACCTGCCCCTTGTGCTCGCCTGCGGTGATCGTCAGGTCGACCCGGGTCCCGCCTTCTGCGGTGCCTTCGGCCTCGATGACGAAGGCGTCATAGGTGCCGTCGTCAAGTGGAACACCTGGGGTCTGCCCGCTCGGCGTCTCGGCGGGGCCGGAATGGTCGCTCATCGCTGGGGACTGTATGCCGCAGACCCCCCACCCCGGTTCTGAGGTGAAATACGGGTTACGCGGCTTGTGGGGCGGTGATTGTGTAGCCGGCGGATTGGAGTTCGGTGATGGCTCGTTGGTGGCGGCGTTC
>Ga0209023_10001285_pt1 | contig 34123 bp, 36 predicted proteins | sample LakOneMetagenome_FD_187468 | JGI IMG/M metagenome (GOLD analysis project Ga0209023, IMG submission 187468) | Freshwater and sediment microbial communities from Lake Erie, Canada (SPAdes) (version 2) | ecosystem: Environmental > Aquatic > Freshwater > Lentic | place: Lake Erie, Canada...
GCGTGAAGCTGATGGGCTTCGGTCACCGCGTCTACAAGAACTTCGACCCGCGCGCCAAGCTGATGCGCGAAACCTGCCACGAAGTGCTGAACGAACTGGGCCTGCAGGACGACCCGCTGTTCAAGCTCGCGATGGAACTGGAAAAGATCGCCCTGAACGACGAATACTTCGTGTCGCGCAAGCTGTACCCGAACGTCGACTTCTACTCGGGCATCGTGCAGTCGGCCCTGGGCATCCCGGTTTCGCTGTTCACCGGTATCTTCGCGATGGCCCGTACCATCGGCTGGATCGCCCAGTGGAACGAAATGATCGCCGATCCGGAACAGAAGATCGGCCGTCCGCGCCAGCTGTTCGTGGGTTCGCCGGTTCGCGATGTGCCGGGGATCGACAAGCGTTAATCGAACCGGCCCGCATAGGGGCTGCGTCAACAAGGAGCGGGCTTCGGCCCGCTTTTTGTTTTTGCAGGCGAGCATTCGGATATCATCGTCAACGAATCCATTTAGCGGCATCCACCTGTCGCAAAGCGAAACCATGTCCTATCCCTACCTGAGCGACGTTATCAAAGCCTTGACCGGCTACGACCTGCCGCTGCCCCTCGCCACCTTCGGCTTGCTCGTTGCCTGCGCCATGTTCGCCGCGGCGGCCTGCCTCAGCGCCGAGCTGCGCCGCATGTCCGGCCCGGACGGCCTGCTGCAGGGCAGGCGCCTGGTCAAGAGTAAAAACGGCGCGCCGGTCCTGGTCAGCAAGCCGGCCCACGAGCTGGTATCGAACCTGACCGCAGTGGTGATGGTCGCCGGCATTCTGGGTGCGCGGCTGTTTCACATTCTCGAGAACATGGACCAGTTCCTGGCCTCACCCTGGTCGATGATCTTCAGCCGCTCCGGACTGAGCGTCTTCGGCGGCCTGATCGTCGGCACGATTGCCGGCGTGGTCTTCGTGCGCCGCTGGCAGCTGCCGGTCCGGCCGCTGCTGGATGCGGTCGCTCCCGCCCTGATGCTGGGATATGCCATCGGCCGCATCGGCTGCCAGATCTCCGGCGACGGCGACTGGGGCATCGCCGCCGACATGGCATTGAAACCGGACTGGCTCCCGACCTGGTTCTGGGCCCAGACCTACGACAACAACATCTATGGCGAAGTGATCGCCGCGCCGGGTGTCTATCCCACGCCGGTCTACGAATCCCTGATGGCCATCCTGTGCTTCGGGCTGTTGTGGAAGCTGCGCCGGCATTCGTTCGGAACCGGCTGGCTGTTCTCGGTCTATCTCGTGCTGGCTGGCGTCGAGCGGCTGCTGGTCGAGCAGATCCGGGTGAATCCACCGTACGACCTGGGCCTGCTGAAGGCCACCCAGGCCGAGTTGATTGCGGCAATGCTGATCTGTGCAGGCGTCACGGGCGTCCTCCTGCTCGGCCGTCGCAGGGGGGGCTCACAGCCCGCACCGGCAAGCCTTCCCCGTGCCTGAGAGGGCGATCGCCAGCCTGTTCGCTTAGTCGGAAGCCGACGGCACCAGGAGGTCGGCAACGACGTCGCCTCGAAGCGGGCCGTCGATAAGTTCAGCACATTCACGCATCCGGTTGCGCAGCGCGACCATGCGTGCAGTGGGCTCGGGCTGTGTCGCCCAGAGGTGTTCGGACGGCCACTGGGCATACGCAAAATAGTGGCCGTCGGCGCACCGATGCAGGCGCGAGCCCAGACCGCCCCGCTCATCGCGTATCAGCTCGGTGAGTTCGCGCCAGGCCTGCTCGAAGTCTCGCTCAAGACCGGCGGCTACCTTCCATCTGAAGTAAATCGCGTGCATGCCATCCTGTCGGGTTGCGGTCGGAATGGCTCAGTGTACGAGCTCGTTGCCATCACAGCAAGGAAGCGCTTTGGTCAGGCGGGTCGGCGCAAGACGTGAGATTCCGAGCATTTTCGTTCGGCGAAAAATGGCATCATCGACCCGCCATGCTCGCGTGGATTACCTCGTTACCGTCAGGAGAAACAGATGATCAAGCAGGTTGGACCGACCATCATTCAGCCGCAGCACAAGGCGACTTGTCATTGCGGCGCGGTGGAGCTCGAACTGAGCCTGCCCAACGGCATCGAGAACCCGCGCCGCTGCGACTGCTCGATTTGCCGCCGCAAGGGCGCCATTGTCGCCTCGGTGCCGCTGTCGGGCATCCGCATCGTCCAGGGCCAGGATGTCCTCAAGCTCTACCAGTTCAACACCATGACCGCGAAGCATTACTTCTGCCCGGTCTGCGGCATCTATACCCACCACCAGCGCCGTTCGAATCCGGAGCAGTACGGCTACAACGTCGGCTGCCTGGAGGGCGTGAATCCCTTCGACCTGGGCGAGGTGCCGCTGAACGACGGCGTCAACCATCCGGCGGACCGCAACAAAGCCTGAGGACCGATATGCGCGCCTTGCTCTTCATGATGATGTTCTGGGCCTGCACGACCTCCCATGCCGCGAGCTTGTTCACTTTTTCGAACACGCCCGGCGCGCACGGCGTCGGTGTCCGCTACGTCAAGCAAGTGGACCGTACGCGCGCGTTCACGCCGCAGCAGGGCAGGCTGGCCCGCGTCTTCTCCAGAAAGGAAAGCCGCGCCCGGCCGATGCAAACGGTTATCTGGTATCCGGCGGAGAAGGGCGGCCGGCCCATCACGTTCGACGATTACCTCCAATTGGTCGGATGGGAAACCGATCTCGACGCCTCGCCACGCGAGCAGGCGCGCACCGTGGACGCCTGGCTGCAGATGGTCACGGACGGCAAGCGCAAGGCGCAGGTCGAGGCCGAGCGGCGCAAGCCGATGTGGGCGGTGCGGGATGCCGCGCCGAAAGCCGGCAAGTATCCCGTGGTGATCTACGCACCCAGCTACAACAACACGACATTCGAAAACGCGGACATCGCCGAATACCTGGCCAGCCACGGCTACATCGTGATCGCCGCGCCGACCGTTGGCCTCAGCAGCCGTTTCATCAAGAAGGACCTGATGCACGCGGAACTGCAGGCCGCCGACATCCGCTTCCTGGTCGACTACGCGCGTACGCTGCCGCAGGCCGACATGACGCGGGTGGCGGTGGCAGGCTTCAGCTGGGGCGGCATCAGCAACGTGCTGGCCGCGGCAAAGGACGAGCGGATCAAGGCCCTGGTCTGCCTTGATGGTGCGGTACGCTACTTCAATTCGCTAATGGTGCAGGCCAACTACGCGGTGCCCGAAAAACTCACCACGCCGCTGCTGTTCCTCGCCCAGTCACCGGCATCGATGGAAACCAGCATCCGCTACAAGGAAGACATGAGCGGCAGCTTCATCGGCCGCATGAGCAAGGCCGACGTCTACCTGTTGACCATGTATCCGATGGAGCACCCGCATTTCGGCTCGGCCTTCATCCGGCTCGACAACCCCGCCGAGTACAAGGAATACACGCCCGAGGAAGTCTCGTTCGCGTACAGCCTGGGAGCGCGCTATATCCTGCATTTCCTGAACGGCTACTTGAAGAACGACCCGGCTGGCCTGGCCTATCTGGCGAACCGGCCGGTCGCGAATGGCGCCCCGCCGCATGCGCTGAAGATGGAAACCATGCCGGCCAAGGGCAGGCGCTAAGCAGACCCTGTTCACATCTGCGTTGTCATAAGTACTCGCCCAGAAATAAATGTGTTTTTGGCTGCCATAACCGGCGCGTTGCTGCGTTGGCTCGCGCTTGCAGTGCTCGCACTGCGGCGCGCTCGCCGCCTTGCACCGCATCCGGTTCTGTTTGCCAAAATTCACATTTATTTCTTGTCGAGTACTTAGCGCTATAATGTCCGCCTCTGGCTTCGGCCAAGATACGGTACCTGTCCATACAGAGATGTTCGCCAGCCTTCCACGCATCCGCTCCAGCCGCTACGTCATCGTCCTGATGCTGACGTGGGCGATGGTGTTCGCGCACTGGCAGGGCCTGGCGCACCGGATCGCCCACGCGTCCCAGCACATCTCTCTCACTGCCGATGCGCCCAAGGACGGCTCGAACGGCGCCGACCTGAAGGCGGCCCAACACTCCTGCCTGGCCTACGACGCGGCCACGGTATCGCCCGCGCTGCACACGCCGAGCTGCACCGCGGCGGCCATCCCGGCCGACCGCATCCTGGCCCAGTGGGTCGCATTCGACTCCTGGGATGCACCCTTCACGCCGTACTTCTCCTCGCGCGCCCCACCTCTCGCCTGACTGCACCCTGAAATCCCGACCCGCTTGCGCCGGCCAGCTCCGCGCACGCGCGTCCGTCCCGTATTTGTTTCAAGGAATTCATCATGCACGTCCAGCGTACCATCCTGGCGAGCGCGGTTCTCGCCGCCCTCGCACCGTTCTCGTTTGCCCAGAACCAGGGCGCGAACCCTCCCGTCTCCACCGTCGTCGTCACCGCCACCCCGTTCGGGGCGGGTGAGGGCGACCAGATCCTCACCCCGGCCAAGGTCCTGGCCGGCGACGAGCTGCGCAGCAAGCTGGGCAGCTCGCTGGGCGATACCCTGTCGAACGAACTTGGCGTGTCCGCCTCGGCCTTCGGCGCCGGCGCCTCGCGCCCCATCATCCGCGGACTGGAAGGCAACCGCGTGAAGGTGCTGGAAAACGGCATGTCGGTGTCCGACCTGTCCGGCCTGTCGAACGACCATGCCGTCACCGGCGAAGCGGCCACCGCGCGCCAGATCGAGATCCTGCGCGGCCCGGCGGCCCTGCTGTATGGCTCGGGCGCGATCGGCGGCCTGGTCAACGTCGTCAACGAGCGTATTCCGACAGAGCTGCACGACATGCCGCACGGCGTGGTCGAGACCCGCTACAGCAACGTCGACCATGGCCGCGCGGTGTCGTTCTCGGGCGACGGCGCGGCTGGCAAGATCTCGCTGCACGTGGACGGCAGCGGCCGCGACGCGGGCGCCTACCACGTGGCCGGGCTGCCCGAGGGCGACACCTTGCCGAACTCCGAACTGCGCCAGCACACCCTGGGCGCCGGCGCCTCGTACATCGGCGAGCGTGGCTACCTTGGCGCCTCGGTCAGCACGCTCAAGAAGAACTATGGCATCCCGGGCGGCGAGGGCGCCAAGATCGACCTCGACCAGACCCGCTACGACATCGACGGCCAGCTCGATCGACCGTTCGGCGGCTTCGACAAGCTGCGCTTCAAGGCCGGCTATTCGGATTACGGCCACGTCGAGTTGAACGCCGAGGGCGGTCCGGAGATCCTGTTCTCGAACCGCTCGCTGGAAACCCGCCTGGAACTGAGCCACAAGCAGGTAGCAGGATGGGAAGGCAGCTTCGGCATCCAGACCGAACACACGCGCTTCTCGGGCCTGAGCGCCGACAGCGGCCAGCCGGCCACCGTGCCGGTCACCACGTCGGACACGCACGCGGCCTTCCTGGTCGAGCAGCGCGAGTTCGGCAAGCTGCGCGTGAACGCGGGCGTGCGGCTGGAGTCGGTCAAGCGCGAGCCGGAAGGCGGGGCGCCGCGCCGCAGCTTCGATTTGCTGTCCTACTCGGCCGGCGCGGTCTGGCCGCTGGCCACGGACTACACGGTGGGCGTCACCGGCTCGGTGGCCCAGCGCGCGCCGGGCACCGACGAGCTGTACTCGGGCGGCCCGCACGAGTCGACCCTGACCTACGACATCGGCAACCCGAATTTTAAAAAGGAGACCTCGCACAACCTCGAGCTGTCCTTGCGCAAGGCGACCGGCATGGTGCGCTGGCAGGTGAATTTGTTCGAGAACCGCGTGCGCGACTTCATCTACGGCGAAATGACCGACACCCTGCTGGACGACGAGGGCAACCCGGGCGACGAACTGCGCGAGCGCCTGTTCCGCCAGGGCGACGCCACCATCCGCGGCGCCGAGGCCGAGATCAGCTGGAACCAGCATCCGGGCAGCCAGGGCTGGTCGGCGCGCGCCTTCGGCGACCTGTCGCGCGGCTCGCTGGACGATGCCGGCAGCCTGCCGCTGCAGCCGGCCAAGCGCATCGGCTTGGAGACCGGTTACCGCAAAGGCGCGCTGCGCGGCGGCGTCTCGCTGCTGCGCGCGTTCAGGCAGGAGCGCCTGGCCTCGTTCGAGACCACGCCGACGCCGGGCTATACCCAGCTCGATGCCAACCTGTCCTATACCCAGCGCCTGCGCAATACGGATCTGACCTGGTTCATCATTGGGAAGAACCTGCTCGACCGCGACATCCGGATCTCGACCTCGGTGCTGAAGGACATCGCGCCGCTGCCGGGACGGAACATCACGGTCGGCGTGCGCGCGGCATTTTAAGCTAGCGCGTCCAGGTGCACTTGCCGCGCGCGATCGCCGCGGCCCAGAAGGGCAGGGCGAAGATGCCGCCGACGCCGAAGACCCAGTTCTTGGTTTCGATGGTGTGCGGCTGGTGCTTCAGCGGGTTCGGACCGAGGCAATGCGGTTTCGCTGCAAAGTCGAAGGTGCGCTCGAATTCGCGATAAGGCGTCCCGCTCAGCGCCGTGCCGGCGGCGGGCATCGGGCTCGGCGGCATCTCCTCGAGCGTGGCGCGCACCGCCGCGCGGATCGCTTCCTCGCTCGGCCGCGCTCCCGTCTTCAAGGGCGTGGCCGGCGGCTCCGGCAGCGCGAACGGATCGGGCTGGACGCGCTTGAACGTCGTCGGCGCGTCCGCTTGCGCCGGCAGCGAAAGGCAGCTTGCGAGGGGGAGCAGCAGGCGCAGGATCCAGGCTTTCATCGTCGTCCAGGGAAGTGGAATTGCGGCCGACTGTAACCCATCCGTTTTGGCGCATACTTATAAGAACATGAAGTGGTTTGTTTTTATGAGCCGTGAATAACCAGGAGGAGCGGGGATGGGAACCGAGCAGAATTTCGTCGACTACGTGCTGGAAGTGGTCAAGCTGGGCAGCAGGCTGACGCACAAGAAGATGTTCGGCGAGTACGCGCTTTACCTGGACGGCAAGGTGGTCGCTTTCGCCTGCGACAACAGCCTGTTCATCAAGCCGTCCAAGGCCGCGGCGGCGCTGGCGCCGGACCTGCCGCAAGGCCCGCCCTATCCGGGCGCGAAAAACTACCCGATCGCCGACGAGCTGCTCGACGATCCGGCGGCGCTGCGGCGCCTGATCGAACAGACGGCCGAGCTGATGCCGCTGCCCAAGCCCAAGAAGATCAAGCAGCCCGCCTGACCGGCGCCTGCAATTCATGAGGCGTGGAACTCATCCACCGCCTCGATTCATGAACTGCATTCATAAGGCCTTGCATTTTTCGCAGCGCGTGCGGGCCTTCCCTCCTTCTACAATCGCCGGCTGATCCGCCAAGCGAACTGCACGCCCCGAAAACGGGAAAAGCGTTATGTTTCTGCTTTGGCCTGCGTACGCGTTTTCGTCAAATCGGCGCAAGCATCCAGATATTGCCATTGTCCAAGAAAGGAAGAACGATGCCCGACTTCGATCCATCCAGGCGGCAGCTGCTGAAAGCGTCGACCGCGGCCGTCGGCGGCGTTGCCGTGGCGTCCCAGTTGGCCGCGCCCGCCGCCGCCGCTCCCGCCGCGCAGCCGGCGCCCTCCACGACCCCGACCACCATGAGCATCCGGCTGAAAGTCAACGGCATCGAACACCAGCTGCAGGTCGACCCGCGCACCACCTTGCTGGACGCGCTGCGCGACCGCCTGCAGCTCACCGGCAGCAAGAAGGGCTGCGACCAGGGCCAGTGCGGCGCCTGCACCGTGCTCATCGACGGCCGCCGCACCACATCCTGCCTGACCCTGGCCGTGATGCAGGAAGGCCACGAGATCACCACCATCGAGGGTCTCGGCACGCCGACCAACCTGCATCCGCTGCAGCGCGCCTTCATCAAGCACGACGGCTACCAGTGCGGCTTCTGCACCCCCGGCCAGATCTGTTCGGCGGTGGGCATGCTGGAAGAAATCCGCGCCGGCGCGCCGAGCCATGTGACGGCCGACCTCAACGCCCCTGTTCAAGCGAGCGAGATGGAATTTCGCGAGCGCATGAGCGGCAATATCTGCCGCTGCGGCGCCTACTCCAACATCCAGGAAGCGATCGCCGAAGTGGCAGGCATCGCCAACGCGGCGCCGGGAGGCAAGCGATGAAAGCCTTCACCTATGAACGGGCCAGGACCCCGCAGGAAGCGGCCGACGCTAGCGCGCGCCATCCGAACGCGCGCTTCGTGGCCGGCGGCACCAACCTGCTGGACCTGATGAAGCTGCAGATCGAGACGCCGTCCCACCTCATCGACGTCAACGAGCTCGCGCTCGACCGCATCGAGCCGACCGCGGACGGCGGCCTGCGCATCGGCGCCCTGGTGCGCAACAGCGACCTGGCGGCCGACCTGCGCGTGCGGCGCGACTACGCGGTGCTCAGCCGCGCCCTGGTGGCCGGCGCCTCGGGCCAGCTGCGCAACCAGGCGACCACCGCCGGCAACCTGCTGCAGCGCACCCGCTGCCCCTATTTTTACGACACCAACGTCCCCTGCAACAAGCGCAAGCCGGGCAGCGGCTGCAGCGCCATCGGCGGCTTCACCCGCCTGCACGCCATTGTCGGCCAGAGCGACGCCTGCATCGCGACCCACCCGAGCGACATGGCGGTGGCCATGCGCGTGCTCGACGCCCGGGTCGAGACGGTGGCGCCGGGCGGCGCCACGCGCGTGATCCCGATCGCGGACTTCCACCGCCTGCCGGGCAACACGCCGCACATCGACCACAACCTGCAGCCCGGTGAGCTGATCACCGCGGTGACCCTGCCGCGCCCCATCGGCGGCCTGCAGACCTACCACAAGGTGCGCGACCGCGCGTCCTATGCCTTCGCGATCGTATCGGTGGCCGCCGTCATGCAGCGCGACGGCAGCGGCCGCGTGGCGCTGGGCGGCGTGGCCCACAAGCCGTGGCGCGTGGAGGCGGCGGAAAGCGCCTTCGCGCAGGGCGCGCAGGCGGTGGCGCGCGGCCTGCTGGCGGGCGCGCGCACCACCGACGACAACGCCTTCAAGGTGCCGCTGGTCGAGCGTACGCTTGCCGCCACCATTGCAGACGCAAAAGCCTGAGCGAGGGGACCGACATGAAATTCAACGAACCAGCCACCACCAACCCGATCGACCAGCTGAAGGTCGTGGGCCAGCCGCTCGACCGCATCGACGGCCCGCTCAAGACCACCGGCACCGCGCCCTACGCGATGGACCGCCACGACGTGGTGCCCAACCAGGCATATGGTTACGTGATCGGCTCGGCCATTCCGGCAGGGCGTATCGTGTCGATGGACCTGGCGGCCGCCAAGGCCGCGCCGGGCGTGATCGCCATCGTCACCGCGCAGAACGCCGGCAAGCTCACCAAGGGCAACTTCAACACCGCGATGCTGCTGGGCGGCCCGCGCGTCGAGCACTACCACCAGGCCGTGGCGCTGGTGGTGGCCGACACCTTCGAACAGGCGCGCGACGCCGCCTCACGGGTAGCCATCAAGTACGAACGGGACAAGGGCGCTTTTGATTTGCAGGCGGTGCAGAGCAAGGCCGTCGCGCCGAAGGGCGAGGCGGCCGAGACCAAGGTCGGCAACTTCACCGGCGCCTTTGCCTCGAGCCCCGTGAAGCTCGACGCCGAGTACCACACCGCCCACGAGTCGCACATGATGATGGAGCCGCACGCCAGCGTCGCGGCCTGGGACGGCGACCAGCTCACGGTCTGGACCTCGAACCAGATGATCAACTGGGCCAAGGGCGACCTGGCCAAGACCCTGGGCCTGCCGAAGGACAAGGTAAGGGTGCTGTCGCCCTATGTCGGCGGCGGCTTCGGCTCCAAGCTGTTCCTGCGCGCCGACGTGGTGCTGGCGGCGCTCGGCGCAAAGGCGGCCCGGCGCCCGGTGCGCGTGAGCCTGCAGCGCGCGCTGATCCCGAACAACACCACCCACCGCTCGGCCACCATCCAGCGCATCCGCATCGGCGCCGGCCGCGACGGCAGGATCAGCGCGATCGGCCACGAGGCCTGGTCCGGCAACCTGAAGGACGGCTCGCCCGAAAACGCGGCGACCCAGACCCGTTCCCTGTACGCGGGCGAACACCGCATGACCGCCAACCGCGTGGCCGCGATGGACCTGCCCGAGTCGAACGCGATGCGCGCGCCGGGCGAGGCGCCGGGCCTGGCCGCGCTCGAGATCGCGATGGACGAGATGGCGGAAAAGCTGGGCATGGACCCGGTCCAGTTCCGCATCGTGAACGATACCCAGGTGGTGCCGGACAATCCCGAAAAGCCGGCGTCGACCGATCCGCAGTCGAAGAAACCGGAGAAGGAAAAGCACAATCCGCATCCGCCGTTCTCCAAGCGCCAGTTCGTCCAGTGCCTGCAGCTTGGGGCCCAGCGCTTCGGCTGGGAGCGGCGCAGCGCCAAGCCGGGCGCAAGGCGCGAGGGCCGCTGGCTGGTCGGCATGGGCATGGCCTCGGCCTTCCGCGACAACCTGCTCACCAAGTCGGCGGCGCGCGTGCGCCTGGACCGGCACGGCATCCTGACGGTGGAAACCGACATGACCGACATCGGCACCGGCAGCTACACCATCATCGCCCAGACCGCGGCCGAGATGATGGGCATGCCGATCGAGCGGGTGCGGGTGCGCCTGGGCGACTCGAGCTTTCCGGCGTCGTGTGGCTCGGGCGGCCAGTGGGGCGGCAACAACTCGACGGCGGGCGTGTACGCGGCCTGCGTCAAGCTGCGCGAAGCGGTGGCGCGCCAGGCCGGGCTGGATCCGGAGCGCGCCATCTTCGCCGACGGCCTGGTTCGGGTCGGCGAGCGCAGCCTGCCACTGGGCGAAGCGGTCGGCGGACGCGAGCTGGTGGCCGAGGACCTGATCGAGTATGGCGACATCAACAAGCGCTTCCAGCAGTCGACCTTTGGCGCCCACTTCGTCGAAGTCGGCGTGGATGCCGTCACCTGCGAGATCCGCATCCGGCGCATGCTGGCGGTGTGCGCGGCCGGCCGCATTTTGAACCCGAAGACGGCGCGCAGCCAGGTCATTGGCGCGATGACCATGGGGGCCGGGGCGGCGTTGATGGAAGAGCTGGCGGTGGACAAGCGGCTCGGCTATTTCGTCAACCACGACCTCGCCACCTACGAGGTGCCGGTGCATGCCGACATCCCGCACCAGGAAGTGATTTTCCTGGACGAGACCGACCCGATGTCTTCGCCCATGAAGGCCAAGGGCATCGCCGAGCTCGGCATCTGCGGGGTGGCGGCGGCGATCGCCAACGCGGTCTACAACGCGACCGGGGTGCGGGTGCGCGAGTATCCGGTCACGCTGGATAAGCTGATCGAAAAGATGCCGATGCCGATTTGATCGTAGCGTGGGCGGGACCACCCGCCCACGCTACGACACTTTAGTGGCGTGGACGCGAGGACCAGTCACGGCTATCATCACGCCGTTCCGTGACCGATTTCCCCGCATGTCCTCAGCCAGCCTTCCCGTTTCCCTTCCTCCCGAACGCCGCGTCGGCTGGCTCGGGCTGGCCGCCGGCTTCGGGCTGCTGGCGCTGCTGGTGATGATCTGGCGCTGGGGCGGCACCATCGCCGATTCGCAGGCCTACTACGACACGGCGCGCTGGCTGCGCGGCGAGATTCCCGCCACCGCACTGGTGGCGCCTTTCCCTTACCGCATCCTGGTGCCGGCGCTGGCGTCCGTCATCCCGGGCGAGCTGCGCAACGGCTTCGCCCTGCTCAACTGGGTGCTGGTCACCGCCGGCGCCTGCCTGATGGCGGCCACGGTGCTGCGCGCAGGCCTGGGCCAGGCGCGCGCCGTCGCCGCCGGCGCCTTGACGATCGCGGCGCTGCCGGTGTTCTGGTACGCGCCGTATCTGCTGGTCGACCCGGGCTCGGTGTGCGCGCGCGCCGCCTTCGTGCTGGCGGTGCTGTCCGGCCAGCCCTGGCTGGCGGCCCTCGCGGGCGTGGTCGGGACCGCGGTGCGCGAAGAGAACATCCTGCTGCTGGTCTGGCTGGTGGCGTTTCGCCGCATCGCCATCCTGCCCGGCCTGGGGGCCTTGGCGCTGGCCGGGATGTGGATCGTGGCGGTGCGCTGGTGGCTGGTCACCGGCCTGCCGGGCTATACCTGGGCGCCGGGCTGGCGCCAGGTCGCGCGCGCGCTGGGCGACTGGCGCTCGCTGATCTCCATCGCCGGCAGCGCCGCGCTGGTGGTGCCGTTGGCCGCCATCGGCTGGCGCAGCGCGCCGCCTGCATTGCGTACTACTTTGCGCCCCTTTTCCGGCCTGCTGTTCCTGATGGCGCTACCGCCCCTGTACGCGGCGTTGTGCGTGCGGGTGGACGGGCGCGCGGTATGGGGGCTGTATCCCTTCCTGGTACCGTTCGCGGCCTGCGCCGGCCTGCGCAAGGAGCCCGCCGGTTGACGGATTCGGGGGAGCGGCTATACTGGCCTGACCATGAACCCATCACGCTCCGCATCGTTGTCGATCGCCAGCTGCCGCCAGGGCAGGGGCTTCGCCGCGTCCGTCGAGCGTGACAGCGCCGCCGTCTCCCGAGCGGTGCAGCAGTCGTCCCGCAACCTCGCCTGGCTCGTCCGGGCTCGGTGAGGACCGCTGCACGCGTTTTTCCGTCCTCCCGAGCCTTCCCCATCCCGAACCTGCGGCCCTTTACCAGGCGGCCGTCTCGATCATCGCCCGCCGTGCCGTCCTGCGGCCCCGGCGGGCACCATCAGGAGTACACAATGAAACCGAATATCACCGTCTCATGGCTGGACATGGACCGCCTCGACCGCATGCTGGATTCGCTTCCGGCGGCGCAGGCCAGCGCGCGCGACGCGCTGCTCGATGAACTGGGCCGCGCCCGCCTGGCCGAGCCGTGGGAAATGCCGCCCGACGTCGTCACCATGAATTCGCGCGTGCGCTTCGCCTTCGACGGCGCCGAGCAGGAAGTGACGATGACCTTGACCTATCCGAAGGACATGCACGGCGACCCCGAGCAGTTGTCGATCCTGACGCCGGTCGGCACCGCGCTGCTGGGCCTGCAGGTGGGGGACACCATCCGCTGGGAGCGCCCCGACGGCGCGCTGTTCGACCTTACCGTGCGCGCCATCGAGTACCAGCCGGAGCGCGACGGCCAGTATCACCGCTAAGCCGCCCTTCACGGGCCTGGAGCAGCAGCACCAGGCCCAGTACGATGGCGCAGGCGATCCATGCCGACCACAGGGTGTGGGTCAGGAAGTGAGCGCCGCGCATCTGCTGCATCCATCCCAATGCCAGCCCCGGAGCGAGGCACAGCGCCCATGCGCGCCAGGCTTTTCTCGCCGGCCCCGGCAGCCACAATACCACCAGCGACACCAGCCACAGCGCGCTCGACGCATGCCCCGCCGGCAGGCAATGGCCCGGCGCAACCCCGATCGGCAGCGCCTCGAACAGGCGCACATAGGGTTCGCTGCCGCCGTAGCGCGCCAGGTCCCAGGGGCAGTGCGCATTGCTCGACTGTTTCAGCAGGCTGATGACGACCGGGACCAGGGCGGCGGACCAGGCGACCACGCGCAGGCGCAGCCGGGCCAGGGGCCGGTCGAACAGCGCCTGCTGCCAGACCGCGTCGCCGAGCGCCATCGCGATCACCAGCCCGGCGCAGGCCGACAGCACCACCTTGACGATCTGGTGGCTGAAGGTGGCCGTCAGCCAGGCTTCGCGCCAGGGAAAGGCGCGCGCCACCCGGTCATAGAGTGCGTCCGCCATCCACAGGTCGACATCGGTCCAGGCCCCGAGCGCAAGAATGAAGAGCGCGGCCAGTGCCAGCGCGGCCGCGAGCCGCAGCGCGGCTGCCGCGTCCAGCAGCCTGATGCGATGGTGCGCTTCCCGACTCTCCGTCGATCCCTGCGTGTCGGTATCAGTCTCGGTTGCGTACGCAGGCATGGAACAGGTCGAGTTTCGGGTTGAGGACGGCGGTTTCGACGTTCAGCATGCCGAGCACCGAGTGGAACACGTTGTCGTGCGACATCGGCTGGTCGCGCCGCGCGCGCAGGCAGTCCTGGTCGATGCGGAAACGTCGGCTGAAGCCGTCCGACATCCACAGCATCATCGGCACGTGGGTCTGTTCCTCGGGCGCGAACATGTAGGGCGCGCCGTGCAGGTACATGTTGCCTTCGCCGAGCGATTCGCCGTGGTCCGAGAAGTACAGCATCGAGGTGTCGACGCCGGCTTCGCTAGCCGTCCGGCGCAGCAGGGCGATGGTGTCGGCCAGGAAGGTGTCGGTGTAGAGGATGGTGTTGTCGTAGGCGGCGACGATCGCGTCGCGGCTGCAGGTCTCGAACTCGTTCGACTCGCATACCGGGCCGAAGCGGCCGAAGCCGCTTGGATAGCGGCGCGCGTAGGCGGGACCGTGGCTGCCCTTCTGGTGCAGCACGATGACCAGGTCGCGGTCGCTTCTCCGGATCAGCTCCGGCAGGCCTTCCAGCAAGCCCTGGTCGTAGCACTCGTCCTTGCCGCAGTGCGCCTTGCCGGGCGCGGGCGCCGAGACGTCGACGAATTCGACGCGGTCGCACACGCCCTTGCAGCCGGAATTGTTGTCGCGCCAGAGCACGCGAAAGCCCGCGTGCGAGAGCACGTCGAGCAAGCCCTCCTGGTTCTTCGCGACCGTGTCGTCGTAGCGTTCGCGCCCCATGACCGAGAACAGGCAGGGCACCGAGACCGCGGTCGCGGTGCCGCAGGATTGCACCTGGGTGAAGTTGATCAGGCCATCCTCGCGCGCCAGGCGGGGATTGGTCTGGCGCGCATAGCCGTTGAGCGAGAAGTTGGCCGCGCGCGCGGTCTCGCCGACCACGATCACGGTGACGGTGCGGCGCGCCTGGCCGGCCCAGTGCGGACCCTTGGCGGCGTCCTTGCCGATCGCGGCCAGCGGCACCGGGGTGCTGAAGCGGTTGCGCAGGTAGCCGTTGAGCGCCTGCACGGCATTGGTCGGCGTGAGCAGGTAGCGCAGTTCGCGGTGCTCGCGCACCACCGGGGCCAGGGTCTTGAACAGCAGCACCAGCAGCAGCGCCGCCAGCGCCAGGGCGCCGGCGAAGATGCCGGCGCGCTGGGCGAGGCCGCGTCCGCCCTTGGGAAACGCGACTTTCAGGCGCGCCACCAGCAGCGCAGGCAGGCCGCCGGTCAGAAGCACGAACAGGACCAGGCGCCAGTTCAGCAGCTCGGCCGCTTCGCGCGTATCGGTTTCAAAAATGCTCTGGATGATCGCCTTGTCGATCACGATGCCGTATTCGTTGATGAACCAGCTCGAGGCCGAAGCCACCAGCAGGAACACGATGATGGCCGGCTTGGCGACGAAGCGGAAGCTGAAGGGCGTGAGCAGCGCGTAGAACAGCAGGACCACGATGGCGAAGCTGCCCACCAGCAGCGGCAGGCGCGACAGCGAAAAGCCGCCGACGGCATGCACGAACACCGACCAGAAGTTGAGATTCGCGGCGCTGGCCAGCAGCAGGGACACGGCAAGGACCAGCAGGTTGGCGCTGACTGGGCGGGAAGTGAGGCGGGGAGAAGCGATGTGCACTTTTTCTTGACTGGGACGCGCAGCCGGAGTGGCTGCGATATCCCATCAGGATAGCCGGCAGGACGTCAACCGCGTCTCAAGGGACCGTTAAGCCGGCGTGAACCGGCCACGCTCGAGCCGCAACTAAGCTTGCGGAAAGCGCAAGATGAAGCGGCTGCCGCCTTCGGAACGTGGTTCGTAGGCGAAGCCGGCGCCGAGAAAATCGCAGATCCGGCGCGCCAGCGCCAGCCCCAGGCCGGTGCCGCCGGAGCCGCTGGAGGGCACGCCGACCCCGCTGCCGAGGGTGGCGACCACGGCCGGCGGCAGGCCGGGGCCGGTATCTTCGACCACCACCTGGCCCGGCAGCATGCGCACCACGATCTCGCCGCTGTCGGTGTACTGGCAGGCGTTGCGCACCAGGTTGCCGATGGCGGCCGCGCACAGCTCGCGCGGCGCGCGCACTGCCTGCGCGGGGCCGGCCACGAAGCGCAGGCGAACCGGCTTGGCGGCGAGCAGCAGGCGGTATTTCTCGACTTCGTCTTCGGCGATCCGCTCCAGCGCGACCGGGTCGAGTGTGCCCAGTTCCGGCGCGCGCGCCAGCATCAGGAGCACGGTGACGCACTCGGCCGCCTCGCGCGCGGCGCGGTAGATGCGCTCGGCCGGTTCGCGCACGCCGTGGGCATGGTTTTCCATCAGGATCTCGGCCGCGCCCATGATCACGGTGAGCGGACTGCGCAGCTCGTGGCTGACGTCGCCGGTGAAGTAGCGCTCGCGGTCGAGGAAGGCGCGCAGCTCGGCGGTATGGGCCTCCAGCGCGCGCGCCAGCACGCCAAGTTCGTCCTTGCGGCCGGTGAGGCTTGCTGGCGTGCTGTCGCGGCGTACCGCCTGCGCCAGTGCGGAGATCGGCGTGACCACGCGCGTGCCGAGAAAGCCGCCCAGCAGGGTGGCCAGCAGCACGAAGCCGACGATGACGGCGGCGAACATCGCGTACACCACGACTTCGATCTTGTCGTAGTCGCTCTCGTGGTCGACCAGCACCCACTCGCCCCGGGCATCGTGCCCGGCCAGCACGTGCAGGCCCACTGCGCCGACGTCGACCTTGTGCACGCCGTCGGCCAGGCCGCGCAGCGGTGCGGGAATGTCGCCCGCACGGTGGAAGCGCAGGCCCGCCGGCATGTTCACGTCCAGTCCCGCCGCCTGGCGCGGCGCGGCCCAGGCCACGGCGGCTTCCAGGCGCTTGTCGACCAGCTGCACCTCGATGCCTTCCACCGCGACCGCGGCGATGATAGCGAAGAAGCTCGATGCGACCAGGCCGAACAGGACGAAAGCGACGACGATGCGGCGCCGCAGCGAATCAGCGGGGCGCATCGACCGGGGGCTGCGGCTGCACCAGCTTGTAGCCGACCCCGGCCACGGTCTGCAGCATCGGGCTGGCGAAGGGCTTGTCGATCGCCTGGCGCAGCGCATGGATGTGGGTGCGCAGGGCGTCGCTGTCGGGGCGGTCGTCGCCCCACACGGCCTGTTCCAGCGTCTCGCGGGTGACGATGCGCGGGGCGGCCGCCAGCAGGCAGCGCAGCAGGGTGTAGCCGGTCTTGGTGAGCTGGACCGGCACCCCGGCGCGGGCCGCTTCCTGCATGTCCGGGTCGTAGCTGAGTTCGCCGAAGCGCAGGGTGCTGTGGAGCGCGTGGTTGGCGGACGAGCGCCGCACCAGGGCCTTCAGGCGCACTTCGAGCTCGACCAGCGAGAAAGGCTTGACCAGGTAGTCGTCGGCGCCACTGTCGAATCCGGCCACCTTGTCGGGCAGGCTGTCGCGCGCGGTCAGCATCAGCACCGGCGTGGACTTGCCCAGCTCGGTGCGCAGCTTCTGGCACAGTTCCAGGCCGTTCAGGCCGGGCAGCATGACATCGAGCACGATGACGTCGTAATCGTGCTCGGAAGCGAGCGCCAGCCCGCCGTAGCCGTTGCGGGCGGAATCGAGCTGGTGGCCCTTCGGTTCCAGGAAACCGTAGAGGTTGGCGAGAATATCCGGGTGGTCTTCGACGATGAGGATGCGCATCCGCCTATTCTAGCGCCGGTCAGCCGTGGCGGTGTTGCAGGCGGTAATGCGCGCGGCACCAGACGTCGTAGAAACTGTCGCCGGTAATGGTTTCGATGTGCTCCAGCGCGGGCACCGTGCGCCGCACCAGTTCGGCGTCGCGGCGGTCGAGCACGGCCAGCCGGTGCGCCCAGCGCGGGCGTCCGGTGATGCGTCCGAACAGCAGCATCGGCAGCACGACCAGCACCACGGTCGGCATGAAGAGGGGAATCAGGAAGCTCCACCAGGGCCCCCAGGCCAGGCCGGTCAGCACGGCCGCCAGGAAGCACAGCGCGAGGGTGGCGAGATACAGCGGCCGGCCCTGGCGCTCGAGCCAGTCGGGCGGATAGGTGCGCGCCAGGCGCACGGCGACGGCCTCGAGCACCAGGTATTCCTGGACCGAGCCCGCATTGGAATGCAGGTGCACTTGCTTGTCCACGACTGGAAGGCTCCCGCTGGAAGAGTGACGGCCGGATGACCAATATGACAAGGCTACACGCGAAATGTTAAAGGCGCGTTAAATCGGATGCTAACGGAGCAGGCTTTGCGGTTCTGTTGGCAAACGCACACAAGTTGAATTATCGTAAGTGTCCGATTCCTTCACCTTGAGATTCCTCATGAAACGTTTCCTTGCCGCAGCTTTTCTGTTTATGAGCCTGTCCGCGGGCCTGTCCGGCGTGGCGTGCGCCGAGACCGATGCCGCCCTCACCAAGCAGGTCAATGCCTTCGTCGACGAATGGCACGACGACGCGGCCAACGCGCGCATGGCCTATTTCGACAAGATGGCCAAGGATGGCGTCTACATCGGCACCGACCGCACCGAACTGTGGCAGCGCGACGACTTCAAGGCCTGGGCAAAGAAATACTTCGACCGCAAGTCGGCCTGGAGCTTCAAGGCGACGCGCCGCAACGTGTATGCATCGAGCGACAAGTCGATCATCTGGTTCGACGAGTTGCTCGACACGCCGAACATGGGCCCCTGCATGGCCAGCGGCGTGATCCGCAAGACGGCCAAGGGCTTCGAGATCGTGCACTACCAGCTGTCGATGGCGGTGCCGAACGAGGTGGCGGGCAAAGTTACCAAGCTGATCGCCGAAGGGAAGTAGCGTGGGCGGCTCGTGATCCGGTCCACGCGACCAGATCGCCCCACGCGGTGATCGCCGCATGCGAATGGGGCGTGCACCTGCCGGCGGTCGTTGAACGGGTATCATGACGGCATGTCGCAACTGAATAATCCGTATATCGGCCGCTTCGCCCCGTCCCCGACCGGCCCGCTGCACGCGGGCTCGCTGGTCGCGGCCCTGGCCAGCTACCTCGACGCCCGCGCCCACCACGGCACCTGGCTGGTGCGCATCGAGGACATCGACGAGGGCCGCAGCGTGCCCGGCGCCGCCGAAGGCATCCTGGCGCTGCTGGAGCAACTGGGCATGCATGCCGACGGCGAAGTCGTCTGGCAGAGCCGGCGCAAGCACCTGTACCAGGCGGCGGCCGAGCGCATCGCCGCACACACCTACCCGTGCGGCTGCAACCGGCGCGAGATCGCCGATTCGCGCCTCGGTTTCGCGCCCGACGGCGCCGCCATCTATCCCGGCACATGCCGTTACGGCCTGCCCAAAGGGCGCGGCATGCGCAGCCTGCGCCTGCGGGTGCCGGAGCCCGGCTACGACGTGGTCGGCTTCCAGGACCGTTTCGCCGGCGAGGTGACCCAGCGCCTGGGTAGCGAATCCGGCGACTTCGTCCTGAAGCGCGCCGACGGCTTCTGGGCCTACCAGCTGGCGGTGGTGGTGGACGACGCCGAACAGGGCGTCACCGACGTGGTGCGCGGGGCCGACCTGCTCGACTCCACGCCGCGCCAGATCTTCCTGCAGCGCGTGCTCGGGGTGCCGACGCCGCGCTACCTGCACGTACCGGTGGTGCGGAACGAAGCGGGCGAGAAGCTGTCGAAGCAGACCGGCGCGCTGGCGGTAAGGCCAGGCGACGAGCCGGCTGCCGTCGACGCCCTGCTGCAGGCCGCGCGCTTCCTCGGCCTCGAGTTGGCGCGGCCGGCATCGCTGGACGCCTTCTGGCGCGCCGCGATCCCGGCCTGGCGCCGCCTGCTCGACGAGCGGGAAGGCGCCGCCCTTACTTGACCTGGCTGGGCCGGCGGCGCGCCATCACCGCGAGGCCCGCCAGCCCGACCCCCAGCATGCCCCAGGTCGCCGGTTCCGGAATCGGCGCGCTCACCACGAAGCCGCGGATTTCGCCGTTCGGGTATTGCGTCGTGTGGATGTTCAGGTAGGCCTGGTTGCCGTTCATCGCATCGAGCAGCGCCGCACCGGCCGAGCTCGCTGTACCGCCGAACGAGGCCAGGAAGGCCGGGTCATACACGGTCGGGTCGCCCAGGTCGAAAGTATGGGTGTATTCCCCGGTCGTGACCATCAGCGGGAAGTCCACCAGCGAAATGGCGGGCGGTGCGACGCCGGTGAAGGCCTCGGTGGTGCAGCAGTGGATGTGGGCGACGGTGGTGCCGGCGAGCAGGTCGCGGAACGGCACTTCGGCCCGCAACAGGTTGCCGTCGATCTCGAGGGTGGCAATGCTGGCGCCGGGCGACCCGTTGGGTGGCGACTCGCCCGGGCCACTGGACGTGGCGCGGTAGATGTCGGCGGCCTGGGCCGCCGGGGCAGGACCTAGACTCAGCGCCAGCGTGGACGCGGCGAGCGCAAGTGCGGTCAGTACTTTCTTCATGGCAGTCCTCCTGATTAGGAAAGAGTCCAAACAGCACACCCGGCGGGCGTGCTGCAGAAAAAAGTAGCGCAACAGATTCCGCACGGGCCACACCGTACGGGAGATAAAAGGAGCTTGAGCAGCGGCCAGATGGCAACAAGCGCAGCAGGCGCTTATTCGGCGCCCGGCAGGGCCTGGCCGTTGCGGGATGCCTTCAGGAAGGCGTCCAGTACCTGGTCGATATCGTCGCGGCCGAAGATGAGATGCGCTAGTTCCGTCATCGCGGCAACGAAGTCTGCAGGTTCCGTGTCCATGAAAGCGATGCGCCGCTCTGGTGACTTGTGCGGTTCGCTGAACGGAAACATGGCGACCAACGCGCCAAAGCGGGACGCGATCTCATCTAGCCCGACCCTGGGTCGCCCCCCTGATTTTCCTCGGCGACCAGGAAGTCGGCGTCCGGCGTGGAGCCGTGCTTGCCGTGTCGCTCGACCAGCGTGCGCAAGGCACGGTAGGAGGCGATCCATGCGTCGGCATGGGAGCCGCTGGTCAGGGTTTCGTTCATGGGTTGGGGACGATCCGGTCGGCTGTCACTGAGGCTTGCGCAGGATCGTGATCTGGCCGTCCGCTTCGAGGAACGCACACTTCATTTCCGAACGGGGGCAGTCGTGTTCGCGCAGGGCTTCCTCGATGTCGGATTCCGACAAGCGGCAGTTGCGGATCACCTTGTCGAAGAAGACGCCGTCGCGGCCGATCAGGATCGCGCTGCCATCGACCAGGTGTTCGATAGTCTGGTTGCGCGAGGTGAGCAGGGCGACCAGCGAGTTGATGGCTACCAAGGTGGCCGCACAGATCAGGCCGCCGATCAGCGAAGCGTCGCCGCCGTTGAGCGAGTTCGACACCGCTTCGGACAGCAGCATGACGACCAGCAGGTCGAAGGGCGTGAACTGGCCGACCGTGCGGCGCCCGGACAGGCGCACCATCACCAGCAGCAGGAGGTACACGGCCAGGCCGCGTACGATGAATTCCCACCAGGGAAGATCCATGTCAAACATCTCGTCTCCGTGACCGACACCGATGAGGTCATTGTAATCAAAACGTCAACGTTTTGATTTCAAGCGTGCGCTGTCGCTCAGGATGCGGATGGCGAGGGCGCGGCGCTGCGGTTGGCCGCCTCCCACGCCGCCAGTTCGCGCTCGTAGCGTTCCAGGGCTTCTTCGTAGAGATCGAACACGCAGGGCGTGCAGCCGCTGCGGCAGCAGTCCTCGAGCTCGGGTTGGACGGGTGGGACGGGGCGCGGCTGCGGCATGGCGGTCTCAGTCGTCGCGTTCGCCGTTGAGGATGCGCTGGATTTCCTCGCGTTCCTTCTTGCTGACGTGGCCGCGCAGGGCGGCCAGCACCAGTTCCTTGCCGGAACCGGAAAAGGCTTTGTGGATGAGGTCCTTGATGAGGCCGGACTGGTGGGTATCCTGGGGCTGGGCCGGCGCATAGACGTGGGCGCGTGCGCTCTCGTCGCGGGTCAGCAGGCCCTTGGCGTGCATTACCTGTAGCAGCCGCAGCACGTTGGCATAGGCCATGTCGGGCCGCGTCTCGACCGCCGCCTCGTGCACCTGGCGGGCAGTGGCGGGGCCGAGCTGCCACAGCAGGCGCAGCATTTCCAGTTCGGACGGGGTCGGCTTGGCGGGGACGTCGGGGGTGCTCATACATCTAGAATAATTGATCTAGATCGCCAAGTCGAGCCTTACGCGGCCCCGAACAAGCCTTGTCAGTCCTCGACGCGGTACTCGCGCAGTTGGAACACGGGCTTGCCGTCCTCGATCTCGCACACGCCGGTCATGGTGGCGCCCTTGCGCAGCACATGGGTGATGCGGGTGCCGTCGGCCTTGCCGGCACAGGCGGCGTGGGCCGAGGCCGGCACTTCCGGCAGGGGCGGCGGTGCGGGCGGCGCCGGCGGGGCCGGGATCGCGGGCATCGACGGGAGGGCAGGCAGCGCCGGCGGCGCGAAGCGGCTGCCGCCGCCGTGCGCCAGGCTGGGCGGCGCCGGCGGGGCTGGCGGAGCGGGCGGCGCCGGAGGAGCCGGTGGGGCCGGCGGCGCGGGCGGCGGGGGACACTTGCCCTTGGCCGTGCTCTCGCACTTGTAGTGGACGTGCACGCCGGCCTGGGCGCTGCCGGCGATGCAGCCCAGCAGGGCGAGGGTCAGGGCGACGAGGGTCTTGTTCTTGGCATGCATGGCGGTCTCCTTTGGCTGCGGCCCGCACGGCGCGGCGGGCCATGGAGACATCCTGCATCCCAAATGTGGAGAAATCGTGGAGCGCGGTTAGAGCGGATCGAACCGGTAGCCGAGCCCGTAGATGGAGTGGATCGGCTCCAGGCCGGGCGCCACGGCCGCGATCTTGCGCCGCAGGTTCTTGATATGGCTGTCGATGGCGCGGTCGGTGGCCTCCAGGCTGTCGGCGCGGGCGGCGTCCAGCAGCTGGGCGCGCGAAAACACCTGTCCGGGGCGCCGCGCCAGCGTGGCCAGGATGGCGAACTCGCTCGGCGTCAGGTCCAGCAGCTGGCCGCCGACCGCGATGCGGCGCGCCCCTTCGTCGATGGCGAGCAGGGGCGCGGACGGCGCGGCAGTGCCGGCGCGGCGCAGGATGGCCTTGATGCGGGCCATCAGTTCGCGCGGGCTGAAGGGCTTGCACAGGTAGTCGTCCGCGCCCGCTTCCAGCCCCAGCAGGCGGTCGATCTCTTCCACCCGGGCGGTGACCATGATGACCGGCACGCTGCTGGTCGCGCGCAGCGCGCGGCACAGCGACAGTCCGTCCAGGCCGGGCAGCATCAGGTCGAGCACGACCAGCGCGGGCGGGGTGGCGCGGATCGCGTCCAGGGCCAGCCGGCCGTCGCCGAAGACCTGCGCCGCGTAGCCGGCGGCGCGCGCGTAGTCGGCCACCAGGGCGGCCAGTTCGGGTTCGTCCTCGACGATGGCGATGCGTTGGTTCATGCGCTGTCTCCGGCAAGGGGAAGGGCGAGGTCGACCCGCAGCCCTCCCAGCGGCGAGTGGTCGAAGGCGAGCCGGCCGCCCTGGGCCTCGAGCAGGCGCCGGCACAGCGCCAGTCCCAGGCCGGCGCCGCCATGGGCCCGGCTGCGCGAGGCGTCCACCCGGTAGAAGCGCTCGCCCAGGCGTGCCAGGCTTTCCGGCGGCACGCCGGGTGCGCTGTCGTCAAAGACCAGGTGCAGGCAGGCGCCGTCGGCATGCGCCTTCGAACGCAGGCGGCCACCGGCGGCGGTGTAGCGCAGGCTGTTCTCGAACAGATTGTCGAGCACCTGGCGCAGGCAGTCGGGGTCGGCCATGACCAGCCGCGCAGCAGGTGGATCGCCCAGTTCCAGGGTCAGGCTTGCCGCCTGCAGGCGTTGCTGGAAGCCCTGCGCATGACGGCTCGCGAAGTCCCACAGGTCGAGTTCGACCGGCTTGCACTCGAGGGCGCCGACGTCGGCCCTGGCGAGCGCATACAGCTCGTCGATCAGCTTGTTCAGGGCCAGCACCTGGCGCAGCATCGCCTCGACGTTCTGTGGTGTGGCGCTGCGTACGCCGTCCTGCAGGGCCTCCAACTGGGCGCGCAGCACGGCAAGCGGCGTGCGCAGCTCGTGCGAGGTGTCGGCCACCCACTGGCGGCGCGCGTCTTCCGCGCTGTCGAGCTGCCGCGCCAGGGCATTGAAGTGGCGCGCCAGGTCGCCCAGTTCGTCGCTGCGCCCGCCCGGGAGGCGCACGTCGTAGCGGCCGCCCGCGAGCGCGCCGGCGCCGTCGGCGAGCTGCAGGATCGGCCGGCGGAAGTGGCGCGCCAGCAGCACCGCGGCAAGCGCACTGAGCGCCACCGCCACGGCCACGATCAGCCACAGGCTGCTGCGCAGCTGCTGGAGAAAGGCCAGCGCCATGGCGTCGCTCGGCCGGTGGCTGCGCGCCACGGCAAGGAACCCGACCGTGCGGCCGTCGACCACGATGGCGCGGCGCGCCGGCGGCAGCGCGTTCTGCAGCTCGCTTGGCGCCCGACCGGCGAGGTAGCGGCCGCCCGCGTCGTAGAGGCTGACGCGCTGGTGCAGGTCGGAGGTGACGCCGTCGGCGCGCGGCGTGTCCAGGCGCGGCGCGGGCAGGGGCAGCACGGGCGGCGCCGGTGGCGCCGGTGGCGCCGGCGGGGTAGGGGGCGCGAGCGGCGCGGCGGCCATGGCAGGCGCTTTCGGCGACAGCCCGGCCATGGGAGCCGCATCGGGCGCATCGGGTGCATCGGGTACATCAGGCGCCACCGTGGTCACGGGCGCCGCGGTGGGTGCCGGCGGCGCCGGTGGCGGCTCGGGCACGACGACCGGGCGGCGCCGGCGCTCGTCCTGCAGCCGGGCCAGCTCGGCGGCGATCCAGCCGCGCCGCGCGTCGCCGGACGGCAGGAAACGCCAGTCGCCGGACGCCCGGTAACGGGCCGCCAGTGCGCCGGACAGTTCGTCGAGGCGGTCCAGTTCAATGGCGACGGCGTAGTCGCCGAAGCTGGCCAGCACGTTCTGGCGCAGCAGGTAGACGGCGGCCGCGGCGACGCCGAGGAGGGCGAGGAGGACCGACAGGAACAGCCGGTGGCCGATGGATAATTTCACAATGTCGAGTCAGCGTGGGACTACGGGGTTGAGAAAGAAAATGTTAAGAACGCGTTAAAAGACGATTTTTTATTCTAATAGTTCGTAAGATTAATTGCTATTTCTCTCTGTCTGACAGACGGAATGCCAGTGCCGGGCGAGGCTTGGTCCTACAAAACGTTAGCCAAAAATCCGTGGTGGGGCCGTGGTTGCGCGGCTAGGATGAAGCTCTCTCAGCCACTTCGGCTGGTCTTTAATCCATTAAATGGAGGCAACTATGGCATCGAATAACCAAGGCGGCAACCAGGGCGGCGGCAACAAGCAGAGCGGCGACACCAGCAACCGCGGTTTCGCATCGATGGATCCACAGAAACAGCGTGAAATCGCTTCGGAAGGCGGCAAGGCTGCCCACGCATCCGGCAATGCCCACGAGTTCACTTCGGAAGAAGCACGCCGTGCCGGCTCGATGAGCCACGGTGGCGGTGGCGGCGGCAGCCAGCAGAGCGGCGGCCAGGGCGGCAACCAGGGCAGCAGCGGTGGCGGCACCCGTGGCGGCACGCCGGAACAGCATGCCAAGGCCGGCTCGCAGAGCCACAAGAACGACAAGAAGTAAGCGTCGTTCAGCACCATCACGTAGGGTGGGCGGGTCTCCCGGCCACGCGTTCAGGCAGCCGGAGCATATAGACGATATCGTTAATGCCCCGGCGGTTGAACGCGTGGGCGGCGTAGCCGCCCACCCTACGGTCAATAGACGTCCCGGCGATACCGCCCCTCGGCGGTGAGTACGGCAAGCTTCTGGCCGCCCAGCACATCTGCGAGGGCCTCGTGCACCCCGCCCGCCATCCCCTGCAGACTCCCGCACACATAGATCGCCGCGCCTCCCTCGACCCAGCTGCGCACGGTTGACGCCTGCTCGCGCACCAAGTGCTGCACATAGCGCGGCTCGAGCTGGTCGCGCGAGAACGCCAGGTCGAGCCGGGCCAGATCACCTTGCGCCAGCCATCCCTGCAGCTCGTCGCGGCACAGGAAGTCGTGGGCCGCGTTGCGCTCGCCGAACATCAGCCAGTTGTCTCCGTTACCCGCTTCGATGCGCGCCTTGAGCAACGCACGCAGGCCGGCCAGGCCGCTGCCGTTGCCGATGGCGATCAAGGGGCGCGCCGCGTTGCCGTTCAGGCGGAAGCGGGCGTGGGTGCGTACGCGCAGCCGGATCGTGTCCGTGGGCAGGGCGGTATCGCACAGCCAGCCGGAGGCCGCGCCGGGGCTGCCGTCCGCGCGGCGCAGCAAGCGCACCAGCAGGGACAACTGCCCCTCCGACGGCAGCGAGGCGATCGAGTATTCGCGCGGATGGTCCGGATCGCGCGGGGCGCTGACCTGCGCGAGGTCGCCCGCTTCCCAGGCCGGCAGGCTGCCCTCCCTGGGCGCCAGCGCGATGCGGTAGAGCGGGGCGCCGGCGCTGCCCGGATTGAGCAGTTCGCGCGCCAGGATGCGCCAATCGCCGTAGCTTGGGGCTTCCCAATCGGGCGCGTCGCTGGTGCCGGCCAGGCGGCCGATGTGGTGCTGCCATTCGCTGAGGGCGGCCGGGCTGCCGCGGTCGACGTCGATGCGGTCGAACAGCGGCGTGGCGCCGTGCGCCGCCAGCCAGCCGTCCAGCGCGCGGCCGAAGCCGCAGTAATTCGTGTAGCTGCTGTCGCCCAGCGCCAGCACCGCGTAGTGCAGGTGCGAGAGGTTCGGCGCCGTGCCCATGGTTTCGCCCGCAAAGCGCGCGGCGGTGTCGGGGGCGTCGCCTTCGCCGTAGGTGCTGGCGATGAACAGCACGCGGCCGGCCGCCGCCAGGGCGCCCTCGGGCAGATCGGACATGCAGACCGCATGCGCCGCCAGGCCGCCGGTGCGGAGCAGGGCGGCGGTTTGCCCGGCCAGGTATTCGGCGCTGCCGGTCTGGCTGGCGTAGACCACCAGCCAGTCGGCGTCGACCGTGGGCTCGGTGCGGCGCGCGGCGCGGGCGCGCCAGATCCCCAGGCACAGCGCCAGGTAACCGCCGGACAGGGCCAGGGCGCTGCCCCAGCGCACGGGCTCAGTTGTGATGACGGTGGTGAGCATCATTGCAGCAGCGCGCGCCAGGCGTGTGAAACGTGTTCGGACAGCGCGCCGCTGCCGCGCACCAGGAAGCGCGCCGCGATGCCGCGCGCGTCGGCAAAGGCCAGGCCCGCTTCCACTCCCATCACGGTGAGCGCCGTCGACAGCGCGTCGGCCGTCATGCAGGCGCTGGCGATCACGGTGCAGGAGGCGACGCCGTTGGTGATCGGATAGCCCGTGCGCGGATCCAGCGTATGCGAGGCGCGGCCAATCCCATGGTCGAAACCGCTGCGGTAGTCGCCCGAGGTGGCGATCGCCAGCCCATGCAGGGCCACCACGGCTTGCGGGCTGCCGTCGGCGTCCGGCACCCCTTCGATCTCGACCCACCAGGGCTGGCCGTCCGGCTTGATGCCGGCGCCGCGCAGCTCGCCCCCGGCTTCGACCAGGTAATGGCGCACGCCCAGGCGTTCCAGGCAGCGCGCCAGCCGGTCCACGGCATAGCCCTTGGCGATGGAAGACAGGTCGAGGATGGCGCCGCCCGGCTGCAGCAGGCGCCGCCCCAAGCGGTCGAGCTGCGGGGTGGCGCCGGCGCGGCGCGCCAGCACGCCGGCGACCGCATCAGGCGAAGGCGCCCGGAATCCCGGCTGGTCGTGGCGCCCGTGCGGACCGAAACCCCACAGGTTGACCAAAGCGCCCGCCGCAGGGTCGTAGGCGCCGCCGGTATCCGCCTGGACCTGCAACGCGAAATCGATCACCTCGAAGAATTGCGGCGGCAGCGCATGCCAGCTTGAGCCGGGCGCGCGGTTGTAGCGCGAGAGCAGCGAATCTTCTTCCCAATGGCTCATCTGCGCGACGATCTCGTCCAGCTCACGCTGCAGCGCGGCCTCGAGGCCGAGTTCGGGACCCGGCGGGACCAGCATCGCGGCCGACCAGCCGGTGCCCATCGAGCGGCCCGCCGCCTTGCGCAGCACGCTGCCGGCAGGCGGCGGCGCCAGCTCGATCGCCAGCGGAACCAGGACTGCGCGCACCCTCAGCGTCCCCTCATTCCGGCAGGATCTCGAAGGTGGCCGAATAAGCGTAGCGGCGCGACCCCGGCTCGCCCGGACCTTTCGGCTGCTCGACCGGATACTTGGCGCTCATCCAGTAGCGGTTGGCGGCCGGCAGGGTGAAGCTGGCCTCGCCCCTGGCGTCGGTGGTGATGCGGATCTCGTTGGCGGTGCCGCGGAACTTGACGCCGGCCGGCACCAGCGAGAACGGGAAGTTGGCCAGCGGCTTGCCGTCGAGCTGGAAGCGGAACTTCGCGGTCTCGCCCTGGCGCAGGTCGTTCGGGTGGGTGACCGGCACCAGTTCCAGGCCTTCGCCGCTCGGCTTGAGCGCGCCGCTGGAGAGCTTGTTGGCGGTCACGAAGGTCTCCATCCGGGTGTGGGTGGTCGATTTCTGGATGTCCGTGGCGCCGGCCGGAATCTCCTTGGCAATGCTGGACTCGAGGCCGCGGAAGCGCTTCTCTTCGCCGTTCAGCTTGTAGCTGCCCATGACGCTGCTCGACACCAGCGCGATGCGGTAGGTGCCGTCCTTCGTCAGGCGCAGGTCGAGCGTGGTGCGCAGCTTGCCCGGCACGGCGCCCGTGGCGGGCGTAGTGAGGCCGTCCGGGTCGGTGACCGTCACCCCGTCCATGCGCAGCGGCATGTGGTCGAACTCGAACAGGGCCTCCGAGACGGCGCCGTCGATGGTGACCCAGGCTTCTTCCTTCTCGACGAAGGTGGTGGAGGGCAGCATCCAGCCGCGGTGGGCGCTGGCGGCGAACGAGACGCCGGCCAGGGCCAGGGCCAGGACGGTCTTCTTGACGAGGTGGTTCATGGGGTCTCCCGAGCGGCTGAATTATTGGACGGCGATCGCAACTTGGCCGAGTTCTTCCTTGCCGGCGGCGCTGGCGGCCAGCTTGCCTTTGGCGGGCAGGGTGAAGGGCACGCGCACCAGCTCGCGCCCGCCCGCTTCGCGCGCCGCTTCCACCACCAGCTTGTAGTCGCCGGCCGGGAGTTTATCGGTGGCGCCGGCGAAGTTCATGCTGTGGCTGCCCGCGGCCTTGGTCGCGCCGCTCAGGCCGTCGACCGGCAGGTCGAGGTCCTTGCCGCCCTTGCGCCACCAGGTGCGCAGGTCCTTGACCCACTTCTCGCCGGCCTGGTTGGGCTTCTTGACGTCGTACAGCACGGCCAGGTTCGAGGCAACAGAGCCGTCGCCCTTTTCGATCCAGATCGCGACATAGGGCTTGTGGTATTCCGCCACCTGCAACTGCGGCAATTCGAACTTCACGGACAGGTCGGCAGCCACGGCCCAGCTGGAGACGAGGGGCAGGGACAGCGCGAGCGAGTGGGACAGTTTCATCAGGTCGCCTTATATATGAATGGGTATCTATCAGGTAAGCAAACGATCAGTGCACGAACAACAGGGCGATGAGCGCCGGCAGGACGATGCCGAAACCGATCACGGGCCAGGTCGAGGGCCGGTTGGCCGCATGGTATTTCAGGATCAGGAAGCCGGTAACGCAGAACACCACGCAGGCAATCGCGAAGAGGTCGATGAACCAGCTCCACACGGTGCCCGTATTGCGGCCCTTGTGCATGTCGTTGAGCCAGGAGATCCAGCCGCGCGAGGTGGACTCGTATTCGGCCTTGCCGTCGGTCGCGATGCGCAGCCAGGCGTCGCCGCCCGGGCGGGGCAGGGCGACGTAGGCGTCTTCTTCGCTCCACTCGGCGCGCACGCCGCGCACGTCGACCGGGAAGGATGCATTGGCCCAGTCCGCGATCTCGCTCGGCAGCGGCAGCTCGGCATCGGCATGGCCGGCGGCGAAGGCTTCCAGCTGGGCGCGCAGCGGCGCCGGCAGGCTGGCCTTCAGGCGCGTGACTTGCGGCTTGGCCTCGATCTGGGCCGCGTGGTTGAGGGTGAATCCGGTAAAGCTGAACAGCAGCATGGCCATCAGGCAGATTGCCGAACTGATCCAGTGCCACTGGTGCAGCTGCTTCAGATACACGGCGCGGCGCACGCCCGGCAGGGCAGGAGCGCTGTTGGAGGCGGCGGAAGTGGTTGGTCCAGTCAGGTTCATCATCAAATGATAACGATTATCATTTACGTGGTCAACGGGACAGTGGGGGATTTACAAATGGAAATAAAACATTTCTTGGCTGCGGTCTGCCTCGCTTCAAGGCTTGCGTTACAATACCGCGGGCCACGCTTGGCTGCGCGAAAAGGCAGCACAAGCTTGTGGTCCCGTTTTGCCAGTATTCGTCCTTCCCCCACAACTTGATGTAGTAAGTGCGATCCGCTAACCGGTCAGGCCGTGTCGCGGAAGGTTAGACTAACCCGCCCCATACTCGCGAAGCGCGAAGAAAGGTGAGCAAGAATGATGCAGCAACAGAATGCGAACTCGTACCTGTTCGGCGGCAATGCCCCGTACGTGGAAGAGTTGTACGAAGCGTACCTGAACAATCCGGGTTCGGTCCCGGAAAACTGGCGCGCTTACTTTGACCAGATGCAGCACGTGCCCGCAGTCGACGGTAGCAATCGTTCCGACGTGGTCCACTCCTCGGTCATCGCCTCGTTCGCGGAACGCGCGAAGCAGGGCCCGATCCGCACCGTCAGCGCCTCGTCCGACCCGGAAATGGGCCGCAAGCGCGTGGCCGTCACCCAGCTGATCGCCGCCTACCGCTACCTCGGCTCGCGCTGGGCCAACCTCGACCCGCTGCAGCGCCAGGAACGTCCGCCGCTGCCGGAACTCGATCCGGCCTTCTACGGTTTCACCGAAGCGGACCTCGACACCGTCTTCAACATCAGCAATACCTACTTCGGCAAGGAAACCGCGCCCCTGCGCGACATCCTGAACATGCTGCGCGACACCTACTGCCGCTCGATCGGCGCTGAGTTCATGTACATCAGCGACCCGACCGAAAAGCGCTGGCTGCAGGAACGCCTGGAATCGATCCGCTCGACCCCGACCTTCTCGGGCGACAAGAAAAAGCACATCCTCGAGCGCCTGACCGCGGCCGAAGGCCTGGAACGCTACCTCCACACCAAGTATGTCGGCGCCAAGCGCTTCTCGCTGGAAGGCGGCGAATCCTTCATCGCCTCGATCGACGAAGTCATCCAGCGCGCCGGTGAAAAGGGCGTGCAGGAGATCGTCATCGGCATGGCCCACCGCGGCCGCCTGAACGTGCTGGTCAACACCCTGGGCAAGAGCCCGGCCGACCTGTTCGAAGAATTCGAAGGCAAGCACGCCGACGACCTGCCGGCGGGCGACGTGAAATACCACCAGGGCTTCTCGAGCGACATCTCGACCCCGGGCGGCCCGGTCCACCTGTCGCTGGCCTTCAACCCGTCGCACCTCGAGATCGTCAACCCGGTGGTCGAAGGTTCGGTCAAGGCGCGCATGGAACGCCGCGGCGACCGCAAGGGCAAGGAAGTGCTGCCGATCCTGGTGCACGGCGACGCCGCGTTCGCCGGCCAGGGCGTGGTCATGGAAACCCTGAACCTGGCCCAGACCCGCGGCTACGGCACCGGCGGTACCGTCCACATCGTCATCAACAACCAGATCGGCTTCACCACCTCGGACCCGCGCGACGTCCGTTCGACCATCTATTGCTCGGACGTCGTCAAGATGATCGAGGCACCGGTGCTGCACGTGAACGCCGACGATCCGGAAGCGGTCGTGCTGGCCTCGCAGATCGCGATGGACTACCGCACCGAGTTCGGCAAGGATGTCGTGGTCGACATCGTCTGCTACCGCAAGCTGGGCCACAACGAGCAGGACACCCCGGCGCTGACCCAGCCGCTGATGTACAAGAAGATCGCCAAGCACCCGGGCACCCGCAAGCTGTACGCGGAGAAGCTGGCTGCCCAGGGCACCGTGGCGGCGGATACGGGTGACCAGCTGGTCGCCGAATTCCGTAACGCGATGGACGCCGGCAAGCACACGGTCGACCCGGTGCTGACCAACTTCAAGAACAAGTACGCCGTCGATTGGGCGCCGTTCCTGAACAAGAAGTGGACCGACGCCTGCGACACCGCCGTGCCGCTGACCGAACTGAAACGCCTGGCCGAACGCATCACCAAGGTGCCGGAAGGCTTCAAGCCGCACTCGCTGGTCGAGAAGGTCCTGAACGACCGCGCCACCATGGGCCGCGGCGAGATGAACCTGGACTGGGGCATGGGCGAACACCTGGCCTTCGCATCGCTGCTGTCCTCGGGCTACGCAGTGCGCCTGTCGGGCCAGGACGCCGGCCGCGGCACCTTCGTGCACCGCCACGCCGTGCTGCACGACCAGAACCGCGAGCGCTGGGACCAGGGCATCTACCTGCCGCTGGCCAACGTCTCGGACAACCAGGCCAACTTCACCGTGATCGACTCGGTGCTGTCGGAAGAAGCGGTGCTCGGCTTCGAGTACGGCTACTCGACCGCCGAACCGAATACGCTGACCATCTGGGAAGCCCAGTTCGGCGACTTCGTCAACGGCGCCCAGGTCGTGATCGACCAGTTCATCGCTTCGGGCGAAGTCAAGTGGGGCCGCGCCTCGGGCCTGACCATGATGCTCCCGCACGGCTACGAAGGCCAGGGTCCGGAGCACTCGTCGGCACGCATCGAGCGCTTCCTGCAGCTGTGCGCCGACAACAACATGCAAGTGGTGCAGCCGACCACCGCCGCCCAGATCTTCCACCTGCTGCGCCGCCAGATGGTGCGCCAGTTCCGCAAGCCTTTGGTGATCTTCACGCCGAAGTCGCTGCTGCGTAACAAGGACGCCGGCTCGCCGCTGACCGACCTGGCCAAGGGCGGCTTCCAGACCGTCATTGGCGAAGTCGACGAGAAGATCGAAGCATCGAAGGTCAAGCGCGTGCAGGTCTGCTCGGGCAAGGTCTACTACGACCTGGTCAACACCCGCAAGACCCGCGGCGTGAGCGACGTCGCAATCGTCCGTATCGAACAGATGTATCCGTTCCCGCACAAGTCGTTCGCGGCCGAACTGAAGAAGTTCCCGAACGCGACCGAGGTGGTGTGGGTGCAGGACGAACCGCAGAACCAGGGTCCGTGGTTCCAGATCCAGCACAACGTCTTCGAAAGCATGGAAGCCGGCCAGCGCCTCGCGTATGCGGGCCGCGCGGCATCCGCGTCGCCAGCGGTCGGTTACGCCGACAAGCACGTGGCGCAGCAGAAGGAACTGCTGGAAACCGCGTTCTCCAAGCTCAAGGGTTTCATCCTGACCAAATAATGACCGCTGCCCCCGGTGCCTTCCGGCCCGGGGGTCTCTGCATACAGAATACATAAAACGGAGCTACATCAAAATGGCACAAATCGAAGTCAAGGTCCCCCAACTGTCGGAATCGGTTGCTGAAGCAACCCTGCTGTCCTGGCACAAGAAAGTCGGCGAGAAGGTCTCGCGCGACGAGAACATGATCGACATCGAAACCGACAAGGTGGTCCTGGAACTGCCGGCCCCGAGCGAAGGCGTGATCGTCCAGCTGATCAAGGCCGACGGCGCCACCGTCGTGTCGGGCGAAGTCATCGCCATCATCGACACCGAAGCCTCGGCGCAAACCAGCCCGCTGGAAGTCAAGCCGATCCCGTCGGCCGCGCCGAACGCACCGATCGCAGCCGCCCCGGCCGCTGCCGCATCGACCGGCGCCAAGGGCGACGTCGCCATGCCGGCCGCCGCCAAGATCCTGGCCGACAACAACATGAGCGCCTCGGACGCCACCGGCACCGGCCGTGACGGCCGCGTGACCAAGGGCGACGCCCTGGCCGCCGTCGCCAACAAGCCGGCCGCCGCTGCGCCGGCTCCTGCCGCCAAGCCGGCCCTGCAGTCGGTCGCCGCGCCAAGCCCGGCCGCCCTGGGCGATCGTCCGGAAGAGCGCGTGCCGATGAGCCGCCTGCGCGCCCGTATCGCCGAGCGCCTGCTGCAGTCGCAGCAGACCAACGCCATCCTGACCACCTTCAACGAGGTGAACATGGCGCCGGTCATGGAACTGCGCAACAAGTACAAGGACAAGTTCGAGAAAGAACACGGCGTCAAGCTGGGCTTCATGTCCTTCTTCGTCAAGGCTGCCGTCGCCGCCCTGAAGAAGTACCCGATCCTGAACGCCTCGGTCGACGGTAACGACATCGTCTACCACGGCTACTTCGACATCGGTATCGCCGTCGGTTCGCCGCGCGGCCTGGTGGTGCCGATCCTGCGCAACGCCGACC
>Ga0209023_10001286_pt1 | contig 34119 bp, 33 predicted proteins | sample LakOneMetagenome_FD_187468 | JGI IMG/M metagenome (GOLD analysis project Ga0209023, IMG submission 187468) | Freshwater and sediment microbial communities from Lake Erie, Canada (SPAdes) (version 2) | ecosystem: Environmental > Aquatic > Freshwater > Lentic | place: Lake Erie, Canada...
AGCTCACGCCTTTGCCGCGCTCAAAGGCCGCCTGAGCCCGCCGGTAAGCGGCGCCGTGGGCGCCCGCTTCGGCACGCGCCGCGGCGAAGGCGTGAGCTGGAAAGGCATGTTCATCAAGGCGCCCGAAGGCGCCGAGGTGCGCGCCGTCGCGGCGGGCCGCGTGGTGCACGCCGACTGGATGCGCGGCTGGGGCAATATGCTCGTCGTCGACCACGGCGGCGAGTACTGGTCGGTCTACGGATTCAACTCGGCATTGCTCAAGCGCGTGAACGACACGGTGCGCGCCGGCGAGGTGATCGCGAGCGCCGGCAGTACCGGCGGCAACGAGGAATCGGGGCTATACTTTGAGCTCAGGTACCGCGGCAAGGTCTTCGACCCGGCAAGCTGGGTCAAATTCTAAGGACACACATGGGTAGCAAGGCGAAGAATCTCGGACTCATCGGACTGGGCATGGTGGCCGGCGTGGCCGCCACCTTCCAGCTGTCGGCCTACGCGCAGAAAGGCGTCGAGTCGCCGCTGCCGCTCGACGAGCTGCGCCAGCTGGCCGACGTCTACGGCCTGATCAAGACCGACTACGTCGAACCGGTCTCGGACAAGAAGCTCCTGTCCGAAGCCATCGGCGGCATGGTCGCTTCGCTCGACCCGCACTCGACCTACCTCGACCAGAAGGCCTTCCGCGAGATGAAGGAAGCGGTGGCCGGCAAGTTCGTCGGCGTCGGCGTCGAGGTGGCCAGCGAAGACGGCTACGTCAAGATCGTCGCCCCGATCGAGGATACCCCGGCGCACAAGGCCGGCATCAAGGCGGGCGACCTGATCACCCGCATCGACAACGTCCCGGTGCGCAACATGTCGCTGGACGAGGCGATCAAGCGCATGCGCGGCAAGGCCGGCAGCAAGGTCACACTCACCATCGCGCGGCGCGGCGAGGACCGCCCATGGGTGCTGCCGCTGCAGCGCCAGGAAATCGTGGTCCAGAGCGTCAAGGCAAAAATGGTCGAGCCCGGCTATGCCTGGCTGCGCGTGAGCCAGTTCCAGGAAAACACCGTCGACGAGCTGGCCAAGAAAGCCAAGGCTCTCTACGCCGAGAACCCCGAGATCAAGGGCCTGGTCCTCGACCTGCGCAACGATCCCGGAGGCCTGCTGCCCGGCGCGATCGGCGTATCGGCCGCCTTCCTGCCGAAGCAGGACCAGCTGATCGTCTCGACCAAGGGCCAGCTGGCCGATTCGAACCAGCAGTTCTTCGGCCGCCGCGAATACTATGCGCAGCGCGGCGCCGACCCGTTGGCCGGCCTGCCCGCCGGCCTCAAGACCGTGCCGATGGTGGTGCTGGTCAACGGCGGCTCGGCCTCGGCTTCCGAGATCGTCGCCGGCGCCCTGCAGGACTACAAGCGCGCCATCGTCATGGGCAGCCAGACCTTCGGCAAGGGTTCGGTACAGACCCTGCGCCAGCTCTCGCCCGACACCGCCGTCAAGCTGACCACCGCGCGCTATTACACCCCGAAGGGCCGCCCGATCCAGGCCGTCGGCATCGTGCCCGACATGCGGGTCGATGAAACGGCGGAAGGCGATGCCCTGGCCGTGCTGCGCGTGCGCGAAGCGGACCTGCAGCGCCACCTGGTGGGGGAGGCCGAGAAGACGCCGGCCGCCAGGGACCAGAAAGAGGCGCTGGAGGCCCAGCAGCGCGCGGTCGCCCAGCTGAAAGACCGCAAGCCGCTCGACTACGGCAGCAAGGACGACTTCCAGCTGACGCAGGCGATCAATCACTTCAAGGGGCAAGCCGTGCAGCTGGCCAAGGAGGATCCGGAGGAGGCGAAGCCGGCGGCGCCGAAGGCATTGCCGGGGGCGGAGACCAAACCGCCGGAGATCAAGGCGCCGGCCAGGAAGTAATTCTCTCGACTCCATGGAATCGGGTCCGCGCAGGCACGGACCCCATGTGATTGTCGCCGCATACCCATAGCGCCCCATGAACGACCACCAACTCCTGCGCTACTCCCGCCACATCCTGCTCGACGACATCGGCATCGACGGCCAGCAGCGCCTGCTCGACGCCCACGCCCTGGTCATCGGCGCCGGCGGCCTCGGCTCCCCCGCCGCCCTCTACCTTGCGTCGGGCGGCATCGGCCACATCACCCTGGTCGACGACGATGAGGTCGACCTGACCAACCTGCAGCGCCAGCTCATGCACACGAGCGAACGCATCGGCCAGCCCAAGGTCGATTCCGGCCGCGCCGCCCTGCTGGCCATCAACCCGGAGATCGCCGTCACCGCCCTGCGCGAACGCGTCGCCGGCGAACGCCTGCGGGAACTCGTGCGAAGCGCCACGGTCGTACTCGACTGCAGCGACAACTTCGCCACCCGCCACGCGATCAACCGCGCCTGCGTGGAAGCGGGCAAGCCGCTGGTCTCCGGCGCCGTGATCCGCTTCGACGGCCAGCTCGCCGTCTTCGACACGCGCCGGCCGGAGGCCCCGTGCTATGCCTGCCTCTTCCCCGAGGACAGCGGTTTCGAGGACGTGGCCTGCAGCACCATGGGCGTGTTCGCGCCCCTGGTCGGCGTGGTCGGGGCCATGCAGGCGGCCGAGGCGATGAAGCTGGTGGCCGGCATCGGCGAGCCGCTCGCCGGCCGCCTCCTGATGCTGGACGGACGCGCCATGGACTGGAACACGGTCCGGGTCGCCCGCAATCCCTCCTGTCCGGTGTGTGCAAACCGTGCAATAGCACATGAATAAGACCGGATTAAGGCAAGATTAAACGTGCCAAAATCTTTACAATTTCCTACGTGCACACGGTAGCCCCTGTCCCCATGTGGCCTTATACTGTCAGCCTTCAACCGACATCCTTGTAAAGACATCCATGCACATCGATTCGCAACGTTTCAAGCGCGCCCGTGGTTTCACCCTGGTCGAGATCATGGTCGTCGTGGTCATCATCGGCATCCTCGGCGCCCTGGTCGTGCCGAAGCTGCTGGGCCGTACCGGCGAGGCGCGCGTGACCGCCGCCAAGACCGACATCGCCACCATGATGCAGGCGCTCAAGCTCTACAAGCTCGACAACCAGCGCTACCCGAGCACCGAGCAGGGCCTGCAGGCCCTAATCACCAAGCCGACTGCCGGTCCGTCCGCGAACGGCTGGAAAGAAGGCGGCTACATGGAAAAGCTGCCGAAAGACCCGTGGGGCAACCCCTACCAGTACCTGTCGCCGGGCATCCATGGCGAGGTGGACATCTTCTCAACCGGCGCTGATGGCCAGCCCGGCGGTACCGGCGAGGATGCCGACGTCGGTTCCTGGGAGTAAGGTTCTTCCATGCGCGCCCAGCGCACCCGAGCTCCACGCGGCTTTACTTTAGTGGAGCTGCTGGTCGTGATGGTCATCATCGGCATCACGCTGGGCCTCGCTTCGCTCAATGCGATTCCCTCGCCGCGCCAGAACCTGCAGGAAGAAGCCAAGCGCCTGGCCCTGCTGCTGCAGCTGGCGCGCGACGAAGCGATCGTGCGCAACCGCCTGGTGGCCTTCGAGGCCAATGCCGACCGCTACCGCTTCATCGTGCGCAACGACAGCGGCTGGGAGCCGGTCACCCGCGACGACCTGCTGCGCGAACGCCCCTTCAAGCAGGCCCCGCTGCGCCTCGTGCTGGAACCGAATCCCGGCGCCGATCCGAACCAGCTGCGCATCACCTTCGGGCGCGAACCGGTCGACAAGCCTTTCGTGCTGACCCTGGCGTCCGGCAACGATGCCGTGGCGATCCGCGCCGACGGCGTCGGCCATTTCACTGTCGAGTGAAGCGATCATGAAGCTGCGTGCACAAGCCGGTTTTACCCTGCTCGAAGTGCTGGTCGCCCTCGTCATCGTCGGCACCGCCCTCGGCGCCGGCCTGCGCGCGGTCGGCAGCCTGACCAGCAACAGCGCCGGCCTGCGCGCCTCGATGATGGCGACCTGGTCGGCCGAGAACCGCCTGGTGCAGATCCGCCTGGGGCGCGAGTTCCCCGAAGTCGGCAAGCGCAATTTCCCCTGTCCGCAAGGCGACCTGAACCTGATCTGCGAAGAGCAGGTGCTGGCCAGTCCGAATCCACTGTTGCGCCGGATCGAAGTCTCGGTGTTCGATGCCGAACGTCCGACGCGCCGCATCGTCAAACTGGTTCAGCTCGTCCTCAGGCCATCCAGATTATGAGACTGCAGAAACGGCGCCGCGGCTTCACCCTCGTCGAACTCCTGGTGGCGATCAGCATCCTCGCCATCCTGGCCGTGCTCGGCTGGCGCGGCCTGGACGGCATCGTCCGCGCCCGCATCGCCCTGACCCAGCAGATGGAAGTCACGCGCGGCATGCAGCTCGCCTTTGCCCAGATGCAGAGCGATTGCGAACACCTGGCGCCGCGCAGCCTGCTCGGCAACCGGGTCAACCTGCTGTGGGACGACGACCGCCTCACCATGGTGCGCAAGGTCTACAACGAGAACGAGCCGACCCAGCTGGTCGTGGTGTCCTACCGCGCGGTCAACGGGGCCCTGGTGCGGCGCGAATCGCGCGGCACCCGCGACCTGGCCCAGCTCGACGCGCTGTGGCAGGCGGCCGCCAGCGACGCGCCCTCCGAGTCGGCCGCACCGGTGACGCTGCAGACCGGGCTGACGGCCATGGGCATCCAGGTCTGGCAGGCCAATGCCTGGCGCAAGGAAGCGACCCCGGCCACCGAGGGCGGCCAGCCGCTCGAGCCGGACGGCATCCAGGTCAGCCTCACCTCGCAGGGACTGGCCGCGCCCATGGTCAAGGCCCTGCTGCTGGGGGGCACCTGATGCGAAGCTGTATGCGTCGCCAGCGGCAGCGTGGGGTCGCAGTGGTTACCGCGCTCTTGCTCACCACGCTTGCCATCACGATCGTCGCCAGCCTGTTCTGGCAGCAGCAGGTGCAGGTGCGCACCCTGGAAAACCAGCGCCTGCAATTGCAGACCAAGTGGATCCTGCGCGGGGCGCTCGACTGGGCCAGCGTGGTGCTGCGCCAGGAGCTGCCCTACACCTCGCTCGACCAGGTCTGGGCCACGCCGCTGGCCGAAACCCGCCTCGACCAGTACATCGAGCGCGAACGCCTGGAAGGCGAAAATTTCGACGCTTCCCTGTCCGGTAACATTGTCGACGCCACGTCGCGTTACAATCTCGCCAACCTGGCGCAGCAAGGCCAACCGGTTGCGGAGCAGCAGGCGATCTTCCTGCGCCTGCTGAACGTGCTGCGGCTCGATACCCGGCTGGCGCAGCGGGTGACCGTCTTCGTGGCGCAGGGGCAGCGCTCGGCGCCGCAGTCTGACGGCAGCGGCGGACCGGGAGGAGCCCTTGACCCGCCTCCGCCGAACGCGACCCAGGTGCCGCCGGCTAGCGGCGTGCCGGTCCCGCTGGTGCAGGTCGACGACCTGCTGGCGGTGCAGGGCATGACGCCGGCGATCCTCGCGCAGCTCAAGCCCTTCCTGATCGTGCTGCCGGAGAAGACGCCGCTGAACGTGAACACCGCGCCGCCGGAACTGCTGGCGGCCCTGGTCCCGGACATGTCGCTGTCCGAAGCCGGCAGCCTGGTGGCGCGGCGCAAGACGGCGGCCTGGCGCGACGAGGCGACTTTCCTCAGCCAGGTGCGCGGCGGCGAGGGCATCGCGCAGGAAGCATTTGCAGTAAAAAGCAGCTGGTTTTTGGTGCAGAGCCGGATTCGGCTCGACCGCGCCGCCCTGAACGCGGAATCGCTAATCCAGCGCAAGCCGCTGGTCAGCAGCGGCGGCGGCACCACCGTGATCTGGACCCGCCAGAACTAGAAGAAAGCGAGACAGTTTGACTACACTTTATATCCGGCACCCGGCGCGGGCCGAAGGCGAGGGCGCCCTGTGCCGCTTTGCCCTGGTCGAAGACGGCGGCGCCATTGCGCAGCAGGGCGAAGGCCTGCTGCCCAACCTGGCCGACATGGTTGCCGCCAGCCGCCGCGTGGTGCTGCTGCTGGCCGGCGCCGACGTCACCCTGCTGGCGGTCCAGGCCCCGCCGCTCACCGGCCCCCGCCTGCGCGCCGCCTTGCCGGCCCTGGTCGAAGAGCATATCCTTGGCGACCCGCTCGATTGCGTACTGGTGGCCGGCCCAGGCCTGCCCGACGGCCGCCGCCCGGTCGCCGTGGTGCAGCGCAACTGGCTCGAACCGCTCGTGAAAACCCTGCTCGGCATGGGCGCGCGCGCGGTCGCCGCCATGCCCTCGCAGCTGTGCCTGCCCCTGCAGCCGGGCAGCGCCAGCGCCGGCATCGGCGCCGGCGAACTGCTGCTGCGCCAGGGCCAGTATGAAGGCCTCGGCCTGGCCCTGGACGGCAATCCCTCGGCCGTCCTGCAGACGGCGCGCGCGCTGGCCGGCGACGCCCCACTGGTGCTCTACGTGCCGCACGAGCAGCTCGGCGAATACCAGGCCCTGCTGGCCGAGGCCGGTCCCGGCATCGCCCTGGAAAGCGATGCCTGGGCCCACTGGATCGCCGGTAGCAAAAGCAGCACCCTGGACCTGGTGCCCGGCCTGGGCACGGCCGGTGTCGCCCAGCGCGACTGGAGCCGCTGGCGCTGGCCGATCCGCCTCGCCATCGCCGCCATCGTGGTCAACATCATCGGCATCAACATCGAATGGCTGCGCCTGAAGCGCGAAGCGCTTGCGGTACGCGAGGGCATGAGCCAGACCTTCCGCAATGCCTACCCGAACCAGCCGGTGATCGATCCGGTGGCCCAGATGCAGCAGAACATCGCGCGCGCCAAGGCGGCCGGCGGCCAGGTCTCGAGCGGCGAGTTCGGCTGGATGGCCGGCGTACTGGGCGAGGCTACGCGCACGCTTGCGCGTCCGCCCGGCATTGCGTCAATGGAGTTCCGCGAACGCACCCTGACTGTTCGGGTCAAACCTGAAACAGTCGACCCCGCTACAACGGGCCAGCTGCGCACCGCCCTGAGCGCGCGCAATCTGAGCCTGGAAGAAACCGCGCCCGCCACCTGGGCGATTCGCAGCACCGGAGCCCCCTGATGAAAGCAGCAGCAACTATCGTGGCCCTGCGCGAACGCGCGCTCGCCTACTGGCTGGCCCGCACCGAGCAGGAGCGCAAGTTCCTCTCCATCGGCGCGGCCGTGGTCCTCGTCGCGCTCGTGTATGCGCTGATGCTGGCGCCCGCCCTCGAAGGCCGCGACCGCCTGCGCCGCTCGCTGCCCGAGCTGCGCCAGCAGGCCGCCCAGCTGCAGGCCATGGCCGCCGAAGCCGGCACCCTGGCCGCCAACCCGGCGCCGCCGCCGGCGCCCATGAGCCGCGAGGCCCTGACGGCCAGCCTGGCCCAGCGCAGCCTGGCGCCCGGTTCGCTCACGCTCACGGGCGAATACGCCAAGGCCCAGTTCAACAACGTCTCCTTCGCCAACCTGGTGGCCTGGCTCGACGCCCAGCGCCGCGAGAACCGCATCCAGGTGCAGGACGCCGCCTTCACGGGGCTGGCGGCGGCGGGGCAGGTGGATGCCACACTCACCTTGCGCCAGAACCTTGGTACGCCCCAATGAAGCGCCTGCTCGCCTGGTCGGCGCTGGTCGTGCTGGCGGTGCTGCTCACGGTCCTCGCCTTCCTTCCCGCTTCCTGGCTCGGCCCCATGGTCGAACGCCAGACGGGCGGCCGTTTGACTCTCGGGGATGCGCAGGGTACGCTCTGGAACGGCTCAGCCTTTATCGGCGGGGCGCCCGGCGAGGGCGGGGCGGTGACGCCGCTGCTGCCGGGCCGTTTCGCTTGGCGCCTGTCGCCCCTGGTGCTGTTCGGTTCGGTGAGCATGACGGTCGAGAACGCGCAGGCGCTGGCGCGGCCGGTCGCCATCGAAGGCAGCTGGTCGCAGTGGCAGGTGAGCAGCGGCGAACTGCTGCTGCCGGCCGAGGGCCTGGCCGGCCTCGGCGCGCCGCTCAATACCCTGGCGCCGACCGGCAGCATCCGGCTGGTGTGGAACACGCTCGACCTGCTGCGCCAGCCGGGCAGCGTGACGGTGCAGGGCCGCACGGTCCTGAGCCTCACCGACATGGGCTCGCGCATGGCGCCGATCCGGCCGCTGGGCAGCTACGAGATGGTCTTCGACTGGCGCGGCAGCCAGGCCGACCTGAACCTGCGCACGGTGCGCGGCGCCCTGGTCCTGTCGGGCGCGGGCGCATTGCAGAACGGCCGGCTGCGCTTTTCCGGCCAGGCCTCGGCCGCCGACGGATATGAAGAGACGCTGGGCAATATGCTCAACCTGCTGGGCCAGCGCCGCATGGTGAACGGCAAGAACATAATCGCACTCGAGTTCAGATAATGAAGAAAATTTCCCGTACCACGTTCGCCCCCGCCATCCCTTCGCTGCGCCGCATCGCGGCCGGCGCCATGCTGTGCTGCGCCGCGACCCTGGCCGTCCCGCCTGCGCCCGCCTGGGCCCAGGAGAACCCGAACGCCGCCGCGCTGAGCTTCGTCAACGCCGACATCGAGTCGGTGATCAAGGCGATCGGCCACTACACCGGCATGACCTTCATCATCGACCCGCGCGTCAAGGGAACCATTACCCTGGTGTCCGAGAAATCGCTGACCAAGACCCAGGCCTTCGGCCTGCTCACCTCGACCCTGCGCCTGCAGGGCTATGCGGTGGTGACCAGCGGCGACGGCTATGCCAAGGTAGTGCCGGAAGCCGAAGCCAAGGCCCAGTCCTCGCCAACCCAGTTCGGCGGCGTGCGCGCCAGCAAGGCCACCGGCGACCAGATCGCCACCCAGGTGTTTTATCTCGCCTATGAATCGGCGGCCAACCTGACGGCCGTGCTGCGTCCCCTGATTTCGCCGAACAATTCCATCATGGCGAACCCGGGCAACAACACCCTGGTCATCACCGACTACGCCGACAACCTGCGCCGCCTGGCCAAGATCATCGGCGCGCTCGACACCCCGGTCGCGGCCGACCTCGAGGTGATCCCGGTGCGCAACGCCATCGCCAGCGACATCGCCACCCTGGTGCAGCGCCTGATGGAACCCGCGGCCGGCGGCGACTCGGGCCGCGTCACCGTGCTGGCCGATCCGCGCACCAACTCGGTGGTCGTGCGCGCGCCTTCGCAGGCGCGCGCGAATCTCGCCAAGTCCCTGATCGCCCGCCTCGACCAGCAGACCTCGACGCAAGGCAATATCCACGTCGTCTACCTGAAGAACGCCGATGCCAGCCGCGTGGCGCAAACCCTGCGCGCCGTGGTCTCGCAGGATGCGTCGGCGGTGCCGGTGCAGCAGCAGGGCACCTCGGGCGGCTCGATCCAGGCCGGCGCCACGGGCGGACTGGGCGGCAGCGGCCAGGGCGGCCAGCAGGGCCAGCAGAGCAGCACCGGCATGGCCGGCACCGGCAACACCTACGGCCAGCAGAGCCAGCTCACCGCGGGCGGCGCCGGCGGCGGCCAGGGCTCCGGTTTCATCCAGGCCGACGCCTCGACCAACAGCCTGATCATCACCGCCCCGGATGCGGTCTACCGCAACCTGCGCTCGGTCATCGACCAGCTCGACGTGCGCCGCGCCCAGGTCTACATCGAAGCGCTGGTGGTCGAAGTGACCTCCAACAAGGCCTCCGAATTCGGCGTGCAGTGGATCGGCGCCAGCGGCGACTCCGACAGCAAGTACCGCATCGGCGGCCTGCAGTCCTTTGCCAGCGGCACCAACAGCAATATCGTCAACCTGGTCGCGGCCGCGCGGGGCGGCCTCTCCGGCGATACCGGCGTGCCCTCGGTGCCGGGCCTGACCATCGGCCTGTTCCGCCAGGTCGGCGGCGAGCTCGGCCTGGGCGCAGTGGCGCGCGCGCTGGAAAACGACGGCAACGGCAACATCCTGTCGACGCCGAACATGATCACCCTGGACAATGAGCTGGCCACCATCAAGGTCGGCCAGAACGTCCCGATCATCACGGGTTCCTACACCACCAACTCGACCACCGGCGGCGGCAATCCCTTCACCACGGTCGACCGCCGCGACGTCGGCCTGCTCCTCAAAGTGCGCCCGCAGATCTCGGAAGGGGGTACGATCAAGATGGCGATCTACCACGAGAATTCCAGCGTCGACCAGTCCACCCGCAATGCCGCCTCCGGCCTGACGACGAATGTGCGCGCGATCGAGACCAATGTGCTGGCCGACGACGGCCAGATCATCGTGCTCGGCGGCCTCATCGAAGACACCGAGGGCGATGGCGAAGAGAAAGTACGCGGCCTGGGCGACATCCCGGTGCTGGGCAACCTGTTCAAGTACCGCAGCCGCACCCGGACCAAGACCAACCTGATGGTGTTCCTGCGCCCGGTCGTGGTGCGCAGCAAGGAAGCATCGAACTCGATCGCCATGGACCGCTACGACTACATGCGCGCCGCCGGCGCCGCCGGCCAGGCCCAGGAAGAACAGACCATCCTGATGCGCAGCCTCGGCGCACCGCTGCTGCCGCCGCTGACCAATGGCCAGCCGCCCGTCGGCGGCACCATGGCGACCGCGCCGGTGCAGACGGCCCCGGCCGCGGGCGCAGCGCCCGGCGCGGCCAGCGGCCAGCCGATTCCGCCTCAGCAGCAAGGTCAGCAGGGACAGCAGCCGGCCTCGCAATTCCGCCCGGTGACGCCATCGAACCAGAAGTGATGTGAACATGAACAATCTCTTGCCTTACGCCTTCGCCCGTGACCACGGCGTGCTGGCGCGCGGCGGCGAGGAAGCGGGGCAGCCGATCGAAGTGCTGGTCTCCAGCGCCTCAGCGCCCGCCGCCATCGCGGAGGTGTCGCGCCGCTTCGGCCGCATCACCCTGCGCCGCCTCGACCGTGGCGAGCTCGACGATGCGATCGCCAAGGCCTATGCCGGCGGCGGCGGCGACGCCTCGCAGGTGGTCGACGAGTTCGATGCCGACCTCGACCTCACCAGGCTGCTGCAGGACGTGCCGGCCATCGAAGACCTGCTCGAATCCTCGGACGACGCGCCCGTCATCCGCATGATCAACGCCCTGCTCACGCAGTCGCTGCGCGAAGGCGCCTCGGACATCCACATCGAGCCTTTCGAGCAGACCTCGGTCGTGCGCTTCCGCGTCGACGGCGCGCTGCGCGACATCGTGCGTCCCAAGAAGGCGATCCACGCTTCGCTGATTTCGCGCATCAAGATCATGTCGCAGCTCGACATCGCCGAGAAGCGCCTGCCGCAGGACGGCCGCATCACCCTGCGCATCGGCGGCAAGCCCGTCGACGTGCGCGTCTCGACCCTGCCCACCGGCCACGGCGAGCGCGCCGTGCTGCGTCTGCTGGACAAGGAAGCCGGGCGCCTCGACCTCGGCCACCTGGGCATGGCGCCCGATATGCTGCCGCAGTTCGACCGCCTGATCAACCAGCCGCACGGCATCGTGCTCGTCACCGGCCCGACCGGCTCCGGCAAGACCACCACGCTGTATGCGGCGCTGTCGCGCCTGAACGCCTCGACCACCAACATCATGACGGTGGAAGACCCGATCGAGTACGACCTGGGCGGCGTCGGCCAGACCCAGGTCAACGCGCGCATCGACATGACCTTCGCCAAGGCCCTGCGCGCGATCCTGCGCCAGGACCCCGACGTAATCATGATCGGCGAGATCCGCGACCTGGAGACGGCGCAGATCGCGGTGCAGGCCTCGCTGACCGGCCACCTGGTGCTGGCGACCCTGCACACGAATGACTCGGCCTCGGCCGTGACCCGCCTGCTGGACATGGGCATCGAACCCTTCCTGCTGTCCTCGTCCCTGCTGGGCGTGATGGCCCAGCGCCTGGTCCGTAAACTCTGCGTTTACTGCAAGGTGAGCGACGCTTCCGGCTGGCATGCGGTCGGCTGCGAGCGCTGCGGCCACACCGGCTACCACGGCCGGGTCGGCGTCTACGAGCTGCTGGAAACCACCGAACAGATCCGCGCCCAGATCCACAACCAGGCGTCCGAAGCCGAGATCCGCGAGACCGCCCAGAAGAACGGCATGAAGACCATGCGCGAGGACGGCGAGCGCTGGCTGCTTGACGGCACCACCACGCGCGCGGAACTCGTGCGCGTGACCAAGGACTGAGGAAAGAGCCATGCCGGCATTTCGCTATGAAGCCGTCGACGCCGGCGGCGCCACCAAGAAAGGCGTGGTCAACGCCGACAGCCCGCGCTCGGCGCGCGCCGACCTGCGCACGCAAGGCCTCACCCCCCTGTCCGTCGAGCAGATCGCGGTCCAGGTCGACGAAACCGGCGCCACCCGCTCGCGCGGCCTGGGCGAGCGCCTGTCCCAGGTCGAGCTGGCCCTGTTCACGCGCCAGCTCGCCAGCCTGCTGGAAGCCGGGCTGCCGCTGGAGCAGGCCTTCACCGCCTTGCTGGAGCAGGCCGAGCGCCCCTATGTGCGCGACCTGATCGCCTCGATCCGTTCCGAAGTGATGGGCGGCGTGTCCTTCTCGTCCGCGCTGTCGCGCCACCCGCGCGACTTCGCCGAGATCTACCGCGCCCTCGTGTCCTCGGGCGAGCAGATCGGCCAGCTCGCGCGCGTGCTGTCGCGCCTGGCCGACTACATCGAGCGCCGCAACGCCCTGGTGCAGAAGGTGCGCCTGGCCTTCACCTACCCGGCGATCGTCACCGTGGTGGCCTTCGCCATCGTGATCTTCCTGCTCACCTATGTGGTGCCGCAGATCGTCTCGGTGTTCGCCAACACCAAGCAGAAGCTGCCTTTCCTGACGGTGATGATGCTGGCGATCTCGGACTTCGTGCGCGCCTACGGCATCTACATGGCCATCCTCATCGTCGGCGCCTTCTGGATGTGGCGGCGCGCGCTGCGCAACCCGGACCTGAAACGCCGCTGGCACACCTGGCTCCTGAATGCGCCCGTGTACGGCAAGTTCGAGCGCAGCCTGAACACGGCGCGCTTCGCCAGCACGCTGGCGATCACCACCGGCTCCGGCGTGCCCATCCTGCGCGCGCTGGACACCAGCCGCGACACCCTGTCGAACGTCGCAATGCGCGAACTGGTCGAACAGGCCACCGCCAGCGTGCGCGAGGGCGTGAGCCTGGCGCGCGCGCTGTCGGCGCAGAAGCACTTCCCGCCGATGCTGGTGCACATGATCCGCGCCGGCGAGATCACCGGCGAACTGCCTGCCATGCTCGAGCGCGCCGCCAATTCCCAGCAGGCCGACCTCGAGCGCCGCACGCTGACCATCGCCGGCCTGCTCGAGCCGGTGCTGATCCTGGCCATGGGCCTGGTGGTGCTGCTGATCGTGCTGGCGGTGCTCATGCCGATCATCGAAATCAACCAGCTGGTGCAGTAAGACAAGAACACGGAAAAACAACAAGACATGAACAAGCGCTTGCCCCTCCTTCTCACCGTGCTGGCCCTGGTCCTGCTGGCGGCGTCGATCGCCTACTGGTTCCTGCAGCTTTACCGGCCCGAGCAGCGCCCGCTGGCGCCGCCGCCCGCCGTGGTCCAGGCCGAGCCCAGCATGGACGCGGCCGCGACCCTGTTCGGCGGCCAGCCGGCCACGGTGGCGATCTCGAACTACCAGCTGACCGGCGTGGTGGCGGCCGGCCCGAACAGCGCCGTCATCCTGGTGGCCGAAGGTTCGCCGCCGAAGGCGGTGCGCATCGGCCGCGAGATCGTGCCGGGCGTGACCGTGGCCGAGGTGCATGCGCGCTACGTGATGCTGTCCGAAGGCGGGGTGATGAAGCGGGTCGACCTGGCGCCCGATACCGGGGCCTCGCAACATGGCGGCGGCGTCCCGCCGGCGCCGCGTCCCGAACCGGTGGCGGCCGAACCGGCCCCGGGCGTCGAGCCGCAGACGGCGCCGGGCGCCGTGGTGGCGCCGCCGGGCATGCAGCAGGGCGTGCCTGCACAAGCCGTGCCGACCACCGGCCAGCCGCAGGTGGTCCCCGAGCCGCAGATGGACCCGGGTGCGGCCGATCAATCCGGGCCGCCGCCCGACCAGCCCCCGCCGCCGCCGAACCAGACGCAGATGCCGCCGCCGACCAGGAACGTCAATCCGGGCCAGCCGGCGCCGGTGCAGTAAGCAAGGATGGACAAGGCCGCAGCGATGCGGCCTTGTCATTTGGTGCGCCTAGCCTCGCCGCAGGGCCGTGAAGGCCGCGAATTCCCAGGAGCGGAAACCCAGCAACAGGGTATAGCCTTCGCGGTCTGCCAGCGGCAGGCGGCGGTCGTTGCGGTGCAGGCGCGCCAGCTCCCCGGCCAGCTGCGCGATCTTCTGGCCCAGTTCCTGGGCGCTGGCGCTGGACAGGCGCGCGGGCAGGCACATCAGGGCCTCGCCCGGGCGGTTGAAGCCGCCCGCGAAATAATCGGCCACCACGTGCTCGCGGAAGAAGCGCTGCACCGGACCGTCCGGCAGCCAGCGGAAGGCATTCGAGACGCGCAGGCTGTAGCGGTTCAGGGGTTTCAGTTCGATCAGGCCCAGCCGGTCGAGCTCGGCCAGCAGGGTGATGCATTCGGCCTCCGTCAGGCGATAGGTCTCGATCACCTGTTCCAGCGACCAGTGCCCGAGACAGCAGATCGCCATCAGGAGCAGGCGCGGATTGGCCACCAGCGAGGTTTCCTGCGGCAGGGTCAGCGCATCGGCCTGGGGCCGCGCATCGGCCGCGCGGCGCAACACGTCTTCCATCGCGATGCCTGTCACCTGGCAGATCTGCGCCAGCCGCGACAGCGCCATGTCCTTCTGCCCGAACATGCGCTTGACGCTCGATTCGCTCACCCCGATGCGCTCGGCCAGGCCCTTGTAGGTGATGCCGTTGGCGCGCAGTTCGGCGCGCAGCACGTCGAGGACCTGTTCGGGGGAGCTCATGGTTTTCCTAAGGATGGGTAGTCTCGATTGAATGTAACCGCGAATGACGCGCCGGGCAATACTGATGGGTAGGTCGCCTATGCGTCGCCGCGAACCGTAGGGTGGTGCGGCTCCACCCGACACGATGGTCAGCCCACGACATGTGCGCCGCCCACGCGTTCAACCGGTGGATGAAATGCCGGGCGGGCAGCAGCACCGTGGTTTGAACGCGTGGGCGGCGCCGTAGCTACCGGTATGCACGCTCCCGGGTGGAGCCGCGCCACCCTACGAAAAACATCGGTTCGCGTCCGTTCCCACAGCGGTACGCGAACCGTCCGGGCACAAAAAAGGCGGACACGCTCGCGCGGTCCGCCAAGGGGATTTTCAGGAGAAGCAGCTTACTCGTCGTCCGCGACCAGCTTGGCCTTCTTCAGCATGCGCTTGGCCTCTTGCCGCTCGCTCGAGAGCGGCTTGGCGTGCGCGCCGGCCGACCTGGCCTTGGCCAGCGCCGCGATCGGGTTGCGCGGCTTGCCGAATTGCTGGGACGGCTCCACGCGCAGCCGCATCTTCTGCCGCGTCGCCAGTGCCTTGTTCGCCATGCGCTTCTCCTTTTAAACGATTACAAGACGTACCGCGACAGGTCTTCGTTGACCGACAGCGCGTCCAGGCGCCCGTTGACGTAGGCGGCGTCGATTGTGACCACCTGCTCGCCCGCGGCGCCGGCCGTGAACGACACTTCCTCGAGCAGCTTTTCCATCACCGTGTACAGGCGGCGCGCGCCGATGTTTTCGGTGCGCTCGTTGACCGAGAAGGCGATCTCGGCCAGGCGATGGATGCCTTCCTCCGTGAAGTCGACTTTCACGCCCTCGGTCGCGAGCAGGGCTTCGTACTGCTTGGTCAGGCTGGCGTCGGTCGAGGTCAGGATGCTCTTGAAGTCCTCGATCGACAGCGATTCCAGCTCGACGCGGATCGGGAAGCGGCCCTGCAGTTCCGGGATCAGGTCCGACGGTTTCGACAGGTGGAAGGCGCCCGAGGCGATGAACAGGATGTGGTCGGTCTTGATCATGCCGTACTTGGTGTTCACCGTCGTGCCCTCGACCAGCGGCAGCAGGTCGCGCTGCACGCCGGCGCGCGAGACGTCGGCGCCGCCATGTTCGGAACGGGTGGCGATCTTGTCGATCTCGTCCAGGAAGACGATGCCGTTCTGCTCGACGTTGGCGATCGCCTTCTGCTTCAGTTCATCTTCGTTGACGAGCTTGGCGGCCTCTTCGTCCACCAGCAGCTTCATCACGTCCTTGATCTTCAGCTTGCGCGGCTTCTTGCGCGCGTTGCCGACGCCGGCGAACATCGACTTGATCTGCTCGGTCATTTCTTCCATGCCCGGCGGCGCCATGATTTCCATCTGCGGGCTAGGCTCGGCCACGTCGATCTCGATCTCGCGGTCGTCGAGCGAGCCTTCGCGCAGGCGCTTCCTGAAGGTCTGGCGGGTGGTGTCGCCTTCCTTGCTATCGGCGCCATTGCTTACATTGAAGCCGAAGTCGCGCGCCGGCGGCACCAGGATGTCGATGATGCGGTCTTCGGCCGCGTCCTCGGCGCGCTGGCGCACCTTCTTCTGCTCGCTCAGGCGAGTCTGCTTCACGCCGATATCGATCAGGTCGCGGATGATGGTGTCGACGTCGCGGCCGACATAGCCGACCTCGGTGAACTTGGTCGCTTCGATCTTGATGAAGGGCGCATCGGCCAGCTTGGCCAGGCGGCGCGCGATCTCGGTCTTGCCGACGCCGGTCGGGCCGATCATGAGGATGTTCTTCGGAGTGATCTCGTGGCGCAGCGGCTCCTCCACCTGCTGGCGCCGCCAGCGGTTGCGCAGCGCGATCGCGACCGCGCGCTTGGCCTTGCCCTGGCCGACCACGTGCTTGTCCAGTTCCGAGACGATCTCGGGCGGGGTCATGTTCATGATGGGGGACGAGTTCATTCCAGGGTCTCGATGATGTGGTTCAGGTTGGTGTAGATGCACAGCTCGCCCGCGATGGTGAGCGATTTCTTGACGATCTCCGCCGGCGTCATCTCGGTGTTCTCGTACAGGGCCTTGGCGGCCGAATGGGCGTACACGCCGCCCGAGCCGATGGCGCCCAGGCCGTCCTCGGGTTCCAGCACGTCGCCGTTGCCGGTGATGATCAGCGTCGATTCGCGGTCCGCCACCAGCAGCATGGCCTCCAGCTTGCTCAGCATGCGGTCGGTGCGCCAGTCCTTGGCCAGTTCGACCGAGGCGCGCAGCAGGTTGCCCTGGTGTTTTTCCAGCTTGGCTTCGAAGCGGTCGAGCAGGGTAAACGCGTCGGCGGTCGCGCCGGCGAATCCACACAGGACCTTGCCCTGGTACAGCTTGCGCACCTTGCGCGCCGAGCCCTTCATGACGACGTTGCCCAGCGTGACCTGGCCATCGCCGCCCAGCGCGACTTGCTCGCCACGCCTCACGCTGACGATGGTGGTGCCGTGAAATTGTTCCATATTAAGCCTCGTGGTTGTCTAGCCACCCGCAGATGGGGCGCGTGTTTTGAATTGCAAGATGAGCTGAAGCTTAATTGCTGTTCGCTACGAAACGGCGCGAGACGCTGTCCAAGGTCGATGCCTGTCCACGTTACATGGACAACACCACTGTCGTGGATAACCGGATGACCAGAAGATCAATAGCGGTGCGGATAGAGCCGGATGTCGTCGCCGTATCCGAGCAGGCGCAGCAGGGCCGCCACGAGGTGGTTCAGCTCGCGCAACTCGATGTCGCGGCCCTGGGCCGCATGCGCACGCAGGCGCGACTGCAGGGCGGTCGCGCAGGCATAGTCCATGCGCGCCAGCCGCGAGCAGTCCAGCACCAGGATCTCGCGTCCCTCGGCATGGGCGTCGACCGCGTCCAGCAGGGCGGCGCTGGGTCCGCCCGCGACCGGCGGCAGCAGGAAACGGTCGCCCTTCACCGGGGCCGGCGCGGCGGTGCTGACCCGCCTGGGGGGTTCGAAGGAGGGCGGCGAGACTTCGAAGGTGACGCAGTAATCCATCGCCGACTCCTCGAAATCCTTCTCGCGGTTCGAGAGCAGCAGCAGTTCGAGCAGCAGCAGCCAGGGCGCCTCGCCGGCGCTGCGGTCGCCCACCGCCAGCATCGGGCGCAGCACGCCGAGGAGGGTGTCGGCGCCGGCCAGCATCAGCTCGCGCCCCTCCTTGCGCAGCGCCTGCAGGGCCGCCAGCAGGCCGGCGCAGCCCTCGAGCGTGGCGCTGCGCACGGCGCCCAGGTCGATGCGCACCAGCGGCGCGCTCGATGCGAGCAGGCGCTGCAGGCGCGGCGCGGCGCCGCTGTCGAGCACGGCGCCGAAGGCTTCGCTGGCGGCGACGCCGGTAAGGAGCGTGGGGGCCTCGGCCGGCAGCAAGGGTCGCCAGGCCGGCGGCGAGGTTTCGAAATGGCTGGCGTAGTCGATGGCCAGGCTCTCGAAGTCCGCTTCGCGCCCCGTGGCCTGGTAGAGGTCGAACAGCATCCACCAGGGCAGGCGCTCGCCGCGGCCGAAGTCTTGCAGGCTGTCGCGCAGCAGGGCTTCGGCAGCCGCGGCCTGGCCATTGGCGTACAGGATGGCGCTTTCCTCGACCGCCGGCGCACTGGCGGGCGGGACGGGGGCCTCGAGCGGCTCCTCCGGCTCCGGCGGGGAGATGAGGGGCGCATTCGCCGCGGCAGGACGGCGCGCGCTGCCCCAGGCCGGCTCGTCGTCGAAGATGTCGGAGGCCATGGCCAGCTCGATCTCGTCGATCTTGGCGGCGGTGGCGCGCGCGATGGCGCGCTGGCGCTCGCGCTCGGCTTCGCTGTCGAGGCGCGAAGGCTCGCCCGCGCGCAGGCGCGTGTCCGGCATGAGGAGGATGTCCTCGGCCGGCGCGTCGTTCTTTTTCTTCAGGAAGGAGAACAGCCCCATGGTCGGAAGTAGAGGGTGAAGGAGTCCGCAACGTGCAGAACGGTAGCACGGCTGCGCTCGACGCGCCCTGCGCGCACGCCTGGGCCATGCGGGGCCAGGCATGCGCTGCGCATGCACGCGCTAGTGTATCCGATGGGAAATAAAAAGGTATGCACATCCGGCACGTAAAACACGTAAAACAGGTGCCAGGAGATTGTGGAAGGAGGAAATAAAAAAGGCATGCGTCTTGCGGCGCATGCCTTTCCTTGTGGGGCAGAGGGGAATCAGTCGCCGTACAGCTTTTGCTTCAGTTCGCGGCGCTGCTGGGCTTCCAGCGACAGGGTCGCGGTCGGGCGTGCGATCAGGCGCGGCACGCCGATCGGCTCGCCGGTTTCGTCGCAGTAGCCGTATTCGCCGTTGTCGATGGCGGCAAGCGACTGCTGCACTTTCTTGAGCAGCTTGCGCTCGCGGTCGCGGGTGCGCAGTTCCAGCGCGTGTTCTTCTTCGATGGTGGCGCGGTCGGCCGGGTCCGGGACCAGCACGGTTTCGCGCAGGTGCTCGGTGGTTTCCCCGGCGTTCTTCAACAGTTCCTTCTCGAGCTCTTGCAGGCGGTTACGGAAAAACGCCAGCTGGGCCGGATTCATGTAGTCATCGTCGCTCATCGCCCGAATTTCTTCTTCCGTCAGAAGGCGTTCTTCGAGCTGCGCGGCGGTATTCGGTTTCGTTGTTTTAGTCATGATGCCTTCGATACGACAGAGGTTTTCATTTTAGCAGCTAACTCAGCAATAGCACTTTTGCAACAAGTGCGTGCGAGAGCTGCTGCCCGGACGGCGACCGCCGTCCTTCGCTTCCTGCTCCCCACCCTGGACGAGATGGGGTTGCCCGGATGCGGCTGCTGCCGCCGCCCGTCCTGCCAACCATCGTGGCAGGCCGTCAAACGGGCCCGGGCGTGCCCGCAAAACTGATGTAGTTTATACCAAACACTGTTCGAGTCCGCCGATAAATACGTCTTTTGGTAAATTTTTACCAATGAAGACCATTTTACTGGCGCGCACCTCATCTTCAAGCCACTTTGCGCCCAGGTCGCTGCCCATGATTTGATGCACGCCTTGGAACACGACCTTGCGGTCGGCCCCAAGCATCGACAGCACGCCCTTGTAGCGCAGCATTTGCGGGCCGAAAACCTGCACCATGCTGCCCAGGAACTGGTCGAGGCGCTCCGGATCGAAAGCGCGCTCGCTCTTGAACACGAAGGCGGCGATGTCGTCGGTATGGTGGCTGTGGTGGTGGTCCTGGTGGCTGCAGGCTTCGCCGTGGGGATGATCATGGCCGCAGTGTTCACCGTGCTCGTGATCGTGGTCGTGGTCATGATCGTGCTCGTCGGCGCGCAGGAAGTCCGGATCGATCTCCAGCTTGTCGTTCAGGTTGAATCCGCGCAGGTCCAGCACGTCCGAGATCGGCGCGCGGCCGAAGTCGCTGGTCGCGATCGGGGCGCGCGGGTTGATGCGCTGCAGGCGGGTCTTGAGCTGCTCGATGGCGGCGGCGTCGACCAGGTCGGTCTTGGACAGCAGGATCTTGTCGGCGAAGCCCACCTGGCGCTGGGCTTCCTCGTGCTGGTCCAGCTGCATCATGGCGTGGCGCGCATCGACCACGGTCACCACGGCATCCAGCATGTAGTTAGCGCCCACTTCCTCGTCCACGAAGAAGGTCTGGGCCACGGGGCCGGGGTTGGCCAGGCCGGTGGTCTCGATCACCACGCGGTCGAAGGCGATCTCGCCGGCGGCGCGTTTTTGCGCCAGGCTGTTCAACGCCACGATCAGGTCGCCGCGCACGGTGCAGCAGATGCAGCCATTGTTCATCTCGACGATCTGCTCGCCGGTGTCGCGCACCAGGATCTCGTTGTCGATGTTTTCCTGGCCAAATTCGTTTTCGATGACGGCGATGCGCAGGCCGTGCTCCTCGTGCAGGATGCGGTTGAGGAGGGTGGTCTTGCCTGCGCCGAGGAAGCCGGTCAGGATGGTGCTCGGGTTGGGTTCCATATTCGCTGTGCGTCCGGTTGGGCCCGCGCGGGGGGGGCGGAGAATCGGGGAATTATGCCGGATTTCTTGCAACACCACCATCAACCGTGCATTGTCTTGACGCGCTTCAATCCGGTGTGGCGGACTTACTGCACCAATTTCGCCTTATCGGCTCATTTGCTCTTCGCGCGCGGGTGGGCCTTGTCGTACACCGCGGCCAGGCGCTGGAAGTCGAGCGCCGTATACACCTGGGTCGAGGTGATGCTGGCGTGGCCGAGCAGCTCCTGCACCGCCCGCAAATCGCCCGAGGATTGCAGCACGTGCGAGGCAAAGGAGTGGCGCAGGACGTGCGGGTGCACGTGCACCGGCGTGCCCGCGCGCACGGCATGGGCTTTCAGGCGCGTCTGCACCACCCGCGGCGTGATGCGCACGCCGCGCGCCGACAGGAACAGCGCGGCGCTGCCATCGCGCGCGGCGGGCCGCACGGCGAGCCAGGCCTGCACGGCCTCGCGCGCGGGGCCGCCCACCGGTACCCGCCGCATCTTGCCGCCCTTGCCGGTCACCACGACTTCGCCGGCCTGGGCATCGAACCAGCCGAGCGAGGCGGCAACACCATTGCCGCCTTCGGTATAGACCATGTCGAGACCGGTGAGTTCCGACACCCGCAAGCCGCTCGAGTACAGCAGTTCGAACATGGCGCGGTCGCACAGCTCGGCCGGCTCCGGGTGGCCGTGGCGATTGGCTTCCATCAATTGCACCGCGTCGTCGACCGACAGGGCTTTCGGCAAGGTCCTGGGCCGGCGCGGGGCGCGCACGCCCTCGACCGGGTTGGCCGCCAGGCTCATCCGGCCCGACAGCCATTCGTAGAAGCCGCGCCAGCCGGACAGCTTGCGCGCGATCGAGCGCGCCGATTGCCCGCCCGCGTGCAATCTGGCAGCGAAGCGGCGGATGTCGTGGTGGGAGATGCCGGCCCAGTCGGCGTGGCCGGCGAGCCGCGCCAGTTCCTGCAGGTCGCGGCGGTAGGCGGCGACCGTGTGCGGCGACAGCTGGCGCTGGGTGGCCAGCTCGCCGAGGTAGCGCGCCGGCCAGTCGTCCGCTGCGTCGGCTACCGCATCGGCTGCCGCGCTCATCTTCAGCCGCGCAGCGGGGCCAGCGCGGTGCTGGCGGTGGCGGCGATGTGGACCAGGAAGTCGGTCGCCATCGTCGCGGTGAAGCGGTCGTCGTTGGGCGCGCCCAGCACCAGCAGGCCGAAGGTCTTGCCCTCGAGCGCGAGCGGCATCAGGACGGTCGAGCGCACCGCGGCCGGATCGTCGAGCCAGCGCACCGCCTCGAAGTCGTTGTTCAGACCGCAGTAGGGTGCGCGCAGGCTGGCGGCGAACAGGCGCGCGTCGCTCGAGACGCCGCTGGTGAACCAGTTTCCATCGTGTTCCGGCGCCAGGTCCCACAGGCGCAAGGTCACTTGCGGGACCATGAATTCGGTACGCAGCGCATCGACCAGGTCGCGCGCCATCGCGGCGCCGCCTTTGGATGAGAGCAGGGCCTGGTTCCAGGCGTGGAAGCGGTTGGCGATCGCGTGGTTTTCCTCGGCGCGGCGGGTCAGCTCGGCCAGGCGCAGCTCGAGCACGCGGTACTTGTCGCGCATGACTTCCATCTGGCGCTCCTGCAGCGACACGGCGCGGCCGGTCAGCGGGCTCGACAGCTTGACTTCGCCCAGCAGGCCGGCGTGCTCTTCGAAGAACTGCGGGTGGTCGATGAGGTATTGGGCGACGGCGTTGGCGTCGAGTACGTCAGTGGTCATGAATGCTCGGTGGAAGTGGAGGGACATCAAGGTGTCATTTTACCCGACCGCGGCACGGCATCGGGCGCCAAGCTTGGACATAAAAAAAGACGCCCCGCAGGGCGTCTCCTTTGCTGGCTGCCAGCCGATCAGAAGCGGTGGCGGATGCCGATCTGCAGCGCGCGGCCGTCTTCGCCCGGCGCCTTGGTGAAGCCGCCCGGGTTGCCCGAGGTACCCGGCGAGTACTGTGCCAGGCCATCGTTCTTGATGAAGGACACGACGGTGTACAGGTCGGTGCGCTTCGACAGGAAGTGGTCGTAGCCCAGCGCATACAGGTTGGCGTCGCTGTTGGTGATGGTGCGGTCGTTCTGGTGTGCGTACTGGGCCATGATGCGGCCGCTGCCCACCTTGTAGTGCGCGCCGACCTGGTAGCTGTTGGCGTCCTGCTGGGTGTTGGCGGAAATTGCGCGCGTGAAGATGCCGCGCAGCGCAGTCTGGGTCGCAGCCGGGATGCCCTGTGCGGCCAGTGCCGGTACGACGCCGGTGTCCCAGCCTGCGGTGTAGTCGGCGATCAGGACCGAGTTGGAATTGCGCTGGCTGTGGAAGCCGGCGAAGAACTTCCAGGTGTCGTTCAGCTGGTAGGAGCCGCCCACGGTGGTGGTGCGCAGGCTCGGACGGTTCTGCTGGTCGTAGCCGTGGTTGTAGCCGATGCCGACGTCGAGGCCGTTGGCGGTATAGGTCACCGCGCCGGCGCGGAACTTGTTGTAGCGGCCCAGGTAGCCCGAACCCTTCGGACCGTACATGACCGAAGCGCCGATGCCGTTCGGCAGGGCGATGCGGTACTGGATGGCTTCCTGCGAGCGGATGTCGGCGCCCAGTGCGGTGAAGCCCGCGGTGCCGCCGGTCACGTGGCCCCAGGTGCCGCCGGTGCCCGACTCGAAGGTATCGGCCTTGTTGAAGACTTCATAGCCCGGGGTGTACATGCGGCCCAGCAGGACGGCGCCGACCGGGGTGATCAGGCCGACCATCGCGGTACGGTCGAACAGCGCGCGTTCCTGGTTGACGGCAGGGCCGCCCGGCGGCTGGATCAACGATTGCAGGCGCGAGAGGATGGCCGGCGGGATGCCGTTCATGCCACGCAGCAGGTAGGTGCCCGGATTGTCGTTCATCAGGGTCGGCTGCTGGGTGCCGGTGTCGAGTTCGACACGGGCTTCCAGGTTGAAGATCGCCTTGTAGCCATTGCCAAGGTCTTCGGTGCCTTTGAAACCGATGCGCGAGCCGTCGGCGCCGCCGCTGTAGATCTTGGTCGGGCCGCCTTTCTGCCACATCACGCCGGCATCGGCGATACCGTAGATCTGCACGCTGGTCTGCGCGAAGGCCGAGGTTGCGAAACAGGTGCCGAGCAGCGCGGCCAGGATACTCTTCTTCATTGCGTCTCCATGTTATTTTGCGAACGAGCGTTTTCTTACCCGTCTTGGCAATATGCCATTGCTTCTGCGCACTGTACAGACCCACTTCAAGCGTGATGCAGCCCTCATGACTGGCGTTGCTGAAAAACTACAGAAGTGGCAGGAAAACGCTGGTTGAAAACAACAGGGGCGGACATGGTTGCCCATGTCCGCCCCTGCGCGAGGGCAGGCCCTGCGGCCCGCCCCGGGTGACGTTCAGCTTAGAACGAGTGGTTCACGCCCACGTCGTAGTGGTTGACGGTGGTCGGCTGGGTGCTCAAGCCCTTCTTGCGCGATGCGTCCACGTAGAGGTAGGTGCGCTTCGACAGGCTGTACTCGTAGCCCAGCGACAGCTGCTTGACCTTTTCCAGGCCGTCCTGGTCTTTCTGGCCATAACCAGCCAGGAACTTGCCCGGGCCCATGGTGTAGTTCGCGCCCAGCACCCATGCCTTGGTGTTCGGGTTGATCAGGCGGTTTTCTTCCTGGTCCTGCTTCGAGTACAGGGCCATCAGCTTCAGTTCCGGGGTAGCGGCGACCGATGCGCCGATCGACCAGACCTTCGACTCGATGGCGTTACGCTCGTAGGCGCCCATGAAAGCCAGCGGACCGTTGTTGTAGGTGCCGGTGATCGAAAACGGGTTGGACGACGCCTGCGCGCCGACCGGGAACTGCGGGTTGGCTGCGGTGCCGCGGCCGATGATTGCCGGGCCACCGCCGCTTTCCTTGGTGGCGACCGCTGCGTTCAGCTGGAAGCCGCTGGTGACCGGCGAGTTGTACCAGACCGCGTTCGAGAAGCGGTTGGCCGAGTAGCCGGCAACGTCCAGCGGCTGCGAGTTGAAGCCTGCGACGGCGATGTCGGTCCAGAAGCCGGCCGGGCTCGGCGAAGCGTGGAACGGTTCGAAGGCGCCCACGGTTTCGTGGAACGGGGTCAGGCCGCGACCGATGCGGACCATACCGAAGTCGCCTTGCAGGCCGACGCGGCTCTGGCCCTGGAACAGCGGACGCTGGGTGCCGTTGCCGCCGATTTCATTGGTGCCGGTGTCCGGCTCGTAACGCATTTCCAGCTGGAACAGTGCCTTGAGGCCATTGCCCAGGTCTTCGGTGCCCTTGAAACCCAGGGTGTTCGAGGCACGCTTGCCGATGTTCAGGGTCTGGCCGCTGCGCTTGATCACGCCGGCGTCGATGGTGCCGTAGATCTGAACCGAGGTTTGTGCATGGGCCACGCCGGCGAATGCGCCCAGCAGTGCGACGGCCATGAGGGAGTGTTTCATTGTTCGTATTCCTTTTCTTAAGTCTATAGCGTCATCCTTGGCATTGAGGCTCATGTGCTGAATGCCCGGATAAGCTGCACCTTAAATGCTTGAGTCGTCAAGATTGTCGGTTTTGTCAATTATGAAGCGGTGAGTTGGCCGAAAGCCAATAAATCCAATCGTGCTGTTGTATTTTTGAAACGCGTGTCAAAAAGATGTAACAAATTGCTTCAGGGTTACGGCCGAGGTCGCTAACCGGACGGTTTGCGCCGTCTCAAGGAAGTCCGGGATTGCAGGAGGAACGCCCCCGGCTGCGGCTTAGACTCTGCGTCACATTGCGTGCGTGTCGGCGGCAAATATTGATTTCTTGTATATTGGCAACTTTGGGCTTGGGCGTATTTGCGCCGCCCGGTCGCCCTGGCGATTCCGCCGCCGCTCCGCCGCGTACCGAACCCACACCCATGAATCACAATGGCTAACCGCGAAGAACTGGCGATCATCCGCAACGCGCGCGCCGGACAGGCCGCTGCCCAGCTCGCGCTGGGCAAGCTCTACCTGTTTGGCAGCGCAGGCTTGCCGCAGAGCCTGCCGACCGCCCTGCACTGGCTGGAGCGCGCGGCGCGCCAGGACTGCCAGCAGGCCTGGCAGCTGATCGGCGACCACATTCCACTAGAACTGGCACAGGGCGGGGCGGCGGCGCTCGCGCCCTGGTACGAACGCGCCTACGACGACGGCAGCGTGCACGCCGGCCTGGTATTCGCCCAGCTCGTGCTGGACACGATCGACGCCGGCGCCGCGCCGGGCCCGCAGCAGCTCAAGGCCCAGCGCGCCCTCGAAGATGCGGCGCGCGCCGGCTTTCCCGCCGCCCAATGGCTGCTGGCGCGCCGGCGCGAGCTGGCTGCCGCGCCGGCCCGTGCGGCCCGGGGCGACGGCGCCGCGCCGTCCACGGCAAGTGCGACGGCCGCCAGCCAGGCCTGGCTGCGGCGCGCCGCCGACAATGGCGTCGCCGAAGCCCAGACCGCCGTGCTCGAGCAGTCCTGGGAAGCGGGCCACTGGGACGACTACCTGGCGCGCGCCTTGCCGCTGGCGCGGGCGCTGGTGGCGGCCGCCTCCAGCCGCGGCCAGCTGCAGCGCCTGGCGCCCGGCGACATCGCCCTGCTGTCGCGGGTGGCGCGCCTGCTCGACGGCCGCCATGGCCCGGCGCCGGCGTCCGGCGAACCGCTGTGTTTCTGGGAACTCGCCGCAGCCGAGCACGACCGTCATGCCCAGCTCGCCATGGGCCTGCGCTGCGCGCGCATGGGCATCGACGGACACCGTGTCGCCGGCGGCGGCGGAGCGGCCAATTTCAAGAAGGCGATCCGCTGGCTGACCCTGGCGGGCGAGCAGGGCCTGCCGGAAGCCTGGTACGCGCTGTCGCGCATCTATATCAAGCCGGAATTCTCGCAACGCAATGTGGCCGACGCCCAGCGCTACCTGGAACGCGCCGCCGAGATGGGCTATGCCGACGCCCAGCTCGAATGCGGCAACAATGCCTGGCGCGCCCGCCGCGAAAACGAGAGCAACGACGTGCGCGCCGCCTACTGGCTGCAGAAGGCGGCCGGGCAGGGCAGCAATGCCGCCGCCGCGCTGCTGCGCAAGATCGCACCGCGCCTGTCCACGCCACCCTATATAGAGACCGGGAATCTGTTCGCCAGCTATCAGGCCAGCCAGCGCAACGGGCCGCGCGATGCGGCGCCCCGGGCAGCCCTGCCTGTCCACCCCTTGCTCGCGGCGCGCCTGGAACTGGCTGCGCTATTCCAGCTGTCGCGCGCCGAAGCGCTGCTGCTCGATGTACCGGCGGCCGACCAGGGACACTGCCTGGTGATCGACATCCGCGCCAGCTACGGGCGCAGCAAGCGGCGCCTGGTGCTGGTCGAGACGGCGCAGGAACGCATCGCGCTCGATCGTATCGGGCGGCTGTTCGAGCAGATCGATTGCGGGCCGTCGGGGCCGGAGGGCAATTATCGGCAGCGGCTGTACCGCTTGCGGACCTTGCTCGGAACGGGCAAGGATAGCAGCGAGGCGCCGCCGGACGAGATCGGCCTGGCCGCATGAGCGGACGGCGCCGGACCCCTGAGCAGGGCTAGCGGATACGAGCAGCCGGTGCTAGAGAGGCGATGCCGGGGTGTCGATGCCGGCCAGGCAAGTGCGTCGGCTCTTTCGGCGAACGAACGGTACTCGATGATCTTCCCCTCGCGGAACACGAAGCCGTCGGCGAAACGTCCTCCCGTCCAGTCGGTGGCGCCATGCAGGCGCACCCATGCATAAAGAAAGACCACGGCCCGGTCGCCCTCGACGAAGAATCCTTCCGGGTCGCAACTCCCCTCGGCCCAGGAACCACGGCCTACCCTGAGGTGTTCGCGCACATCCTCGATGCCGCGACAGGTCCCCGCGGTCGGAAAGCTGTCGGGTTCCACGCGCATGATGTTGGGCGCGAAGTCTTCGCTGATGGCCTGCATGTCGTTGCGGTTGATCGCGGCAAAGAAGTGCTGTAACGCTTCGACTTTCGTCCTCATTCGTTCCTCCCGGGCAGCACGCCCTTTGCTTGATCAGACCTCGACGTCGCCTTCGAATACCGTCACGGCAGGGCCGCTGAGGTAGACCGGCTCGCCAGGGCCGGCCCAGGCGATGCTGAGCTCTCCGCCACGGGCGGACACGCGCACCGGCGAATCGAGCAGGCCGCGGCGAATGCCGGCCACCACGGCGGCGCAGGCGCCGGTGCCGCAGGCCAGGGTTTCGCCGGCGCCGCGCTCGAACACGCGCAACTTCACGTGATGGCGGTCGACCGCCTGCATGAAACCGGCATTCACCTTCCTGGGGAAGCGCGGATGCGTTTCGATCGCCGGCCCCATCGTTTCCACCGGCGCGGTATCGACATCGTCGACCACCTGCACCGCATGCGGATTGCCCATCGAGACCACCGACACGAAGACGGTCTGGCCGCCCACCGGCAGCGGCCAGTTGGTATCGTCGCCTTCGATCCGGCCGTCCAGGCCTGCGCTGTCGAAGGGCACCTCTGCTGGATCAAGGCGTGGCGCGCCCATGTCCACCGTCACACTGCCGTCCAGTTCCAGGCGCGGCGCAATGACGCCCTTCATGGTCTCGACGCGGATGCTGTTCTCTTTCGAGAGCCCCTTGTCGCTGACGAAGCGGGCAAAGGCACGCGCGCCGTTGCCGCACTGTTCGACTTCGCCGCCATCGTTGTTGAAGATGCGGTAGCGGAAATCGACGCCTTCCGTGACCGGACGCTCGACCACCAGGATCTGGTCGGCGCCGATGCCGAAGCGGCGGTCGGCCAGCTTGCGCCATTGTTCCGCAGTCAGGTTCACGTCCTGGTGGATGGCGTCCACGACGATGAAGTCGTTGCCGGCGCCGTGCATCTTGGTGAATTTCAGTTTCATGTGATGACTGGTTCAGTTTTGCTAATGCAAATCCATGTTGGATTAACGCAGCTTAATCGCGCAGTTTATTCGTAGAAGGACGGCTCGCCCGCCGGACGGGTCTTGAAGCGTTTATGCGTCCAGAAGTATTCCGCCGGCGTCTCGCGCACGCGCTCTTCGATGAAGGCGTTCATGCGGCGGGTCGCTTCGACCATGTCGTCGCCCGGATAATTTTCCCACGCCGGATAGAAACGCACACGCCAGCCCTGGTAGTTCGGCAGATAGGTCGCGATCACCGGAATCACCTTGGCGCCGGTGGTCGCCGCGATGCGGCCCAGGGCGGTCAGGGTGGCGGCCGGGATGCCGAAGAAGGGCACGAATTCCGCATCCTTTTCGCCGAAATCCATGTCCGGCAGCATGAAGTAGGGCAGGCCGTCGCGCAGGGCGCGCAGGATGGGCTTGATGCCTTCCTTGCGCGTCACCAGGCGCACCGGGCCATAGCGTTCGCGGCCGTGGCGCAGCAGCGCATCAAAAGCGGCGTTCTTCTGCGGCACGTACATGCTGCACACCGGGATCACGCGCGAGGCCACGCCGGCCACGTCCAGGCAGACGAAGTGCGGGCACAGCAGGATGGTCGGGCCGGCCTCCATCTCGGCCTGCGGCACCGCCGGCTCGACGTGGATATAGCTGCGCACGCGCTCTTCCGACGCCCACCACAGGATCGAGCGTTCGAAGATGCTGCGCGCGTAGGCGCGGAAGTGCTGCTTCGCGATGGCGTGGCGTTCCGTATCGGATTTTTCCGGCATGCACAGGCGCAGATTGGTCAGCGCGATGCGGCGGCGCTTGCCGAGGATCAGGAACATCAGGCTGCCGACCGCTTCGCCGAAGCGCCCGAGGATGGGCAGCGGCAGGAAATGCAGCAGCCACAGGAAACCGAGCAGGAGCCTCATGCCGCAGCCTCGCTCTCCGGGCCGCTCACGCCGTCCGGCTGCTTGTAGCGGTTATAGCTCCAGAAATACTGCGCCGGGCAGCGGGCGATCAGCTGCTCCATGGCGCGGTTGATCGCCGCCGCCTGCTCGCCTGCACTGCCTTCCAGGCTGCCCTCGAAGGGCACGAAGCGCACCACGTAGCCGCGCCCGCCTGGTAAACGCTCGGCATACACCAGCAGGATGTCGGCCTTGCCCAGCTGGGCCAGCTTGGCGGGCAGGGTCATGGTGTAGGCGTTGCGGCCGAACCACGGCGCCCACACGCCTTCGCCTTCCTGCGGCACCTGGTCGGGCAGCAGGCCGATCGGCTCGCCGCTCTTGAGGGTCTTGGCCAGGATGCGTACGCCGGACAGGGTCGCCGGGGCGAGTTTCAGGTTGTGGCGGGCTCTCGCGCCCTCGACCAGGGGTTTCAGCGCGCTCTTCTTCGGCGGACGGTACATGACGGTGAGTGCCGTCTGCAGCGCGATCTGCTGGGCCGTCATCTCGAAACAGCCCAGGTGTGGCGTCAGGAACACAATGCCGCGGCCGGCGTCGAGGCGCTCCTGGACCAGTTCCCAGTTCTCGACGCTGGCGTGGCGGGCGACGCGCCCGGGGTCGGCGCACCAGACGAAGGCCAGTTCGATGATGGCTTTGCCGGCCTCGGCCACGGCGGCATTCAGGTGCTGCTCATAGCCGGCCTGGGCCAGGTTGGCGCGCAGGCGGCGGCGGTAGGAGCCGGACAGTAAATAGACGAGCCAGCCGAGGGCCGCACCTAAAGTATGCAAAAACGGCAATGGAAATACCGATAGTGCACGGAATAAATAAACTAACATGCTATTGATCAGGGTTGAACGCGCGGGGCGTGGTAGAGCAAAATTCTCGAAGGAAGCGTAAAATACCACTTAATGCAGGATCCGCCGAGTTAATAGACAACTTGCGAAGCGGAATATAAATGTCGCTAAAGCGTCGCAGGCAACCGTTGCTGCGGCACATTTTTAAAACACAGCCCTCACAGCAGTAACTGGAGCCTACATGTCCAACGACTACCTCTTCACTTCCGAATCGGTTTCGGAAGGCCATCCCGACAAGGTCGCCGACCAGATTTCCGACGCCATCCTCGACGCCATCCTGGAACAGGATCCGCGCGCGCGCGTCGCCGCCGAAACCCTGTGCAACACCGGCCTGGTGGTGCTCGCGGGTGAAATCACCACCCACGCCAACGTCGACTACATCGGCGTCGCGCGCAACACCATCAAGCGCATCGGCTACGACAACACCGACTACGGCATCGACTACAAGGGCTGCGCCGTGCTGGTGGCCTACGACAAGCAGTCGCCGGACATCGCCCAGGGCGTGGACGAAGGCGCCGGCATCGACCTCGACCAGGGCGCGGGCGACCAGGGCCTGATGTTCGGCTATGCCTGCGACGAAACCCCGGAACTGATGCCGGCCGCTATCTATTACGCACACCGCCTGGTCGAGCGCCAGTCGCAGCTGCGCAAGGACGGCCGCCTGCAGTGGCTGCGCCCGGACGCCAAGTCGCAGGTCACCCTGCGCTACGTCGACGGCCGCCCGGTCTCGGTCGACACCGTCGTCCTGTCGACCCAGCACCACCCTGACGTGACCCACTCGCAGATCGAGGAAGCGGTCATCGAAGAGATCATCAAGCCGACCCTGCCGCGCGAGTGGCTGCAGGACACCAAGTTCCTGGTCAACCCGACCGGCCGCTTCGTCATCGGCGGCCCGCAGGGCGACTGCGGCCTGACCGGCCGCAAGATCATCGTCGACACCTACGGCGGCGCAGCCCCGCACGGCGGCGGCGCCTTCTCCGGCAAGGACCCGTCGAAGGTCGACCGCTCGGCCGCCTATGCCGCGCGCTACGTCGCCAAGAACGTCGTCGCCGCCGGCCTGGCGCGCCAGTGCCAGGTGCAGGTCAGCTACGCGATCGGCGTGGCCCGTCCGATCAACATCACCGTCTACACCGAAGGCACCGGCGTCATCTCCGACGAGAAGATCGCCCAGCTGGTGATGGAACACTTCGACCTGCGCCCGAAAGGCATCGTCCAGATGCTCGACCTGCTGCGCCCGATCTACGCCAAGACCGCGGCCTACGGCCACTTCGGCCGCGAAGAGCCGGAGTTCACCTGGGAGCGCACCGACAAGGCGGCGCTGCTGCGCGCCGAAGCCGGCCTGGCATAAGCGTGCCGCCTCCGTCCGCGCCTTCACGGTCGCGGGCGGGGCAGGTGAACAACAGTGGCGGCCCATCGCGCCGCCACTCGTGGTAAACTCACCGATTCCGAGGAGCGTTGCGACGAAGAGATTCCTCTTCGCCAGGCTCGGATCATCAACACTGCGCTCACGTTACTTTTTTCAACCATTGAAAGGAGGGCGTGATGAACGCCGTACTCAAAGACCTCAACGATTTCCACGTCGCAGACATCTCCCTGGCTTCCTGGGGCGAGAAGGAAATCCGCATCGCTGAAACCGAAATGCCGGGTCTGATGGCGATCCGCGAGGAATACGCAGCAAGCCAGCCCCTGAAGGGCGCGCGCATCGCCGGTTCCCTGCACATGACCATCCAGACCGCGGTCCTGATCCGCACCCTGGAAGCCCTCGGCGCGCAAGTGCGCTGGGCATCGTGCAATATCTACTCGACCCAGGACCACGCCGCCGCCGCCATCGCGTCGGTCGGCACCCCGGTGTTCGCCGTCAAGGGTGAAACCCTGGACGAGTACTGGGAATACACCCACCGCATCTTCGAATGGCCGGCGGACAACCACGCCAACATGATCCTGGACGACGGCGGCGACGCCACCCTGCTGCTGCACCTCGGCGTGCGCGCGGAAAAGGACATCTCGGTGCTGGACAAGCCGGGCTCGGAAGAAGAAATCTGCCTGTTCAACTCGATCAAGGGCCGCCTGGCGCGTGACCCGGCCTGGTACTCGAAGCGCCTGCCGTGCATCCTGGGCGTGACCGAGGAAACCACCACCGGCGTGCACCGCCTGTACCAGATGCACCAGGAAGGCAAGCTGGCCTTCCCGGCGATCAACGTCAACGATTCCGTCACCAAGTCGAAGTTCGACAACCTGTACGGCTGCCGCGAATCGCTGGTCGACGGCATCAAGCGCGCCACCGACGTCATGATCGCCGGCAAGATCGCCGTGATCGCAGGCTACGGCGACGTGGGCAAGGGTTCGGCCCAGGCCATGCGCGCGCTGTCGGCGCAAGTGTGGGTCACCGAGATCGACCCGATCTGCGCCCTGCAGGCCGCGATGGAAGGCTACCGCGTCGTGACCATGGACTACGCCGCCGAGCACGGCGACATCTTTGTCACCTGCACCGGCAACTACCACGTCATCACCGAGCAGCACATGCTCAAGATGAAGGACCAGGCGATCGTCTGCAACATCGGCCACTTCGACAACGAAATCGAAGTCGCGGCGATCAAGAAGTACGAGTGGGAAAACATCAAGCCGCAGGTCGACCACGTGATCTTCCCGGACGGCAAGCGCATCATCCTGCTGGCCGAAGGCCGCCTGGTGAACCTGGGCTGCGGCACCGGCCACCCGTCCTACGTGATGAGCTCCTCGTTCGCGAACCAGACCATCGCCCAGATCGAGCTGTTCGCCAACACCGACAAGTACCCGGTCGGCGTCTACACCCTGCCGAAGCACCTGGACGAGAAGGTTGCCCGCCTGCAGCTGAAGAAGCTCAACGCCCAGCTGACCACGCTGACCGAAGAGCAGGCCGCCTACATCTCGGTGAGCAAGGAAGGCCCGTACAAGCCGGACCACTACCGCTACTGATGCCAGGAGCCTGTTCCAGGCCTTGGTAACTGAATGCGGGCGCGGCGTTGATTCAACCCCGCGCCCGTTTTTTCAACAGCCGGCACGTTCGCATGCGAACGTGCCGTGTACCCAAGAAAGTCGATGCGATGCGCTTGCTGATTACCTGGCTGATCAATGCCGTGGCCCTGATGGCCTTGCCTTTCCTGATGTCCTCCGTTCACGTTACCAATTTCACGACCGCGATGATCGCCGCGCTCGTGCTCGGACTGGTCAATACCCTGATCCGTCCGCTGCTGGTCATCCTCACCCTGCCGGTGACCGTGATTTCGCTGGGCCTCTTCATCCTCGTCATCAATGCGCTGCTGTTCTGGATGGTGTCGCACTGGATCGAGGGCTTCGACGTGCGGGGATTCGGATCAGCCTTCCTGGCAGCCATCTTGTACAGCATCATTTCGTGGGCACTTTCGACCTTGCTCCTCAAAGACAAAGATGAACACGCATAATTTCAGTATCGAGTTCTTCCCGCCGAAGACCGACGAGGGCGCGGAAAAGCTGCGCGCCGTGCGCAGCAAGCTGGCCGAACTGCAGCCGAAGTATTTCTCGGTGACGTTCGGCGCCGGCGGCACCACCCAGCAGGGCACCCTGCAGACCGTGCTCGAGATCCAGAACGAGGGCTTCGACGCGGCGCCGCACCTGTCCTGCATCGGCGGCACCCGCGACTCGCTGCGCGCCATCCTGCAGGAATTCCAGGCAGGGCA